>Ga0209517_10007881_pt1 | contig 12610 bp, 10 predicted proteins | sample PeaSoiMetSII2010_FD_187695 | JGI IMG/M metagenome (GOLD analysis project Ga0209517, IMG submission 187695) | Peat soil microbial communities from Weissenstadt, Germany - SII-2010 (SPAdes) (version 2) | ecosystem: Environmental > Terrestrial > Soil > Wetlands > Peat | place: Germany...
CAAAGCTTCAAATTCCAAGTCTTGACAATGTTGTTCGCTTGCCGTTGCAGCTCGTCCGCCGCGGCGGACGAGGGGTTTTCGCCGTGTGGCCGAAAATCCCCGCCTCTGAAGAGGCGGGCTACAGCGAACACACCGCGCGCGGCGCAGGCCTTTAGAAAAACAGTTCGCTGATCGAGGTTTCCTCATGAATCGAATGAATGCCGCGAGCAAGCAGCTCTGCGACGCTGAGGACCTTGATCTTGGAAACCTTTTTCGCGCTCTCGGTCAGGGGCACGGAATCGGTGACGATGACTTCGTCGATTTTTGACGCGCAAATGCGCTCGACAGCCGGTCCGGAAAGCACCGGGTGGGTGCAGCCCGCGTACACTTTCGTCGCGCCTTCCTTCAGCAAGGCTTCGGCGGTTTTCACCAGCGTGCCCGCCGTATCGATGATGTCGTCGATGATCAGCGTGGCGCGGCCGCGCACGTCTCCGATCAGATGCATCACTTCGCTGACGTCAATATCCACGCGGCGCTTATCCACGATCGCCAGCGGCGAATCGAGTTTCTTGGCGAAGGCGCGCGCCCGCTCCACGCCTCCCGCATCGGGCGATACGACAGTAAGGTTTCCGATTTTTTTCTTCTCGAAGTACTCGACCAGCACGGGCATGGCATACAGATGGTCCACCGGCACGTTGAAATAGCCCTGGATTTGCGGCGCGTGCAAATCGAGCGTCAGCGCCCGGTTCGCGCCGGCGGTCTCCATCAAATCGGCGACCAGCTTCGCGGAAATCGGAACGCGGGGCTTGTCCTTGCGGTCCTGGCGCGCGTAACAGTAGTACGGCACGACCGCGGTGATCCGCCAGGCCGACGCGCGCTTGAACGCATCCATCATCATGAGAAGTTCCATCAAATGAAAATCCGCGGGGTTCGTGCAGGGCTGCACGACGAAAACGTCCGCGCCCCGCACATTTTCCAAAACCTGAAAATACACCTCGCCGTCGCTGAATTTGCCGAGCTTGGCCTCGCCCAGCTTTACGCCCAGGTGGCGGCAAATATCTTCCGCCAAGCGCGGGTTCGCGCTGCCGCTGAAAATCTTGAATTTGTCGTCGGTCAAGTTTGATGATCCTTACGAGTGCTCGAACCCTTCAGACAAAATCGCGCCCACCCATTTTTCGGCGGTACTCTGCCCTCGAAAGAGTCGTGCAGAGAAAAACCTGATCTTTCGGAAACGCTCGGGCAGCCCGGCGCGCCTTCGCTGGGTGTTGATAGACTCCAAACACCGCCGAACCGCTACCCGCCAGCGAGGCCTCTGCGGCTCCTTGCTGAAGCAATTCCCTCTTGATCGCAGCCAATCGGGGATACCGGGGAAAGACAGCAGCCTCAAAATCGTTTGAGAGGGCGCCCCCCTGAGGGCTCCAGCACAGAGCACAGAACCGCATTAGTTTAGTGGGGCCATCCCCATTTGTCAATTCCTGGGAGAGCCACCGGTAGGCGTCCTTTGTGGGGACGGCAATTTCGTGCGGCGAAATCACCAGGACCTGGCGGCGCGCCACATCGGGCAAAGGATAAATTTCGTCTCCGCGGCCAATCCCAAGCGCGCGGCCCCCTTGCAGGAAAAACGGAACGTCCGCGCCAAGGCCGGACGCGATTTCCAGCAAGCGTGCGGCGGCGATGCGTTTTCCGGTCAGCCGAAGAAGACCCAGGAGGGCCGCAGCGGCATCGCTCGATCCGCCGCCCAGGCCGCGGCCCACGGGAATGCGCTTGGTCAGGACGGCGCGCACGCCGCGCTCAAATCCAATTTCGCGGGCAAGTTGATCAATGGCGCGATAAACGAGATTGTTCTGCCCCGGCTCGCCGGCAAGTTGAGAATTTCCAGTGATGTGCAGATCGATCCCAGGTTCTCGCTTTGTTTCCAGCACCAGAGTGTCATGCAGGGAGATGGCCTGAAAAACGGTCCGCAATTCGTGATAGCCGTCCGCGCGAACCCCGAGGACGTCAAGGCGCAAGTTCACCTTCGCATAGGCGGGAACGCGGACCGATTTCATAGGGGGGATATGCTACTACGGCTTTGGGTCGCCGGGTGTTTTCTGCTGCGCGAGCCGGCGTTTCAGCGCGGAAATCTTTTGTTCGACCTCCGCCATCTTGGCGGCTTCGAAATCCGCCGGGAGGGCGCGGTGCCATTCGTCGAGCGATTTCTGCCATTGCGCTTCGGCGAGGCTGTCTTTTCCCATCTTGGCGTATATGTCGCCCAAATGGCTCAGGATGGTCGGATCGTGGCCCTCGCGGATCACCGCCTGCCGCAACAGCTCTTCCGCTTTGTCCAGCATGTTCTGTTTGTAGTAGGCCCAGCCGAGGCTGTCCTGGTATGCGGCGTTGTTCGGGTCATCCGTGAGGGCGCGTTTGATCAGATCGGTGGCTTCGTCAAGACGGATTCCGCGGTCCGCCAGCATGTAGCCGTAATAGTTTAGCGTCGAAGCGTTGCGCGGGTTCGCGTCCAGCACTTTGCGGAATTGCTCTTCGGCCTGGTCAAATTTTTTCTGGCGCTCGAAAATCGCGCCAAGCAGGAAGCCGGTCATTTCCTTGCCGGAGGAGTCCGGCTGGATTTTTTCCGCGGCGTGGATGGCCTGCTCCGCGTCCGCCCAGCGCTTGCTTTCTTCGTAGACCTGGGCGATATCGAGCTGGATTTCGAAATCGGAGGCCGAACCATCCAGCAGGGCGTGAAGCTTTGAAGCGGCTTGATCGGCCTGCGCATTTTCACCTAAGAGAAGCGCCTGTGCGATGAGGATGGAACGTTCCTTCGGGTAAGCGTCGACCGCCTTGCGCGCGGCGTCGAGCGCTTTGGGCATGTCGCGCGCTTCGCGGTAGGTGTCAATGATCATCACGCGCGCCCGGCGGTCTTCCTCGGTTCCGAGGCGCAGCATCTCTTCAAATGTGTTCACCGCCGCCGTGTAGTTGCTCGTTTCGCGGTACAACTGCCCGAGCTGCTGGTACAGGATGGCGAGCGTGCGCCGGCGCGACGGCGTGAATTCGGACTCCGTCTTCACGGCCGTCACCGCGTCGGAAAGCACGCGAATGGAATCGTCGAGGCGGCCCTGATCCTCGTAGATCGAGGCCTGGTAATAAGTCACTTCCAGGCTGTTGGGCGCGCGCTGCTTGGCGAGCAGGATATTTTGCTCGGCTTTATCGAGCTGTTTCAACTGGCGGTAAATTTCGGCGAGTCGGACGTAGTTGTCCGGATTGTCCGCATCCATCTGCGTCAGGCGCTGATATTGTTCGATCGCTTCGGGATATTTTTCCTCGGTGAGGAGCGTTTGCGCGAGTTCCTTGTGGTGGTTGATGTCGTCGGGCTGGGCATCCGCGGCATGGCGATAGGCCTGCTCGGCCTTCGGGAGATCGTGGATCTGGTTGTAGGCATCGCCTAGCAACTCCCACAGACGCGGAGTGGGCGCGCGCTGCAGGATGACTTGCAGCGAGGAGACCGCTTCCTGCGATTTCCCTTCATCCAGCAAAAGCTGAGTCAGTTGCTCGACGCCGTTCTCGTTTGCCGGTTCGCGCGCGAGCAAGTCCCGCAGAACGGCCTCGGCCTTGTCTTGCTCGTTTTGCAGGCGGTAGAGTCGCGCGAGCCAGAGAGCGGCATCGGAGTCAGCAGGATCGAGGCGAAGGATTTCGCGGTATTGCTCGGTGGCGCGCGCAAGCGTGTCGCGCTGCCCGGCGGTGTTGCTCAAATCGCCGAGCGTGCGCACGTAGATTCGCGCGAGCAAGCGGCGCGCGGGCAGATTGTCCGGGTCCTTGGCGAGAATCGAATTCGCCTCGGTCACCGCGTCGCGAATCCTCTGCGACTGGTAATAAATTTCGGCAAGCTCGTCGCCGATTTGCTGGCTGTTCGGGTCGAGCGTGAACGCCTTTTTTAAGAAATCGATGGCCTTGTTGACATCTTCCGCGTGGCTGCTGATTTGATATTCCTGCGCGAAATAATGCCCCATCACGAAATCGTAATAGGCTTCGGCATGTTTCGCGATTTCGTCCTGCGAAGCAGGAGCGGCCTGCGTGTTCGGATTATTCTTGGCTTGCCGCGCGCCGGCGGAAGGTCCGCCCAGCAGCAAGAAAAGAGAAAGTACGGCGAGATTCCGGCCAGTTTTCATCCATTCACCGCAAAAGGGATTATCCGCCACGCCGAGCCCTCCGTCAAAACGCATCCTGAATTTGTTTCCTCTCCGGAACTGCGTTTGTGGCCTCGGGTGGTTCAGGGGACGAGACACAAGTACGCCGTAGAATCCTATCCACCTGTTGGATGCACGGCATGCTGCCTGGGTTCCCGCCTAATGTCCTGAGGTAAGCATCTATGCATTTCGAAGGGCCGAGCTTTAGCTCGGCCATTCGCATCCCTTTTGATTTTCGGCTTCAGCCGCTGAAGCTTCAGGGGTTAAAACCCCAAATTGAGTGATGCTTTTCGTCGGGACTGAAGTCCCGACCTCCTAGTGCCGAAAATGCCGCACGCCGCAGAACACCATGGCGATGCCCAGCCGGTCCCCCGCCGCGATGACGTCCGCATCGCGAACCGAGCCGCCCGGCTGAATCACGGCGGTGGCGCCGGCCTTTCCCGCTTCTTCCACGCCGTCGGGGAAAGGAAAAAAAGCGTCCGAGGCCACGACGCTTCCCGCCAGCGGCAATTGGGCCTTCATGACGGCAATTTTCACTGAGTCGACGCGGCTCATCTGGCCCGCGCCGATGCCCACCGTCTGTCCCGCGCGCGCGAAGACGATGGCGTTGGATTTCACATGCTTGCAAACTTTCCAGCCAAAGAGCATGGCCTCGATTTCCTCGCGCGTGGGCGCGCGACGCGTGACAACTTTCAGATCGCTCTCGGCGAGTTCGTGGCGATCTTGCTCTTGCACGAGGATGCCGCCTGAGACGCGTTTCAATTCGAGATCGAATTCTCCCGCGACGCTATCCCATGCGGGAAGATGCAACAGACGCAAATTTTTCTTGGCCGCAAATTTATCGAGCGCCGCCGGATCGTATCCCGGCGCGACGATGCATTCGACGAAAAGTTTCGCCACTTCTTCGGCGGTTGCAGCGTCGAGCGGGCGATTGAACGCCATCACTCCGCCATACGCGGAAATCGGATCGCAGGCCAGGGCTTTGACGTAGGCTTCCGCCAGCGTCTCCTGCTCCGCCGTGCCGCACGGATTGTTGTGCTTCACGATGACGGCCGCGGGCCGCCGGAATTCCATGGCGAGGTCGAGGGCCGCTTCGAGGTCCACAAGATTGTTGTAGGAAAGCTCCTTGCCCTGGAGCTGGCGAGCCGCGGCGAGACCTTTGGCGGCTGATCCCGCGGGAACGTAAAGCGCCGCGCGCTGATGCGGATTTTCCCCGTAGCGCAACTCCTGCCGGCGCGCGTAGGCAAAGTGCAGCCGCTCGGGCAGCAACGGGCGCAAGCCCAGCTCGATCGACCCGCTGCTCGCCGACAAGCGCTCGAGTTCCGTCGCGATCTTGCCGTCGTAACGCGCGGTGAGCGCGAACGCTTTGCGCGCGAGTTCCAGCCGTGTCGCCAGGCTCACTTCTCCATGCGCCGAGATTTCGGCCGCGACGGCGGCGTAGTCGGCAGGATTGGTGACTACGGCAACGCTCTCGAAATTTTTTGCGGCCGAGCGAACCATGGTCGGCCCGCCAATGTCGATGTTCTCGATCAAATCCTCGGGAGTCAGGTCCGGCTTCGCCGCGGTCGCCTCAAACGGATAGAGATTCACGACGACCAGATCGATGGGCGCAATCTTGTGTTCCGCAGTCTGCGCGCGGTCGCCCGCCTCTCCGCGCCGAAATAAAATGCCGCCATGCACTTTAGGGTGCAGCGTCTTCACGCGCCCGCCCAGCATCTCCGGCCACCCGGTCAAGTCGGAAACATCGCGCACAGTAATTCCCGCTTCACGTAGCAGCTTGGCCGTGCCGCCGGTGGAAACAATCTCGATCCCGCGCACGGCCAGTCGCCGCACAAATTCCGTCAGCCCGCTCTTGTCGTAGACGCTCACCAGCGCGCGTTCCACAAGCACAGAATCCTCCAAAGGATGAAACGAAAACGCCTATTGTATGCGCGAGCGCGGGAATCGAAAAGCGGGAACTGGGTCCAAAAAGAAGGTCATCAACATCGGCGAGGGTCAGGTGATCGCCAAGGATCTGGCCACGGACGGGAAGAGCCTCCTTTTCGTGTCTGTGCTGTAAATGCAAAATGCTCGCAAACTATTTGGCCCGTGTGCTGGAACCTATCAAGAAAGAGGAGATTGTGAAGCGGGAGCGGCCCATCTGACAAGCAAGCTTCCAGGTTGAAGAAAGCCCGCTCGCGCAGTGGTTCAGGCCCGAACTTCTTCGACCGGTTTTACAGGCACGATCCGCGCGACGCGTTGCATGACCTTCTTGTTTTGCTCTGCCTTCCTTAGGTCGTAGGCTGCCTGCAACCGCATCCAAACTTCCGGCGAACTTCCGAACAGACGGGACACCTTCAGACACATGATGGCCGACAAGGGCTTGCGCTCCGCCAGAATGTCGTGAAGCATCTGGCGGGACACGCCCAGAGCTTTCGCTGCGGCCGTCACGGACAAGCCGACAGAAGGCAGGATGTCTTCCTTGATGATCTCGCCCGGATGGACGGGCGGCAGTCCCTTCTTTCGTCCCATGACTTCCTCCCTAATGGTAGTCTTCAAAATCGACTTCCAAGGCGTTTTCACCCGACCAGCCGAAAGTGATCCGGAAATTCCCGGTCACGCGCACCGACCAGCGTTTTGGATCGCCTTGCAGGCCGTGGAAGTGAAAGCCCGCGATGTTCATGTCCTCGGGCCGCTCCGCCACTTCCAGCAATTGCAGGATACGCACGCACTTCCGGATATGATCGGCGCCGATCCGGCGTGTCTTGCCGGCAAGATGAATTTCTTGAAGCCCCTTATGCCGGAAGCCGCCGATCATCGCTTGAGTGTAAATGTTTTAGTTTACAGTGTCAACTAAACAGTTCCCACTGCTGCCGGTGAAAACAATCTCAATCCCGCGCACGGCCGGTTGCCGCACAAATTCCGCCAGCCCGCTCTTGTCGTAAACACTTACCAGCGCGCGTTCCACAGGCACAGAATCCTCCAAAGGATGAAACAAAAACGACTATAGTATGCGCGGGCGCGGGAATCGAAAAGTGGGAACTGCCCCAAATAGCTTCGCCATTCCAAATGCCCGCACCTCCCGTTACACTCATCGTCCATCCTTTGGAGGGCCCATGTCTTTTGTGGACATACTTCTCGGAAAACCTTTAGCGACTTCCGATGAGCGCGCCGAGCAGATCGGGCCCGTCGCGGGAATACCGATCTTCGGTCTGGATGCGCTGAGTTCGGCGGCGTACGGGCCTGAGGCGGCGCTGACGCTGCTCATTCCGCTGGGCGCAGCGGGAGTTGCTTACATTGTGCCGGTGAGCGCCAGCATCATTGTGTTGCTGGCGATCGTTTATTTTTCCTACCGGCAGACAATCGCGGCTTATCCTGGAGGGGGCGGCTCTTACACCGTGGCATCGGAAAATTTGGGGACGTATCCCGGCCTCCTTGCCGCGGCGGCGCTGATGCTTGATTACGTGCTGACCGCGGCAGTGGGAATTTCCGCCGGCGTGGGCGCGCTGGTTTCCGCTGTGCCGCAACTTCAGCCGCACACGCTTGCTCTTTGCCTGGGCATCCTGGTGATCGTCACGATCGTGAATTTGCGCGGCGTTCGGGAGGCGGGCGTGTTTTTTATGATCCCCACGTACGCGTTTCTCGGCTCGCTGTTGGTCGCCATTCTCATCGGCTTCACGAAAACGGTATTTGCGGCTGGGCATCCTGTTCCCGTGGCCGCGCCGCCGGCGAGCGTTGCGGGGCCCGCGACTGTCGCGGTGAGCATGTGGCTGCTCCTGCAAGTGTTCTCCAACGGATGCACGGCGATGACGGGCGTTGAGGCCGTCAGCAACGGAGTGCGCGCGTTCCGCGAGCCGACCGTGCGCAACGCGCAGCGGACGCTGACCGTGATCATTGGGCTGCTGGCAATTCTTCTCGCGGGCATCGCTTACCTGGTTCGCGCGTACGGTATTCAGGCGACCGATCCGGGGCTGCCCGGTTATCAAAGCGTGATTTCGTTGCTCGTCGCGGCCATTGCGGGACGGGGAGTGTTCTACTACTTCACGATCGGTTCCGTGCTGTTGATTCTCTCGCTTTCCGCCAACACTGCGTTTGCCGATTTTCCGCGCCTCTGCAAAGCTGTTGCGCACGACGGATTTCTGCCGCACTCATTCGGCTATCGCGGGCGGCGGCTCGTGTATTCGGAGGGAATTTATGTACTGGCCGTCCTTGCAGGGATTTTGCTGATTATTTTTCGCGGCGTAACTGACCGGCTGATCCCGCTGTTCGCGATTGGCGCGTTTCTGGCATTCACGCTGTCACAACTGGGAATGGTGGGCCACTGGCGGCGGAACCCGGGCCGTGGCGCAGGGCGCAGCATGCTCATCAACGGGCTGGGTGCCGCGGCCACGGGCGTGACGCTTGTGGTCGTGCTTGTCGCGAAATTCACTTCGGGAGCCTGGGTCAGCGTGTTGCTGATCGCGGGGATGATGTCCGCCATGATGTGGGTGCACCGGCATTACGATCAAGTCACCGAAGAAGTCCGGTGTCCCAGCCCGCTGCAAATCGAACACCTCGGGCCGCCCATCGTGATCGTGCCGATTCAGTCGTGGTCGCTCATTTCGCAGCGGGCGATGGAGTTCGCGCTGACGCTTTCGCCGGAAATTCACGCGGTGCACGTAGGCACAGAAGAAGAAACCAACGCGCTGCAGGACAATTGGAACCGCCTTGTCGCCCAGCCGGTCGCGCAGGCCGGCGGGACGCCGCCGAATCTGGTGAATCTGGCGTCGCCGTTCCGGCTAATCATCAAACCGATCCTGGATTACGTTCTGGACATGGAGTTGAACAATCCGGGCAGGCAAATCGCGGTGATCGTGCCGGAACTCGTCGAGCGGCACTGGTATCACTATCCGCTGCACAACCAGCGCGCGGAACTGCTGAAGGCGCTGCTCCTGGTGAAAGGCAGCCGCAACATCGTGCTGATCAACGTGCCGTGGTACATCAAGGCCTGATGCGTTTCGTGGGGGATCACAACCGGGAAAAGTTAATCTTCAGGATTTCACGCGCGCCTTGAGCCGCGCGTGTTTGCCTTCGACGGATACGACGTACTCGACTTCATGCGCGTCCTGTTGCTTTTTGAGCTGGTCTGTTTTTTGCCGGACAAAATTCTGGAAGGCGTCCATGGTCAGGGGCTCGGTATCTTCTCCCGCCTGCGCTTTTGCTTCGCGAAACGCCGCGAAGAGTTGCTCGACTTTTTTCTTCTCCTGGTCGGGGTCCTTCCAGGAGACGGCAAACGGGAATCGCGCGGCGTCCGATTTTTCAGCTTCGGCGCGCTTGCGAGCCCGCTCCGCCTCAATCTCGCGAGCGGCGGCGCCGAAGTGGCGCTGCACCGTGCCCTCTTCTTTTTGTTTCAGGCGCTTGCGGAAGATTTCGCGAAACTTCGAGTACATCTGAGTCAGGTTGCCGTAGCGAAAGCGCTGGCTGTAATTCATCTCCGCGCCCCGGTCGCTATAGCGCTTGAGCGTCGTATCGATGCGCCACTCGATGTCCGAGGGCGGACGGGCCTTTCCGCCGCCGAAGTATTGTTCGTACTCGATCTTCAGCTGGCGGATGTCTCTTTCGAGCTGGGCGAGATCTTCGTCGATTGTTCTAGCCATGGAGTGTGGGCCGCACCATCATCATGCTAAGTGGTATAAGACTGTAGCGTCAACGCGCAGACCGCGCCGTGGTGCGGAACAGGTAATGTACTTTCGGGATTCGCGGAAGATCAAAGCCAGCGATGCCACCCTTCTGCTGATGCCACACGCAATCCTCTATCCTCTTTAAAATTAGCTATATAAATTTTGCATTTAACACGTCAGGGTAGCCGAATGAAGTAAGTTAGGCGGGCTGACACTACAGGCCAAAAAACAAAAGGGGCTCGCCTCCGAGCCCCTTCCAGCTAAACCCCATTTCACCCCGTCCCGGAACCAGCCGGGACGCATTAACCACCCCGGGAAAGATCAAAACCACTTGACCACAGCAAGTGCAAACCAAGTGCCACACCTTAAATATCTCCCCACAATTTGCTAACATCAAGATAAATAAGAAGATATTGTTATTATGGGCCGGGTTGGCCCTTCACTGTGCTCAGGCTTCTACAGTTTTTCACATATTTTACCTTCGGTGATTACTGTCTTTGGGAGAATTCAGGCTCTGGCCTCGCTTTGAGCCCTTGATTTTTGCCAGCGCCGCCAAGCCCAGCGCGCAGGCCAAAAGAGGATCAAGCCCCAAAGAAACAGGCTCGGACCGGTCGAAAGTAAAATTTCAAGGACATTCAATACCCCGTCCGCTGCGCCACGATAGCCATCGATGAAAGCGTTTCTCATGCGCAGGCCAAGCTGCGAAGACCGAATGCCGGGTTCGGCTTGAAATTCCTCCGTCAAGCTCAGATCAATCGAAGCAAAAACGACGCGACTATTTAAGCGCTTTTGCTCAGCTTCCATGCGCTCGATTTCTTCGCGCACACGCGTGATTTCATTTTCGACTTCCAGGACATCGCTGACCTTGCCCGTGCCAACCCGAAGGATGTTCGTCAGCCGGATTTCGGTTTCTCGCGCGTTCTTGAGGCGAATATCCAAATCCTCAGATTGGGCAGTGACCTCCTCGCTACCCTGATGTTCCTCCTCGACGCGGCCGAGCGATCTGAATTCCTGCAACGCCGCATCGCACTGCGCAGTGGGGATTGCGAAATCGGCAGAAAGTGATCTTGAGGAGTCCTTGGGGCTCGAGATGGTCATGGAGGCCGCGAAACCGCCGCGGGTCCTTACGATCCGGTCCACCGACTCCCGCGCCGCCGAAAAATTTCTGACAAAGATGCGGAGTGACGCGGTGCGGGCAATTCGTGTTCCCTCAGGCGACACCGCGGATTGAGCCACCCTCGCTTCTGAGAACACACGTTTAGCGAGTATGGGAGTGAAGTGGGACAGGGGGACAATTACGGACAGCCCAGTCGCACGGCTGGTCTCAATGCCGCGCTGCGAACTAATTTCTTCTATGCGTGCCGCGAACCAAAGCAGACTCGCCACAGCAAGTAGGCCAACAGCCATGCGTCGCAGAAAACGTGCGGTCACGCTCCACTTCGGCCAGTGCAATGCGTACCCGTCCAGGTGATTGCTCATGAGACACCTCGCAGACGCACATCCAGCGTAGGCGGGGTGCAACATTGCGCATCCCGCGTGCAGTCCATTTGCTCTCTTTATATGGAAGCCAAGGAAAGGAAAAAGTTCCCAGGAGGAATGAAAAACTAGGCGCCGATTGCGGCGCGGATGGCGGAGGCGAGTGTTTCGGCCCACATCGTAACGTCCTCGGCGTGCTCGGCTTCGACCATGACGCGCGCTTTGGGTTCGGTGCCCGAATAGCGCACAACGACTCGTCCGGCGGCGCCCAGGGTTTTCGTCGCCTTTTCAATCGCGGCGGAAACGATGGGCAGGGATTCGAGGGGAGGCTTGGACTTTACTTGCACGTTCACGATCGTTTGGGGAAACACTTTCAGACCGTGGACCAGTTCGTCGAGCGGGCCGCGCAGAGCGACGAGGCAGGCGATCTTGAGCGCCGTAAGAAGGCCGTCGCCGGTCGTCGCGTCGTCGAGAAATATGATGTGGCCGGATTGCTCGCCGCCGAGATTTGCGCCGCTGCGCAGCATTTCTTCCAGAACGTAGCGATCGCCCACGGGGACCCGCGCGAGGCTCAGGCCCTCGGCGTCCAGGACGCGCTCGAGGCCCAGATTGGCCATCGTCGTGCCAATGACGCGGCCGCCGCGCAACTGCCCGACGGACTTTAAATATCGCGCCGCGGCCAGCAAAACTCCGTCGCCGTCCACGTGACGCCCGCTGGCGCTCACGAACATGGCGCGGTCGGCATCGCCGTCAAACGCCACGCCGAGCGACGCGCGGGTTTCGAGGACTTTCTCGCGCAGCTTTTCCGGATGCAGCGAGCCGCAGCCGTCGTTAATGTTGCGCCCGTTCGGCTGGTTGTGAATGGCGATCACTTCCGCGCCGAGGGAACGGAACAGCGCCGGTCCAAGGAGACTCGCGGCGCCATTGGCGCAATCGAGGACCAATTTCAATCCCTTGAGATTCGCTCCGGGGATGGCGCGCCCACGCAGGTACTTCAAATACTCCTCATCGAGCGAGAGATCGGCCGGGACAGGAACGCCGTGCGGCGCGGTCTCACGGCCTTTGTGCTGGTGAATTTCGGTTTCGAGGTGCTCCTCGACGTCATCCGGAAATTTCATCCCCGTTCCGGCGAATAGCTTGACGCCATTGTCATGAAATGGATTATGGGAAGCGGAAATCACCATTCCCGCCGAAAATTTGTTTTGCCGGACGAGGCAAGCAACACCAGGAGTCGTGATGACGCCCGCGGAAAGGAACGCCACACCGTCCTCGGCGAGGCCGGCGGCAAGCTGCGCCGCGATGTGAGGCCCGGATTCGCGCGTATCCATGCCGATCAGGACACGAGGCTTCGCG
>Ga0209517_10007884_pt1 | contig 12604 bp, 10 predicted proteins | sample PeaSoiMetSII2010_FD_187695 | JGI IMG/M metagenome (GOLD analysis project Ga0209517, IMG submission 187695) | Peat soil microbial communities from Weissenstadt, Germany - SII-2010 (SPAdes) (version 2) | ecosystem: Environmental > Terrestrial > Soil > Wetlands > Peat | place: Germany...
CAAAAGGCGGAAGGGGTCAATGGATAACGTTTCACCAATGATCTTAATCCTGATGGGTGCATGGTGCAGTGAAGACTGACATCAAAACTGGATGAAACTCCGGCAATGGCAGGGATGTTGTTAACTTGAAAAAAAACATCGACGAGAAAATTACATTTTCTCGTCAACGAGATAGCTTTTTCCCTTGACAGGTGCCCTTTAAATGGGTGCATAGAAATTTAGTCAACAGGATTGCAAGTTGTAGGTGTATCTAGCACTTCATGTTCTATAGAATAGATGAAGAATTACCGGAAACTCTTAGCGGCTACCCCGAAAATATACCTTCGCGGGGATCGCACACCCATATAGTTGACATCTCTTTATATCAGGCATATAGTCGTTCAAAATAAGACAAGTATTATTCTAAATGGCGGACTTCACACTTTTAACGGTGGAACTTGACCCTCTCAGAACGATGTTTTTGCCGTTCTCTCATGTTCACAAGGATTGATCACAATGATGGTTGAAGGTAAATCTAGACAAAATTTTGACGTTCAGTTAGGAGGCTGGAAAAAGCGAACATAGGAAGAACATTCAGCCCGCAAGATGGATCTTTCGTTCATTCGATGACTTTTATTACGGAGGGTGTATGAAGCAAGTTGTCTCCATTATGAATCACAAAGGCGGCGTTGGGAAAACCACCTCGGCAGTGAACATTGCGGCATGCTGGGGGGAGATAGGAAAAAAAGTGCTCGTCATTGATTTCGACCCCCAGGGTAACGCGAGCATATCCTTGGGAATAGCTGACGACGGCAGCGCTCTTCTCCAGGCCTTACAGACCACGAGCGTCCTGCCCATTCTACCAACCAAGACACCAGGTGTGGATCTCGTTCCGTCAGGACATGTGCTTGCAGAAGCGACGCAGAGATTTTCCGGATCCATCGGAAGCAAGCTTCTGATGCAGTGCCTTGCGTGCACGAACGGAGACTGGGACGTTATCATTATCGACTGTCCTCCCAGTGTTAGTGTGCTCACTATGAACGCCTTACAGGTCAGTTCCCATGTCGTCATCCCCGTGGAGGCCAACTTTCTCTCATATCAGGGATTGAACCAGATGATCCAAACCGTGAATGCATTCAGAGCGCAGAATCCGGCTCTCGCCATCCTCGGTATTATTCCATGCAGGGCCCAGGCACGGCGGCGGATCCACGAAGAGTTTCTTACAATGATGGAAAACCTTTTGCCAGGCGGCATCGGACCTGCGGTTCGCGAGAACGTGGCGCTCGCCGAAGCACCAAGCAGCGGACTGCCGGCGGTGAAGTATTGGCCGAGCTCGAACGGGGCCCATGATTACCGGCGGGTCTCCAACTGGCTTCTGGAGCGGCTTGCTTAAGCGCAGAGACGACCCGTTGTTCTCTTTGGACATCCTGCCAAATGTCTGATAATATGATGCCATATGACAGGAGGCTATTCTTATGATTACTGAATAAAAAATCGCATCAGTCCTTGGTGGTCAAACATCGCTCGGACTCAAAATCAAGAGTACACTGGATATGGACAGACTTATCCGAGAAGGATTTCCCTATAAAGCGGGCAACCATGTCAGGGGCTTATTAAATCTTTCACTGCCACTTTTTGCTGACATTATCGAAGTGAGTGAAAGGACATTGGCGCGAGTCCGCAAGTCGCCAAATCAGCGCTTGCCCACCGTCGCTAGTGACCGTCTCTATAGGCTGGCCAGAATATTTTCGATCGCTTGTGAAGTCTTGGAGGATGAGGAAAAGGCAAAGGAGTGGATTCGGCGTTCCCAGTTCGGTTTAGGTGGCAAAACTCCCCTTGATCTACTGCATACGGAGGCTGGGGCAAAGGAGGTTGAGAATTTTCTCTGGCGTATTGAGTACGGGGTGATCTCGTGATCACGGCAGGGCGTTTGGACAAGGAGAAACATACCAAGGACGCATTCATGGGTGAAGGAGCGCGCCGTGTTAGCGGTCGTTGGCATCACGAGGGCCTACCTGTCGTTTACATAAGCGAGTCCCTTGCGCTGTCCGTTCTCGAGAAATTCATTCATCTGGGATTCGACGCTTCTCACATCAAGTTTGTGTATTTTAAAATTGAGATTCCCGACAACGTCCCCATTGAAAAACTGAAAGCATCTGATCTCCCCGATGACTGGACCAGAGAGCCGCCGCAAGATTCGATAAAAGATATCGGTTCTAACTGGGTAAGAAAGGCTGGCACTGCTGTTTTAAGGGTCCCGTCTGTTCTAGTTCCAAGAAGCTGGAACTATCTGCTTAACCCTGCTCACAGCGATTTTAAGAAAATCCGTATCAGTGACCCCATGCCTTTTGTTTTTGATGCTAGAATGTGGAAATTACCATACTAACAATTAATAAATCTTCGAGTGGAATCAGCTAAGTTGCCTTTATCGTTGAGGCTTAATATACTCCGGATGAAGCAAAGAATTTTGGTTCATATAGAATATCGCGGATTCCTTCCTGTATCTCGCAAAATATCTTATTGATGCAACACATCAATTTCCAACCAGTAACCTGCATCGACGTCCCTAATCGTCTTATTGACAGTGCTGCGATGTGGTGCTACAATGTAAACACATTGTAATAAGGAGGAAATTATGATTAAAAAAATGGTTTCTCATGGAAACAGTGCTGCGATTATCATTGATAAACCTATCTTGCAGCTGCTTAAAATCGATGAAGATACACCGCTTGAACTCACGACGGATGGCAGGAATTTGATCATCTCACCTGTTGGAAGTGAAAAGCGAGAAAAAAAATTTCAATCGGCGCTCGAACGCGTGAATAAGAAGCACAGCAAGACGTTGCAGAAATTAGCTGAGTAGGTCTGAATGAAAGAAATTACTTTTTTAACATTGTCCGAGGTCATAGATATTCATACTGATCAGATAAAACGTTACGGCGGTGCTGGAGATATACGCGATATAAACTTGCTGACCTCCGCAATCGCGTTGCCATTTGCCTCTTTTTCTAGCGCATATCTTCATGGTGACATTTTTGAGATGGCGGCTGCCTATGCTTTTCATATTTGTCAGAATCATCCCTTCATCGATGGCAATAAACGGACGGCTTTGGCTTCAGCGCTTGTGTTTCTCGATATGAACGGCGAAATCATTTCATACGATTCTGATAAGCTTTATAAAGCGATGGTGAATCTTGCCGCAGGCAAGCTGAGCAAATCGGCGTTTGCGGACACATTGCGATCCCAATAACTCATTTGCTTCCTGCAGCTTTGATCTTGGTCAAGCTGTCAGAACATACATATTTCAAACTGAAGATGTGAACGTTGCTGCCGTCCATAGCGGTGGACAAAAGGTTGGCATCCCCTTTGCGAAAACAGTCTAAGCACCTGTTGAGCAGGGGCTATATAATCATTAGTTAGGCATCACACGTTATACTTCTGCAACAGGAGGCATTCTCAATGGAAAAATCACCAAATCAACACCAGGTAATACAGACCCATAGAACCGTTCCGTATACACCCGATGAAGTTTACACGGCATTTGCTGATCCAATCCGCTTAGCGAAGTGGTGGGGTCCAAAGGACTTCACCAATACATTTGAAATGTTCGAGTTCAAAGTGGGGGGTGGTTGGAAATTTATCATGCATGGACCTGATGGATCCAATTTCCATAATGAGTGCTTGTTCAGTGTTCTTGAGCCCGGAAAGAAGATTGTCATTCAGCATGTTTCTCAACCACATTTCACGCTCTCAGTGTCCCTGTTGCCCAGCGAAATAGGCACTCAGGTTCTGTGGGTTCAAGAGTTTGAAGATCCGAAGGTTGCCGCAGCAGTACGCCACATTGCCGAACCTGGCAATGAACAAAACCTTGATCGCCTGTACATGCATCTGCGTGGCGAGCTCAAGTGATGCTTAACCAAGCGCTGCAGCCGATGGTCCCCGCCGCAGCGCGTCGTGTCTCGGCGTAGCTCTATACGTTGATGTGCAATTATCAACCAGATATTCTGCATAGATTTTTTGTCAACGGGACTGCAGAATAGTAGGTGAAGTCGAGTTTCATATAATATTAGCTAAGGTGCAGAATTCATTTTGTATCATGGCATTTTATGCAATAGTTTTCTGACAATTGTTCCTTCCTGAATCAGTTGAAGTTTTTATTCTTAACAACACTTCAACTTTCAACCTGAATTCTGCAGTGCCTACACATAAGATACCCAATTGACATGCCCATTCGAAGACATTATCATAGACTTGAATCAGACATGTATCTGCGTAAAAAAGTCATATGAACATGAACCCATCTCACATTACCGGGCACCGAGATGCTTTATTTGAAGAAGACTGAAGGAACGAGTTTCGTGTGATGCTTTCCCGCTACAAGCCGTTCAACCATATGCACAGTTGATATTGTTAGTCATTTGCAAGCGGTCGCGTTCCTAAAAGGCATGCTCTTACTTTTTACCGGTGTGCCGTGCGCTATAGACACGAGTCCTCAGAATGAGTATTATGGGAACATCAAGGAACATAAATGCCAGGAACAGGCCATGGAGCATGCATGAGCACTGAACGCATAAATGATAAGTTCCTAGACACTGTCGATTTTTTCCAGACGATCTTCGAAAACAGCCCGCAGCCGATGTGGGTGTATGACCTGGAGACCATGAATTTCCTTGCGGTGAACAAAGCAGCCGTGGAGCATTACGGGTATACACACGAAGAATTTCTTTCCATGAACATCAAGGCGATCAGACCTCCCGAGGAAGTGCCCCGCCTTGTCAATATGATCTCGCAAGTCGGCCTCGGGATACAGCGCTTAGGCTCCTGGAAGCACTGCAGGAAGGATGGTTCTCTCATGTATGTGGAGATCACGTCCCATGGCATCCTCTTTGGAGGACGGAAGGCACGCTTTGTTATCGTCCAGGATGTCACGGAGCGCAAGCGGATCGAGGATGCCCTAAAAGAAAGTGAAATTTTCTTCAAGGAATCGCAGCGTGCGGCAGCCATAGGTTCATATAAAACTGATTTCGTCGCCGGTGTTTGGGAATCCTCTGAAGTCCTGGATAAGATTTTCGGTATTGGCAAGAATTACAACCGTAATATTCAAGGTTGGATGGATATTGTGCACCCCGATGACAGTGATATGATGGGCCAATATTTAAGAGAAGAAGTCATAGCTAAAAGAAAACCCTTTTCAAAAGAATATAGGATCATTCGAAAAAATGATGGAGAAACAAAATGGGTATATGGTTTGGGTGAAGTCAAATTCGACATCAACGGTAAAATCTTATCCTTGATTGGAACTATCCAGGACATCACCGAGCGTAAACAGGCAGAGGAGGCACTACGCGAGAGCGAGAAAAAGTTTCGGGACCTCTTTAACAACACCGAAATCGCCATGTTCAGGACAAGGCTTGACGGATCTGAGATCCTGGATGTGAACCAGAAGTTTCTTGATCTCGTGGGGATGACGCGGGAGGAGACGTTAGGAAAACCCTCAGTGTTACTTTGGGCGGACCCGAAAGATCGCGAAAAGATGTTCAAAATGCTTATAGCCGACGGCAGCGTGTCGAATTTTGAATTCAAAATGCTGAACAAACGGAAAGGCGTAAGAAACTGCATTACATCCCTGCGGCTCTACCGGGAGCAGGGTATACTCGACGGGTCCATTGCCGACATCACCGAGCAGAGGCAGACGGAAGAGGCCTTAAGAAAGTCCATGGCGAAGTATCGTGACCTTTTTGAGAATGCCAACGATGCGATCTTCATCATCAGCTCTGACCTCCGCTATCTCGATGTGAACAAGAAGGCAGTGGAGGTCCTGGGATATACCAAGGAAGAGCTGCTTGCCATGAAGATAACCGACCTTATTCCCTCCGATCAGATCCCTCAGTCAATGGCCGAGTTCAAAAAACTGAATGAGCGCGGTTCCTACGAGAATTTTGTCGGCAAGGTCAGGACCAGGGAAGGCCAATGGCTCGATGTGGAGGTCAGCTCATCAGCGATCATTGAGGATGGAAAGATCATCGGTTCGCGTGATATCCTAAGGGACATTACGGTCCGTAAAAAGATGGAGGCGGAGCTTCTTAGGGTTCAGAAGATGGAGTCCCTCGGCACCCTTGCAGGTGGCATCGCACATGACTTCAACAATCTTCTCCAGGGTGTCTTTGGCTATATATCCATGGCAAAGCTGACCTACGATATGAGGGAAAAATCGCTCGCCATGCTCACGCAAGCAGAGAAGGCCCTGCAACAGTCCGTGAATCTAACCACGCAGCTTTTGACCTTCTCGAAGGGCGGCAAACCGGTAATTAAACCCACCAACGTTCGACCATTAATAGAGAATGCCGCCAAGTTCGCCCTGAGCGGGTCACGTTCCGAGTACCGAATTGCCGCTGACGACGCTCTCTGGCAGGTGGCGGGGGATGACGGCCAGATCGCTCAAGTGATCCAAAATGTTGTTTTGAACGCCGATCAGGCCATGCCGGAGGGCGGACTGGTCACGATCAGGGCGAAGAATGTGCGGGTTATCAGCCAGTCTCCTGATCTCGCCCTCGCAAAAGGCCGGTACGTGGTGATCGTTATCAAGGACAACGGCATCGGCATTCCGGAAGAGCACTATACGAAGATTTTCGACCCTTACTTTACGACAAAGCAAAAGGGCAGCGGTTTGGGGCTTGCGTCTTCCTATTCGATTATCTGGAACCATGGCGGTCTGATAAAGGTAAGCTCTAAGGTAGGCAAAGGTAGCACTTTTTATATATACCTGCCCGCGTCAGACACACAGGCGAAAGTTGAGTCCTTGCAACCGGAGGTCGTCGCAGCACCGCGGCGTGCCGCTAGAATATTGGTCATGGATGATGAAGAAATCATTAGGAGTCTGAGTATCGATTTACTAGGCGCGCTAGGACATACTGTGGAGGTTGCAGAACACGGCCAGGAGGCGCTGGAAAAGTATCAGAATGCTATGACCGCGGGCAGGCCCTTTGACATCGTCATCCTCGATTTGACTGTTCGGGGTGGTATGGGGGGGTTAGAAACAATAAAAAAGCTTCTCCAGATCAATCCTACTGTGAAAGCAATCGTGTCGAGCGGGTATTCCGATGATAGCGCCATATCGAATTACCGCAAACAGGGTTTCCAGTCCTTCCTCAATAAGCCCTATAACGTAGAAAATCTACAGAGGACCTTGGATTTATTGCTTGCATGATACAATCAGAATTCTTTGTCCTAGTCACAATGTTGACATTGCACAGTAGTAGGTGCACTACGGAGTGACAGCTTCATGATGAAAGTGATAAATCTCGTTTGTACTTTGCTATGAGCGTTTTTTCCTGTATCATTTGACGTTTCCAGGATTTCCCATTCTTTGCTCCTTCCGGTTATCTACCTTGATATAATTATTACAAACTTCTGAAATCCGCCGCAGGGCATCTTTCGGCAATTAAAGGCATTTTCCCTATGAAATAGCGATGTACGAGCGGCGCGAAATTTGTTAATCCGAAAACGCAGTTGTGTCAGGTATGAGACGCAGATACGACCGTGGCGAACGGCCTTAAGAAAAATAGCCGGTTCATCATGCGCAACATCGTTCAATGGTAATAGGCGGACATTATTACTATGTAATAAAATTAAAACCAACGTAGTCTAGGGGGTAACACACAAATGTCGATTAAATTATATATCCCGGTTATGATTTTTCTGTCAGGTATGATCTCCTATGCCGCGATCCATCATTGCACTATTGATCAGCGCCCACGGCAACGCCGCGTCCATCTGCTATTCGCTGGTATGTCTCTTGTGATGGCACTGTTCATCCTGTCTAGTGTCCAGACATTCCAGGCACCGACTGTGAAAGACTTCATCCAGGCGAACCGTGTAAATCTCTCCATCTACTCCTTGTTTTTGGCCCTGTTTCCGTGGTTCATCGCTGAGTATTCCGACGTGAAACCAAAGACAGTACTGGTTGGACTCACCGGGCTAGCTGCCGTTCTGTTCCTCGTCAATCTGATCCAACCATATACCCTCCTGTACAAGGAAATCCATGGGCTTGCGCGCGTGACTCTGCCTTGGGGTGAGGAAATTATCTCACCGCTTATTACCACCAGCACATGGCTTTACATCGGGGTGCTGGACCTCTTCCTTGACATCGCCTTTGGGTTTTATACCCTTGTTGTTCGTTTCCGCCGAGACCGCAGGCGCACAGCCTTGTTCATGATGCTTGCCTTGGGGCTGCTGATGGCTGGCACTGTCACGGGTATTTTATTCAGACTGGGGATTGCTTACATTCCTCCCTTGGGTCCGTTCGGATACTTTAGCATGATCATTGTCATGGGGTTGACGCTGAACTACGAAATCCAGGAAGACCGCAGGCATCAGCAGGCAATACTGGATCATGTTCCGGCACAGATCTTCATGAAAGATCCCAAAGGGCAATATATAATGATCAACCGCCACTTCGAAGACTTATTCCACGTCTCCCATGCGAAGATGTACGGCAAGACGGATCACGATTTATTCCCCAAGGAGCAGGCAGATGCCGTGCATGCCGATGAACAACTGACGCTTGCCACGCGTCACCCCCTGGAATGCGAGGAAATTGTCACTACGAATGGAGAATCCCGCACCTATTTCTCTATCAAATTTCCGCTGTTCCATGCCGATGGCACGCCTTTTTGCCGTATGCGGTATAACCACGGATATTACCAAGCGCAAACTGACCGAACAGGCCCTGAAACAAAGCGAAATACCGGCGTCTCTACAATGAAACACCAGTCCTACTCCACTCCATAGACCGGGAGGCACGATTAGTTGAAGTAAATGACTACTGGCTCAAAACAATGGGTTATGAGCGAAATGAAGTGATTGGCAGAAAAGTTTTGGATTTCTATACGGAGGAATCGCGAAAGTACGCCCAGGACGTCACTCAGCCTACATTTTTCCGGGAAGGGATTGCCAAAGATTTATCTTATCAGTTCGTAAAAAAGAGCGGTGAGGTGCTGGATGTGCTTCTTTCAGCAACTTCTGAACGTGATGCTTCCGGCAATGTAGTCCGCTCCCAAGCTCTAATCGAGGATATCACCGAGCGGAAGCGGGCGGAGGCGGCCCTGCGAGAGAGCGAAGAGCGTTTCCGCAGCCTGTCCAATGCATCGCTTGAAGGGATCATGATCCATGATCGGGGGGTGATCCTGGACGCCAATGTAGCATTTGCGCGGCTCTTTGGATATGAGCAGCCGGAGGAGTTGATTGGCAAGAATGGTATAGAACTCCTGCTAATACCCGAAGCGCGGGTGCGCATCCATCAGAGGATACAGCGGCATGAAAAGGGACCACTCGAGGTGATTGGTGTTCGGAAAGATGGCACAACATTTGTAGGGGAAACAGACTCGCAGCCGATAAAGTACCGCGGCCATGACGTGCGTATTGTTTCGTGCCGCGACATAACCAAGCGCAAGAGATCAGAGGAGGCGCAGCGGGAAACCGAAATTAGATTTCGCGCGGTGTTCGAAAACTCCAGAGATGCCATCGATATTTCAAAGAATGGAGTGCATTGTTTTGCCAATCCCGCATATCTCATATTATTTGGGCATGAGAGTAATGAAAAAATCGTCGGCACTTCGATACTTGATGACATTGCACCAAGCCACCGTCAACAGATATTGCAGAATATACGACGCAGAACTGATAGAGAACCTATTCCACCAACCTACGTAACACGTGGCAGGAAAACAGACGGTACTGAATTTTACATGGAGATCAGCGCCGCCGCATTTGAGATGCAAGGCGAGACGTATTCAGTAGCGAGCATCCGAGACATCACCGAGCGCAGATTGGCGGAGGAAGAACGCGAACGGCTCACTGTGGCTATCGAGCAGACTGGGGAGACCGTGGTGGTCACGGACGCGGAGGGGACAATTCAGTACGTCAACCCCATGTTTGAGGCCGTAACTGGCTACTCCCGCACCGAAGCAGTAGGCCAGAACCCGCGCATCCTCAAGAGCGGTAAACATGACAAAGCGTTCTACCTCGAACTGTGGAACACCATCGCGTCCGGCCGGGTCTGGCAAGGTCGATTTGTCAACAGGAAGAAAGACGGATCGCTCTACATAGAGGATGCGTCGATCTCGCCGGTGCACGATAACGAAGGCCGAATCGTCAACTATGTGGCCGTCAAGCGCGACGTCTCCGAACACCTTCGTGCCTTTGAAGAGAGGGCCAAACTGGAAGATCAACTGAGACAGGCCCAGAAGATGGAATCAATCGGCACCCTTGCCGGCGGCATTGCCCATGACTTCAACAACATCCTTACCGCGATCATTGGCTATGGGAATGTTGCCCTCATGAAGATGGCAAAGGACGATCCCCAGCGTCTGAACATCGAACACATGCTTGATGCAGCGAATCGGGCTGCGCACCTGACGAAAGACCTCCTGCTGTTCAGCAGGAAGCAGATCAGTGAACGAAAACCCCTTGACCTGAATAATGTAATCCGGAAAGTGGAGACGTTCCTGAGACGGGTCATTGGCGAAGATATAGAATGCAAAGCAACACAGTTTGCAGGAGCACTGCCAATCCTCGGCGATGCACACCAACTTGAACAGGTCCTGATGAACCTCGCCACGAATGCCAGGGACGCCATGCCAAAGGGAGGCGTCTTTTCGGTCACCACAGATCAGGTGAAGTTCGATAACGAGTCCATCTCGATAGATGGTTACGTCAAGCCCGGGAACTATGCATTGATTACCATATCGGACACGGGCAAGGGCATGGACGAGGCCACAAGGGATCATATTTTCGAACCCTTTTTTACCACCAAAGAAGTGGGCAAGGGCACCGGCCTCGGGCTTGCTGTGGTGTACGGCATCATCAAACAGCATGAAGGGACCATCAATGTCTATAGCGAGTCGGGCCGGGGCACGACCTTTACGATCTATCTACCACTCATCGTGGCGCCCGTGGACGCAACAACATCCCCGGTGGAAGAGCGCCCCACGGGAGGGACAGAGACCATCCTGCTTGCAGAGGATGACGAAAACGTCAGGAAACTGACCAGAACCGTGCTTGAGGATTTCGGTTACAAGGTGATTACGGCGTTTGACGGCCAGGACGCGGTGATCAAGTATAAAGAGAACAAGGACAAGATCCAGCTTCTTTTGTTCGACATAATAATGCCGAAGACGACCGGGAAAGAGGCATATGATGAGATCAAGGCCATAACGCCGGAGGTAAAAGTACTTTTTGTAAGCGGGTATGCCCTGACGACGTCGGTCAAAGGGTGTTGATTGACGAGGGGATGCCGATGGTCACGAAACCTATTGCTCCGAAAGAACTATTAAAGAAGGTGCGGGAGATGTTTAGCCGGTGAACATTGCACCGACACTCATGAAAAATAAATATCATAGCTGCCGGAGTTGTCGTTAGCATGTTTCACCCAGTACTTCACGGATATTTCTATCCAGCGCACATGCATGATTGTAGGTGGAGCCTGGAGTGCCAGGATCACAAATAAAATGAATAATTCCGTTAGAAGTATTTGTCAACTGTTCTTCCTCTGCGATAATTTCAAGCCATGAACATTGCTTTTTTCATCTCGAATTTCATACTGCATTCTTCACCGTTGTCATATTTCTGACATTCCATGATAGTAGGTGAAGGTTGGAGGGCCAGAATTGTTAGGAAGGTGAAATATCCTGTTTGAATTATGGATATTAATTTAATAACTCCTACCACTGAACCCTTTGTCCGCAATCCCAGCGCCCTATCTTTTCCCTCATATTTTTTTCAACAACAGAAGCCTCACTTCATGTGATGTGTGCCTGAATACCGCACTTCATACCGTCATTTTCTCTAGCCTGGATTTCAGGGTGATCTCAACACCCGCAAGGGCCATGGACACAGGGCAACCTTTCTTGGCGGCTTCAGCTTTTTCACTGAACGTTTTTTCATCGATGCCGGGAACTCTGCCTTCAGTCTCCAGTTCGATGGTGGTAATTTTAAACCCGTCGCCCACCTTGTCGATGGAAACCCGTGCCGTGGTATGGATGCTGTCTGCCGTGAACCCTGCCAGCTCCAGGATCATCGAAAGCGCCATGCTGAAGCACCCCGCATGCGCAGCACCGATCAGCTCCTCAGGGTTTGTGCCCGGCGCTTTTTCGAACCGTGATCCAAAAGAATAGTTTCCTTTAAAAACGCCGCTCCCGAGTTTTATAGTGCCTTTGCCTTTTTTCAAATTTCCTTCCCATCGCGCTTCTGCTCTACGTATTGCCATGATGCACCTCCTTTGATGTATGCTCGTGTTGATCCGCTCCGTATTATATTTCAATTGTAGCACGTTGTTTGCCAAACCGCCTAGACGTGCGCGGAAGAGTATTCAGACTGGATCCTGCTTAAATCCAACTAGTCGTTCCGCTCCGACCGCTTCGCGGCGCATGACGCGCTCGTTCATGTGCAATTTTCAACCTGTATATGATGATAGTTTCGTCAAAATGAGGTTACACAGTTGTTATATATGGATAGAGCATGAGGTTATATTTCCCCATTAAAGTATAGGAAATATTTTCTTCAAGACTATCCAAAATAGAAACCTCCTGCTAAGAATAAGTTTATGTGGAAACTAAATTCTTATAAG
>Ga0209517_10007885_pt1 | contig 12602 bp, 13 predicted proteins | sample PeaSoiMetSII2010_FD_187695 | JGI IMG/M metagenome (GOLD analysis project Ga0209517, IMG submission 187695) | Peat soil microbial communities from Weissenstadt, Germany - SII-2010 (SPAdes) (version 2) | ecosystem: Environmental > Terrestrial > Soil > Wetlands > Peat | place: Germany...
TGATCGAAAACGTTGGCCAACTGGCCGAGTTCGCTTTCCCGGTCTTTAATGCCGGTGCGGGCGGTCAAATCTCCCTTGGCCAGCCGCTGGGCCGCGTTGGACAGCGCACGAACCTGCCGCAGAATAAAATGCTCGCCGCCGAACCAGGCCGCGCCCAACGCCAGCAAACCCACCAGGAAACTCGCCCAAGGAACATCCAGCGCATACTCCTTCATCCACCGCGGCGCGAACTGCCAGAACCACGCTTGATTGACGATATACGTCAGCACCAGTGCCGGGGCGATGGCCACAAACACGCTGGCGACCAATTGCATCCTCACCGTGGAGAACTTTCTTGCTATTTTTTTAATCATGGCTCGGTTCCGATACGACCGGCTGACGATACCCAAAACGGGCTGATGCAAACAGCAGATTCAACCCGCCAACGCGGCAGCCCGGCCGCGCGGCAAACGGCCCAGATGGTAAATCAGGAAACCGTGCAAAAACCGGCGTAACTCTTCGATTTGCCCGCTGGAAGGCTTTAAATAGCAGGACGCCTGCCAATTACGGGTCGCCAGAGCGCGGAGAATATGCCTTGTACCCGCCGTCAATCCGGCCTTTCCGGGGTCGGGATTCAGGCCCAGTTCATGCAGCAACTTCAGTTCAAAGGCAAAGACCATCGGCGGCACCGGACTTTGCCGGCAAAGACAATCAAGAAATCCACGCATCAATTCAAAGACGGCGGGCAGCGGGGTTTCGGTTTCGGTCGCCTGCTCGATGCACGCGGCGGCGTAAGCGGCCTGACGCAGGCCGGCCAGATTCTGTCGGAACGGACCGTGCGTTTCGCGCAAACCGACCTCGCGGAGAAGGTGCAAATCGGAACGGCGGCTGCGGCTGAACGAAAAATCCGCAAGATAAAACAAATCCAGCTTGCCGAGGAACGGCGATTTGAAACGGCGCGCGCCCTTGGCCACGGTCGCTATCCGCCCGAAATCCGGGGTAAGCCAGTGGACGATGAGGCTGGTGTCCGTGAGCGGTCGCGTGCGCAGGATGATGCCGGTGGCGCTTTGAATCATAAACACGAAGATGGAGAATGGACGATGGAAAATAGCATTCCGTTCCGGCGCGCTGGGCGATTCTCCGTCCTCAATCTTCTATCCTCGTTTTTCCGCCTGCGGCGTGGCTTCCTGGGAAATCGAACCGAGGCTGACGATATATTTGATGGCATCGGCGACGGACATTTTCAATTTCACCAGCTTTTCTTCCGGGACCAGAATCAAAAACCCGGACGTGGGATTCGGCGTCGTCGGGATGAAAACGCTCACCAGGTTCTTTCCGGCCATTTCCTGGATTTCGCCCTGTTGTTCGTTGGTGATGAAACCGACGGAGTAATTTCCCGGCCCCGGAAATTCCACCAGCACGACTGTCTTGAACGAGTGTTTGTTGCCGGAAAAGGCGTCGTTGACCTGTTTGATGGCGCCGTAAATCTTATTCAGGAACGGCACCCGCATTAACACGCGGTCGGTCCAATCAATGATTTTTTTGCCGATGTAATAGCGCGCCAGCACGCCCACCGCCGAAATCAAAACCACGGCCAGCGCCAACGCCGCCAGCTTCCAATACCAAAGCATATCCCCCTTGCCGTCATTGGGTAAAAACAAACTCTCATGCGTCAGGCTCTTGGGCAGAAAAAACAACAGCACGTCGGTCACGCTGGAAATCGTGCCGATCAGCCACTTGACCGCTGCCAGCGTGAGCAAAGCAGGCAACGTGACTGCCAACCCGGTCAGAAAACTGGAGCGCCAGCGCGCGAACAAACTTCTCTGTTCCATGCCGCCAGTTTAGGACCGCGTCAGAGTTTGCTCAAGGGAAAGCGGCGGGAAAGTTCGCGCAACCGGTGGTTTTCTTCGCGTTTCATGGTGCGCCGGGCCGCCGGGAGCGCATCATCAAAGCCGAGCAAATGCAGGATACCGTGGACGACGTAGCGCACCACTTCCGATTGCCAGCTTGTGCCGAACTTCCGCGCCTGCGTGACCGCTTCGTTCATGCAGATAAAGATTTCACCGTGAATTTGGGGTCCGGGATCCGGGGTCCCGGAGCCGGGGACTGAATAGTTGAACGTGATGACATCGGTCGGGCCGGCGTGCCTGAGAAATTTTTCATTCAAGCGCGTCATTTCCGGGCTGGCGACGAGATGGATACCAAGCTCCACCGATTCAATTTTTAAATCGGCGAGCAAGCCGGCAGTGATTTGTTTCAGCAAACGCCGGTTGATTTTCCGCATGCGCTGGCGGCTGGTGATGGCGACGTTCATGCCCGAATTATTGCGGGAGACGACGTGAGGAGTCTCTGATTTTCTTTCAGTTTGAGCCTCGTAACCTCGGCTCCTGCGAAATAGCTTCATTCCGATTTCGCGTTGCCACGATGCTCCTCGTAGGCCGCGATGATGCGCTGGACGAGCGGATGCCGGACCACATCGCGCCTGCTGAACTCGATGACCGCGATGCCTTCGACGTTTTTCAAAACGCGATGGGCTTCCAGCAGGCCCGAATGTTTGTTCGGCGGCAGATCAATTTGCGTCTCGTCCCCGGTGATCACCGCCTTCGAACCGTGGCCGAGGCGGGTGAGAAACATCAACATCTGCTCGGTCGTGGAGTTCTGCGCCTCGTCAAGAATGATGAAGGCGTTGTTAAGGGTGCGGCCGCGCATGTAAGCCAGCGGCGCGATTTCAATCGTGCCGCGCTCGGTGTGCTTCTGGATTTCCTCGGCGGGCAGCATGTCGTGCAGCGCGTCCTGCAAGGGCCGGAGATAGGGCGTGATTTTTTCGTAGAGGTCGCCCGGCAGAAAACCGAGCGCCTCGCCGGCTTCCACGGCCGGGCGGGTGAGAATCAGCCGCGAAACCCGCCCGTCGCGCAACGCCGCGAGTGCTACCGCCACCGCCAGATACGTCTTGCCCGTGCCGGCCGGCCCGACGCCAATGGTGATGTCGTGCTTGCGGATGGCGTCGAGGTATTTTTTCTGGCCGACTGTTTTGGGGGTCACGCCGGCTTTGTGCTCGTGCGTCACCACGCGGTCGCTCACCAAATCCTTGAGCGTCTCGGCGCCTTCGTGTTTAACCACGTTCAACGCATGCGTGAACTCGCGATTGCGGACGGGCGAACCGGCCTTTAGCAGGCTTTCCAGCGACACGAAAAGCTGTTTGGCGCGTTCAATGGCATCGGCCTGGCCTTCGAGTTTGATCCAGCCCTCACGGGAAGTGGCTTTGACGCCCAGTTCGCTTTCGAGCGATTGCAAATTGCGCGGTTCATTGTTGAAAAGCTGCTGTGCCACCCGCGCGTTCTCAAAATGAAGGGTTTCCGTGGCCACAAATTCAAATCATTTTGCCAGTTCCGCGCGCAATTTTGCCGCAATGTCCTTCAACGCTTCCGGCAGGACCCTCGTGTTCGCCAGCACCGGCATGAAATTCGTGTCGCCGTTCCAGCGCGGCACCACGTGAATGTGCAGGTGTTCCGCGATGCCCGCGCCGGCGACTTTGCCGAGATTGATGCCGATGTTGAAGCCGTCCGGCTTCATCAACTGGGTCAGCGCGTTCACACACCGGCGCGTGAGCTTCCACAAATCGGCGAGTTCCCCGTCGGTCAGGTCGTTCAAGTCGGCGACTTGTTTGTAAGGGACGGTCATCAGGTGTCCGCCGTTGTAGGGATAAGTATTGAGCAAGGCGTAGCAGGTGCGGTCGCGCGCGATGACGTGATTGACCTCGTCGTCGTTGGATTGGGCGATGCGGGTGAACAGGCTCGCGTCAAGCTGCGGTTTGGGCGCGAGAATATATTCAATCCGCCACGGGGCGTGCAGCGATTCCATGCCGGCAGTGTAGCGAGCAAGCGGGGAAAAGTCAAAACTGGTGGGGCGAGGCTCCTGACGAGCCGGTTTTAAGTCGGATATCCGGCTCGCGAGGACGCTCGCCCCACCGCATTTAGCGCCGCCGGAATAAATACTTCACAAACGAAATCAGCCCGGAAAATTTGCAGGCCGGGTCAACGTATTTTTCGATGACGTAAAATGCGAAATAGTAAAACCGGCAGAAACTCCAGATGGCCAGGGTGAGCAAGACGGCGGTTCTCCAGTTCGGATCACCCAGGAAGATTAAAATGGCCGCGATAATTCCGATGAGCAGGAATAACAGTCCTTTCACCTTGATCCACGTCGGGCTGGTCAGGTCTTTCATGGTAAAGTTTTTTTGCATTTGCGTAGGACAGGCGTCGCGCCTGTCTCTAACTTTAATTTTCAAAAATGGAGACAGGCCGGAAGCCTGTCCTGCTCTTACAACAGACTCAAAATGGCCGCGGCTGCGCGCTGGCTGGCGCCGGGTTCGCCGAGTGAAGACACAATTTTTGCGAGCTGCGATTTGATTTTTTGCCGGCGCGATTCCTTCTGCAACAGATCCAGCCCGGCCCTGGCAATGTTCTCCGGCGTGGCCGCGTTTTGGATGAATTCGGGATAAACTTCTTCGTTGGCCAGGATGTTCGGCATCGTCCCCCATTTCACCGTCACGAGGCGTTTGGCGATCTCCCAGTTGAACCACGACGTTTTGTAGAGCGTCACCGTCGGCACGCCGAGGAACGCGCACTCCATTGTCACCGTGCCCGTCGAGGCGATGGCGAGGTCGGCTCCGGCGAGCGCCTGCGACAGATCGCCGATTTGAAATTCAAAATTCGCCGGGGGGCCGGACAACTGGTTCGCGAGTTCTTTCAAGCCTTCATTCGGCAAAATCATTTTAGCTTTCACCGCCGGCGATTGTTCCCGGATCAATTTCAACGCACCAAGCATGACTGGCAAATGCCGGCGCAATTCGTCCACGCGGCTGCCGGGCAAAAGTAAAATTTCGGAGGGACGAGCTACGCGAGTCCCCAATTTGTCTGTTTCAGGGACTCGTGTAACTCGTCCTTCCGAGGCAAATCTCCCAATCATGGGGTGGCCGACATATTCCACGCGCAACTTCGGCACGCGCTGCGCATACCAGTCCTTCTCGAACGGGAAAATGCTCAGAACCAGGTCATAATCCGCCGCCAGCCGTTTCGCGCGGCCCGGTCGCGACGCCCAGACCTGCGGCGAAACGAACTGAATGATTTTCGGATTCCATTTCGAAAACGGATTGTCGCGGACGTATTGTTTGATGGCATGCCCGAAGCGCAGGTTGAACCCGCCGAAATCCACGCCGATGACGGCTTCCGGCTTGCGCTCAATCGCCAGAGCGAGCAGTTGGTTGAACAACCGCCGGAACTTGAAATAATGTTTCAGCACGCCCTCGATGCCGATGACGGAGTACTGCGTCAGGTCGAAGGCCAGTTCGACCCCCGCAGCGGCCATTTCGGGACCGCCTGCGCCGAAAAAAACCGCCGAGGATGGACCCGTCTCCGCTTCGCTTCGCCGTGCCAAGGAATTGAGGATGGAAAATTGAGAGCGTAGCGCGGAAACCAGTTCCGCCGCGAGGGTGTCGCCGCTTGCCTCACCGGCGATGAGCATGAATATTTTCGGGTTCATTTACTCTGCTGCACCTGCCGCGTGATTTCAAAGGCCAGGTCCAACGCGCGTTTGGCGGATTCGCCGCTGACCAGGGGCGCGTGTTGCTCCCGGACACAGTTCACGAAATCCTGCAGTTCGAGCTTGAGCGGCTCGTCCTTGGCAATCGGCACCGGCTCGCGCACGATCTTTTTGCCGGCAAATTCGCTGACAACCGTCACGTTGCTGCCAGCAAGGGCAAAAAGCTTTCTCAACTTGGAACTTACCCATTCATCGTCGCGGGCAATGCGATAAATGAACCCTTCCTGCGCGCGGTAATCGAGCGAGATGTAGCACGGATTGGTCGGGCCGCTGAAAACGCGAATCTTCCGCATCCGCTCCGGGCTGACGCGGCTGACGGTAAGGTTGGCGACGCAGCGGTTGGCAAAATGCAGCCGCGCGTTGGCGATGTCCTCGCTTTTGCTCAACACCGGAATGCCCACGGCGTCCACACTCGTCACGGGCGATTTCACGAACGCGAGCACGACGTCCAGGTCGTGGATCATCAAATCCAGCACGACGCCGATATCGGTCGAGCGGGCCGGGTAGGGCGAAAGCCGGTGCGTCTCGATAAAGCGCGGTTCGGTGGCGACGGATTCGAGATAATTGAAAACGGGATTGAACCGCTCGACGTGGCCGACTTGCAGGACGCAATTTTTCCGTTGAGCGAGCTGGATGAGTTCCGCTGCCTGCGCGGTGTCGTCGGTCATCGGTTTTTCGACGAGCACGTGTTTGCCCTGCGCGAGCAGCGTCTTGGCCAGTTCAAAATGCGTGGTGGTCGGGGTGACAATGTTGAGCGCGTCGGCATTGGCGGCGGCTTCGGCGACCGATTTAAAGATGCGCGCCTTGTATTTGCCGGCGATTCGGCGGGCGGTGTCGGCGTCCGTGTCAAAAATTCCGGCGAATTCCACGTGACCGGCGGCGGCGAGTTCGGAATAAATACGAACGTGTTCCTTGCCGAGCGAACCGGTGCCGAGGACTGCCACTCTGACTTTGGATGCCATGCGCGAAGCTTAAAGTTCAAGGTTCCGGGTTCAAAGTTCAAAGTTTGCGCAGAGGAAGCGAAGATTTTGGAGTGCGCGGACGTGTCCGCGCTTTGTTTCGACGCGACATGTCGCGTCGGGGAAAGTGGCATTAAGCCGCCGCAGTCCAAAACTTTGGACTTTGAACTTTGAACTCCGAACTCATAATCTGCTGCCGTGCCAATTTTGAGTTATGCCGTCATTGCCGTGGCCGCGTATCTGCTCGGCTCGATTCCAACGGGCTATCTGGCCGGACGCGCGAAGGGCATTGATATTCGCATGGTCGGCAGCGGCAACATCGGCGCGACGAATGCCATGCGCGCGCTCGGCAAACCGGTGGGAATTTTTGTGTTGCTGGTGGATGCGTTGAAAGGGTATGCCGCCTGCGTTTTGCTTGCCCCATTGATTTTCAATTGGTTTGCGCCGCATGCTTCCGGATTTTTCCGTTATTTTCATGACGTGCCGGTTGAACTCCAGATCAGATTTTACGTGGTCGCCGGGTTTTTCGCCGTGCTCGGCCACGATTACACCTGCTGGCTCGGATTCAAGGGCGGCAAAGGTATTGCCACCAGCGCCGGGGTTTTATTCGCATTGGCGCCGTTGGCCCTGGGCATCGCGTTGGGCGTGTGGATTATTGTGTTTGCCCTGACCCGGTACGTTTCGGTTGCGTCCATCGTCGCGGCGTTGGCCCTACCCGCCACGGTTTGGATTCTACCACCGCGCAATTTATTGCTTGGCATCGCCACAACCGCGCTCGGTTTGCTCGCCATAGCTAAACACAAGGACAACATCGAGCGGCTGTTCAACGGCACGGAACGGCGGTTCGGCAAGAAAACCGCAACCCCGGAGGTGACGAAATGAAAATCACCGTGCTCGGAACGGGCGCATGGGGAACGGCGCTGGCCAAGGTGCTCTGCGAAAACGGCAACGCCGTGGCGCTGTGGGACATTGATACCGAAACGCTGGGCGAACTCCGCCGGGGCCGCAGCGAGCGTTACCTGCCGGGCGTGACGTTGCCGACGAATTGGCGGGTGGAGGCGGATTTCGAGAAAGCGGTGGGTGGAGCCGAGTGTGTCGTCTTGGCCATTCCGTCGCAGGCTTTCCGGCGGGTGGCAGTGAAATTGAAAGGGCATCTGGCGATTTTGGTGAGCGTGACCAAGGGCATCGAATTTGAGACCGGCGAAACCATGAGCCGGATTTTGCGCGAACACGCTCCGGCCAACCGCGTGGCCGCGCTTTCCGGTCCCAGTTTTGCCCGGGAAGTGGCCCTCGGCATTCCCACCACGGTCGTTTGCGCCAGCGAAAACGATGGCACGGCGCGCACCGTGCAGGGACTTTTTCACCGCCCGGAATTCCGCATCTATCGCAGCACGGACATCCTCGGTGTGGAATACGGCGGCGCGCTGAAGAACATCATCGCCATCGCGGCGGGCGTGAGCGACGGACTTGGCTACGGCGACAACACGAAGGCCGGCCTCGTCACACGGGCGCTGGCCGAGATGCGCCGGCTGGGCGTGGCGTGCGGCGCGCAGCCCGAAACGTTCGCCGGTCTGAGCGGTCTCGGAGACCTGATGCTGACGTGCTTTTCCAAGCAAAGCCGCAATCGCAATCTGGGCGAGCGCCTCGGGCGCGGTGAAACGATGACAGCCATCCAGGCGTCGCATCCGAAACTGGCCGAAGGTTATCCCACCGCGCGTTCGGCGCACCGGCTGGCGCGCGGGAAAAAAGTGCCGACACCGATCACGGATGAAGTTTACCAGATGCTCTACGAAGGCAAGGAACCGAAGAAAGCGGTGCGCGATTTGATTTCAAGGGCGTTCAAAGCGGAGGATTGATTGGCGGTGGCAGCGGGGAGGTGGCCCATTCATTGAACGGACGCAAGCTGCCGCACTCGAAGCATTGCGTGGCGCTGAACTGCGTTCCGCAATGCGGGCACACTCCCAAAGCTGCAAACGTGTCGAACGGTTGACGGCATTTGCCACACCGCCAGATGGCGCCCAAGGGCGGCGGTGTTTTGCACACCGGACAGGCAAAGCCGTCGCGCCGCGGCATCCTGGCGATGCGCAACAGCGCGCGCGCTTGCATCAAGCCGCCCCAGCAATTGAGTACGGCAAACGCCGCCAAAAGGTAATACCACAACTGGTTGGCCAGGATGACAACGGGAATGAACGCGGCGATGCCTACGAAACCGATGATGGTCGCGATCATCAGGCTGCGCGCCCGCCCGAACACGAACCAGAGCAGTGATCGCAAAATTTGACCGCCGTCGAGCGGGTAAATCGGCAGCAAATTGAAAGCGAGCAGGACGGCGTTGATATACCATAGCGTCAGGACAAAAACATAGACGTCAGGCGCCGAGTCTCCCCAATCCGCCGACCGCGCCAGTAGCAGAACCCCAGTGAAGATGGGAAACAGCAGCACATTGACCAACGGTCCAGCGGCGATGCTCCAGAGCTGGGCGCCCGGCCGTTGCGGCGGTGACACATAAGCCACGCCGCCGAGCGGCCAAAGAATGATATCATGCGTTTGGCCACCTACGGAGCGACAAGCTAATTGGTGGCCGAATTCATGAATCAGCACAATGGCAAACAACGCCAGACACTCCAGGACGCTCCAGACGGTAGAAGAATAGCCCTTCGCGCTACTGATGAAATACCAGGCCGCGAAAAACCAGGCCCAGTGAAGATACACATCAATTCCGAAAAGCCGGAACAGGTGAATGGAACCCTGGCGTGTTGGCATGACGCAAGAAAGCTAACCGCATTGCGCCGCCCGGCAACAAGATTTTTCCTCGGGCGCTTGGCGCTCCACTCTCGACCTTCGGTGCCCGACCCAATCAGGCCATCGCGCCCCTGAGGAGCTTCATCAAATCTGCGTAAGCTTCGACGGCCTTGAACTGTGGGAATTGTTTTTTAACTGTTTCCGGGGCGCGGAAAAGAAAACCAACATTTGCCTCCAGCAGCATCGCGGTGTCGTTGAATGAATCGCCGGCGGAAATGACGTGGTAATTCATCCGCTTGAACGCGGCCACCGCCTCGCGCTTTTGTTCCCGAATGCGCAACTGGTAATTCGCAATGCGGTCGTTTTCCACCACGAGCCGGTGACAGAGCAGCACCGGCCAGCCGAGTTGGCGGAGCAGGGGAGACGCGAACTGCTCAAATGTGTCGGACAGGATGACGACCTGCACCAGCGAACGAAGTTCATCCAGAAATTCCTTGCCGCCGGGCAAAGGGCGCAGTGTGCCGATGACGTTTTGGATGTCGGACAGCTTCAGACCATGTTGATCGAGAATGCCGAGCCGCCCGCGCATGAGCTTGTCATAATCAGGCTCGTCGCGGGTCGTACGGCGCAGTTCCGGGATGCCGGTCTTCTCGGCGACGGCAATCCAGATTTCCGGCGTCAACACGCCTTCCATGTCCAAGGTGACGATTGATTGCTTCACGCGCGCAGTTTTTCAAAATCAACCGGCGCTGTCGAGTGATTCACACGGACGATTTGAAATCCTTTCGCGGCACGAGCACGAATTTGTCCGCGAAAATCAGTTTCGGGCGGTGACGTGCGGCAGCAATTCCGGGACGCCCGTGCGGGTGCGCGGCTTGACTGCGGCTGGAGCGGAGACATCGGGAGGGTCGCCGGTCCAAACCGGCAACCGGAGCACGAACGTGGTGCCGGTCCCCAAGGCGCTGTGACACTGGATGGTGCCGGCCATCGCCTCGGCCAGCTTTTTGACGATGGACAACCCAAGCCCGGTCGAGGACTCGCCGCCGGTTGGCCGGGCGCTCAGGCGAACAAATTTTTTGAACAGTTTTTTCTGGTCTTCCGCGCTGATGCCGGGGCCTTCATCACGAACAGACACGAGAGCAAAGTCCTTTTCCGGGGCCGAATGCACGTGGATGGTGGTGTTGGGCGGTGAAAATTTGAGGGCGTTTGAGATCAGGTTGTCGAGGATTTGCAGCGTGGCCGTGCGATCCGCCCGGGCCATGAGACCCTGAGACATGCCCACGCGGATGGTAATGTCCTTTTTGGCGGCAGAGAGTTGATTGTTTTCCACGCATTCGCGGACCAACAGGCCAACGTCGCAACGCTCGATCTTGGAGGTGAATTTGCCCTGCTCAATGGCGTTGGCATCGAGCAGGTCGTTGATCAGGTTGCGCATTCGTTTGGCGGCGGCAGCGATGGTATTGGCCAGCTTGTTAATCTTGCCCGGGTCTTCGACCATGGTCATCAATTCGGCGTTGCCCAGAATCACCGTCAGCGGATTTTTCAAGTCATGCGCCGCAATTCCCAGGAATTCGTTCTTTTCGTTGTTCAAATGCACCAGCCGTTCGTTCGAGTCAGCGAGTTCCTTGAGCGCACCCTGCATTTTGGCGATGGCGCGGGCACGTCCGACTTCAAAGATCTGTCCGAGAATGAACATGAAGAGAATCAGTCCCAGATAGCCCGCCGCGGAAACGACCGACCGCCACTGGGGATCATACGTGATCGGCAAACGCCTTCCCGCCAGATCGAAACCCACCACCACACTTGCTGCAACGAACGAGACGACTGCCCAGCGCGCGGCGGGCCGTCTGCCCAGCAGGAGCAAGGCGCACAACGGCACGCTGACCAGCCAGGCGATGGCGTGGCCGTGTACGCCACCTTCCACAAAGCATAACCCGGTAAAACCGAGCGTCAGCGTCAGGGAAAAGAAGTGGCCGGCCGCGCGCACGGATTTTCTCCAACGCAACACCAGGGGCGTGACAGCCACGCCCGAACTGCAAAACAAAATGATGGTAGCGCCCCACTTGTGCCCGATGGCCAGGTAAAAAACGGCGTAGGTGAAGCCGAATAGCGACCCCAGCGCTCCGAAGCGGGTAATCAGTTTTGCATGGCGCGCGCTTTCCGGGTTGGCCAGAAGTTCCGGAGGAATGGGCCGGTCAATCAGCGAGCCAAAAATTCGGGTGAATTCAGCAGCAAACCTTGCGCCGAACCCGGCGGGATGGGTGCGTCCGCCGTTGGCGGGTGCCGGATCCGTTTTGCTCAAACCGCCTGCCATATCGGGTGCTGGATTCGCTTTACGCGGTTCGAGTCAAAAGCGGATTCGGGCCGTGAGCGCGATCCAATGAACGCTCACTTCTGTCGAACTGTTCGAATATTCGCCGGCGAGCAAGGCGCTGGTTCCCACGTTTTGCGTGACCGGCAGGTCGTATTGATAGGCCAGATCAAATTCACATCGCTTCCAGCGATAACCGATGCCGGTGGTCAAGGTGTGTTCCATGATGGCCGCGGTCATGGGAGTCAGGGTCGAATCGGGCACGGGACTGCTGCCGTAACAATATCCAACGCGCAGGGCGAGGTTCTCCGTGACATCATATTCCAGGCCGGCGCGGTAAACGAATTCGTCCTTCCAGTCCAGCGGGATGGCGTCGCTGAAACTCGAACCGAGCACGCTGTTGACGGTGGGATTGTTGCCATTGCTCAAGCCAACCGGCAGGGTATTGAAGGCATTCCCCCAGTTGATCCAATCCACTTGCAGGGCGAGCCGCCATTGCGGATGGAAGCGCCAGGACATCCCGGCGCTGACTTGCTGCGGGAAAATATTTCGCACGGTGGCATCGTAATGGAACGCCAGCGGCCCCGGTGGCGCGCCGAATTGCGCATAGGGATCGCCCGAGGCATCACCGGAAGTGTGCACGGTCGCCTGGCTCTTGTAAGTCAGGCCGAATTGCAGATTCGTGGTGGCGCGAAAAATCACACCGGCCTGCACATTCCAGCCGAAGCCGGTCGTGTGCAAATTCAGCAGGGTCTTCGCGCCGTCGTAAGGTGCGTCAGAGGGCGGCTGGAGATTTTGAAAGGTGTAAGGAGTGACCAGCCGGTTCTCGTTGTAAATCAGGCCGAGGCTTGCGCCGAGGGAAAGTTTGGAATTGATGGCGACACCTGCGCCGATGGCGGAACGAAGAACAAAAATCTCCGATTTGTGCTCCTGCTGGCCGTAGGTGATGCCGCCCGGGTTGCTGGGAGGATCCACGTAATTCCAATCCGCCAGCAATAGGGAATCGGGAA
>Ga0209517_10007886_pt1 | contig 12602 bp, 12 predicted proteins | sample PeaSoiMetSII2010_FD_187695 | JGI IMG/M metagenome (GOLD analysis project Ga0209517, IMG submission 187695) | Peat soil microbial communities from Weissenstadt, Germany - SII-2010 (SPAdes) (version 2) | ecosystem: Environmental > Terrestrial > Soil > Wetlands > Peat | place: Germany...
CTTGATGACCGCAATCGCCGTATAGAAGCGGTTCTTCAGGCTGGAGAGGCGGGTTTGATCCGCTTCGCCAAACACGTTCGTTAGCATCACCCGCTCGTGAGGCGCAATATCCCCCCACTGCGCCATCGGCTTCAGCAAATGAAACACGTAGTCCTTGTGATGAAAGACCAGGCCCTTGTCATCGACTTCCTCAATCTTCACAAATCCCCGCACCGCCAGATCCACCAGCGTCGAAGTAATATCGCGAGGGTGAACGGCGTCCTCCAGCAGCGTACCGGCCTCCGCTGGTGACATGTCTGGAGGCGGCTCATACATGGGAGCCACCGACACACCAGGATCGGGATCGCGGCCTTTGTACCACCAGAGGGTAAACATCACCGCCAATGTCCAAAAGGGCAAAAATACGATGGAATTGCTTCCCAGGAACCAGAGCATCCGCGTTAATCCGCTCGGCTCCGTGAGAACGCCTTTGGGAATGTAGATATCGACGGTCAACCCGCCGCGCATGGGCAGCGGGTTAGTGGTCTCGAATGAAACCTCCGGGCCTTTGATCTGGGCTGTGGCATCGCGCTCCGCCGAGCCGTAGACGCCAGTAAATGCTTGCGCCCGCAACGATCCCGCCGCAGCGCCAGGCAAGCTGACCACCGCGGTCGCGTGGTCAATCGGCACCGGCCAGTCGTTGCCGGTCACGTTCCAATAGAACTCATCGTGGTCTTCGAAAAAACGCATCCCGTTGCGGACCGTGTAAGTGATCTCAACCGTGCGGCTCGTGTCCACCGCGTCGGGAATGTATATTTTCAGGTCGCGAAGCCCATTCGACCTGGACGACTCATATTTCAACTTTGTGCCGTCACCGTCGGTGACTCCGGTGACACTCAGGAAGAGCGTGTAGTTTGTGCCTCGCGGCCCGGGATATTCAATCGGAATAAATCGATGAATCCCATGCCACTCACCTTCAAACGATAACGTGATCCGCTCATGGACAGTCGCCGAGCCATCTTCCGCGACGGAAATAGTGTCATGGAAGTCGGCAACCCGCCAGTTCCGGGCAAACAGCGGCGCAGAGAAAAGTAGAAAGCACACGACCGTCGCGTAGAGACGCAACTGGCTGCGTCTCAGAGAGGTTAGAAACAACCTGTGTACGGGATGTGCTATTTGACGAGTCATGCCTTAAGCGATTATCGCCGAACCTGCTCTTCCTTCGCGCATCGTCGCGTCAGTCACGCCGTCACTCGAGGTTAGCGGACCAACTGGTCTAGCTGGCGCACATCCAAGCCGGCCTGCTTGTAATGCTTCCGGCACAATTCCAGGAGACTGAATCCATCCTCGTAGGCAGCAAAGCGGCCGTCCACCGCCTTATCCAGATAGATTAAGCCGCCTCCGACTATGAACAGCGTCACCATCGGTTCCGGCGAGTCCTCGCTGATCACCAGCGTGTGGGCCTCGCCCGCCGGTTCGTAGATGAACGTTCCGGGCTTTGCCACCCAGTCGTGTTCCAGGTATCGCCAGTAACCCCGCATGGTGTAGCCGTGAACCGTGCCAACGTGGTAGTGAGTTCCTACTCTAGAACCGGGGAGGCCTTTGAGCACGACACTGAATCCTCCAGACGTAACGTTAAAGTGGCAGGGTTGGAACCAGACACCGTCCGCGTAAGGAACCCATAGCCGGTCATTTTCCAGGTTGATGTTGGTGATGAAATGTTCGCGGCTTCTTTGCTCGCGGTCGAGGCCATCGGTGAAACTGGAAAAGCTGGCGATTGGCACGTCTTCTCCTCTAAGCAGTGTGCTAGAACTTCACCGCGACGGGTTCGCGGTCCGCGGCGTCCACTTCAAAGAATTGCCGCGCCTGGAAGCCGAACATGCCTGCCAGAATATTCGTCGGAAACACTTGGATCTTCGTATTCAGATCGCGCACCACCGCATTGTAATAGCGGCGGGCATTCTGGATGGTATCTTCGGTCTGGCTCAGCGATCCCTGCAACTGCGTGAATTCCTCGGAAGCTTTCAACTGGGGATAGTTCTCTGCCACTGCGAACAAACTTTTCAACGCCCCGGTCAGCTGGTTCTCCGCCGCCGCCTTATCCGCGGGCCCGGTGGCTTGCATCGCCATAGAGCGAAATTTGGCGATGTTCTCGAACGTGCCTTTTTCGTGCGCCGCGTATCCCTTGACCGTTTCTACCAGGTTCGGAATCAGGTCATGCCGGCGTTTGAGCTGCACATCGATGTCAGACCAGGCCGAGTCGCAACGCACTCGCAACTGGACCAGCGTGTTGTACATCCCCACCAATACGAAGGCAATGACTACCAGAACTCCCAGGATGATCCAGCCCGCCATAGGTCGCTTCCTTTCGCTCGCAAGTGGAATCAAAGCGACGGTACCATAGGGACGGGGGAGTTGCAATTTTCGGCGCAGCGCATGAGCAGGTAAAATCAGAAGTTGGGTTTGGTCGGAATCCTAAGATCCGCCGATGTGAGGTCATGGACTTGCGTAGATGCTCGCGTTTTTCGGGTTTGTGCCTGCTGCTGCTGACGGTGCTTTTCGCCGCATTGGCTCAGGCGCAAACCTGCCTGACCCACAGTGACATGGACGAGCCCACTGCTTCCGCGCTGGAAGGTGTCGCCAAGCGCTATTTCGATATGGCTGCGCGGGGCGATATCGCCGCGCTGAAGCAGAACTCGATCGCCAGTCTGGCAGCCAACTTTTCCAGCATCGAGGCCGCCGTCAAAGATAGCCAGCCGAATTTTGCTGGAGCACAAGCCCAGCCACGCCCTCCCTTCCTGTTAAAGATCGAAGGTGATAAGCCGATCGAGAGCGCCGAGTTCCTGTGCGGAGTGTTTAGCAAGAACGGGCAAACCGCCAACAGCGCAGCGTTTGTGATTCCCAACCTGGCGCCGGGCAGCTACGGAATGGTCACGTTGGAACTCTCCAGCTCTCAGAAGCCTCAGACGGTTTCTTTTGTGCTGCAACAACAGGGACCAGACTGGAAGATCGGTGGCTTCTACGTGCACGCTTCCCAGGTTGCCGGTCACGACTCAGACTGGTTCGCCGACAAGGCCAGAGCCTTTAAGACCAAAGGCCAAAACCGCGATGCCTGGCTCTACTATTTGCAGGCCCGGGAACTCGCCGTGCCCGTGCCTTTCATGTATACACAGACCACCGACAAGCTTTACGACGAGTCTCAGGCCGTGAAACCGAGCGACCTTCCGATGGATGGAAATACGGTCGACCTCACTGCCGGGGGGAAAACCTACAAGCTCACCACCATGTTTCCGGTGGCGGTCGCTCAGGACCTGGACGTAGTCGTGAAATACCAGGCCACCGACGTCTCGCACACCACCGAGACTTACCAGAGCAACATGGCTGTGATCCACGCCCTGGTCGCGAAGTATCCCGAACTCCGTGATGCTTTCGGTGGAGTCGTCGCCCGCGCCGTCGAGCCCTCCGGCCGGGATTACGGTTCCATGTTGCCGATGAAGGAAATTAAATGACGGCGGTTTGCGGGCGTGAGCGAAGCGGGAGCCCGCAGCCGTCATCCTGAGCGAAGCGAAGGATCTCTTCCCTCCTGCTCAGCTCTCGGTCCTGAGCAACGGAACCTGATCCGCCAGCGTGCACTGCTTCGGATCTTTGTCCTCCCGCAACCCCATGAACACCGGCGCGCGCAACTTCATACCACCCTCGGCGGTTTCGTGCGTCCATTCCGTGAATTTGATTTCGGCAACATGCTGCGGCTTCACCCAATGGACGTTGGCAGCCTCTACTGGCCCATAAAAAGGAGAACGTTTGGTCTCCAAAGGCTTGAGTATCTGCCAGATGTCCTTCAATGTTGCCTGACTGAAACCAGTTCCCGCCTGACCCACGTGAATCAACTGGCCGCGCTCGTTGTAAAGGCCGAGCACCACAGATCCGAAGTGCTGTCGACTGCCCTCGGGATCGGTGTAGCCTCCGATCACGCAATCGACAGTTTGCGTAATCTTGATCTTGAGCCATTCCCGGCTGCGTCGTTCTTCGTAGAGACTTCCGCGCCGCTTGGCGAGAATTCCTTCCAACCCCTTCTGTTTCGCCGCTTCAAACAGCGCCACACCCTGTCCTGGGAAGTGCTCGGACAAGCGGATGAGTTCATTAGTTTCAACCAGCTTAGCCAGCGCCCCCTTGCGCTCTTCCAGCGCGACCCGACGCACGTCGTATCCATCGATGTAGATCAAGTCGAAGACGTAATAGACTACCGGCACGTCGAGACGCGCCGCCGTGCGTCGGCCGCCGCTGCGTATCCCGGTACGCTGCTGCATCAGGCTGAAAGAAGCCCGGCCTTGCTCGTCAAGAGCGGCGATTTCGCCGTCGAGAATTGCGCTTTTCGCGTTTACTAATTTCGGGAGATCACGTAATTCGGAATATTGGCCGGTGAGATCGTTCTGATTGCGCGAAACCAGCCGGACTTTTCCGTTCTCAATAAACGCCACCGCGCGATATCCGTCCCACTTTATTTCAAATAGCCACTCCGGATCGTCAAAGGGCTTCTCCACCGGCGTGGCCAGCATCGGAGTGATCGCCGCCGGCATCGGGCGCTTCACCGCGCCTGCCAACCCATGAACCGCCGAGATCGCCGAGGGCGTTGAACCTCTCGCCGCCCGTAGCCCAGCCTGTTTGGCTTTACCTTTTTCTGCTTTCTCTGCGTGCTCGGCGGTTATTCTGTTTTTTTTCTTATCCAACTTGGCCAGCGTCTCCGCCAGCCACGGGGCCTTCACTTTCCCCCTCGACGCCGCACGGCTGCTCTTCCACTCAGCCGAATCCTTATCACCCGCGATCTGTGCAATAGTTTTATGGCTCAGCACTGACGTCTCGTAAGCCTCAATGTCATAGCCCTCGACTGCTTCGTCATCCTTCTTCTTGATCAGCAGCCATTCCGTTCCCTTGCTCCCCGGGCGCCGTCCCTTGATGTGAATCAACGCAAAGTCGCCCTTCAGCCGCTGACCGTGCAGCCGAATCTTGAAATCGCCCTTTTGCAGCATCTCCCGGGCTTCCGCCGCGGTTCCGGGCACAAATTTTCCCTTCACCGGCTGCGGCGAAAGCGGCTCCCAGGTTCCCACATCCCACACGATGATCGCGCCGGCGCCATAATTGCCCTCCGGAATCGTGCCTTCAAAATCAAAATACGAAACCGGATGGTCTTCCACCTGCATCGCCAGACGCTTGTCATTCGGATCAAGCGACGGCCCCTTGGGCACCGCCCATGACTTCAGCACTCCATCCATCTCCAGACGAAAATCGTAGTGCAGCCGCGTGGCACTGTGCTTCTGCACCACAAACCGATGCCCGGATTTCTTTTCAACCTTAGGCCGCGGCTCCGGAGTATCCTCGAAGCGGCGCTTGCGTTTGTATTCTTCCAGGGCCATTTGCTCATTCTAATCAGAGGACGCAAACTTGCGCATTAGCCGACACCTAACCGAGCCCCGGAATGGCTGAATGCCGAGTGCTGAGTGCTAACTGCTCGCGCCTGCATTAGAATCACCCCGTCAACCATGAAGCGCGAATATCCAGATCAACCGCTGGTCGGAGTCGGCGCAATCATCATCCAAGGGAACCGTGTTGTGCTGGTCAAGCGTGGCCATCCGCCGCTGGCCGGGGAGTGGTCCATCCCCGGAGGCGTGCTGGAAGTTGGCGAAACCCTGCGCGAAGCCGCCGTCCGCGAGGCGCTCGAAGAAACCAGCATGACAGTCGAACCTGGTGATTTGCTGGGAGTTTTTGACCGTGTGCTGCGCGATCACGATGGACGGACCCAATACCACTATGTGCTGATCGATTTCCTCTGCCGACGTATCGCAGGAGAGCCTCGTCCAGCCGAAGACGCCGTCGAAGCCCGCTGGTTCACACGAGAAGAAGTCAGCGGATTGTCCTTAGCGAAAGACACTGCGGATGTAATCCTGCTGGGGTTCGAGAAGATCAAGGGCTGACCACAGAGGACGCAGAGGTACAGCGCAATTCTATCTTCCCTGGAAGCGCAGCGTAAAAGAAGCTTCGCTGATGGCGGGCTGCCCGTCGCACAGAGCCGGCGTGAATATCCATTGGTGAATGACCTCGATCGCTTCCTCATTCAAGTCCGGACGTTCTGAACTCTGGACTACGGCATCGTGAATTTTCCCGTCCGGGTAAATCATTCCCCGCACCACCACATCGACCTCGGTCCCGCCATTACCCGGCTTCGGCTGTGGCATCGATTGGCCAAAAGCACGGCGGTATACCTTGCAGGAACGCGAATAAGTTCTGGCATTGGGGGCGCAGCCAAGACGTTGGGAGTGGTGTCGGTCAGAACCGTCATGCTCTGCTCGATTTCCATGCTCGCGGCGGCCGTCGAAGAATAGTCGATTCGTGCCGGTATCAGCGCTCCCGCAAACGGGAAAAAAACGCGATACTCGATTCGTTCTTCGTTCAATTTCTCCAGCACTATGGCGCCCGTGGCGGCATCCACGCAGATTTCATTGTCGTGACTCTTTTGTCCTGCGACCGTATCGAATTCGATGCACCGGGCAGGCTGGCCATTGACCTCGCGATGGGTGATCGCGCGGATCACGTCTTCGTCATTGAAGCTGACGTGGTAAATCGGCGTCACCCGCAGCAGAGTCATGACTTCCGCAGGAGCCTGAATCTGTGTCTGCACCCTGGCCCCGCCTCCCTCGACGGAGACATCGACAACGTGATAATCGCCAAAGGTGGTTTCATCACGCCGGCCGGTCTTCTGTATCACGACCCGCGTAAAGGTGCCGTCTTTGACGGCTTGGTCGGGACCAAACACCCGAAACGAGTCAACGCGTTCCAGATCGGGAAGCTTCACCGGCGTGGTGACGGCATTCCCTCTCTCGAGCAAATGAACAGCCTCTTGACGAACGCGGATGTCCTGGGAAAGGGAAGTCAGCGAAGTCAACAGAAGAATCACAAGCGCTAGGGCCGTTTTCATCTTCGCACCTCAAAAGGTGGATATTTATTGCCCCGGGGTCAATTCCACATAATCGCCAATGACGATTTCAGCCCTTTTATTGTACGAGTATTTCAAGGAACTCACAGGATCATCAGTTCTGTTACAAAAACAGAACAGCCCGCCCATCGCTGGGAGGCCGCCGCATAATCCCGCAACTAAGTCACCCAGTGTAGAATGCGCTCTGCTTCGAGGCTCACCATGAAAAGCTCTGTGAAATCGAACCTTATCGCTTGTGCAGTCGCCTTCGCCATACTCTCCATCGTGGTAATCACCTCGGCGCGGTCTTCTTCTGCGTCCCCGGCACAATCTGCAAAATTGGCGCGCGGGAAATACATCGTCGAAGGGGTCGGCATGTGCGGCGACTGCCACACACCCCGCGGCGAAAAGGGCGTACCCATTCCCGGCAAAACCCTGCAAGGAGCCGTGCTGGGTCTTAAGCCGATCGTGCCGATGCCGGTCTGGGCCGATAAGACTCCCGATATTGCCGGCCTGCCAGGCTGGACCGACGGGCAGGCGGTCAAATTCCTGATGACTGGAGTTGCCTACAACGGCCTGCCCGGACGCCCGCCCATGCCGCAATACCGTATGAACCGCCAGGATGCGGAAGCGGTCGTAGCGTATTTAAGGTCGCTCGCTCCCATCGATAAATAAACAAAAAACAGAACGGCCCGCGCATCGCTGCACGGGCCGCCCGGTGGACTGTTTGGGATTGACCAAGAGGTGGTCACTCTACGTGGCCTCTACGGCAACTCCGGGTTCTGCAATCGACTCCCGGCGCGACCTAATGCCGGAATCCAATCCAACTCACCGGTTAGTGTGCGGGCTGTAGTTCCCGGCGACCGAGCGCTCAGGAACCCCGCTTAGAGCAACCAGCCCTAAGTCTCAGCCACCTCACCTGGTCTTTGACTCCCACTACAGTTGCTACAATCTGAACTTGTCATTCGACCACCTCCTTTCAGGTGTAATCGCAGATTACCCCAAAAGCCGCGCCGGATCAAATGGCACCGAGGTGCGGGATATCGTGAAGGTAACGGCCTTCCTGCAACTACATGCAGTGTGAATATCTTGCCGTGGATTCAAACGCTATAAACAAGCAGCCTACGTACCATCGGACATGCAGTCGGCAACTATTGCAGTTGCATTTGTAGCAGATATTAATGTAGACTTTTATTAGCTTTTCAACCCCTTGGAGGAGGTCAGAGTGCGATATGGCACAAAACAGCGAAGCACTGGCAATCGCTATTTCTCCGCAAGAACAACGAGAGATTAGCGAGATTTATGCAAAGCTTCGCGCCGCAGAGGCGAAGCTGATCGGGCCGGATGGCAAGACGGAAATTCTGCCCAACAACCTTTACTCATTTCTGCTTCGTTTGCTTGCGGATCTGCGGGCGGGTCACTCCGTGACCATCTTGCAGAGTAGGCACGAACTCACCACCGTTGAAGCCAGCAAGATCTTGGGGATGTCCAGGCAATTCCTCATCACTCTGTTGGAGAAAGGAGAAATCCCCTTCCATCTAGTCGGCACGCATCGCCGTATGTATGTGCGTGATGTAATCGCGTACAAGGCGAAACGCGACGTTGCGCGTCGGGAAACCCTCAATACCTTAGCCAAGCGAGAATTCGCCAAAGGGGATTACGACAAAACCCCAGATGATTTTCACCCAGGAAAATGAATACTCGGCCGTATTGGACGCGTGCGTTCTTGTGCCAGCCTCACTCTGCGATCTTCTATTGCGGCTTGCGGAAGAACCAGCAATGTACCGGCCACTATGGAGCGAGCAGATAATTGCAGAGATGACCAAAACCCTGCGAATGAAGCTAAAGCGCACTGCCGCTGCAGCCGAACACAGGCGCAAGCAAATGATTGCCGCATTTCCAGAGGCGATGGTCACTGTGCCACCCGAATTGCTCAGAGCGGTCGAATGTATTCCCGACAAAGACGACAGACACGTGCTAGCTGCAGCAATCATGGCGCGTGCGAACGCAATCGTTACACAAAACACGAAGCACTTCCCGAAGGAATGCCTTGAAAAATACGGAGTACTTTGCCAGACGGCAGATGATTTCCTGATTCACCAGTACCATCTGGGTGAACAGCTAATTCTGGATAAGCTTGATGATCAGGGTGCAGGAATCTCTCAAAACCGCGCGTTCGTGATTTCAAGCTTGAGAACCTCTGTTCCCAGATTTGTGAGCCTTGTGGAGGCGCGATGAAGAGTCCTCACTGTAAGCAGAGCGACAACAGCAAGTCCCCGTTCCGATTTCCCTAGCCCGAGCGGAACGGGCCATGGCGATCTACCTTGCTCGACCGGAGCGTGACTAGTCGTCACTTGGTATCGAAATCTCCTTCATATCCAGCCACTTACAGCTACCATCGGCTTCCGGAGCCGAAGTCTCCAAGTCATTCCCGCCAGCCGTTAGTCTCCCATCCCTTCGTCATCTCGCCCTTAGACGCCCGTTTTTCTACACTGAGTCTTCCCCCAAAAAACCTGGCAGAACCGTGTAACTAGCAGAAAAATCAGCCCTTCCAGCGATATGCCTGGGGTTGTGGCAGGCCGATGTGGGCCAGCACCCGGAAAGCGAATTCTTGCGCCATGACATCCAAGCTGGCCGGGCGGTTGTAGAAGGCGGGAATCAGCGGGAAGACCGTGGCCCCGGCATCAGCAGCCCGGTACATGTTGCGGATATGAATTTTATTGAGCGGCGTCTCGCGCACGCACAGCACCAAAGGACGCTTCTCTTTGAGGCAAACATCGGCAGCGCGTTCGATCAGATGCGAAGCGATCCCATTGGCAATGCGCGCCAGCGTGCCCACGCTGCACGGGATGACGACCATCGCATCGGCGGGATAAGAACCGCTGGCAACGTTGGCGCCGATATCGGCGTTGGCTTGTTGCTGAATTTTGCGGGCAGTCTTGCCGATGATCTGGTTAACCAGATTAGCCCGGCCGCGCAAGCCAAGCTCTTCGGCCATAACGCGAAGGGCGCTGTCGGAGGCGATGAAATTTACGGTTTGAACGCGCTTGTCGCGCTCCACCGCCAGCAGGAAATGGCGCAGAAACACCGCTCCGCTGGCGCCGGTAGTGGCAACGGTCAGGTTTTGCGGCGGGTGATTAGGCAAGCGGCATCCTCGCAGCTAGACGAGTCCTGAGCATAGGGAGCGGACAAGACAGAGTCAAGCACGACCATAGCCATGGCCACCACCAACACTCTCGGAGCGCGACGCAACGCCGTGCAACGCCACGCGCTCGCCGGAGTGCAACGCCAGGTTCGCGCCACTGACTCCAGCGGCCGCCGAAAATATCTGCGCGACTTCAGCCAGGCTTTTCGTTCCTACGATTCGGTCATCGATTCCCGCGAACTCGCCGCGACCATTGCCGCCGCCGACATCGTTCTCGTTGGCGACTATCACGCCCTTCCCACCGCCCAACGCTTTGCCGCTTCCCTGCTCGAACAGCGGGCTCATCCCGGAGACCGTCCCATCGTTCTCGGAGTCGAGACTATCTTTGCGCGTCATCAACATGTGCTCGAGGAATGGTGGCGGCGCGAGATCGACGAAAACGAATTCCGCGAGCGCATCCGCTTTGACGCCGACTGGGGCTACGAATGGAGCCCCTTCTACGAACTCCTCGTCACCGCCCGCGAGCACGGCGATGCCGTCTACGGCCTCGACTGCATGCCGCGCGAGGACTTGCGCAAGATCGCCGCCCGCGATCGCCATGCGGTGGACAAAATCGCCGAGATCCGCGAACGTCACCCTCGTGCCGCAATCTTCGTGCTCTTCGGCGAGTCCCACTTCGCACCCTCCCATCTTCCTCGCCGCTTGCGTGAGCGTTTGCCAGATGAACATGTACTCACTGTCTTGCAGAATGTGGACGCGCTCTACTGGCGTGCCACCGCAGAACGCCAGGACCGCGTGGAGACCGTCCGCGTAAATGACGCTGTCGTTTGCGTCTTCAACTCCACTCCGCTCGAAAAATACGAAAGCTACCGGCTCTACCTCTCACGCTGCCAGGGCGAGGCCGGACAGCCCGACCTGGTTCCGACCATCTACAACTTCATTGACAGCTTGCTATCATTCCTCGAGATCAATCTTTATGCCTCCCATAACCGCACCCAGCCTAAGTTCCTGGTGGACCTGCTGCCCGAAGTCTACTGCGGCTCGTCCGATGGACGCCTGCGCCAGCTGTTGACGCGGGCCGCCTACGAACCCAAGCAGATCGAAACCATGCTCCAGCACGTCGAGGCACATGGCTGCGTGTATTTGCCATCCATCAACGCGTTCTACGTGCGCGAGTTCAAGATGACACACGCCGCCGAAGAAGCCGCTCGCTTTCTGCATCACGCTTGCCGTGGCCTGCCCTTGCGCCGGGACGACCGGCCGGCAACCGCTGTCGAGCCGTCTGACCGCTTTTACGCGCGCGCCATCGAACACACTCTGGCCTACTTCGGATCGCGTGTTCTATACCCGGCGCGCTCAGCCGAGCCTGCATTTGAGGGTTCTACGCTTTCTCCTCAGGCCTGCAAGAAGTTGCTACACGAGGCACTGCGCGCCGAACGCACCGAGTTCGACGCCGCTGCCCAAAAACTCGGATACGCCCTGGGCAGCGAACTCTACGATGCCTATCTCCGCGGATCAGTCACTCCCACCGTGCTGCGGCACTGGTTCCTTTCCCACATCGAAGAGTCCGGCAAAGCCGCAAAAACCTTCACGGAAATCCTTCACAAATCCCGCTCCACCCGCAAAAAGCCCTGCGCCTCGGCGCGGTGAAAGCCCCCAGCACTCAGCCTTCAGCCTTCAGCATTCAGCCCCCTTCGGCCTTTGCCGGATGCTAAGCTATCCTGTCCAGGCTACATGCCAAATGCTAAGTGCTAAATGCTAAGTGCCAAGTGCTGAATGCTGACGGCTGAATGCTGAGTGCCGCTTTTGAACTCCGATTCCATTCTCAAACTCTTCCAGCAAGTACGCCGCGGGAAACTTTCTCCCGACGAAGCCGTGGCACAACTGCGCCATCTGCCGTTTGAAGACCTAGGCTTCGCCAAGCTCGATCACCATCGTTCGCTGCGCGCCGGGATGCCCGAAGTAATCTTCGGCCAGGGCAAAACTCCAGCGCAAATGGCACAAATCTTCGCCCGTCTCGCCCAACACGGCGGCAACATCCTGGCCACACGCGCCAGTGAACAGCAATTCTCCGCAGTGAAAAGGAAAGTTCGCAAAGCGGAATATCGTGAACTGGCGAAGGCAATCGTCCTGCAACGCGATCGCAAGAAATACGGCAAAGGCACCATTGCCGTCGTCTCCGCCGGCACCAGCGACATTCCCGTCGCCGAAGAAGCCGTCGTCACCGCCGAAGTCATGGGCAATGACGTCGAACACCTCTACGACGTCGGCGTCGCCGGAATCCACCGCTTGCTGGCCAATCGCGAGACCCTGACCCGCGCCCGTGTGATCATCGTCTGCGCCGGCATGGAAGGCGCGCTGCCCAGCGTGGTTGGCGGCCTGGTAGGCGTTCCAGTCATCGCCGTACCGACTAGCGTTGGCTATGGCGCAGCATTTAAGGGCGTGGCCGCGCTGCTCGGCATGATGAACTCCTGCGCCTCCAACGTCAGCGTCGTAAACATCGACAACGGC
>Ga0209517_10007889_pt1 | contig 12597 bp, 10 predicted proteins | sample PeaSoiMetSII2010_FD_187695 | JGI IMG/M metagenome (GOLD analysis project Ga0209517, IMG submission 187695) | Peat soil microbial communities from Weissenstadt, Germany - SII-2010 (SPAdes) (version 2) | ecosystem: Environmental > Terrestrial > Soil > Wetlands > Peat | place: Germany...
CTGCCCGAGCAACTCACGCTGGGATGGGATCAAGCCCCCTAAGCCGCGCAAATGATGACCTCAGCCAGAATTTACGAAAAGGCCAATGAATCCGCATTTCAGCTTACCCCCTTTCGTAACACCCTCTGCAAGCGCGGAAGCCCGGCTCTCACGTCCATTAAACAGGTTTCGTCGAAGGCGACCTCGTACGCCTTAAGCAAGGGTCGAAATTCCTCTTGAAAGGTCGAATGAATCAGGGTTTTAGACAATGATTGAGACATGGGATCACGCTGAGCGGCGCCCTTGCAGGGCGCAAGGTTTTTTTGGCATTTTCCCAGGGTGTTGCCCTGGGCTGGTACGCTGCACGCCGTTGGCGTGCGAGGCCGGCTTGCGCGCAAGCCGGCCGGAAAACTGTCCAAACTCAGGCGGGGACGAGACGTCCTCGCCCCCTGGCTGCCGCGGACGCGCCGCTAACATAAAAACATCTCAACGCTTGCCGCCCCCCGATGGAGCCGAATACAGTGTCGCCGTTCACATGAACCGAATTTGCGTGTATGCCGGCTCAAGTTTTGGAGCGTCTCCCGAATACGCCGCGGCGGCGGCAGCCTTTGGCAGATCCTGCGCCCGCCGAGGCTTAACCATTGTGTATGGAGGGGGCGCGGTAGGGCTGATGGGGGTGCTGGCTGATTCCGCCCTGGCCGCCGGGGGCAAGGTTCTGGGCGTCATTCCCCGCAGGATGATCGCGGAGGAGCGGGCACACCATGGCTTGACCGAATTGGTGGCCGTGGAGACGATGCACGAGCGAAAGTATCGAATGGCGGAACTGGCTGATGCCTTCGTAGCCCTTCCTGGTGGAATCGGCACCTTGGAGGAGGTCGCCGAAATGTTCACTTGGCTCCAGCTCGGCTTGCACCTCAAACCGGTCGGTCTCCTCAATGTTTGTGGCTTCTACGACCTCCTCCTCGAATTCCTCGCCCACATGCGAGACGAGAAGTTCCTTGCCTCCAGCCATCACGTGATGCTGACGGTCGCGACCGACGTTGAGTCGATGCTCGACCAGCTTCTCGCGACGCGGCATAGCCCGGTTGAGAAACCGGTTCAACGCATGACGCACGCCGCCTGACCCTGGATACTTGCAGGGACCCAGGCCGACTCCATTAAATCTGGTGAGGGAGACTCGCTTTGAGCTTTGGGAGGTTAAAAACCCGGCTTTTGGTTGCGGGCAAACCAATCGCACAATAGCCTTTGGCGGTTCGTGAGCGAGTTGGGTCGATTCGTGTTCTGCCGGTCGGAACCGAGCTCGATGCTCCATCCGCTCCATTCCCGGAAAGCGTGATAGCTCCAGTCCCAGCCATGCTCTTCAAAAATGTCGATGAGGTCACTCAAATACTGGCATGCGCTGTTATCCGGCGCCCACCGAATCGCGCTGAATTCTCCGATGTAAATGTGAACATGGTAGCGGTTCTGAAAATCGACGACCGGCTGGAGGGCCTTTTCCAATTGAGCCTTGTCCCACTGCTTTCCCTCGATCAGCCCAGGATAACGATAAGCCGAACCGGGCTGAAAAACTCCTTGATGGGTGAAGGCGTGCGGCAGATACATGTGAACGCTGTAAACCACATTCGAAATATCAATGGGAGCCAGTTCATTCAAACCGTCGGGCCCGCCCCATGGCGAGGGTTCGACGATGATCGCCCGCTTGGCATCAATAGCTCGAATGGCCTTAGCCGTCTGCTCCGCGAGGGCCTGCCAGTCATCACAGGCTCCCTCGCTATCCTCTTCGACCGGCTCGTTTGCCAGGTCGTAGCCCCAAATGGCCTTCGCTGCTTTGTAGCGGCTGGCGATGCGGCGCCAGACCTCGATAAAGTGGGCCTGAGCGCGGCGGTCCTTGAATAAGCCCGCATCCGACCCAACGTAGCCGCTGACGGTGGCGTTCCCACCCGGAGGGGAGTGGAGATCGACCACAACGAAGATGCCGTATTTCTCGCATAAGGGCAGGACAGTATCCAGTTTCTCCAGCTCCCCTTCGAGCCAGTAATCGTAGGTTTCGAGCCCAGACGGTTGCCCGGCGTGACCAAACCGGATGAGTTGAAATCGAATGAGATTGGCGTTCCAGTCCTGGCCCAGCACCTTGAGGCTGGCTGCGTCAATATCCGGGCTTACCATCGCTCCCCGGAGACGCGGGAGCGAATGGCCTTTGAACACCGGCCCTGCCACGGGCCGTGATGTTGGTGCAATCGGTGGCTTGGCCACGGAGAATTCCACGTCGTCGAACCAAACCTTGCCTGTGACCTGTTCCAGGCCCATCACGAGCAGGATGTTGGTGGCATCGGCAGGCACGTAGGTGGAGAAAGCGGCTCGTCTCCAATCGAACGTTCCCGCTTCCACCGGAGCTTGCGGGTAAATCGTTTCCCCCAAGCACTGGATGACGAGCATGAATTTGATGCCGTTCCAAGGGTGTGGCTTGGAGCTAATCTGCTCCGCCCGGACCATTACCGAACCCCTAATCCGGCAGCCGCGCATGATTTCTGCCGGAAGCTTCCTGGAAATCAGCGCCCCTGATGCGTTGTCCCTGGCTTCCAAGGCTACCGATTGTGGGCTGGCGTACCCGGGTGCCACGGAGGCGACACCAGACCAGCCGCCAAGGGCATTGGTTGCTTCGAAGCCCGTCTGATAAAGAACCTCACCCTTAACCGGCAGCCCTGAATTCTGGGCCGAGGCTGGAATCGGACCAAACGGCAACAAAACCACAAACAGGATCCCAACTCTCGCCGACGGGAAAAGGCCAGACTCACACCCGCGCCATTGGCTCGCGTTCATTGAGCCGGTTCTGAAAACCCTGGCTGAGGCCTTTCATGCGCCTTCCGCCCATAAACCCGTTCGTAGGCTCGGCAAAAGGAACACAAACGGCTCTCCACCCGTCTGACCATCCAAAACGCGATCCCCTGCTGTTTCCTTCGGGCTTGGCGGCAGACCAGGCAATTCAGGCAGATTTTGGCCAACTGATGATCCCATTTGCTGGCGGACTGGCGATTCATCCGGGTTGTCAGGTTGTCATCGTAAACCCAAATCAAGCCTGCGACCTGTAAAGGCGCCTGTTACGCGGCTTTGCGGGGCGCGGGACGGGCTGGCCTTCGAAGCAGCCGCTTCAAGTGGGTCACTGAGCGCGCGGCTTGCTCCACCGTGCCGCATTCGACCGACAACACGATATCCCGCTTCGCTTTTCGGCAAAGGGCAATGATTCGGGCCCAGTCAATGACCCCATCGCCGCAAGCGCAGCCCACGGGCGTACCGGTCACTTTTCCCCGCTCGGCGCCAGATTGTTGGACGGAGATGTCTTTGGCATGCAAATGAACCAGGCGCGGGATCACGCTGGCCAGCCATTTGTAGGGGTCGTGGCCGCAAAGATAGCTGTTGCCGGTATCAAAATTGATGCCGATGGCAGGGCTTTTGACTAATCGATAGATCCGGTCCAGGCCGGCCGGGTGCCGGCTGTACTGTTGGTGAGGCTCCAAACCAATCAGGATGCCCCGCGGCTCGGCGACCCGCGCCGCTTCCTGGAGCGTATAACGCATCAGCACGTGGTCCTCCGCCTCGGTGGTCCAACTCGGCTTAGGCCCTTCATCCGTGTTGATAACTGGGGCGCCGCATTCGGCGGCAAAACGGATAGCTTGCTTGAGATACTCGACGCTAATCTCGGGTTTGCATAAGGGGGTGTGCGCCGAAAAACCGGAGAGCTTAATTCGGTTCTTTTCGCAAGCCCGCTTGACCCGGAGCGGATCATCGAGCATCGAGACGCTGTGAAAGTAACCGGCCTCGCTGAGCAGCTCGCGGCCCCAGTGGAGCATCGGCTCGACAAAGTCGTAGCCCAACTCCGCCGCTTTTGCCACTCCCCATTCGAAGCCCTTGTCCTCGTGGCGGACGAATTCCAGGTTAATGCCAATTTTGATGTTGTTCATAAATGCCAAGGTTTGCGCATGGGACGGGCTTTCAGGCGTTGATTGGCGGTTTCGTCATCCACAAACCGCTCGCTCTTGAAATCAAACCGCAACTTGCGCCCAAGCCGCGTCGCCGCATCGGCCAAATGGCAGAGGGTGTCCGCCGCCACGGCCGCCTCGACGGGACAGACTGTATCGCAACGGCTCCGGATACCGTCGAGGAAGTTGCGGACGTGGCCCGGACTGTGAACCAGGCCCGCGTTGAGGCTCTCGGGCTTGATGTCGATCAGCGCCTCGGGTTGCAAGTTGATGCCCGAGCGGTCCACATGCACCCAGCCCTCGCTCCCTTCGAAGGCGGTGCCGTGGGAATCGATCCGGCGGTAGCGGGCTTTCCACTCGTCCTGGTAAAGCCACGGGTCGCCGGTGGGCTTACCCTGGTTGTTGCCGTTGGGAACGCCCACGAATTTAAGCGTAACGCCGCTACCGAAATTGAAATCAACTTCCCACACCGTGGCTGTGTCGCAGACGCCTTCGGCATTGCGGAAGTTGGCGCGCCCCTGAACGTCAACGGTTCCGCTGAGCAGTTCGCCGCCGCCCCAAAGGGCGATGTCCAACGGGTGGATACCCCATCCAGAAATGAAGCCCAGTGTGTAGTCGGAAATGAACCACCAGGTTTTGCCATTGTCGCTGCACCGCTCCTCGGTGTAGGGCGCCAGCAGAGCCGGGCCGAGCCAAAAGTCGTAGTCGAGACCGGGGGGCGGGGTGACCTGTTTGAGAGACCCGCCGGGGGAGCTGCCGGGGGCCCAAACCCGGATTTGTTGAAGCTGGCCGATGCGGCCGCTACGCACTAGTTGGCAGGCCTGCCAAAACATCCGGTCCGAGCGTTGCTGCGTGCCGAATTGAAAGACGCGTTTGTGTTTGCGGACGGCGTTGCGCAGGGCATGGCCTTCCTCGAGGCTCACCGCGAGCGGTTTCTCGAGGTAAACGTCTTTGCCAGCATTAATTGCGGCGAGCGCATTAAGGACATGCCAATGGTCCGGAGTGGCAATCAGGCAAGCGTCAATGTCTTTGCGAAGCACTAGTTCGCGAAAGTCATGATAGGTTTGGCAATCCTGGTTGCCGTAGTGCGTATCCACGGCCCGCTTGCCAAGCGCCAGTTGATCACTTTTTACGTCGCACACCGCAACTACTTGGCAATCCTTCTGGCTAAGAAAGTTGCTGAGGTCACCGCGTCCTTGGGGGCCGCAGCCGATCACGCCGACCGCAATGCGATTGCCGGGCGCGGCCGCTCCGTTTTGAGCGAGGGCCGAGGCGGGGATGAAGGCAGGGAAAGCCGCGACACTGAAAGCGGCGGCGGTAGCCTGGCGCAGGAAGACGCGGCGCGGGAGTTTTTGGTCGAGGGCCTTCTCAGGCACGCAACCAAGGCTGGGAGTTTTCATGTTATATTCGGCTAACGGTTGTGGTTAACAATTCAACCATCGTTTGAGCTCGAGAGTATCAAAGGTTGGTCCCTAAGCCCAACGAAAAAGCGGTGGAATAGATTTGACGCTCTCAATAGCGCTAGCGACCGGGCCGTTGACCTTGGAAATAATCCAGAGCCGGCCATCTTTTTACGCCGGATGCTACATGAACGCGGCGTGGCGAACGGCTACGCGATTTTTCTTATCCAAATTCCCAAGAATAACGCTACGAGCAACAAGGCCACCACCCACCAAAACCAGGGAATCCCACGCGGCAGGGGCTTCTCGTGGCCAAACTCGCGATTGACGAACTCCTCGTAATCGAAGCTGTCGTCAGGGAGGTCCAAATGTGAGGTCAGCGCATCTTCAGACCACCCGGTTTTTTCATCCGCGCCGCATTCCGGGCAGGCCCGCGCATGGGGCGGCACGTCCGCCCCGCAAAGGGGACAGATTTGCGGAGCTCTCATGGAAACTAACCCATCCCCGCGTATTCCTCATCGACTTTGAGGTCTAAGCCCATCAGGACGTAATCATGGGAGATGGCCTGCATATCTTTGACGTAATCCGGGAGACGCAGGAGATTGCTGAAGCCGAGCAGGGCGAACATCTTGATGGCGGCTTCCTGTCCGCCGATAAATTCCGCCTCGACTTTTTCGAGGCTCAGGTGGCGGGCGATGCTCACGATCTCGGTTACCAAAGCCCGCGCCAGCCCTCGGCCGCGGTATTTCGGAAGCACCAAGACGCTCACCCGGCCGATGTGCCGCTTCCAGCCGCCCAACTGCTGATGGAGGGTCGCGTCGGCCACGATTTTGCCATCCATGTTGGCCAGCAATGGCAGGTTGCGTCCCAGGTCGATGTTTCGGCACCAGTCGCGGATTACTTGCGGCTCCGTGACCCGGTGTTTAATGAACATGCGTTCGTGCTCGGGGACGGCCAGAAAGAAGTCGTGGAATTGCTTCTCGTCCTCCTTGCGCAGCGGGCGCAGCTTACACTTAGCCCCGTCTTTTAGCTTGATCTCTTTAGGAAACTTTTGCAGTTCGTATTCCAGTGACATAGCGTTTTCGGGTTATCTTGGTCGGAATCTGCCTGGAAACGCAGAAAAGTGCAAGCCCCGGAGGACAACTCTTGACGGGCGGCGCGCGTGGGGGTAACACTGCCCTGCTTATTATTCGTTATGAACGCATCATTCAGCCAGTCCACCACTCGCCGGGAGTTTCTCAAGACCTCTGTGTTGGCCGGCAGCGCCTTGGCCTCGCCAGGCCTGCTCTCCAGTAATCTCGCCGCCAAGGAGACCTCCGGCACGCTCCGCGTGGGCCTCATCGGCTGTGGCGGGCGAGGCACCGGCGCCGCCAGCCAGGCGCTCAACGCGGATCCAAACGTGGTCCTTAGCGCGATGGGCGACGCCTTCGAGGATCAACTACAGAACAGTTTGCATAGCCTCCAAGCTGAACATGCGGACAAAGTGAAAATCAGTCCGGAGAAGTGTTTTGTGGGCTTGGACGCGTATCAAAAAGTGATCGACAGCGGGGTGGACGTGGTGCTGCTGGCCACGCCGCCGGGGTTCCGTCCCACCCACCTCAAGGCGGCGGTTAACGCCGGCAAACACATCTTTTGTGAGAAACCCATGGCGACCGACTCGCCGGGCGTGCGTTCGGTGATGGACTCCGCCAAGGTGGCGAAGGAGAAAGGCCTCTCGCTGGTGGCCGGCTTCTGCTGGCGCTATGAAGGAGCCCGGCGCGAGTTCTACCAACGCGTTCATGCCGGGGCGATTGGGGAGGTGCGGGCGATTTATGCCACCTACTATGCCGGCCAGGTCAAGCCCATGCCCCCAGCCAGCGCGCGCCCGGAGGGAATGGGCGATTTGGAGTGGCAGTTGCGCAATTGGTACAATTTTGTGTGGCTCTCCGGCGACGGCTATGTCGAACAGGCCTGCCACAGTGTGGACAAAGTCGCCTGGGCCATGAAGGACCAACCGCCGCTTAAGGCCGTGGCTGTGGGCGGGCGCCAAATGCCCAATAACCAGGGCAATATTTTTGACCACATGTTCGTGGTCTATGAATTTGCTAACGAAGTTCGCGCCTTTGTTGGCCAACGGCAAGTTGGCAACACCTATTCGGAAAACTCCGATTACCTGATGTGCTCGGAGGGGTTTGGGAAAATTCCCGGCTGGCAACCACCCTTTCTCAAGGGCAAGCAAATCTGGCGTTACAATGGGCCCAAGACCGAAATGTACCAGCAGGAGCACAATGAATTGTTCGCCAGCATCCGACGCGGCGAGCCGATCAATGACGGCGCATGGATGTCGCAGAGCACGCTCATGGGCCTGATGGGTCGGATGGCCGCCTACACGGGCCAGGAAGTCACGTGGGAACAGGCCCTCAACTCACCAGAGACCCTCGTGCCCGAACAGTTGGACTGGAAGATGAAACTGGATATCGCACCGATGGCTATGCCGGGAGTGACCAAACTCGCTTAAGCCATTATGAACCGTCGCCATTTTCTGGAAACAAGTGCCCGGGCGTTGGCGTTGGCGGGCATGGCTCCAGCCCTTCTGGCAGCCGATGATCAAGCCATCGCACCGTCACGGCGGCAGCTCAAAAGGGGCATCATGTGGGGCACGGTGGGACTGAAAGGGTCCGTGCTGGAAAAGATGAAGGCGATCAAGGCCGCCGGGTTCGAGGGGGTCGAGATGATGAGCCACATGGACCAGGAGGAAGTCGTGCGGGCACGGGACGAGAGCGGCCTGATCATCCCCAGCGTCTGCGGCCAACATCATTGGGAAAAGCCGCTGTCCCACCCTGACCCGAAGGTGCGCGCGGAAGGCTTGGCGGCGCTTGAGCAGACCTTGCGCGATGGCAAGCGATACGGCGCGACCTCGGTGTTGCTGGTGCCGGCAGTGGTCACGAAGGAAGTCGATTACACGCAGGCCTGGACGCGCTCGCAGGCGGAGATACGCAAGGCCATTCCGCTGGCCGAGGAACTGGGCGTCAAGATCGCTTGCGAGAACGTTTGGAACCAGTTTCTTCTGAGTCCGCTTGAGGCCGCGCGGTACGTGGACGAGTTCAACAGCCCGGCGGTTGGCTGGCATTTCGATGTGGGCAACAGCCTGAACTACGGCTGGCCGGAACAATGGATACGCATTTTGGGGAAGCGCATCCAGAAACTTCATATCAAGGAATTCAGCCGCAAGCAGCGCGATCAGCAAGGACTATGGAAGGGATTTAGCGTGGCGCTCATGGAGGGCGATGATGATTGGCCGGCGGTCATGAAGGCGCTGGACGACATTGGGTATCACGGCTGGGGCATTGCCGAACAACCAGGCGGCGACACCCCGGAAGGCCTGGCTGACATCGCGGAACGGATGAAGAAGATCTTCAATCTCGGCCTGGCTTAACGAGGGTTTGGACGCACCCGGTTCGCCCGGCCGCCGGGGAGGCGAGGAGGGAGTGGAGAATTTTGACGATTTGCTGCCCGAGCGGTCGCCTGGCGAAGTGTCAAGGGAATTATAGATCGCTCGACCACCCTTGCGCCAGCCAGCTCCTTTGGAGTTGTCGTTGACCCTATCTTAGGCAGGGCGTAGCCTCGGCCCAAGGTGACGTCGAGAATTCCGTCGTTTACGGCCAAATTCGACGGGGCCGGGTGGGCACGCCGTGTGGCCTGCGCCATCTTGCTTCTGAATGTGGTGGGTTTGCCTATTGGGCCCCTGCGAGGCCAGCCCGAGGCAGCGCCGAGGCTAAATGAGCGTGGAATGCGACTTCCCGGACTGGAGCCGGCGTCCAGCGCCGAGGAGTTGAGGCTAAGGAGCGCCATCCGGATGGCGCGGGCGATGCTTAGAGCACAGCAGCCGGCGCTGGGGGACGCAGAACTGGAGCAGAAGGCAGAGGCAGTTGGTCGCTCAAACTACCTGGCTGGCGCGATCAGCGAGGCCATCCGGCGCAATGATTTTACCAACGCGGAACTTCTGCTGAAACAGTTTCCCGGCACGATAAACGAGTTACGCTCGTTCGGCCAACCGTTGCTCTCAACTGCTGCAATGGCACCGACAGACGAAGCATTGGATTTTCTATTAGCCCACAAGGCGGATCCTAACCAAGCCATGCCGGATCGGCAGCCGGTGCTCTTCAAAGTGATACAGTTTCGGCAGTGGACGCGGGCTCTTAAGCTCCTGGACGCGGGCGCCTCGGCTAACGCCACTAATGTTTGGGGCCAGAGCCCGTTGGGGCTGATGGTCCAACAAAACGCCTGGTTTGGAGGGTTTGCGGGCGCAGAACAGGCGCGCCAAGTGTTGTTGGGTCTCCTAGAGCATGGCGCCAACCCGTTCGCGCCGGAGCACCCATTTGGACCGGTGCGCCTTGGCGAAGCCGCTTCGGTTTTCGAGCAAACGCTGACGCGGCCAAACCGAGATATTTCGGATTTGTTTCTGACCAATAAACCCGATGTTTCCAGGCGAAATGCAGCGGGTGAAACGGCGCTCCATTTGGCCGCCATGCATGGTCGGACCAACGCCCTCAGCTTCCTCCTGGACACCGGTTTTCTAGTTGATCAAACCAACTCATGCGGCCTGACCGCCCTCCAATTGGTAGCCGGTTCGCTGGACGAGGAATCCGACTTGACCTTGGGCAAAGTCGGCGGCTTATGGGTGTGCCACTCTTCACCCGTTTCAGCGATGCCGCCTGGTTTGAACATTCGAAGGCGAGTTTTACGGCCAGGCTTTTGGCCGGGCGGCGCCCTCGCTGACGCCTCGCGCGGAGAAGTCATCGCGCAGTTGTTGAATCGGGGCGCTATGCTCGACGTTTTCTGCGCTGCGGCCCTGGGCCTCACCAATGAGCTGGCGGACCTGTTGCGCTCCCAACCAGCATCGGTCAATGGGCGAGACGCCGCGGGCCGAGTCCCTTTGCATTACGCGGTTGGGGCGGGACAACGCGCCGCCGCGCGGCTGCTGCTTCAACGGGGCAGCGAGGTGTCGGTGGCGACGACACTGCCGCTGCCGGCAACGGCGCAGGGTTTCGTGCTGCCCGCCGGCACGACGCCCTTGCTCTTGGCCGCGAGAGCAGGCAACGACCCATTGGTGCAACTGCTCTTACAGGCTCGCGCGCAAATCGCGGCCGCGGACGAGGAAGGCAATACGGCGCTCCATTGGAGCGCGCGCCGCCTGCAAACCAACTGCCTGGCGCTGCTCCTGGCCAGCCACGCCCCGCTGGAAACGACGAATCGCGCTGGCCACACGCCGTTGCGGTGGGCGGTGGAAGCCGGCTTGGCCCCGAATGCGCGCTTAATCCTCGATGCCGGCGCGCGGCTCGACACTGGTGTCAAGGGCGAAACGCTGATGCACCTGGCCGCGCAAGCAGGCAGCGCCGATGTGCTGAAGTTGCTGCGTCGCCGCGGGTTGGCGCTAGAGGCGCGCGACAGCGAGGGACGCACACCGTTCCTGCGGGCGCTCATTAATCCGTTTTGGCACTGGGACGCGTTGAATTGGTTTTTGGCGGAAGGGGCGAACATCCATGCGCGGGACCTCCGAGGAGACGGCGCGTTGCACGAAGCGGTTGTGCAAATGAATGAGAGCATGATCCACGTCTCTGAGGGATCGTGGTTCGAAGTTTGGAAGCGGAATTGGTTGGGGCAGCCCGGACTGCGGCAGCAAACCGTCTCCAAGCTGCTTAAATGGAAACTGATCACCATTCCGACCGGCCCGACCGTGACCAATATCAGCCTGACGAGGTGGCTCCTCGACCATGGCGCTAAAGCAGGCCAGACCAACCTCCAGGGACAGACCCCGCTCCATGTCCTCTGCGGGCAATGGTGGCTGAACAATTCGCTGCCTGAAGCTACGAATCGTTTGGCACTGCTGCTGGCCGGCGGCGCCAAAGTCCAGGCCGGTGACGCGCGTGGGGCCACCTGTTTGCATGTGGCCGCCACCAACGCGCCGCCCGAGATCATCTCGCTGTTGGCGCGCCAGGTGCCGGCCGGTCAGTCCCTGCGTGATGGCGATGGCCGCAGCCCGCTTCACTATGCCACCCGCTACCGGCCAGAGAATCACGAGGGGGCCGCGGCCCGGGTGGCCGCTTTGGTAGCCGGGGGATTTGACCCGAACGCGACGGATGGGCAAGGCCGGACGCCGCTCCACGAGGCGCTGAGCAGTCACCTGGAATTCCCTTGGGGTCCAGAGGACGCAGTGGTGCTGACGCTGCTTACCAACCGGGCCAACCCAAACCTGCAGGACCGCCAGGGGCTCACGCCGCTTCATTTGGCCATGATGGCTTGGCGCGACGGCTGCGACTCGTCCGCGGTATGGAAGGCTGTCTCCTTGCTGCTGACCAACGGTGCGGAGCCGAACGTGCGCGATCATCAAGGCCGCACACCCCTGCATCTGCTCGCCGGAGCGAGCAACACGGGATGGGCCGTGAACCCGGATGCCGACCATGTGTTGTTGAGCGGCAACTGGGATCCGACGGTTCGAGACAAGGGCGGACAAGCCCCCATTCACTTGCTGGCCTCCAACCTGCCGCCGTATGCCGTCCCGATGCCCGGCACGCAACGTCTTCTCACCAACTCCCTGGCGGTAAACCTCACGAACGGGACCGGCGACACACCGCTGCACTTGGCCATCAAGGCGGACCGGTATAACGTCGCCGGCATATTGATGCAAGGGGGAGCCAATCCCGCGCTGCGCAACGCGAGCGGCGATTCGGCCTGGCGAATGGCTGCGGCACTTGAGCCGTCGAGCATGATGGCTCTGACGGTCAAACCGCCCGGCGCAAGCTTTAGCTTTTTCTCCGCGATTTCGGCAGGGGACCGGGCGTCGTTCGATCGTTGGCTGGCGGCAGATGCGACCATTTGTTCTGTGACCAACGTCAATGGCCAAACGCCGTTGATCGTGGCCAAAGAACATTCCAGACACGAGATGGCAAAGCGACTGATTGATTTGGGAGCGCGATAGGGCATCACCTTCACCTGAAAAGGGCTTGTCAATCTAAGAGGGGAAAAGGCCAAATCATTTTGGGACAAAATCATGGGGAAGGTTTTAGCCACGTCCAGACTTGGCAAATAAAATGAACTGGCAAAAAGATAAGGGACATGTGGGCAGACGAATGGGGGAACGGAGTGGAGAGGGGGAAGGCGGTTAACCACAGAGACACAGAGGGCACGGAGAGGGGAGGGGAGGTTTTTAACCATGGATCGCACGGATCACACGGATGAGGGACGGAAATTTTGGTTTTGTA
>Ga0209517_10007892_pt1 | contig 12597 bp, 13 predicted proteins | sample PeaSoiMetSII2010_FD_187695 | JGI IMG/M metagenome (GOLD analysis project Ga0209517, IMG submission 187695) | Peat soil microbial communities from Weissenstadt, Germany - SII-2010 (SPAdes) (version 2) | ecosystem: Environmental > Terrestrial > Soil > Wetlands > Peat | place: Germany...
AACTGGCGCTGTTGCGGTGGACGGAGGACCAAGCCGGGCCGAAGCCCGGCTGCAGCCTTGAAAGGCTGACCCCACTTTCTGGAGGCGACACGATCAACCCATGAAGAGAGTCCTATTGGTCGCGGCGACCACGGGCTATCAGGTCCGCGAGTTCGCCGAAGCCGCGCGGGCGCTCGACGTCGAGCTGGTGCTGGCCACCGATCGCTGCCATATCCTGGAGAATCCCTGGGGAGACGACGCCGCGCCGGTTCGTTTCGAGGATCCGGAGCCCGGTATCGAGGCGCTGGCAGCTCGCGGTCGCTTCGATGGAATCCTCGCGGTGGGCGACCGGCCTGCATGCGTGGCGGCGCAGGCGGCTGAGCGACTAGGACTGCACTTTCATCCTGCCGAGGCGGCTCGCGCGGCGGCGAACAAGCTCCTGTCGAGGGAACGTTTTCGCGCGGCCGGAATGCCGGTCCCGGAATTCCGGCGCATGGCGCTGGCAGAGGCGGCTATCGCCAAGGTCAAATTCCCCTGCGTTCTGAAGCCACTCGATTCCTCCGCCAGTCGCGGCGTCATCCGTGCGAATCATCAGGAAGAATTTCGCGAAGCGGCTGGCCGCATCGCCCGAATGCAAGAGGGCGATATTCTCGTCGAAGACTACATTCCAGGCCGGGAGTTTGCGCTCGAAGGCGTGGTCACCGCGGGGAAACTCCAGACGCTGGCCCTGTTCGATAAGCCCGACCCTCTGGAAGGCCCCTATTTCGAGGAAACCATCTACCTCACGCCATCCCGCGAGCCCCCAGAAGTTCAGCAGAGCATCCGCGAAACCGCGCAGGCCGCCGTGACCGCCCTGGGCTTAACGGACGGGCCGGTGCACGCGGAAATGCGGGTGAACGATCAGGGCGTTTGGATCCTTGAGGCGGCCGCCCGCCCCATCGGCGGACTATGCGCGCGTGTCCTGCGGTTCAGCGCTCCCTTTCACAGGCTGGAGCAGCTACTCTTGAAGCACGCGCTAGGCGAAGACGTTTCGAGCGCGACGCTGGCGGCGGGAAGCCACGGGGTCATGATGATCCCGATCCCGCATGCGGGGGTGTACCGGGGGGTCCAGGGGCTGGAGGCTGCCCGCCTGGTCCCCGGCGTGGAGGATATCATCATTACAGCTAAAGAAGGTCAGAAAATGCTTCCCTTGCCGGAAGGATCTGCATACTTGGGCTTCCTGTTCGTTCGCGCCTCATCCGACGATATGGTACTGGGTAGTCTCGGGGAAGCACATCAGTACTTAAGGTTTATGTTCTCCACACCACTCCGGGTCGTAAAATAGGAGCTTCATGAACGTCGCCATCCTTGGAACAGGCTATGTCGGATTGACCACCGGGGCCTGCCTAGCTTATCTCGGTCATCAGGTTACGTGCGTGGACCCCGATGCGAGCAAGATCGGTGCGCTCCAGCGCGGGGAGGTGCCCTTCCACGAACCGCACCTGGAGGACCTGCTCGTCCAGGCCCTGCCGAACCTGAAATTCACCATGGATTATTCGGAGGCCATCCCCGACGCCCAGGTGGTTTTCATCGCCGTCGGCACCCCGCCCGGTGTGGGAGGCGCGCCCGATCTCCGCTATCTGCAAGCGGCCGCCGAAGGCGTGGGCGAACGTCTGGGCCATCATTTCACGGTGATCGTCAACAAATCCACGGTGCCCATCGGCAGCGGCAACTGGGTGGGCGCGATTATCCGCGATGCGGCCGAACGCCGCGGGCGCGGCAAGGATTGCTTCGCCGTGGCTTCCAATCCCGAGTTTCTGCGCGAAGGCAGCGCGCTTCTCGACAGCCTGTACCCGGATCGCGTGGTGATCGGCGCCGATGACCCCCGCACCGCCGAAGTGCTGTACACCCTGTACCGCCCGATTCTGGATCAGACCTTTCAGCCGCCAGCGTTTTTACCCAGACCGGATCGGGTGGGCGGCGTGCCGCTCATCTCCACCGATCTGGCTTCGGCCGAGCTCATCAAGTACGCGGCCAACGCGTTCCTGGCGCTCAAGATCAGCTACATCAACGAAATTGGACAGTTGGCCGAAAAAGTGGGCGCGGATATCTCGCAAGTGGCCCGCGGCATTGGACTCGATGCCCGCATCGGCACGCGCTTTTTGCAGGCCGGAATCGGATGGGGCGGATCGTGTTTCGGGAAAGACACTGCGGCACTGGTATCCACGGCTTCCGAATACGGGCTCGATATGTCCATTGTGAAGGCCGCCCGTCACGTCAACCAGCACCAGCGGGAACGCGTGGTGGAGAAGCTGCTCGGCGAGCTGAAACTTCTCAAAGGCCGCACCGTCGGGCTGCTGGGCCTGGCATTCAAGCCTCACACCGACGATCTGCGGGAAGCCCCTGCCCTGGATGTCGCGCGCCATCTTCTGGAACGCGGCGCGCGCGTCAAGGTTCACGATCCGGTCGCCATGAACCGTTTCAAGAAAGAACATTCCGGCCTGGATGTTTACATGGCGAAGGATGCCCATGAAGTGGCTCGCGACGCGGACGCAGTGGTCCTGGTGACGGAGTGGCCGCAATATCTGGAGCTGGATTGGGAATCGCTGGCTTCCGTGATGCGAACCCCCATCCTGCTGGACACGCGGCACGCACTGGATCGCGCACGCATTACGCGGGCCGGATTCCGCTATATCACTCTAGCCGGATAATACAATAGGGGCAGGTGAGCCATCTGCACCATCTGGAGCAAGTTCTGACGGGGGAAAGCCCCCGGGTCCGCATGGACCGCGCGGCTCTGGATCTGGCCAGTATCCACTTCCCGAATCTCGAGCCCGAGCCGTTCCTGGACCAGTTGAACGATCTCGCGTCTTCGCTGGGAGACCGCCTCCGCAATTTCAACGATGGACGCGATTTTGTCGAAAAGGCCAGCAGTTACCTGTTCGGCGAGCTGGGTTTCCATGGTAATGAAACCGACTTTTTCGACCCTCTGAACAGTTGCCTGAACCAGGTGCTGGAGCGCCGGACCGGCATCCCCATTACGCTGGCGGTGATGTACATGGAGATCGCGCGGCGCCTGCACATGCCGGTATTCGGTATCGGCCTGCCGCGCCATTTTGTTCTCCAATTTGACGACGGGAATTTCGCCACGTACATCGATCCGTTCCACGGAGGCCGCACGATTACGGCCCAGGAATGCTTTGAGCTGGCCGGGGCCAAGGTCGCCGACCCGATCCTACTCCAGCGCTCTACCCCCAAACAAATCGCCATGCGGATGCTGCAGAATCTTCACGGGGTGTATCTGCGGGCGGGAGACCACGAGAAAGCCGTCACCACGCTCGACCTGCTACTGCTGGGAGCGCCGGAAATCGGCTCGTGGTACAAGCGTCGCGGGGTACTGTCGCTGGAATTGAAGCGGTATCACGCCGCCCGGCGGGATTTGCTGAAATACTTGGAGTTAGAGCCGGAAGCCACGGATCGTGACGCGATCCAAAAACAGCTCCAGGCGATTCACTTGTGGCTGGCGCAGGTGAGTTAAGTACCCTCGCTGTGCTAATATTCCATCAAACTCCTAGTACCATGCACGATTCTCTGCCAGATAGCGACGCGGTACTTGCCCAGTTCAACCGGCTGATTCAGGAGCTGTTGCGCGGCAGCATGAACCGTAACACCTTCCGTCCGTGGGAGGTCGAGCTCCTGCTAGATATCGAGGCCTGCAACCTCCGCGATTCTTCGCGGCGGGAGACCTTGCGCCGGTACCAGCGCGCCGTACAGCGCCACATGGAAAAAGGCGCGCGGCTGCCTTTGAAGTTGTCTGAATACCTAGAGGCGGTGAAGGCCAAGAAAGCCAAGCCCGAGGCGGAAGATTAAATAGGCTGCGCTATCCTGAAGTCGAGAGGGAACCACAAATGGGTTGCGGGACCGGTGGGCGAGGGCCAAGCATCGCAGAGGCCAACAAAAGCGGGCGCACGGTGATGTGCGTCAAGTTCCAGCGAGAGATGCCCGGCCTGGACGAGACGCCTTTCGACAATCCCCTGGGCCAGCGCATCTTCGAGAACGTTTCCAAGGAAGCCTGGAAGATGTGGATGGAACAGATGAAGATGATCATGAACGAGTACCGCCTCAACCTGGGCACCCAAGAGGCGCAGGAGTTCCTGCTCAAGCAGATGGAAGACTACTTCTTCGGCGAGGGCGCCGCTCTCCCGCCTGGCTTTGTCCCGCCCAAAGCCAAGAACTAATCCATCACCGAACTGAACGATGCCGAGTAGTTCGGCTGATACGCCACGCAGTCGATCTCTACCAGCATTTCTGCCTGGTGAAATTTTGCCTCGATCGTGGTTCGTGCCGGTTTGTGTTCGCCGAAAAACTCCGCATAAACGCGGTTCATTTTCGGGAAATCCGAAATGTCGCGCAGGAACACCGAACACTTGACGACGTCGGTGACCGCCGCGCCGGCAGCTTTTAGAATCCGCTGGATGTTGGAGAGCGTCAGGCGGGTCTGAAATTCGACGTCGCCGGCCGCCAGCTTGTCCGTCTCCGGATCGATGGGGCCCTGCCCGCTCACATACACGAAATCTCCGGCGCGCATGGCCGGAGTGTAGTGCCCCCGAGGCGATGCGCCGCCCGCGGGGATGATCTTTTCGATGCTCATCCGTTTCCGGGCTTTTTCCGGCCACGTGGACGGCGGCCTGCGCCTCCGCCTCCGGATCCCGCGGGTTTCGGCGAGCGCCGGCGTACGGAGGGGGCTCTCTTGGGTTTGGCGGGCGGCGGATTCGGCTCGAATATGGTCGGCTGGCCTTCTACGTAGGGCTGCGGCTCCTCTTCTTCCTCCTCGACTTCCGCGGCGGCCTGCGGCTCGGGAGCCGGCGGCTCGGCGGGAGGATAGAATTCCGCGCCCAGATACACCATCATGACGCCCTGCTCCTCATGCGGCTCCATGCGAACCACGGTCTTGTCCTGCGCGTAATTCAGAAACTCGCTGAACTGCTGGAATCCATAAGCCGCGGTATCGAGGCTGGGATGCTCTTCTTTGAACCACTGCGCCAGGTCTTCGACGGGAACGCCGTTTTCGATCTCCAGACGGTGGTTTTCGGCTACATCGCGCAGCGCCGGCAGCAGGTCCTCGGGCTTGAGCGTGGCGCGCTCCGGCTGTGCCGAACCCTTGCGCTCGATAATGTAGCGCCCACCGGTTCCGCTGACATTCACCAGATCCTCGCGCTTGAGCTTTTCGACGAAATCCGAGAAGCTCGACCCGCCGTAAGCTCGCTCGTTGAATGCCGGATCGAGCTGGAGCATGGTGGACTTGAGCAATCCAAGCTGCGGCTGCACGCCGCGGCGTTCGAGCACTTGCAGGGCGCGTTCCACCAGCGGCATGGCTTGGCCTAGTTCGAGTGGAGCGGGCCGCTGACGCCGGTCACCACCGCGCTCGCCGCCGCGATCGGCACCGCGGTCGGGACGATCCGTGCGTTCAGGCCGCTGCTCACCTCTCGGGCGCGCTGCCCGGGTTTCACCCGGAAGTATGACACTGGCCGGCAAATCCGATAACAGCGATTCGAAGCTGATGAACTCGTGGCAATTCTGCTGAAGGATGGTCGAAGTGAACGCCTTGCCGCCCACCACGAACACCGTCTTGCCGTACTCTTTCAATTTGTTGACCAGCGGAATGAAATCGCTGTCGCCGCTGACGATGGCGAAGGCGTTCACATGTGTATGGGTAAACGCCATCTCCAGCGCATCCAGCGCGAGATTGATATCCGCTCCGTTCTTATCGCCGCGCGGCGACGGGATCCGTTGCACCATCTGTACGGCGTTTTCCGCCATCTGGCGCGTGGCTCCGTCCTGGCGTCCCCAGTTGGCGTAAGCGAACTTGGCGACCAGGTCGCCACGCTCCTTGAGCGCGTCCAGCGCCAGCGATACGTCGAACTCGCGACGCAATGTCGACTTGAGTCCGATCTCGATGTTGTCGTAATCGACGAACACCGCGATATTTAGCTTGTCTTGCATTTTCAGATTCTTCTCCAATCTCTAGTCAAACTGTCTGTTTGACTGAGCTTCGGATGAATTCCACAATTTCCTGGAGGGAGGCTCCGGGTTGAAAAACCGCGGCCACTCCCAGCCGTTTCAATTGCGCGGCATCTTCATCCGGTACGATGCCGCCTACGATGACCAGTACATCGGTCATCTTTTGCTGTTTAAGTAATTCCATCACGCGAGGCACGATGGCGTTATGCGCTCCGGAAAGAATGGACAGGCCGATAACCTGCACATCTTCCTGCAGCGCGGTATTGACGATCATTTCCGGGGTTTGCCGGAGACCGGTATAGATAACTTCCATACCGGCATCCCGCAGCGCGCGGGCGATTACCTTGGCACCCCGGTCGTGTCCGTCGAGGCCGGGCTTGGCGACCAAGACCCGGATTCTATGATCCATAAAAGACTGCGATTGAGACTCCGATACGCCCCTGTTGCCTACCTGGCATCAGCGGTGCATCCTCGACTTGAGGATATCACGGTAAGGTGTGGAGCGGGCTTCAGCCTGCAACGGCGGCTTTAGCCGCCGAGACTTACTGATCGCCGGTACTCCCCTGGCGCGATTCCCAGGACCCGTTTGAACGCCTTGTGGAAGGCCCCATCCGAGTCGTAGCCGACGGCCTGAGCGACATCCGCCAGCTTCCGGTCGCTTTCACGCAACAGGTCGCTTCCGCGATACATTCTCCAGCGCGTCAAATACTCGAGCGGAGATTCGCCCATGAGTTCCTTGAATCGCAGTGCAAACGCCGAGCGCGACATGCCGGCTTCCGAGGCCAGGCTGGCAACCGTCCACGGATGCTCGATCCGCTTGTGCATCGAATTCAGCACGGCGCCGATGTGAGAATCGGCGAGCGCGTGCAGCCACCCGATCCCGTTACTCTCGCCGTCGGCGATATGTGCGCGCAAGGCCTGAATCAAAAGAAGGTCTGCCAACCGGCGAACAGCAATTTCGGAACCCGGCTCCGAACTCTGTTTAGATGCGTCCACTTCCGACGCCAGCAGTTCCAGCGTCCTCTGCAGTGAAAGCATGTGCGGCTGGCCGCCGCGAATCAGAATTATGGGCGGAAGAAAATCGGTGAGAGGTCTGCCATGCGTCTCGTCAAAGCTGAATCGGCCCGCGATGATCGCTGCAGGTGCTGCGCCTCCGCTGGCCGACAGCATGTATTCCCGGCCCGGAGCGAGAAGAAAAAAGTCGCCGTGCGAAAGAGGAATGCGCTCGGCTACATCGGGGAAGTCAATCCAGGCTTGGCCGTAGGAAATCAAACCGAACTTCGCGTGCGATCCCGACTCCGACCGCGGAGTCCACGAAGCGGTTACCTGGATGCGCCCGTAGCAAACTCCTTGGACACGAACAGCACTTAGGAAATCGGTAATTGCATCCATCTTGCTTCTGGACGATCGGACAACATCTACGGACTAACGATCAAAGCCGTTCTTTGCCCCTGTACATCCATAGCTGTGTAGATGCAAATGAGGGCCGGCCGGTTGCCGGCAAAGGAGAGGACTCGCATATGTTCGGAAAGAAAGGTATTGTTGCACTCGTCTTAGGGGCGGCGGCTCTGGGTCTGCCTGCCTTTGGGCAGAGTGAGGAGTACAAGTCTGACGTGACGGTTCAAGCGTTAGGCAGTTTTGTGAAGGATACGACGGATAACGGTGTGACCCATTCCGCCTCCAACAGCGGCGGCGTTCTGGCGACGTATCGTTATTACTTCGACCGCCACAATGGCGTGGAATTCAACTACGGCTACACGCTCAACTCGCAGCGCTATGCGCTCGATGGTAACGTCTCCAGTACCGCCGCATATTCGCACGAAGCGACGGCTGCCTACGTGTGGCGCCTGCCGCTTCATCGGGTAACACCGTTTGCGCTGGCCGGAGCGGGGAGCCTAGTCTTCGATCCGAAGAACATCAGTGGCGATGCGCTGGCTCGTCCGTTGTTCGTGTACGGAGCCGGCGCCGATTTCGATCTCGGCAGCCACTGGTTCCTGCGCGCGCAATATCGCGGGCTGGTTTACAACAGTCCGATTCTGGGAGCGTCCACTGTAGCCGCGGAGCTGCTGACTCATCGCGCCGAGCCGTCGGCGGGATTCGGATTCCGGTTCTAAGGATCCGCCCAGGCCACTCGCTGGCGCTCGTGGTTCGGTGCGAGGCAGTGTGCACCGCGTGGCGAGCACCAGCGAACTGGCGCTCACCGAACCGCGAACGTCAGTGAGCGGTCTTCAAGCAACTTGAAATCCGCCCATTCTTCCTTTTCCAGGTAATTTTCCCGAAGGAAACTCTCGATACCCGCCATTCTCAGACGTCGCGGATCACTCCCAGGCCAGATGCGCAAATATGCTTCCGGAGGCACCTGTGTATAGAAGACCCATTGGGGAGGATGGGCACGCAATTCGCTCAACGCATCCGATTCGTCCTGGTCGGAGAACATTCCCGGCTGCAAGAAAGAATATCGCGTAGGATTGTGCGCCCCGGTGACGAAGTACAGCAGCGGCCGGTAGGGAAAAACAAATAAGGTGTCAGACGACTTTACGCGCGCCTGGATCGTCGCCAGGACATCAAGATCCGCTTGGCTGCCGTGGACTCTTCCGACACTAGTGACCCGTGTAGTCTCACGGAGACGCTGCTGGATGCTGACCATGAAGCAGGACCCCGCGGCGATCAGCACCACCACCGCTACGGGTTTCTTGAACGCAGTACGCGCGATCAACGCCGCCGTCAACGCATAGAACGGCGCCGAGATCCACGTCAGGTGATTCAAATCCCATCGGGGATACGTCGATAGAATCAACGCGAATCCCGTGGCCAACAACAGGACGATGGTGGTTGAGGGACGTTTCCAAAGCCAAATCGCGCTGAAGAACGGCAGCGTCGCGGGTAGGGTGAGGAATAGCAGCACGGCGATCGTAGACGCTGTATCGACAAGCGTCCCGCCGTGCAGAAGATTGCCGTAACCGCCGGTCACCGAGCCATACCAGACCCGGTTGGCGCCGGCGTAGTTAGCCGCGCTCCAGAGGAGCGAATCGAGCATCGCGGGTAGCGCTCCCACGGAGGCGATCCAGATGAGTCCTGCCGCCAGCACGACAGCAACACCGCCTGCATAGGTCGTCAATAGGCCCCGTGTCGACGGGTAAGCGACCAGACAAACTCCGAGTGCAACCACCACCAGAGCCACCGGAGGCGTACACCATGCCGCGATCCCAATTGCAATTCCGGCCGCAAATGCGAACACCGACTTTTCAGATGCAGCGATAATCAGTGTCGCCGCCAGCACCGCCCATGCGCTCGAATCCCACCGGTGGTTGGCGACGACCGCTGTTTCCCCGAGCGTCGTGAATGCGAGAAATGTGAAAGACGTGAAGGCTGCCGTCAGTGGATTACTCAACTTGGACGCCAGCCAGAACAAGCACGCCGTCAGAATCGCGATATCGAACACGACCGGCATTCGTCCCGCGGCAAGAGTTGTGCCGAAAACACGAAGGCTTGCGGCCATCAGCGCGAATGTTCCTGGCCCGGTGAGGGAAAAGAAATCCCTGTAAGGAACCTGGCCGCGCAAAACCCGGAGTCCGCCATCGAGATAGATGCCTTCGTCGTTCAAGACCAGCGTGAATCGCGAAGCCGCCAGCCATCCCAGGTACGCAAAAGCGCACAGGAACACCAAGCCGGCACGCCGCGTCTGGGCCATGCCTATCTATCGTTATAAAAAGCTGGTTTCCGTATAGCTGCCGAAAACGTCCTTGAGCGCACCGCAGATCTCGCCCACGGTCGCATAGGCGCGAACGGCGTCCAGGATATAGGGCATCGTGTTCCCGGAGCCTTCCGCAGCCCTCCGCAAGGCTCCTAAGGTCTTGGCGACTTCACTGGCGCTGCGCCGCTTCTTAAGGGCATCCAGACGCTCGATCTGCTTCCGCTCCGCCGATTCGTCGATCTGCAGGACCTCAATCGCCTGCTCGCCTTCCTCGGTGAATTTGTTCACGCCCACGATCACCTGCTCGCCCTGCTCGATTTCGCGCTGGTATTCGTAGCTGGCCTGGGCGATTTCGGATTGCGGGAATCCGCGCTCGATGGCCGGGATCATTCCGTGCATGTCATCAATAGTTTGGATGTAGTGATTCGCGGCGGCTTCCACGTCCAGTGTCAGGCGCTCCAGGAAATAGCTTCCGCCCAGAGGATCGGGCTCGGCCGTCACCCCGGTCTCATACGCGATCACCTGCTGCGTGCGCAGCGCCAGAGTCACAGCATCCTCGGACGGCAGGGCGTAGGCCTCGTCGAGCGAATTGGTATGCAGCGACTGGCATCCGCCGAGCACGGCGGCCATGGCCTGGAGGGCGGTGCGTACGATGTTGTTGCGCGGCTGCTGCCACGTGAGCGAGCACCCCGCGGTCTGGGCATGGAACCTTAGCTTCCAACTGCTCTCATTCGACGCATGGAACCGGTCGCGCATGACGTGTGCCCAAATCTTTCGGGCGGCGCGATACTTGGCGATTTCCTCGAAGAAATCATTGTGCGCGTTGAAAAAGAAACTTAGGCGCGGTGCGAAGGAGTCGACAGGCAGCCCGCGAGCCAGCACGTGTTCCACATACTCGATGCCGTCGCGTAGCGTGAAGGCCAGCTCCTGCACTGCCGTCGATCCGGCCTCGCGGATGTGATAACCGGAAATCGAGATCGGATTGAATCGCGGCACGCGCTGCGTAGCGAACTCGATCGAATCTGTCACCAGGCGCATGGACGGGCGCGGCGGATAGATGTACTCCTTCTGCGCGATGTATTCCTTGAGGATGTCGTTCTGAAGCGTACCTGACAGCCGCGACCAATCGACGCCCTGTTTCTCGGCGACCGCCAGGTACATCGCCCAAATGACCGAAGCGGGCGAGTTGATGGTCATCGAGACAGTGACGTCGCCCAGCGGGATTCCCTCAAACAGCGTTTCCATATCGGCCAGGGATGAAATCGCGACCCCGCATTTGCCCACTTCGCCCAGCGCCGTGGGATGATCCGGATCGACGCCCATCAGCGTCGGCAAATCGAATGCCACCGACAAACCGGTCTGGCCCTGCTCCAGCAGATAGCGAAAACGAGTATTGGTTTCCTCGGCCGTAGCGAAACCCGCGAATTGGCGCATGGTCCACAGCCTGCCCCGATACATGGATTCGTGGATTCCGCGCGTGTACGGAAACTGGCCGGGCGTACTAAGGTCGCGCGTGGGATCGAATGCGTCCAGACTTTTCGGCGTGTAAACTGGATCGAGCGGCAACCCGCTCAGGGTGCGGCACGACGCTTTAGCAGTCGGGGGAGCCGCCATTGTCTCCATTGTATTGCGTAACATACAAAGCCGTAACGTTTTGGGAGGCTGAAGCATCTCCCCACACTCAGCTGCCGTAGTAGGATTGATAAAGCAGTTCAAACAAGGAGACGCCCTGAGATGTGGAATCGGCGCAAAGAAGAAGAACAACCAGTACCCAGGCCAGTCGCGGCTCAGCCGCCCGCGCAACCTGTCAAGCCGCAACCTGCCAAGGAGACGAGTCCAATGTCGAGTGTTCCGAATCGCCCCACAGAGTCCTTTGAAGCGACGCGCGGCGGTAATGCCGTGCTCGGAAAGTCGGTCATCGTGAAAGGGCAGATCCTTAGCCGCGAAGATTTGACCATCGACGGTGAAGTGGAAGGCACCATTGAGATGCAGGAGCACCGCCTCACCATCGGACCGAACGGCAAGGTGCGGGCCAGCGTGAAGGCGCGCGAGGTCATCGTGCTGGGCACTTTGCACGGCAACGTGGAGACCGGCGACCGGATCGACATCCGCAAGGAAGCCAAGCTGGTGGGCGATATTCGTACCGCGCGCATCGTGATTGAAGACGGCGCATATTTCAAGGGCAACGTGGATATCGTTCGCGCGGAAGTTCCTCGGCCCGAGAAAAACATCACGATCAGCACGACCGGCAACACGAAGGCGCCCACCGAGCGCTGCCGGTGAAACAATTCGAGACCGAGATAGGTAGCCGCCAGCAGCCAGGCGAAGAGGGAGAGCGAACCATAGAGATCGTTGTACGGGACCGTGTGCGCCCCGCGCGAACGATCAACCAGCGCCATATAGTGCGCCGCCAGCCCGATGGCCAGCAGAATCGTCGCCGCGCGGCCCGCTGCACGATTCGAAGTGGCCAAAAAAGCGATATACCCCGCCAAACTCGCGGCGTAGCACAAAACCGTGGCAAGAAACCAATAGTTCGTCATGGCGGCGGGCAACCCCAGCATTATATAGCCAATCCGCGCGGCTAGGCGGCACGACATCGCTCGCGAGCTTCGAAACAGGCGACAACGTGCGTGCGCTGCGGTGCGCCCCCGGCCTGGATTTGCTATGATGCTCTCGAAACCGCTCTTCACCCGAAGTGAAAGCCAAACCGGGATATGACCGCACCTTCCGACGCCCCGAACCGTAAAGCGCTGTTCCTGCGAGCGTGCCGCAGCGAACCGGTCGAACGCGTGCCGGTCTGGATGATGCGTCAAGCCGGGCGCTATCTGCCGGAATATCGCGCCATTCGCGAGAAACACTCCTTCCTGGAAGTGGCCAAAACGCCGGAGCTGGCGGCAGAAGTATCGCTGCAACCCTACCGGCGG
>Ga0209517_10007894_pt1 | contig 12592 bp, 8 predicted proteins | sample PeaSoiMetSII2010_FD_187695 | JGI IMG/M metagenome (GOLD analysis project Ga0209517, IMG submission 187695) | Peat soil microbial communities from Weissenstadt, Germany - SII-2010 (SPAdes) (version 2) | ecosystem: Environmental > Terrestrial > Soil > Wetlands > Peat | place: Germany: Weissenstadt...
CTATGATCAGGTGGCGAGTTTGTATAACGGGATGGATTTGAAGAAGAACTTTTGAGGGATCAGGGGTCAGGGGCCAGTGACCAGTGACCAGAACTGATTTCACAGTTGAGTCTTGGGCACGTCAGGCCTTTGGTCGCACTACTGATCACTGGCCCCGGGGGACCGACCACTGGCGACTTGCCCCTGACCTCTGGCCCCTGGCCCCTAACTTCATGCCCCGCTACCTCAAACCCGTGATTTTTCTAGCCTGCCTGGTGCCGCTGAGCAGGCTGGTCTGGCGGGGATTCCACTCCGGTCTGGGTGCGAACCCGATTGAGTTCATCACCCATTCGACCGGGGACTGGACGCTGACCTTTCTGCTGATCACGCTGTCCATTTCGCCGCTGCGCAAACTGACGCGCCAGTACTGGCTGATTGGATGGCGGCGCATGCTGGGCCTTTACGCGTTCTTCTACGGCACGCTGCACCTGATGACTTATGTCTGGCTGGACAAATTCTTTGACGTGCACGAAATGCTGGCCGACATTGCCAAGCGCAGGTTCATCACCGCGGGCATGACTGCCTTCACGCTGATGATCCCGCTGGCCCTGACTTCGACCCGGTGGTCGATCCGCAAGCTGGGCGGCAAGCGCTGGCAGAATCTGCATCGGCTGATCTATGCGAGCGCCGCGGCTGGAGTCATTCATTACATCTGGCTGGTGAAGGCGGATTTGAAGAAGCCGCTGGAGTATGCGTCGGTGCTGGGCGTGCTGCTGGGGTACCGGATCGCAGCATGGATCGCCTCGCGGGGCGCGGCGGCGGCAAAGGTAGAAGCCGCAGAAGGATAGAGTGTGGCGGCCTTGAGTAGCTGTAGCCCCTGCGGAGCTTCGCTCCGCCGGACAGCCGGGGGCGGCTGTCCCCACATAGCCTGGGTCTCTACCGACGAAGGGGCGCGATGGTCAGGTCGACCAGCGCGCCCTTTGCATTTCGAGCGGGCTATTTCGCGCGAGCGGCAGGAATCCGCAGATGCCGCAGCGCAGCACGCGGCAGGATCATTGGACGCACCACGAGCCGATGCACCGCCGCAGCCTTTGACCCGGTGCTACTTTGAAGCTGGAATGACCCGGCCGCGATCTGCGTGGAGTCGGTTTCGATGAAGATGACGTTTGACCCGTCGATAGTGTAGAAGATTATGTCGAACAAGGTCGCCGAACCCGAGTTGAATTGCGCTTCGCCGCGGCCGCTAGCCGAGGCGTCCGGGGTGATGACGCTGTTGTTAGTGATGCCCTGGGGTGGCAGCGGACCATCAACCAGATCATTCTGGTCAAGCAGGCCGGTCGGGCCGGCGGTCGAACTGGTTTGGAACTCCGCGATGTCGTCCAATTCGAACGAACCGCCGCCTAAACTGGGGACGCTGACTCCGGAGAGATTCAGACCATACCCCTGAGGCGGCGTCGCCAGCGCTGTAGCCGACTGCGCGTAGGCGGTACCGGCCGCGAGGGCATTGCTGTCGATTTCCAACATCAGCAGACCGCCGCTGGAAGGATAGACGGCGAGCGACGTGGGACCGCCGACAAAGCCCGCCAAGTCCATCGTGGAACGGCCATTGACCGGGTCCGTGTAGGTCAGCGTGAACGGTATCTGAGTCAAAACGGTGCCGCCCCCATTTACGTCCTCAACGCCATTGATAGTCATGCCCGCGCCGCTGAGGGGCCCCAAGAAGCCTGCGGCGACAAGCGGGAAAGGATTTGCCAGGCTCCCACCCTCGCCCCCCATCTGGAAGACCTGCACTCCGGCGGGCATCGAGGCCTGCTGAAATACTTCCCCGGATAGTACTGGGTTGTTCGGAAGCGTATCCGTCTCGATGATCTTCAGGTGGGTGGCGTCAACGACAAAGAAGTCAAAAGTGAGTGTGCCAAGTACGGAAGTGAGCTGGGCCGTCCCCGAACCGCCTCCTGTTGCCACGGTCACTGTGCCAGACAAGGGCCGATTTGCGATGGGGATAAAGGAATCATTAAAGTCGTCGACGCCGGTGGTGATCGTCCCATCAGACCCAAGAGTAAAGGCGCCCGCCCCGCTGACCGAGTTGACGCTCGCGTCGGCGCCGGAAAGGCTGAAAGCATAACCCTGGGCCAGTTGCGTCTGCGTGACGGTGGCAGTCTGAAGCTCGAGGGTACCGCTTCCTGTTCCGTTGCTGTCGAATTCCGTGATCATGCCGCCCGCGCTGGAGCTCAGGACGAAATCGAAGGTGATCGTTCCCGGCGCGATAACAAGCTTGATTTTGCCGCGGCCATCAACGTCCACGAAGTAAGCGCTGCTGCCGGTGTTGACCGCCTGGAGGAAAGCCTGACCCGCGCCACCGGAATCGTTGATGTCAATCGTGCCTCCGGTGATCCCGCCGCTGCCGTTGGCCGTGATTGTGCCTGCCATGGTGAAGAAAAAACCTCCCGGGTCTGAACCGGAAGTGGAGAAAACATAGGTTCCTTTCAGATCGCTGTTGCTGAAGCTTCCGCCCGGCGGCGGGGTCACTTTCGGAGCGCTGCTGCTTCCGCAGCCCGCTAGAACGGCAAGAGCGAAAAGAATAATCGGCAGAACCACGCGATTGCGTAACGACATGACTTCCCCCTGACGAAAGGCTTCGGCGCAGAATTGGGTCTTCTGCGCTCAGGTTAGCACGTTTGTGCTACCGGTAGTTCCAAACCCGAACCACGGGAATAAGTAGCGCGGTGGGAGAAGGAAAAAAGGCGGAGGGTGGACCGGGTCACGAGCCGCGGAGCGGCGTAAGTTACGCCGCGGGAGGGTGTTAGGAAGGTAGTGCCGTCCGCCGACGCGGACTCGGTCGAGTCGAATCTTTCCCAAAGGAGTTGAATGTTCGAGGTCAGCTCCTAAAGGCGCATCGTTTCTTCTTCTTTGCGACACGCCTAAACATTGCCGCTGGAAAACTCGCTGACGCACCTGATTTTGGGTGGCGCAGGCCTTCCAGGCCTGCGACCGAGCTGGCAGAAGGAATGGGCTTTAGCCCCAGAGGTACCTCAGCGGCTGAAGCCGCTCCTGAAAACAGGTTCCTTTTCGCAGCGCTAAAGCGCTGCGCCACCCCAAGTCTGACTTTTCCGCAACCTGAAGGCGTCGTTTCTTTTTCTTTGCGGCACGCCTGAAGGCGCGCCCTGATACGAACCTTGCCCCGATTGGAGCCTTGCCCGTGATACGAATCTCCAGTCCCCCACCGCAGCTACGGGTGCCCGTCCGTCTCCTGAGCGGCGGCGAGCTTGCGCAGAGACTCTCCGTAGGGCGGCCGCGCGATCCCTTTTTCGGTGATGATGGCGGCTACGTACTTGGCCGGGGTCACGTCGAATGCGGGATTTTCCACGGCCACGCCATCCGGAACCATCTGCTTTCCGGCGATGTGGGTGATTTCCCGGGCATTGCGCTGCTCGATGGGAATCTGGCTGCCGTCAGGGCAGGCGAGATCAACGGTGGAAATCGGGGCGGCCACGTAAAACGGAATGTTGTGCTCTTTGGCGAGGACGGCGACCGTGTAGGTCCCAATCTTGTTGGCCACGTCGCCGTTGGCGGCGATGCGGTCCGCGCCGACGACGATGGCTGCAATCTTGCCCTGCTGCATCATCGCGCCAGCCATGTTGTCGGAGATGACGGTGGTCGGGATGCCGTCTTTCATCAGCTCCCACGCGGTCAGGCGCGAGCCTTGCAGGAAGGGGCGAGTCTCGTCGGCGTAGACGTGAATCTTCTTGCCTTGCTCGACGGCGGCGCGGATCACGCCCAGCGCGGTGCCGTATCCGGCGGTGGCGAGCGCGCCGGCGTTGCAGTGGGTGAGGACTCCGCCTTCGGCGGGCATGAGCGTGGCGCCGTGGCGTCCCATGGCCTGGTTGGCGGCGATGTCTTCGGCGTGCATGCGCTGCGCTTCTTCGACCAGGGCCTGCTTGATGTGGGCAATGGGACGGATGCGGATGCGCTCGAACTTTTCCTGCATGCGGCGGATAGCCCAGAAAAGATTGACCGCGGTGGGCCGGGTTTTGCCGATGAGGTCGCAGATCTGGTCGAAGTCGCGCTTGAGATCGCCGGTGGATTCGGCCTTGGAATTATTTACGCCGAGGGCGATGCCCATGGCGGCGGCGACGCCGATGGCAGGCGCCCCGCGCACCACCATGTTGCGGATCACGTCGGCTACCTGCTCATGCGTCTTGCAGGTGACGTAGGTTTCTTCGGTGGGCAGCTTCGTCTGGTCGAGGAAGCGTACGCCGTGGTCGGTCCATTCGAGGGTTTGAATCATGGGGATTGAATCATTGAGCGATTGAGTCATTGAGTGATTGAATCGTTGGGAGTCAATGGCTCAATCACTCAATGACCCAATGACTGAATGATTTCACACTTTATGCGCTTCGCAGCGGTTTCTGGGATTGTTGGTGACGGCGGGGCGGCCGCAAAGCTCGCAACTGGCTGCCACCGCGAAAATGTTGGGACTGGTTTCGTCCGTCTGTGAAACATGCTCCTTGCGCACGTCGTTGGCGGTGAAAATCGAAACGAACGGAGCCGGAGCAGCGGCCTTCTCGACGCTTGGGCGGCCGTTGGCCTCCTGGCGCTCGACCAGGCACATCACCCCGACGACTTCAAATCCAAATTCCCGCGCGGCTTCGATCGCCTGAATTGTCGAAGCGCCGGTGGTGCAGACATCGTCCACGATGACGACGCGCGCGCCCTTCTCACGAAAGCCTTCGATGCGCTGTCCGGTGCCGTGCTGCTTCTCGGCTTTGCGCACGAGGAAGCCGTGCAGTTCTCCGCTGACGACGGAGACCGCGACCACGATGGGATCGGCGCCCATGGTGAGGCCGCCGATGGCCTGCGGCTTCCATCCACGGTGGCGGATTTCTTCCAGGAAAACTTCTCCGGTGAGGCGCGAGCCTTTGGCGTCGAGAGTGGTGGTGCGGCAGTCAATGTAGTAGTCGCTGGTCCCGCCGGAAGAAAGTTTGAACTCGCCCAGGCGGAACGACTTGTGAGCCAGCGTAGTGAGCAGCTTTTGCCGCGCGGAAGGCATGAAAAACTACGATAGCACGAAGGGCGGACTGTGGACCTCGGACTGCAAACCTCGGACCTCAGGCGTGGTACCCTGAAGTTTTCCACAATCGAGCATCGAGGTATGAAATTGCAGAGTCCGCGTAAGCTTGCTTCCCGTCTGTTTGCCAGTTTCCTGCTCATCGCTCTGAGCAGTTCCAGCTGGGTCCCGGTTGCGTTTGCCGATGGGACCAAGACCTGGGAGCAGTCAAAATTCGAGGAACTTACCAAGGGAACGGCCACGGGCGTGGCCATTCGCAGCGGCGGCGGTCTGGAACTGGCTCCCGCGTTCAAGTTGCTCTACGGGACGCCGTCGACCTATATCTGGGCCGTGGCTGCCGACGATGCAGGAAATGTTTACGCCGCGACCGGATCGCCCGCGCGAGTGTATCGAATTACTCCTGATGGCAAGGCGAGCATTATCTTCGAGCCGCAGGAGTTGCAGGTGCAGACGCTCGAAGTCGGGCCGGGCGGCGTGATCTACGCGGCCACGGCTCCAGACGGCAAGGTCTACAAGATCGAGCACAAGGCAGGAGAAAAAGCCGAGCAATCGAAGACCGAGAGCAAAAATACCGAGAAGGACGCCGGGAAGGACACGACGAAAGATGCGGCCAAGCCCACGCTGGACCCCGCCTGGAGTTCGTCCGTTTATTTTGCGCCGGGGACGAAGTACATCTGGGATCTGATCCTCGATAAGACGGGAAATCTGTACGTTGCGACTGGAGACCACGGAGAAATCTACAAAGTAACCGCGAAAGGCGAGAACTCGCTGTTTTTCAAGAGCGATGAGACGCACATTCGCGTGTTAGCGCTCGATGGGCAAGGAAACCTGATCGCGGGCACTGACGGCAGCGGCCTGGTATACCGCATTTCCCCGGCGGGCGAAGGATTCGTTCTGTATAGCGCTCCCAAAAAAGAGATCACCGCTCTGGCGCTCGATCACGAGGGCAACATCTACGCTGCCGGAGTGGGCGAGAAGAAGGCGCCGGGGGGAATGGCACCGATGGGCGGGCCATCAGCCATGATTACCATGCCGCCGAATGCGCCGGCGGCGACCGGTCCGCAGGCCCCGGGCCTCGCCATCACGCCGGCCCCCGGCACCATGCAGATGGGGCCGTTTCCATTTCCGGGCGGCGGGGTGAGCGGCGGATCGGATGTCTACCGCATCGCCCCTGATGGTTCTCCATCACAGATCTGGAGTTCGCATGAGGACATCGTGTACACCCTGGCATTCGATGCGCAGAACCGGCTGCTGGCGGGCACGGGCAACCGCGGCCACGTTTTCGCGATCACCGGGCCGGACGAGTTTTCGGATTTGCTGAAAGCGCCGGCATCACAGATCACGGGTTTTGCCAAAGCGCCCGGCGCCGGCCTTTATGCGGCCAGCAGCAATCTGGGAAAGATTTTCGTGCTGGGACCGGGCCCCGCATCGGAAGGAACCTACGAGAGCGACGTCTTTGACGCGAAGATCTTTTCGCGCTGGGGACGGGTGGAATTCCGCGGCGTGGGGAACGTCGAGTTGTTGACGCGCAGCGGCAACGTGGACAATCCCGACCGCAACTGGAGCGCTTGGAAGAAAGTGGATTTGACGAAGGACGCCGAGATGGGAGTTCCTGCGGCGCGTTACGCCCAGTGGAAAACCGTGCTGCACACCGGGAATACGAAGCCGGCGGTGGACAGCGTCACGCTGAATTATCTGCCAAAGAACGTCGCGCCTGTAATTGATGAGGTATCGGTACAGGTGGGCACGCGCTACCAGCCCTTGCCGAAAACGCCGGGGATGACGATGAGCAGTGACACAGGCGGCTCGTCCGGGACACATTTTGAATCGCCCACACCCAGCGTGCATGACCGCGATGCCATCGGGGTGAAGTGGAATGCGCGCGATGACAACGACGACGAGTTGGTCTACTCGGTCTACTATCGCGGCGACGGCGAAACCCGGTGGCTGCTGCTGAAAGACAAGCTGACTGACAAGGCCTATTCGTTCGATGCCAGCCTGCTTCCCGATGGGGGCTACACAGTGAAGGTGGTGGCTTCGGATGCGCTTTCGCACTCTCCGGGCGAGGCGCTAACGGCGGAGAAGGTGAGCCGCCGGTTTGAAGTGGATACCACGCCTCCGCGCATCGAGAATCTGACGGCGTCGGTCGAAAATTCGCAGAGTCAGGGCGCGCAGATTCATGTGCGCTTCCGGGCGGAAGATGGATTCTCGACCATCAAGCGCGCCGAGTACTCGGTGGATGCGGGCGAATGGAAGTATGTAGAGCCCGTGGGGCAATTGTCGGACGCTAAGATCGAAGACTACGACTTCAAACTGGCGCTGGACGCGGGGAAGGACGCGGCGCCGGAGCATGTTGTCGTAGTGAGGGTTTACGACAAGTACGACAATCTGGGCGCGGCCAAGACGGTGCTGCGGGGGAAGTGAACTGCGAGGGAGCCCTTTCTCGGGTGTGATCCGGGAGCCTTGCGGAATCCGGACATGTCCGAAGGGCCTCTTTTCCGCGGGCGTTGAAGACCGGACAATGGCTGTACTATGCGCTGCGCCGGTTCAGCCTGGAAGGTCATCCTTTTTCTTTCCATAGTTTTCGCGCTGGCGCTGTTCGTGGTGGCCTGTTCCGCCGGGTCACACCCCACGGGCAACAACGGTGGCGGAAACGGCCGTGGTACTGGCGGCGGCGATTTGGCCTGCAGCGTCATGGCGGCTGGCCAGACCGCAAGTCTGAATGGGTTTGTCCCCTTTTCGAGCAGCAGTTTGTGGAATACCGACATCTCCTCTGCGCCGGTCGACTCGAACTCCAGCACGATTATCAGCAACTGGGTAGGCTCGGTGAATATGCATCCCGACTGGGGCAATGATCCGACTTACGGCATTCCCTATGTCGTGGTCAGCGGAAGCCAGGCGCTGGTAAATGTGAATCTCGGCGCCTACCCTGACGAGAGCGATCCGGGGCCGATGCCAGTTCCGGCGAATGCTCCCATCGAAGGCGGATCGTCCAGCAGCGGCGACCGGCACGTGCTGGTGCTCAACAACGCCAACTGTTTTCTCTACGAACTCTACAATGCATCGTCCAATTCCGACGGGAGCTGGAATGCGGACTCCACCGCCGTGTGGGATTTGCTGGACAACGAACAGCGCCCGTACACTTGGACCTCGGCCGACGCCGCCGGGCTGCCCATCTTTCCGGGACTGGTGCGTTACGATGAAGTGGCATCGGGGAAGATTCAGCACGCCTTTCGGTTCACACTACCCAAGACCAGAGCGGCGTTTACTCCTCCAGCGTCGCATTGGGCGGCCAACACCAGCGATCCTACGGCGCCGCCGATGGGTATGCGGCTCCGCCTGAAATCGAGCTACGACATTTCCGGCTTTTCCGCTCAGATGCAGGTCATTCTGACCGCCATGAAGAAGTACGGGCTGATTCTCGCCGACAACGGCAGCGCGCTCTATGTCACGGGAGTATCGGACAGCCGCTGGGGATCGGATCTGGATTCGTTGAAGACCGTGCCGGCGTCGGCGTTTGAGGTCGTGCAGATGAGTCCGGTGTACACGAACTCGGATTATCCGACCGGAGCGGCACCCACGATCAGCGGCTTCACTGCCTCAGCCACGCATATTTCTTCCGGCGGCAGTGTGACGTTGTCATGGAGCACGGTTAGCGCGCAGTACCTGATCGTCTCACCAGGAGTGGGCGCAGTGCGCGGCACGAGTGTAACGGTGAGTCCAGCCGCGACCACGACCTATACTCTCTACGCGACGAACCAGTACGGGCGCACGACGGCAACCGTTACGGTGAATGTGCCGTAGGATCCGACCGTCAGTCAAACTGTGCGAGTTTTCCCGGTGGATAAGACCTCAGGGTGTGCGTAAGAGCTGTTCTTTCGCCCCGTTGGTACTTAGACCTACGGCTTACGCCGTGGGCTGCATTCTTACGCCGCTTCGCGGCTAACCTCAGCGGCTAAAGCCGCGTTTCAATTTCACACTTTACGGCACGGCTGAAGCCGTGCCCTTCCCGTCATCGTTCTTACGGCACTCCTTCGACTCGCTGCGCTCGCGCAGGGCAGGCTCTGAAGTCCTGCCCTTCCCCTGAGGTCTGAAGTCCCCTCAATCGGCGGCCTGCATGATCCTGAGACTTCTATCCCGCGGCCAGATAGATGTAGCGAAGAATAAAGAGCGCGGTCAGGATCCAGATCAGGACGCTGACTTCCCGGAACTTTCCCGCCGCCACTTTCACCAGCGTGTAGGAGATCAACCCCAGGCTGAGGCCGGTCGCGATGCTGAAGGTCAGCGGTGTCGCCAGCAAGGTCACGAACGCGGGAATCGCCTCGGTGAATTCGGCCCATTGGACGCGGGCAATGGCCTCGGTCATCAGAGCCCCTACCAAGATCAGGGCCGGCGCGGTCGCGTAGGCTGGGATCGCCGCGGCCAGCGGCGTGCAGAACACTGCCAGCAGAAATAGCCCGGCCACCACGATGTTGCTCAGCCCGGTCCGGGCGCCGGCAGCCACTCCGGCGGCGCTTTCGATGTAGCTGGTCACGGTCGAGGTTCCGGTCAATGCTCCGAAGATCGTCCCGATCGCGTCCGACACCAGGGCGCGGCCCACCCGGGGAATCTTGCCGTTCTTGACGAATCCTCCCTGCTCGCAGACTCCCACCAGCGTGCCGACGTTATCGAAAAGATCCACGAACAGAAAAATGAAAATGATTTCCAGCAGGCCCAGGTGAAGCGCACCGCGCAGATCAAGTTGCAGCCAGGTGGAGGAAGGATGCGGCAGAGAGAAGATCGCGCTGGGCCGGCTGGTCATTCCGCGAAAAATACCCAGTAACGTCGTGGCAAAGATTCCGATGAGAATTGCCCCGCTTACCTTGCGGGCCATCAGGACCAGCATGATCACCAGCCCCACGCATGCCAACTGCGCCTCGCGGTTGGAAAAGCTGCCGAGGCTGACAAAAGTTGCGGGACTTGCGACGACCAGTTTGGCGTTGCGCAATCCGACAAAAGCAATGAACATCCCGATTCCGCCTGCGGTCGAGTGCTTCAGGCAGTCGGGGATACCGTTGACGATCTGCTCGCGCACGCGGGTCACGGTGAGGATCAGAAAGAAAACGCCGGAGAAGAAAATCACGCCGAGCGCGGTGCGCCAGGGCACATGCATGCCCAGACACACGGAATACGTGAAATACGCGTTGAGCGACATGCCGGGGGCGAGCGCGATGGGATAGTTGGCGTACAGCCCCATGACCAGCGTGGCCGCGGCGGAAGCGATGCAGGTCGCGAAAACGACTCCTTCGACGGGCATGCCTGCCTGGGAGAGAATCTGCGGGTTCACGACGACGATGTAGGCCATCGTGAGGAACGTGGTCAGGCCGCCCAGCAACTCCTGGCGGACGGTGCTCTGGTTTTCAGAAAGACGGAAGTAGCGTTCGATCAATGCCGGTCCTCTAACGGAAACCGCGGAATGAAACCGACAATTCTACGGCATTGGCCGAGGCGTGGCGAACCGGAGTAACCGGCGGTACTGTCCCAGTCACGTCTCTTCACCACAGAGTCACAGAGACACAGAGAAAACCAACTGCTTGGCAAACTCCTTCCTCTTTCAGTCCTTACAGGTTCAAGGTTTTCTCTGTGGCTCTGTGACTCTGTGGTGAAAAAAGGTGAAGGACACTACCGAAACGGCGGACAAGCCTGCCGAGCTTTGCTCGGCCGGACAGCCGAGGGCGGCTGTCCCCACATGCCGAACGTCAGGAAAGAAGGTTGTTTCCGCCGGAGGTGGTCTCGGGGACTTTTTGGAGACTGGAACTGGTTATGGAGTGGAGTTCGCCCGCGTGCCGCAGTTCCGGGAAAAGCCATGCCCACAGGGCGATGACGACGAGGGTTCCAACGCCGCCGAGAATGACGGCGGGAACCGTTCCAAACCACTGGGCCGTGACTCCGGACTCGAACTGGCCGAACTCATTGGAGGTTCCGATGAAAATCATGTCCACGGCGGTGACGCGCCCGCGCATTTCGTCAGGGGTAGCAAGCTGCGTGAGTGTGGCGCGAATGATGACGCTGATCATGTCGCTGGCCCCGGCCAGCAGCAGCGCGATGAGCGAGAGCGTGAGGCTGCGGGAGAATCCGAAAACGATGGTGAAGACTCCGAATCCGCCAACGGCCCATAGCAATGTAATGCCGGACGGTCCACGCAAGGGGCGATGCGCCAGCAGGATCGCCATCAGCGCGGCGCCGACGCCGGGAGCGGTGCGGAGCAGGCCTAGTCCCCAGGGGCCAGTGTGCAGAATTTCGCGGGCATAAACCGGGAGCAGAGCCACGGCTCCGCCCAGCAGCACGGCAAACAGATCGAGCGAAATTGCGCCCAGGATGAGCTTCCGCGTCCAAATGAAATGCAGCCCGGCGAAGACCGTTTTCAGAGTCATCGGTTCGCGGGGGCGGGCCTTGACCTCCGGCCGGATGCGAAACGAGGAGATCGTGGCTCCGATGGCGGTGAGCAGCGCGACCGCGTAGACCACGGAAGGGCCGCGGCTGACAGCGTAGAGAATGCCGCCAAACGACGGCCCCAGAATCGTCGCCGCCTGAAAGATGCTGGCGTTCCAGGCCACGGCGTTGGGGAAATGTTTTTCCGGAACCAGTTGCGGCAGGATGGCGCGGCTGGCCGTGCTGTTGAACGACCGCACCACACCGAGCACGACCAACACAATGTAAATAGCGTTCACGGAGTGCAGGCCGCGCTGAGCGAGCGCCAGCAGCAGCGCGAAGCAGACTCCATATCCCGCGTAGCAGGCCGAAAGCACCATGCGGCGCGGGAAGCGGTCGGAGGCGTGGCCGGAGATGGGGAAGAGGAGGATTCCGGGCAGGAACTGCGCCAGTCCGACCAGCCCGAGATCGAGCGGGCGCTTGGTGATTTCGTACACCTGCCAGCCGACGGCGACGGCCTGCATCTCGACCGCCGCGACGATCAGGAAGCGGGCAATCTGGAACAGCACGAACCCCGGATGGGTAAAGGCGGCGCGTCCGGCTCTGGCGTCGTCAGGTGCGGGCATGAACCTCTAATGTGACATAGACGAAGGAAGTTGTGCGACCGGGCAGTGAAGGGGAAGCAAGCCTAGGGCAAAAGCTTACCGCGAAGGCCGCGAAGAAATGCCCGCGAAGGACGCGAAGAAAACCTTGAGCATCGCGGGAGCGATTCTGAGAACTAGCTTAGCTCTCGCCTGCCGCGGCAGATTTTGTCGCCGGCGTGAAGACCTCGACCCGGTTCCGGCCGTTTTTCTTGGCCGCGTACAGGCTGACGTCGGCCTCGTTCAGAAACTCGGAGACCGAGCGGTCGCGGCTGCAGGAGGTGGAGGTAACCCCCATGCTGATGGTGGTCGAAACCGTTCCGAACGGAGTTTCAATGGGATCTTTCGCCACAAGATTACGAATGGAGTCGGCGCGACGAGCTCCGGCGGTCAGGCTGCAACCCGGCAGAATGATGAGGAATTCCTCACCACCGTAGCGGCCGACCACGTCGTAAGCCCGCAAGTCCACTTTCAGTCTTCGGGCTACTTCCTT
>Ga0209517_10007895_pt1 | contig 12592 bp, 11 predicted proteins | sample PeaSoiMetSII2010_FD_187695 | JGI IMG/M metagenome (GOLD analysis project Ga0209517, IMG submission 187695) | Peat soil microbial communities from Weissenstadt, Germany - SII-2010 (SPAdes) (version 2) | ecosystem: Environmental > Terrestrial > Soil > Wetlands > Peat | place: Germany...
GCCTTCTGGAACATGCCGGCGCGCAGTTGGTCATCTGGAGCGAGGGAAGCTACCCGGTGGCGCTGCCGCGCGATTTCAGCGCCGACTTTTCACCCGACTCATTGGCGATGATTCGCCGCGGTTTCACCGCGCCCCTCGTGCTGGGAGCCAATACCGTCGACTCGAATTCGGGCGACGCCTTCAATTCCGCGCTGTTGCTCGATCAACACGGCAAGGCAGTGGGTCGCTACGACAAGGTGCGGCTGCTGGCGTTCGGCGAATACATACCCGGAATCGACATCTTCCCCTGGTTGGCGAAGCTCCTTCCGATCGGCACCAGCAGATTCCAGGCAGGCGTAGGACCCGGCGTCATGTCACTGCAAGAGACTCCCGGCCAGACCTGGCGCCTCGGGCCTCTGATTTGCTATGAAGATCTGCTGCCGGAGTTCGTCCGTAGCGTCGGCGAATTGCATCCCGACCTTCTGGTGAATCTCACCAGCGATCAGTGGTTCGGCGCCCCCACCGAACCATGGGAACATCTTGCACTATCCATATTCTCTGCCATCGAGTTGCGGGTAGCGCTGGTCCGGGCCGTGAATTCCGGCATTTCCGCCCTGATCGACCCAAACGGTCGACTTCTCGAAAAAACCTATGCGGATGATCCGTATCGCGAACCGAGAGCGTCCGATGGCAAGCTCGTGGTCGCGCCGAAAATGGCAGGCGGACATACGCTGTACGTCGCGTGGGGCAGTTGGTTCCCCTACTGCAGCATGCTCGCCACGTTCGTCATCGCCGTGCTCGCGCATCGCCCCAAGCGCGGAAGCTAGCCGCGGCCGCCCGCCAAAGGGTCAGATAAAGCTCATAATTTACAATAACTTATGTCCAATCGCAGCCCGAGAACCCGCATCCGCAAGCAATGGGCGCGTGCGAGATCAACGGGAGAAACGGCCTCCCGCCCTGATCGCGGAACCTCGGCCGTTCGCAGCGCAATGGTTTAATAGGTAAAATTGAGATGTGCGCGGCCGACCGCAACTGCGGCGCATGCGACGATTCGGCAACTTCCTCGTGAAGCAGCCATTGGTTAGTTTCAAACCGCCCCGATTGATACGCGACATGTTCATCAGCAAAGTGCATCCGCAATGGTGAGAAGCCGCCAGAGCCGGATCAAAAATTATTTTGCCGAAAACCGCTTATTCGCGCTGAGGAGCATCATCGCAGGCCTCGTCGCGGGCGCGTTGTTGCTGGTGGTCGGGGCGCGCCTGTTCTATTTGCAGGTCTTAAGATACGACTACTATTCCACGCTTTCCCAAGGCAATCGGATTCGAACCGAACCGATTCCGCCGAGCCGCGGCCTGATTCTGGATCGTCATGGCGTCGTGCTCGCCGACAACTTGCCGGCCTTTCAGATCGAATTGGTGCGGGAACAGGTCGGAGACTCGAAATCGCTGGACGCGACCTTGGCCTCGCTGGTCAGCATCGGACTGCTGCGACCCGAAGAAATCAGCAACATCAGACGCACGGTGCTGCTGCATAAGGTGTATGAGAGTGTGCCCATCAAGCTGCAGCTCACGGAAGAAGAGATGGCGCTGTTTGCCGTGCACCGCTACCAGTTCTCGGGAGTGGACATTCGAACGCGCCTGGCTCGGCACTACCCCCTCGGCGCGACGGCGGTGCATGCCATCGGGTATGTCAGCGCCATCAATGAACAAGACCTGAAGCAAATCGACAGCGATGCATATGCCGGCACCAGCCTGATCGGCAAACTGGGCGTCGAGGCGGCATACGAACAGCAACTTCATGGCAAACGAGGCTCCCGAGAAATACTCGTGAACGCCGCCGGTCGGCCGGTCGATAAGCAAGGCGACTACACGCCCCATCTCGACGTTCGGCCGCCGATCGCCGGCGACGATTTGATCCTGGGATTGGATGTTCGGGTGCAGAAAGTCGCCGAAGATGCCCTCGCGGGCAAACGAGGGTCGGTCGTGGCGCTCGACCCGAAGACGGGCGACGTCATCGCTCTGGCAAGCCTGCCGGGATTCGACCCCAACGGCTTCGTCAGGGGCCTGACCGTTGCCGAATACAGCGTGCTGCGGGACGACATCGACATACCGCTGCTGAATCGGGCGTTGCGCGGAGCGTATCCCCCGGGATCGACGGTCAAGCCGCTCTACGCATTGGCTGCGCAGAAATACAACATCCTGTCACCGCTCCAGCAAGAATACTGCGCTGGCGTCTTTACCCTGCCGGGCAGCAGCCACCAGTATCGGGACGACGAGAAGCACGGCTACCTGGACATGCGCCATGCCATAGCGAGATCCTGTGACGTCTATTTTTACCGAGTCGCCGAGCGACTGGGCATCGATCGCATGGCCGACTTCATGAAAGCGTTCGGCTACGGCGAATTGACCGGTATCGATATTCCGGGCGAGAAGGCAGGCCTCTATGCATCGCCGGAATGGAAGCGACATGCCTTCAAGCGGCCGGCCGATCAAGCGTGGTTTGCCGGCGAGACCATCAGCATGGGCATCGGCCAGGGCGCGATCACGGTTACTCCCTTGCAGCAGGCGCACTTCGCGGCCGAGATTGCCGAACGGGGACAAGTAGTCGCGGCGCCGCGCCTGGTAGCCGCCATACGCAGCGCAGGCTCCACCACCATCGTGCCCCGCAGCCCGCATCTGTTGAAATCCATCGACATCGCTACCAAGGAACAATGGGACGTCATTTACGACGGCATGGTGGGCGCCACATCGCCCATCGGTACGGCCCACGCGGCCGGCCTGGGAGCCAAGTATCTGATTGCCGGCAAGACCGGCACGGCCCAGGTATTCACCATCAAGCAAACCGACAACACCAAAACGAAGATCAAGGATGAGCGCAAGCGCGACCATTCGTGGTTCATCGCCTACGCACCGGCCGATGATCCCAAGATTGCGGTTGCCGTGCTGGTAGAGAACGGCGGCTTCGGCGCGTCGGTCGCGGCACCCATCGCGCGCAAAGTGCTGGATGCTTTCCTGCTCGGCATCGATCCGTACGCCGATCCGAAGAAACCCGTGGCCATCCCCTCCCATGCGGCGATTGAAGTGCCGGCCGCGGCGGGCGGCGCGCCGCTCTGATCGACGATGCGCTCAATCGGGAATGAACATGCGCACCGCAGCAGCCCCCATCAGCGCCGTCGCCAGCCACCCGAGAACCACGATCGATTTGCCGGCGGTGAATTTACCCATCACCGACTTCTTGGACGCCAACACCACGATGATCGCCATTAGAGGCACTGCGACCACACCGTTGATCACCGCACTCCAGAACAATGCTTTCATCGGGCTGATGGGGGAATACTGGATTGCCAGGCCGGCGAGAACGCTGACGGCAATAACCGCGTAGAACCCGCGGGCCTCGCCCACCTGGCGCTCGAGGCCGAAGCGCCAACCCATCGCCTCACACAGCGCATAGGCACCTGACCCAGCAAGCACCGGCACGCCGACCAAGCCGACGCCGAGAATGCCCAACGCAAACAGCGCGAATGCGAGGTTGCCGGCGAGCGGACGAAGCGCATCGGCAGCCTGTGCCGCCGTATTGATATCGGTGACTCCGGCCACGTGCAGCGTGACGGCGGTCGCGAGAATGATGAAATAAGAGGTCAAGTCGGAATACAGCATCCCGCTCCACGTATCCCAGCTGATGCGGCGCAGTTCCGCGTCGGCCGCCGCCGGCTCGGCGAGCAACGAAGGCGTCGCCGCGCTCCCCGGCTCCGACTTGCCCGCTTGCATGTCCTCGACTTCTTCGGATGCCTGCCAAAAGAAAAGATAGGGACTGATGGTCGTCCCGAAAATGCCCACGACGACAGCGGCGGCAGAGGCATTCGGCGTGAACGTGGGCCAAACGGTTTGCAGAAACACCTGGCGCCATGGCACATGCACGGTGAACAGAACCGCTGCATATGCCAGCAGCGACAGCGTCAGCCATTTCAAGAAACCAACATATCGGTGGTACGGGACAAAAATTTGCAGTCCCAAAGTCAGAAATACGAAGAATGCCGTCATCAGATGGCGATCGACGCCCGTGACCAGTTCCGCCACTTCGCCCATGGCGGCAACATCGGCAGCGATGTTCAAGGTGTTGGCAACCAGCAATAACAGCACGGCGAACCAAAGCATGCGCGGCGAAAAGCAATCTTTAATATTGGCCGCGAGGCCCCTACCGGTAACGCGGCCGATGCGAGCGCACATGGATTGGATGGCCGCCATCAGCGGAAAAGCCAGCGGCATCGTCCATAGCATGCCAAGACCGAATTGCGCGCCCGCCTGGGAATACGTTGCGATCCCGCTCGGATCGTCGTCGGCGACGCCCGTGATTAATCCCGGACCCACACGCGCCAGCGGATGTTGTTTCAGGCGCGCCCACAGGCTACGAGCCGCCGGCGACTTTGAGGACTCCGGAATCGGGTGTTGTCCGGTATCCATACGCTCGGCGTGCTCGTGAGCAAAGCGGGCATTGTAGGCGGTCTGGAGTCAATCAGCCGAGATGCTTTAGGCCCCGGATTTCGGCCTCGGCGCGCCCGGCGTCAACTGATGCTCCACGCGGTCCGCTTTGATTTCCATCGGACCCGCCGAGGTCTGGAGGTTGAACACGACGTTACCGAGAAAAACCTGCGAGTCGTCGTCCCCAGGAAGGGTCTTGGTCGAGCGCAGCAGTTTATTCGTCGCCGCGTCGGAGCGGTTGCTCTTCGGATAATCCTCAGCCGAGTCCGGCGTCAACTCGAGAACTACGCTGTCCGCCTTGATTTGGATCGGCTGAGTGCTGCCCGCAATGCTAATCATTACGTCGCCGCTCAAGCGCATCGCCTCGAACTGGGGATCTGCATAGCCCACCAACGACTGGGCGAAGTTGGCCGACAGCATCGTGATCGCTCCGACGGGTATTTTGACGGTGGCTTCGTGCCCTGGCCCTTCGCCCTGGATCACAAACGTTTCCGCCTGCGCCGCGGAGATTCCAGATGCAGCGCACAAAACTCCGACAAGCCAATAATTTGCCATAATAGCGTTCCTGCCTTTGTCAGACTGCATGATCTTCGGCGGGTTGGTCGAAAGCAACGGCAAACCGGGTAAAGTTATGCAAAGTGCCGCGGCCGCCGGTCAGGCAGCCGGCTACACGCGCCGTCGCAAACGCCGTCGCACCGCGCCGCTCAGTTCGTTGAGTTCCTCGATCCGAAGCGCCGCTCCGACACCGAAGAATACCAGGCCCGCCACGGTAACGGTCCCCAGCAGCGCACCGGTCTTGGGCAGGAAGGCCTGCGTTGCCCAGTCAGACAACAGCCAGTGGGTTGACGCTGCACACACGCCCGCCAACGCCGCCCCGGCGATCGTGGTCTTACCCAACATGATGAGCATGCGGGGTAACTCGAGACCGGAGAGCTGCCGATACATCAGCACATAGAGTACGAGGAAATTACACGTCGCCACACAACCGGTGGAAAAGGCAAGGCCAAGATGCCCCCAATGCAACTGAAAAGTGAATATCCAATTGAAAAGCAAATTGAGCGCAACGGCGAGAAAGCTCACGAACATGGGAGTTTTGCGCCGGTCCAGCGCATAGAATGCGTTCACGAGTACTTTCAGAGCCGCATAACCTGCGAGACCGATGGCGTAAAAACGCAGCGCCCCGCCTGCTTGCGCCGCCTCGTGAGCGTCGAATTTTCCGTGCTGATACAGCACGGAAATGATCGGCTCCGCCAGCATCATAAGGCCGATGCTCGAGGGCACGGTCAACAAGAACATCAACCGCATGGCACGCGCGAGCTCGGCGCGAAAGCCCGTCATTTGACCGGCAACGACCAGTCGCGACAACAAGGGTAGCGTTACGGTGCCCAGCGCGACGCCAAACAGGCCAAGCGGCAATTGCATCAACCTGAATGCGATGGCGAGCCAGAATATCGCCCCATCGCCGAGCGTCGATGCAAACATGGAGTTGACCAAGACATTGAACTGAGTCGTGCTGGCTGCTATGACCGACGGCCCCATCAGCCTCAATATCGCGTCGACACCCTGATCGCGCCAGCGGAAGTCCGGTCTATACCGATAGCCAAGCCGCAACAGCGGCGGCAGCTGCACGGCAAATTGCAGCGCGCCGCCCAGCAAAGTTCCGATGGCGAGTCCGATCAACGCGCGTGGTCCAAAACCTGGATCGATCCATGCCCCCAATGTCACACCGCCGACGATGGACCCAATGTTGAAAAAGCTCGATGCCATGGCCGGCATACCGAAAACGCTTTTCGCGTTCAGCATACCCATCACCAAGGCAGCCATCGACACCATCACGATGAAAGGGAACATGATGCGGGTGAGCTGCGCGGTCAGCGCCGCTTTCTGCGGGTCGAAGCCCGGCGCCATCACGCTGACGAGTTGCGAAGAAAACACCATGCCGGCGACGCAGATCGAGCCCAACACGACGAGCGTCAGCGTGCCCACCTTATTCGCGAGCCGCCAAGCGGCCGCATCGCCGCTCCGCGCGATGGTCTTGCTGAACGTCGTCACGAACGCAGTGGAGAGCGCGCCTTCCGCGAATAGATCGCGCAACAGATTCGGAATGCGGAAAGCCGCGGTAAACGCATCCATCGCGCCGCCGCCGCCGAACAACGCCGCGCAGATCTGCTCGCGTGCCAGACCAAGCACTCGGCTGCACATCACCGCCAATCCAATGACGCCGGCGGCCTTGGTATTCAAGCGTTCGGTACCGCCCTCGGAGGCCGCCGTGTCGGCCACAAGCCGCGATGTATCTGACGGGTATTTCGGGCCGGTGCCGGAGCTCATTAGCGATCGTTGCCTTAAAGTCTGCCTAGTCTACAGATTTCACGGAAACGCAACGCGCGGCGCGTGAGGCCGGCCCGGAGTCATCGGTGATTCTTACCCAAATTGGAAGCCCGAAATCGCCTTGCCGGCAATGGACTCGCTGAAAGTGCGCACTCCGGAATCACCGTCGGCCGCGCCTGCAGCGACCATCAGGGGAATCAAGTGCTCTTCACGCGGATGCGATTCGCGGCCGCCCGGCGCGCTACGCCACAGCTTAAGCTTCTCGCCGCGAGTTGTGGGATCGCGGACGGCGTCGTTCAACCACGCATCGAACGAGGTGGCCGCCCCGGCGCCGCCTCCGGAAAACATCGCGGCGAGATTATGGTAGCTCATCCCGCTGCCGACGATGAGTACACCCTGCCGTCGCAACGGCGCCAGAGCCTGACCCAACTGCAAATGCAGCGCGGGATCGAGGCTCTTCTGCAGCGACATTTGCATGATGGGAACGTCGGCGCGCGGGTAGATCAACAGAAACGGCACGAAGACACCATGGTCCAGTCCACGCTTACCGTCGACCGCGGAATCGAATCCCGCATCGGACAACAAATCGCGCACGCGCGGCGCAAGTTCGGGTGCGCCGGATACCGGGTATCGCAATCGATACGTGTGCTCCGGAAATCCGTAATAGTCGAACAACAGGTTGGGCTTCTCGGCAATGTTGAGCGTCGGGACGGGAGCCTCCCAATGACCGGACACGACGAGCACCGCTTTCGGCCGCATGCCAAGCGTGGCATCGATCCCGCGAAGGTATGACGCCAATCCATCCCACATGTGCGGATACGCCGGCGGAGGGTCCATGAAAAAGCAAGGACCACCGCCATGCGGGATGTACAACGTTGGAAGTCTTTTAGCGGCGTTCACAAATACGATTTCCCGGCGCGGTCAGCCTAGCCGGGCCGCTCGTGAACGTCAATGCGCGGACTGCCGTCGTCGGTTTCTCGCTCAGACATTCGTGTTGACGTTGGCACCCACCGAACTCAATGAATGAGCCCCGCTGCTCTGCACGCTCTGCAGCAAATTGCTTAGAAAATTCTGCAACGCTGCATTCGACGTCTGAGTCGATGCGGCGCTCGACCCTGCGGTCGCGGCGTTGCCGTTCACGCCTTGCATCAGACTGTTGAATGATGCGTTGAGGTTGGCCGTCGCGGGGGTCGACGTGCCGCTCGATCCAAGCTGCTGAATCAGAGTTTGCAGCGATGAGACGAGGCCGCCTTGATAGTGGACTGCGCCGGTCGCCGATTGCGCAGCCGTCGAACCGCTGGTGCTGGCGCTGCTGCCCAGACCGTCGGCCTTGAGCGCCTGGAACAGCGAATGCAAGAAGGTCTGAATTTCCTGCGCCGGACCCGCCGCAGTTGCCGCATTCGCGCTCGTGGTGGACGCAACACCGCTGGTCGCGGCGACGCCGGTAGTACCCGCCGCTGCTGTGATGCCCGCCGCGGCAGTCGTGCCCGCAGCCGCGCTCGTCGACGTAGTTGCCGGGATGCCGATCACCTGTTCAAGGGACTGTAGAAGACTACTGAACAGCCCCTGAGTCGACGCGGGACCCTGAGACGCACTGCTGCTCGATTCGCTGATGGCGGCGTGGCCGCCTTTCCTATGGCCGTGGACGAACAAATTGGCTACGGGCGATGCCGCAGATGCGGACGCCGCGGTTGCGATCAAAGACATGATGGTTCCTCGTTGATAAATGGCCCTACTCTTTCGCGGTCGGCAGTGAGCGCGGTCAGAACCGGCGGCAACGGTTTGCCGCCCTCCGCCGCCGCCCTGGCCGCCGATTGCCGCCCGTTCGCGCACAAGCCGCTTGAAGCGTTACTTTTTGCATTCAAATTCAACATTCATGGCCTCGGTGCGCCAAAACCCGACCGACATGGACAGCATGTGTCGCTGCCCTGCATTTGCAAAATGCAGCTTTCATGCCAGGATCGGCAATGATCACCGTTCGCGACTCCCCTGTGCGCTCCCTGCGTTATCGTCAAGCGATGACGGTCGCGCTGCTGTTCGCAGGCTACGGGGCCTTGTACTTTTGCCGCGCCGATCTCTCAGTCTCCACCCCGCTTCTCATCGACGAATTACACAAGCAGGGAATGATCCACGGCGATGCCGTGATTCGCATGGGCGCGATAACCTCGTTCGGCGTGCTCGCGTATGCGCTCGGAAAACTATTCTTGGGTGGCTTGGGTGATTTTTGGGGCGGCCGGGTGAGCTTCTTGATCGGCCTCTCCGGTGCCACCGTCTTTACACTGTTGTTCGCAACGGGGTCGTTCTTGCCGGTGTTTACGATCGCTTGGATCGGGAACCGCCTGACGCAGTCGGTCGCGTGGGCCGGATTGATCAAGGTAACATCGAAATGGTTCGATTTTTCATCCTACGGGACGATCATCGGAATCCTGAGCGTCAGCTATCTCGTGGGCGACGCCGCCGCGCGCCAGTGGATGGGACACTTGATTCAGCGCGGTGTGGGCTGGCGTCCCCTATTTTATTTGGCTGCGGGAGTAGCAGGCCTGATGTTCATCGCCAACTACAGTCTGCTCCGCGAGTCGCGTATCGATGCGGGCTATGGTGAAGCGAAAACCAATCCCCTCAACCTGTTCGCCGCAGCGGAGTCGCGGCCCGGCAGCGTACGCAACCTCCTGCTGCCGCTGCTGCGTAGCCGCGCTTTCGTGCTGGTTTGCCTGCTGTCGCTGGGCTGCACGATAATCCGCGAAACATTCAATACCTGGACGCCGGTGTATTTGCGCGACTACTTGGGTTACAGCATGAGCAACGCAGCCGGCATGAGCGCGGTGTTTCCGGCGGTCGGCGCCGTATCGGTGATCGCCACAGGATGGCTCAGCGACCGCATCGGCGTGAACGGCCGTTCGCTGCTGATGTTTCTCGGCTTGAGCGCCACCGCCGCTGCGCTCCTGGCGCTGATGTCCGTGCACTCAAGCTCCACAGGCGCGCTGTTGCCGCTGCTCGCGATCGGCTCGATCGCGTTCTGCCTACTGGGACCATATTCTTATCTCGGCGGCGCTTTTGCCGCCGACTTCGGCGGCAAACAGGCCTCCGCCGTGTCGTCGGGAATCATCGATGGCGTCGGCTATCTGGGAGCCGTGGTCGCCGGAGACAGCGTGGCCCGTGTCTCGGTGGCATTTGGGTGGCAGGGCGTATTCGTGTCATTGTCAGTGGTGAGCGCACTGGCAGCGCTCGGTGCAGGATACCTGTATTTTCTGAGCGCGCGGGCCGCGGCGGCGGGACGCCATTTGCCATGACCCGCAGCCAGCCGATAAAGCGCATTGCTTTCACGCCGGATCTGCTCACCATCGAATGGGCAAACGGTGAGGCGGCCGAGTTTGCCAGCATCTGGCTCCGCGACAATTTGCGCGAGCATCGCGACCTGCACAGCGGCCAGCGACTCACCGACGTTGTCGACCTTCCGGTGCGGCCCCGGATCCGGTCGGCAAGCGCTGCTGACGGCACGCTTCGAATAGACTGGGAGAATGAAGCCGCGCCGGCTTCCTTCGATCTCGAATGGCTGGCACGGCATGCAGCGAATAACGCTGCCGACCGGCCCGAGCGCATCATGTTTGCGTGGCTCGACGGCGGCGGGATGCAAGCCTCGCGCGATTTCGCCTGGGCGACATTCGCCGAAATGCAGAGCGATCCGGCGCTGCGACTTGGCTGGCTAACCCGCCTGCTGCAATCCGGAATCGCCTTCTTGAGTGCGCTGCCGCCCGAGCCAAGCGCCATCCTCGATGCCATGTCCTTGGTCGGTCGGATATGCGAAACCAACTACGGTTTGGTATTCGACGTCCGTGCCGTACCGCAGCCGGAAAATCTCGCCTACTCGGACCTCGCGCTCGGCTTGCACACCGACAATCCCTACCGCGAACCCGTTCCCGGATTTCAGGCTTTGCATGCGCTACTTGCGTCGCAGTCATCGGGTGGCGCGAGTTTGTTCGCCGACGGATTCGCCCTCGGCAATCACCTGCGCGTCATCGACCCGCAGGCGTTCGACACGCTTACGCAAACGCCTGTGCCGTTTCTGTATCGGTCAAAAAACGCCGACCTCTACGCCGAGCGTCCTTTCATTCAACTCTCTTGCCGTGGCGAGATAACGGCTGTGCATTACAACAGCCGTTCGATTGCACCCTTGCGAGCATGCGGCCGCGACGCTGCAGGTTTCTATACCGCATACCGCCGTTTCGCCGAACTGCTGCACGACCCACGGTATCAGCTGACATGTCGGCTCCGGGACGGCGATCTCGTACTTTTCGACAATCAGCGGATCCTGCACGGCCGCACCGCTTTTTCATCGGCGGCACACGCCCGGCATTTACGCGGGTGCTATCTCACCCGCGACAGCGTCTATTCGCAAGCGGCTCTACTGCGGCGTGATTCGCAAGGGAAGGTCACGTCATGAACGTCGCAGATGAAATTTTCGCGGTCTTTGGGAAACGGGGTGCCGGCGCCTATTTCGGCGAACGTGTATCGATGACGGAGCACGCACTGCAGGCGGCGTATCTCGCGCAAGCCGCGGCGGCGCCGTCGTCGCTCGTAGTCGCCGCCCTGCTGCACGATGTCGGGCATCTCGTCGTACCGGTTCCCGAGGATCTCGCCGATTGGATCGAAGATGCCCGGCATGAGGAAATCGGCAGCGAGTGGCTGGCCAGACGATTTCCACCGGAGGTTTTCGAACCGGTGCGGCTGCATGTTCCCGCCAAGCGGTACCTGTGTGCGACGGACGCGCATTATTTCTCGAAATTGAGCCCCGCGTCCGTCGTGACGCTGAAACTACAGGGCGGCCCGATGTCGGCGGCCGAAGTCGCGCAATTCGAGACCGCGCGGTATTACGAAGACGCCGTCAAGGTCAGGCAGTGGGACGATCAAGGCAAGATAGCCGGACTCGTGACCCCGAACCTCGAACACTACCGCGCGTGGATCGAGGAGGCGGCGGCAAAGCGCGTTGGCGGCCGCACATAAGCGCCCGCAATCCGACCAATTGCGACAGGTGGCCAAGCACTCCCTGAAAGGACCTCTACGGCGGCGCGGCGCTCGAGCAACTGCAACAGATGCTGGGTTCGGAGGATGTCACGACCAATGTCCCTCGGGCCTCTATACGCCGCGCAGACGCCGCCATCCCGCCACCGCCAACAATCCCATGGCGCCGATAATCACCGGATAATTACCGAACCGGGCATAGGGCGTCAGTCCCGTCATCGGTTGGATATCGGCGCGCAGCACCGCTTCTTGGAACTGGGGCAAGCGGCCCACGACCTCGCCGTGGGGGCCTATGACGGCGGTAATACCGTCATTCGTTGCGCGAATCAAGAACCGTCCGGCTTCGAGGGCACGCATGCGCGAGATTTGCAGATGCTGATGCGGCGCCGTGGAATCGCCGAACCACGCGTTATTGGTGACATTGATGAGCAAGGTGGCATCGCGCAAGATCGCGAGCTGAGCGCTGCCAAACGCATCTTCATAACAAATCGTAACCGCGAGTTTTTGGCCCGCGGCGCTCAAGGGCGGCTGGTGCTCCGAACCCGCCGAAATATCCTCGTAGGGCAAGCTCATCAAACGCATCCAGGAGCGAATAAACTTCGGTACCGGAAAGTATTCACCGAAGGGCACCAGATGCCGCTTGTAGTACCACCCTGCGCCGACATCGCTCAAAACGAGAAGGCCGTTGAAATATTGCATGGTGGCCGGCAGATAATTGACGAGACCGATGGCGAAGTCGGCGCCGTGTGCGCGTCCCGCGCTGCGAAGATCATCCAAATAGTCGGGAA
>Ga0209517_10007897_pt1 | contig 12592 bp, 9 predicted proteins | sample PeaSoiMetSII2010_FD_187695 | JGI IMG/M metagenome (GOLD analysis project Ga0209517, IMG submission 187695) | Peat soil microbial communities from Weissenstadt, Germany - SII-2010 (SPAdes) (version 2) | ecosystem: Environmental > Terrestrial > Soil > Wetlands > Peat | place: Germany: Weissenstadt...
CGGCTAACTGCCGATGGGAACTGGCTGGCTTTCGAATGTCTGGATGCCAGCCTGGTCCCCAACGACCGGAACCATGATTACGACGTGTTCATGCACGACGTGGCCGCGGGAACCACCGAGATGATTTCCGTTCATGCCGCGCCTTTTGCTTCGGCCAGCGCCAACGGCCCGAGCGCCATTTCCAGCATTTGCGTGAGCACCAATGGCCGTTGGGTGGCCTTCACCAGTGAAGCGGACAACCTGGGAACCAACAACACGCTAGGCTTTCGACAGGTCTTCGTGCGCGACCGGCTGACGGGAAGCAACGTGCTCGCCAGCGTAGGCACCAACGGACTTGCCGCCGATGGGATTTGCAGTGAGCCGGCCATCAGCGGCAATGGGTGCTGCGTGGCGTTTAGCAGCGCCGCCGACAACCTGGCAGTGGGAAATGCGGAACATACCCGCAACGTCTTTCTGCGCGATTTGCAAGCCGGCACCACAACTTTGGTGAGCGTGAATGCTAACGGGACGGGACCCGGAAACGATTTATCTGAATCACCCCAAACCAGCACGGATGGGAGATTCATTCTGTTCCTAAGCAAGGCGTCAAATTTAGCGAGCGGTTCGTTTGCGCCCGGAATGGAGAACTTGTTCCTGCGGGACATGCATGCGGGCGCTACCTACGCCCTCTCAAGCAACGGAGTCATCTCCGCCTCGATGACGCCGGATGGCCTGTTGGTGGCCTTTGCAATCACGAATAACTCTTTGGCGGGGAGAATCCTCTTGTTCGCTTCCAGGCTGGGGCTAGTCGTGGAGACCAATTTCGTCGGAGTTGCGGTTGGTCCATTGGCAATTAGCGCGGACGGGACCAAAATTGTATGCTTTGGCAGCAATGCGGTACCGGGGCTGTACCTAGTGGATCGGCTGACTCGGACCAACGGCTCCATCGTTCCCGGCCTGTATCCCGTAGGTTCTCGTTTTGGCTTGCGCTTTAGCACGGATCAGCGATTCCTGACCTACGCGGCCAGCACGCTGCCCTTGAACTACAGCTCAGACAACCAAGTCTATCTGTACGACTTTCAGACGCATCGAAATGTGCTCCTGAGCCATGCTTTCGATTCGATCCTCGCCGCCAACGGCCCTTCCGATTCGCCGGATATCAGCGCAGATGGCCGCTTCGTCGCCTACCGAAGCTATGCCACCAATTTGTTTCCGGCATATACGAGCAATAGCACACCCAACCTCATCCTCTACGACGGCATGAGTGGCACTTCGAGCTTATTGACTGCGGACCGTACTTCCGGCGCGCCGGGGGACAACCGCTCTCTATTACCTGTCTTTAGCGCCGCCGGTCGCACCCTTTTGTTCCAAAGTTGGGCTTCGGACTTGATCCCAGATGATTTCAACCATTGGGACGACGTTCTCGCGCTCTCGCTTCTTTATGTGACGATCACCCCCGGAGGTGGGCCTGGCCAAGGGGCTACTTTGACTTGGCCAGTGCGTCCGGGGGAAAACTATCTCGTGCAATTCAAGACGAGCTTGGGGGACGCTGCCTGGCAACCGGTCAGCGGGAACGTCACTGTCAGTGGCAACCAGGCGAACTTGACGGATTTGGCGCCCTCAAGCGGACAAAGGTTCTATCGAGTTGTGGCCTTTTAAAGCCCGAATGGATATGCAAAATTCTACAAGACTTGGCGCAAGCTCGCACGCTGCATTTACTTTGATCGATTTGCTGGTCGTGGTCGTCCTGCTTGCGCTGCTAGTGGCCACCATACTGCCTGCGTTGGCCAAAACCAGCCTCAGTTCAAAAGCTTCTCAATGCCTCAGCAACAACCGGCTTTTGTGCGCCGCCTGGCGCACGTATGCCGATGATAGCCGCGACCTGATCCTCTACGCCAGCGACAACCCGGGCGCGCCCAACGATGCAGCCTTGTCTCGTTACGCCTGGGTTACGGACCATCTGGACTACTTTGGTGGCAACCGAGGCGACTGGGACATAAACGTAGGTCTCGCCACTGGGCAGCTCTGGCCGTACACGGGGATGAGCGCCGCCATCTACCGCTGCCCTTCGGATCCCTCCTTCGTCGTCGTGGACGGACTTGCGAAACCCCGTGTGCGCAGCTTCTCCATGAACTTATACCTGGGCGGGTACGACGGCACCGATGGAGGTTGGACTTTTGTGAGCATCTCTAAGCTCTTTCTGAAAAGCACAGAACTCACCGACCCCGGTCCAAGCAAAACTTTCGTGTTTACCGATGAACGGCCTGACTTCATCAACTGGGGAAACTTCTTCGTTGATATGGTCGGCTACAGCCCACCTAATCCTGCGATTTACGAGTTTACTGCTGATCTTCCCGGGATGTTTCACAATGTCGGTGGCAGTTTTTCCTTCGCTGACGGCCACGCCGAGATCCATCACTGGACGGATCCGCGCACGACACCTCCCTATTCTCCTCCAGCCAGTTTCGGCTATATGGCTGTGCCAGGCGACCCGGACGTGGCCTGGCTGCAAGACAAGGCGACGCGACCTAAATGAGGCGCGTGGTGACGCACCGGAAAGTTGAGCGTTGGAAGTTGAGCATTGAGGCCTTTGCGTCTTATGCCCTTTGCGTTCTTTCTTCTCCGCGTCCCTGAGGTCCCCATTTTCAGGTTACGGACTGGTGGGAGAAATAGTCACAAAGACGCTCGGCAGGCCTGCTGATTTTGCCAATTCGGCTTGGCGTTGGTCGGAGGTCAGGAAAGCCTCACTCTCGAGGACCAGCGCACAAGCAACATGAAGGAGGTCAATGGCCCGAGCACCCAGCCTCTCGGTCTGGGCGGTGGAAAGTTGCCGCGCCCGGTCCATGGCGTGATCCATATCTACCACGATCTCTTTCAAGGCGTTTCGTTTCACGAACCCTGCCAGACGCGCCAAGGCAGCCTCACGTTCGCGGTTTATTCTCGCTCGCTGGCCGGACGCCAGCACACGGCGTTCGTGAAAGGCTCGCTGTCGAATACCGTTCTCAACTTCCAGGGCGTGCAGGGGGAGGTACAAAAGGGAGGGCCGGCCCAACCGGCGATACTCCGCACCCGCCTGTTCCGCCCCGGATTCGCCGGTGACGAGCCGGAGAATAAAGCTGCTGTCCGCGTAAACCCTCATCGCCTGGATTCCTCCAAAAGCGCAACCGCGCTGACGGGAGACCGCGGGGCTCGTAGCGCTTCATCCAACAGCTCATCAATGGCTCGCGCGCGCTCTGCGTCATCGTCTTCCCGGGCTGCGGGCTGGATCACCCAGAGCGGCTTGCCGTTGTCGGTAATTTGGACGCTCTGGCCCGAGCGAGTCAGGCGTTTCACCTTGAGCGGCTCTCGGAGCAGATTACGGAGTGGAATCGTTTTCATGCGGTCTGACGGTAGCGCCTGACGGACCCGCCGTCAATGCGGGAAGGCTAAATGGGGGGCCGGGTTAAACCACGGAAGACCCGGAATCCATGGATGGGGAGGGAGAAGGGGGGAAGGCTGAAGGCTGAATCGGCCTTCTGGTTTTAGCCGCTAATCTGATGCTAAGGGAGCCTCCACAGGAGCGAACAGAGGAAACTGAGGGGATCAATTCAACCGCAAAGAATGGGATGCCATCATTCGAACCAAGTGGCGCCCTTAACGCTTGGCCTGCTCAGGATGCGCCGAGCGCGCCCTGCTTACATTCCGACCTGTCCCGGCTAAGCGCCTTGGACGTCCTGGAAGCGGGCCACCTGTCCCATCGACCAACCCAGACGCGCCACCACTCGTGCTGGACGGCGTCCCCTGGCATCAGCGAGCGCTAGCGAGTCAGCCCCGCGCTCCATCTTGCACAGTTCGTTCTTCATTTAAATGGCCCGCCCTGCAACAGCGCCTGACACTCCGAGGTAGGGCGCCCACTCCGCTGCGCGCCGCCGAACACCGCGCGCGCACATCACCGTCCGGTACGTCAGATCAGTCCGCCTCTGAGACGAATCCAGGCTACTGCTCTATCGTATAGAACCGCTGCGGAACTCCAGGAACCAGCGCGTTGGTGACGCTGAAGTTTCCGCTTGCGTCATAGTTGTTTGTCGCGATCGGGGTCCAGTTGCGCAGGACAGTGGTCGCATTGGTAGCGCTTAGCACGACATAGGTGCCGTTGGCCGTGCCGCCCGAACCGCTGAAGATCAGGTTCCCGCCGGAAATTCTCGTGCTGCCGATGATCGGCGCGCCGGACGCGAGCACGCCGATGATGCCGCTGCTCAACTGGGAGAGGTCCCAGGCCAGCCCCGGCCCCGGAGTGGCCGGCGTAATGCTCGCGAACAATCCTGTGATCGCGCCGGCTTCGAAGACCTGAAAGCTGTTCCCGGCCGCAAGCGGCGCCCCGCTGATGTTGACCAGGTTCAACGTGCCACCATAAGTGATGGTCCCCTCGGCGCCAATGGTATCGTTGTTTGCCGAACCATCCAGCTTGATGATCGTCGTGCCGCCCAGTTCGATGTTGTCCGAGGCGGTCAGGCCGCCCACCGGGTTCGAGCCGGTCGTGATGCCAATGGTAGTGTTGGTGCCGGCAGGCGAGATCGTTGCTCCCGCGGAGACAACCAGGCTGCCGTTGATCGCTCCGATGCCCGCCAGGGTCTGGCCGCTGGCCAGTGTCAGCGTCTGGTCATTGCGTCCGCTCACATCGAGATGCCCCGTCGTGGGACTGTTCCCGCCGAAGAAGATCAACGAACTGTGCGAGATCGAGCCGTTGCCCGCCAACGCCACCTCCGGAGTGTTGCCGCTGCTGCCGACGATCGTCGGGCCGCTATATGTGTTGGAGGCCGACATCACCATCTCATTATTATAATAGTCCAGGACAAACCCGCCAGGGCCGCTGATGACGTTGGAATAAATCATGAAGTGGTCGCCGATGACGAAGTGGGCCACGCCATTCAGCGTGACGGCGTAATTGACCGGCGTGTTGGCCCCGGTGTTGTAATAGCTGATCCAGGCGGCGCTATCCTCCAGGGTGAGGCTCTCTCCCGTGAAGGGTGCCGGGGCGGAGTAAATATCAACGGTGCCGCTGCTCATGACGTGGATGCTGCCGTCAAAGCCGCCGTTGTAGAAGGCCATAGTGCAACCCGAGCCGACGTTGATGGTCGTCGCCGGATTCTGGCAACTGCTGTCATTGTTGTTCATGCCCAGCGAGCTGCCATTAGTCACGAACACACCAGCCAGCGTGGCGCCGATCACAACGGAATTCCACTGGCTGTAGCCGGCCCCAGCCGACCAGTCGAGCGTCAGGTTGTACGGCCCGGCAATGTGCGAACCGGTGGCCAAATCCCAGCGGGCCGAGCCGCCAAACTTCGTGTCCCCGGCCAGGGTGATCTTCAGCGACTCCGAGGGATAATTGGAATAACTGTTGTAAATGGCGCCTTCCCCGTTGAGACCCGTGCCGGAAACAGTCACCGGCGTCAGATTGGGAATGTTTCCGCCGGCCACATCCAATGTGGCATTATTGGTGATGGTGATGGACGAGACGGAATCAAAGCAATTATTGCCCGCATAGATGGCTCCACCTTCGATGGTGACCGACCCTGCCAGGCTACCGGCGCTGGTTATGGTCAATACGCTCATTCCCTCCTTCAGCAGGCTGCCCGGCCCCGTGATCGTGCCGTTTTGAATCGTGAAGGCATTCGTGCTGGAATCAACCGTCATCACGCTGGGTGCGACCGATCCACTGACCGACACCGTTGTCGGCACGCCGGGCGTGTCGTCGAACAGCACTTGGTCGCTCGTGCTGAAGACCGTCTGGGAGTCATGGGCCAGGCTCAACCAGTTGGACGAAACTCCCGTGTCCCATGCTCCGCTGTTGTTATTCGCGCTCCATTCGAGAGCAGGCCCGGGCGCCAGGAGCGTGAGCGTCGCGGACACGCTGTTGGTTATTCCGTTGGCGTTCCCCACCGCCACAGTGTAGCCGACGGCATCGCCGGACGAGACGTTGTGCAGGACGAGCGTGGTGTTGGTTTGTCCCCCCAGCGCCGAGCCGTTCTTATACCATTGGTTGGTCATCCCCAGCGCGCTGACGGCGGCCACGCTGAATGTCACCGTGTCGCCGGCGTAAGTTGATTGGGACTGCGGTTGCGTGTTGATGATCGGCACGGAAACGCTGGCGTCCGAATTCAGCAAGCCCACAAAGTAATGATTCAAAACCTGAGCCGCCGTCAGTCCCTGACCATAGATGGCCACTTCGCTGATGTTCCCGTTGAAAAACCGGGTGTTTCCGGCACTGCTCCCGTTGCCAATTACCCAATCGTCCCCAAAAACGATCGAGCCAGAGGTGTCCCCGCTGTGATTTACCAATACGCCGTTCTGATAGAGGCTACAGTTCGTACCGTCGCTGCTCAGTACCATATAACTCCAATTGGTGGTCTGGCTGCCGCCGTTGACCCCGACACTGCCGGAGCTTCCGTAATAATTGGCGCCGTAAGGTCCGTTCACCCGCACCACGATTTCCTGATATGTGGAAGAATCGTAACCTTTGGCCACGATATCTCCGAACAGCGAGGAACTTGACGGTTGCGCCCAGGCCTCAATTGTAATTGGCCCGCTGAAATCCAACAGGCCCGGATTGCTCCCCTGGCTCAAATCAATGTCCGCCGACCCATTGAAATACGCCGCATTCGTCAGAAACTGCGACGGCCCTGCCGCCGCGGTCACCCCGGCAGCAACTCCGTCGTTGCCATTTCCTGTCAGGTCAGGCGCGACACTGGTCCCATTGGCTGCGGGGTTCAGTGCATAATAAGCCAAAGGGCCGTCGGCCAGCACGGTGCTGTGGTAATCCGCGCGAGCAGCGGTAGCGATTATCAGCACCAGGCCGGTCCACAGAAGTGAACGATAATACTGGGGAGAGGTTGAGCGTTGAATTTTCATATTTAAGGGGGTTGAAGACAGAATCAGACAGCGAGGTAAAGAGCCGCTACGGAATTGTTACGGCACCCATGTCATTCGGCGGTGAGTAGTTGGTTCTAGATGACGACACTTTTCTATTTTACGCCAAAAAGCATTTTCTAAAATGACCTTTTCGGGAAAAGAATTAACATTTTTCGTCACGCGCAATTCAGCCTGAACAGCCGCCGCCGCAAAGACCTGCCACGCAGGAAAGCTCTCTTTAGGAACTCCCTGGGCCACCGATCGCCTGATGGCGGCGCAATGCCCCGTTCCGAGTTTGGTGCTGCGCTCTGAATTCCGACGGCGTAATACCCTCACGTTCCTTGAACATCCGGCTGAGGTGTTCCACGTGTTCCAGCCCGACTTTTTCTGAAATCAGCGATAGCGGAATATCAGTCTCTGCCAACAACTGTTTCACCCGGCCCAGGCGCACCCGCAGAATTTCGTCCTTGGGAGACCGCCCGAGTATTTTGATAAACCTGCGGTCGAGAGTGCTGCGCGACATCGGCACTGCCCTCATTACATCACTCACGTCGATGCCCTCGCACGCCTGTTCTCGGATGAATCGCGTCGCGGCTGCAATTTGGCGATCGTCTATGGCTAGAACATCTGTTGAGCGCCTGACGATGATGCCTACCGGCGGCACAAAAATCTCGCCTGGGGGCACCTTCTTGGCAGACATCATCCTTGCCAATAAAACGGCTGCTTCGTAGCCGATCCTTTCAGTATCCGGAACTACGCTCGACAGCGGCGGCTCTGATAAGCTGCACAGCACTTCGTCATTATCCACGCCAATCACGGCAATTTCCTCGGGAACCGCGACGCCTGTCGCCCGACAGGCGTCCAACACCTGCTGACCGCGCATATCGTTGCACGCCATGACGCCGATTGGTCGGGGCAGGGTCTTTATCCAGCTCGCTACCAGCCCACCATCCTTCAGGCCCAGGCCTTCAAACTGCGCCGTGTCGCCCCTGGCCAATGGCTGGCCCGCGATATAGACATGACACGGCAACCCCGCCTCGGCCACCATTGACACAAAGCCATCGCGGCGCTCATCCGAGTAATCCGCTCCGTTAAATCCACAAAACGCAAAATTCCGGAACCCGCGCTCCTTTAAATGTTCAAAACAAAGTCGCGAAACCGCCACATTGTCGGTCAAAACTCCCGGTAGCTTCGCCGCCGGATTGACATGGCGCAGGTAAACTGCGGGCAGTTTCAGACGCTGGATTACGCTGACTACGTCCCGGTTCTCCAGTCGCGAAATAATCCCCTCTCCACGCCAGCTCTTCAGCCATTCCGGAGTCTCGTCGCACAGATTCAGGTCCTGAAAAAAAATGGACCACGCATCGTGCTCGCGGACAAATTTCGCGACGCCTGAAAGAACACCCCGGCCGTACGCCCGGGAGGACTCAACGAGTAATGCCACCCGAGGACGTCGGACCGGTTTGACGAAGTTCTTCATTTGCCTTTTACAGTTGGGAAAGCGTCCCGTCAAGTCTGACGCTTTCGCCTTTTTTCAATGTAAGCCTGCTTGCTTTTCCTGCGTAGCAGACGTGACAGGTCCCGCCCTCGCTAGACTTAATCGTTGCCGCAGTTAAGCGTCCACCGTTCCATGCCATATCAATTTCAAAGCCGCCACGAGCGCGCAGTCCGGCGACCCTCCCATCTTTCCATGCCCCGGGCAACGCGGGAAGCAAATGGATGCGTTCTTCTTGGCTCTGCAGGAGCAACTCGGCTATGGCGGCGGTTACCCCAAAGTTGCCGTCAATTTGAAATGGCGGGCAGGCGTCAAAGAGATTTGGATAAACCCCGCCGCCGTTGTCGTATCGAATATCCATGCCGTAAGCCGGCGCCAGCGCGTGGCGCACCAGTTTCCACGCGTGGTCGCCGTCGCCTAAACGGGCCCACAGAAGTGCCTTGAAAGCAAGCGACCAACCCAATCCTTCGTCGGTCCTCGCCTCCAAAGTTTTGCGTGCCGCCGCTGCGAGTGCCGGCGTTGTCTCAGGCGAAATCTCGTCGCCAGGATACAATCCCCATAGGTGCGAAACATGGCGATGGTGCGGCTCCACCTCCTGGTAAGGCTCCATCCATTCCATGACGCGTCCGTCCGTCCCAATTTGTGTTGGCGCAAGCTGGGCACGCTTATCGATGAGTTCACGGCGAAAATCTGAGTCGATACCGAGAATTTGCGAGGCTTCAATGCAAGCCTTGAACAGGTACCGAGTAAGTTGCGTTTGAAACGTTGTGCCCAGGCCAATTGCTGCTTGCCGTCCATCGGGCATCAGGAAATGATTCTCCGGTGAGTTGGCTGGAGCCACGACCAGCCAGTGCTGCGTCGGATCTTCCACCAGTATATCGAGATAGAAAAGCGCAGAGCCTTTCATAATTGGATAAGCCGATTGCAGGAATTGTTTGTCATACGTGAACAGCCAATGGTCCCACAAGTGCTGGCACAGCCAGCCGGAGCCGCTGGTCGTTGAGCCCCAATCAGCCGACTCGCCCGGCGACGTGAAACCCCACGGGTTCGTGATGACATGCGCCACCCAACCTCGGGCATCGTAATAATTGTGGGCCGTCCTGGCCCCGGGCGCCTGTAACGAGCCCACCAGCGCGAACAACGGCTGGGTCAATTCCGAGAGATTACAGACTTCTGCTGGCCAATAGTTCATCTCCACGTTAATGTCCAGGTGCCAATCCCCTGTCCACGGCGTCTGGATTTCCTCGGCCCAGATGCCTTGCAGATTTGCCGGAAACCCGCCCGGCCGCGACGAGGATATCAGCAGGAAACGCCCAAAATTAAAATACAACGCCGCCAAACCCGGATCGCCCGGAGCCCCCTGGGCCGCTTCTATTCTTTGCGGTGTTGGTTTGCTCGCGGCCGTTGCATCTCGCGGCTCAAGGTAAAATGAAACCCGCTGGAAGTACTTTTGGTAGTCCGCGACGTGGGCCTGCCGAAGCGCCTCGTAGGGCCTCTTCGCTGCCTTATTCAAATCAATCCGGGTTGCAGCCACAGGGTCCTTGATGTGACGGCCGGCGAAACCTTGATAATCCGTCGCGCCCGCAATCAATAGAATAACCTCATCGGCTTCTTTCACCCTCAATCGGTTTCCCCGAACCGAAACTTCACCGCCGCGATTCAGAACGCGGACGCGAGCGGCATATCGCACACCTTCTCCGCCCAGCCCGTTGTCTAATTGACCGGTCATCAGCAGACCGTTCCTGCCGTCGCCGGTAGTTTCAAATCGCTCCGGGCGATCTAAGCGCGCATCGAAAGAAATCTCTTTGGAACGATCTGCACTCAAGCGCAAAACCATAACTTGGTCCGGCGCGCTCACAAACATTTCGCGGGTGAACTCGACGCCGGCTCGTGTGAACTCCACGTGCGCGCTGGCACTCTTGAGATTCAATTCGCGACGATAGTTCTCGACGGGCGCGTGGGTCTCGTCCGAAAAGGTTAAGTGCAGGTTTCCGAGTACCTGATAGCACCCGTACTGGCCACTGCCCACTCCGCCGCTGGAGCCAGGTCCCTTGCAGATGAAGTTCGAATTCACGAGCGCCTCGGCTTCAAGGTTCCGCCCTTCTACCAGTAGCCTTTGGATTTCAGGCAGAACCTTGTGGGCATCCGGTCGATCAGCGTCCTGACGCGAGCCCGACCAAACGGAAGATTCGTTCAAGATGATCCGCTCCTCGTCGGGGCGGCCGAACATCATGGCACCGAGCCGGCCGTTGCCCAGCGGTGTTGATTCAGTGAAATTGGTGGCCGCGGTGTCGAACCAAATCGTCGTTTCGGGGGAGGAAGCAGCGTGCGTTGCCGCGCAGAGCGGCAGCGTCGAAAGAATTTGAAGGACCGCCACGCAGGATTTCGTTGTTGCTATTACAAAGCGCTTCAAAGCCACAGTCATATCAGTTGCGGTCGCGGTCATTTTGTCCTTCGTAGTGTTATCATTCGAAATGCTCCCGGACCACTACGATTTAATTTAGCCGTCGTGGACGCCGACGCAACAGCCGCCAACACAATCACCACAATCAGATAAAACTTCGATCGGCACGCTTCAAGGTCGTTCCCACTGCACGGCGCGCCCGCCTTGCCGCAGCTCAGCCAAGGCAGGCCCGCCCGCCATAGCTCGGCGAAGGCGGGTTCCGTGCGCGCCGCATTTTTCACGCCCCTGCTCCGAGGGCTGAAAGCCCGTAATGTGAAAGCCTGGGGTGAAGCAAGTCCGGCGAGCGTAGCCCCAGGTTACGTGTCCCACAAATCCCTGAAGCCCTGTAAGAGGCGTCCCTCCCCTCTCAAATCTCAAATCACCGCTCCTCATCCACCATCCATCACCCATCCCCCATCACTCTCTCACGCGCCCTCAGCGCGCTAAACCAAAAGCCCCTTAAGGTAGGGCGCGTCACTCCGTGCGCGCCGTCCTGGCTCTTAAATGGCAACTCGCCGCGCCCCTCCCTCCTCCTCCCCCTCTTAGAATCCCATCGGGATTCCGCCTCAAAGCCCAGGGTTGGATCGGCTAGGGCAAATGGGCGTCGATCCAACCCTGGGTCTCCGCAAAAAAATCCGTCAACCCTGAAAGGCGTTGCGCCTCCGAACGACGCGCCGCTCACCGCGGCTAGTTGCCCATCGGTCAGATCAGTCGGATCGGTCCGACACTCCGCCCCCTTCCCCCTTTTAGCCTTTAGCCTTCAGCCTTTAGCCTTCCTCCTTAAGGTAGGGCGCGTCACTCCGTGCGCGCCGCTTCATTCCTCATTCTTCATTTTGCCCTTGGATCTGCCCTGGGTAACCGAACCAAAATAAATATTCTTCCCTCTTTTTCGGGTTGGCATTGCGGCCCGACGCCCAGCAATGCCAATCCGAAAAAGAGGGAAGCCGGCCGCCTCCAACCGCCGTTCCTTCCGATGATAGGGCGCGCCAGCCTTGCCGTAGTTCAGCGAAGGCACGTCACTCCGTGCCCGTCGCCTCGTACTCTCCGCGCCCTCAGCGCGCTAAACCAAAAGCCCTGGAAGGGCGAAACGAAAATAGCCCAGGGCGCCCCGCCCATGGAAGCATGGGCGGAAGGCGGCCCTGGGTAACCGAATCAAAAATGATTACTCTTCCCTCTTTTTCGGGTTGGCTTTGCGACCCATGTCCTCGCAAAGCCAACCCGAAAAAGAGGGAAGCCTCAGGGCCAACGTTGAGCGGTGAGCGGTTGGCCTGGCACGACGGCGGAACTGTGGGCGGGTTTGCAGGCGGACTACGACCTGCGCCTGGCGCGGTCCGAAAAGGAGCGACAAATCGAACGCGACGTTGAGCCGCTCGGCGAAGTGCAGCCGGCGATGGCGTGAGAAGGCGAGCTTGCAGGCCGATTACGATTCCCGGCCTTTTAGGGAAAGCTCAGTTTAGGAAACTTCACCCACCGACTCCGGCTTCCTTGCGTGTCGGGACTTTGGGGACTTGGGAGAATTCACCGGGGGTCCGAGCCATTCGCGAGGGGCTGAGCGCCCTCACTGATTCACTAACTCACTCATCCACACCTGTCTTCGGGCCAACGGCCCGTCTCATACCAGCCCAGGGTGGAGTCAGCGCAGCCCTGGGATCAGAGCCCCCAGAAAAAGATCCACCGCGCTGAAGGCGCGGCTCATCTCAACACCGCCGATCCACGTAATCCTCCTCCATCCGTTGACTGGCTCGCAATGCCAACCCGAGAAAGAGCGGAGCGACGGGAACATCCCC
>Ga0209517_10007898_pt1 | contig 12591 bp, 10 predicted proteins | sample PeaSoiMetSII2010_FD_187695 | JGI IMG/M metagenome (GOLD analysis project Ga0209517, IMG submission 187695) | Peat soil microbial communities from Weissenstadt, Germany - SII-2010 (SPAdes) (version 2) | ecosystem: Environmental > Terrestrial > Soil > Wetlands > Peat | place: Germany...
CTTCGATTCGCGCCGAAGCGTTGGCCCCCTCCAGGCGCATCCTGATCGCGCGATGTTCCCGAGCGGGTCCAGTCGCGCCGGTGATCGGTCCGCGCCCGGCGACTTGCTCGAGACCGTCGCCGGCGAAGGGCAATCGTCGCGGCAAGTGCCGCGATCGATCCTCGCTGCCGCCGCCCGACTGCACAAAAATCGCCTCGCGCGGAGTCAACTCGACCGTCAGACTCCCCGCTCGAGCCCGAAATCTCGCGGCGTCGGACTTCGACTGGCTCGGCTCAAAGCTCAGCGGCAGTCGGCCGTACTCGTGTCTGAGGCGCGCGACGACCGCCGATTTCCGCGACGGACCGGTCGCGAGGATCGGCGCGGCCTTCGCCACGGGGCTATCATGCGGCGATTGTCGCCCCACACGCCGCGAAGCCCCGGCCAGCCCGAAGACGCACATTAGAGCCGCGGCCAAGGCGAGGCAGAGCCCGGTTGACAATCCTCGCGTTGTCAAACGTGGCATCGTCAAACGTGCTCGCCGCCGGGACACCCGGAGATACGAAACAAGGCTATGCGCACCCTCCTGCCCGAAACCCTGAGTACTCTTACCTACACCAAGGCCCGTTCTAGCGTCAATTAGTATAATTTCCAGTCTTTACAAGCACTTGTCGGGCTCCGGAAATGCCCCGGCGAAGGCGGTCCGACACCGAGTTTCAACCCGCGATTTGGGGTGAAAGTCGCCGGCAGCCTTGGTCGAGATTCAACTTTGACTCTGACGCTCGCGTCGGCCTACAGTCGTGTCCAACACGGACGAGTGCCTGCATAGCTTGGGTAACGCAGTTTTGGGCACGGCGATGCCTCTGTCACTGACGCGCGATGGCCGCTGGAGGCGAGCGGCCATAGTCGTAGTGCTGGTATTCGGAGCGACCTTGCGCGCATCGATGGCCGACGCTCAGGCAATCGCAGTTTGCGTGAACAAAAAGACCGGCGCCCTCCGCGGGGTCACGAAGCCAAGCCAGTGCAAGAAATCCGAGACTTTCGTCTCGGTGTCGGCGAACGATCAAGGGCCCGCCGGGCCTACAGGTGCGACAGGCCCCGCCGGGGAGCAAGGGCCACCGGGACCTGCGGGGACGACCGGTGCTGCAGGACCTCAGGGGTCGCCGGGACTCGCCGGTGCGATGGGCCCCGCCGGAGCGCAGGGGCCACCAGGACCTGCGGGTGCGACCGGTAATGCAGGACCTCAGGGGTCGCCGGGACTCGCCGGTGCGACGGGCCCCGCCGGAGCGCAAGGGCCACCGGGGCCTGCGGGTGCGACTGGTACTGCTGGACCTCAGGGGCCACCGGGACCTGCGGGTGCGACTGGCCCCATTGGCAGCGTATGGCCTGGCGCGTGGCCGCCCAGCGACCCCGGCATTGCCTATTCGACCAAGCTCAAGCAGGTATCTGGATCCACGCTCACCCTCCTGGATTACGCCGGCTCGGGCGAAATCGACTACATCTCAGTCATCATCAACGCGGGCGACGGCGGCACCCTGCAAATTTGCCAGGACGCGGACTTCAACACCTCCTGTGCAACACCGTCGGTCAACGTCAATCTCGCTGACCTGGTAGCCGCACGCGGCTCCGCTGGATTTCACTCGCGATATATGAATTTCGCGACCTCGAGCTTCGGGCAAAACTTCACAATCTATCTAACCGCGCCCTTTAAGACCCATGTGAGGGTCACTCTGATCAACCCGGACGTATTTGATGACGTATGGACGAACGTCGGGTGGCACGCCAACAGCGGACTCAACTGGGGTCCCTACTCGCATCTTCACGCGGTGGATCAGAGCTTGATTATCGCGCCGGGGAATGGTTGCGTGAATTCGGGCGGCGGCTGCGGCACAGCTCCGACCACCCCGCTCTTTACCACGTCTAACGGCCCCGGCGTCATCTGGGGGGTCTACACATATTTCAGCGGCCCCGGAATGCCGGTCGGGCTGGAAAGCCCTATGCAGTGGTTGATCGACGGCAACCTGAACCACGATTCGTCGGGCACTGAAGACTACTTCGGTAGCTCGTTTTATTTCGCCCCCGGCATGTTCGCGTCTGACTACCTGGGCGTGACTGCGCTAGCGGGTCCGGTTGGTCTCCCGACCGCAGCGGGCGCTTACAGGTTGCATGTCCTCGATCCCATCGAGTTCAATTCGACGGCCGAATTGATGTGGTGGAACGGCTGGCCGCCCTCCGGCACATCGTGTACTACTTGCGGCATTGTTTCGGTGAACGTGCTGGTAACATATTACACGAGCAATTAGAACCAAGAGGCGCAACGGTGGTTAAAGCCGTTCGCAGTCACAGGAGGATTATGATGGGACGGCTTCAGGGAAAGGTTGCGATCGTAACCGGAGCAAGCAGAGGAATCGGCGCGGCAATCGCCGAGCTGTTCGCGAAGGAAGGGGCGAAAGTCGTGTGCAGCGCGCGCACGATGCGCGAAGGCGAGCATCCGCTCGAAGGCTCGCTCGAGACCACCGTCGCGGCAATCAAGAATGCGGGTGGCGAGGCGGCCGCCGTCACCTGCGATGTGTCATCGGAGGAAAGCTGCCGGCATCTGGTGGACGAAACGCGGCGCATTTACGGCCCCTGCGACGTGCTGGTCAACAACGCGGCGCTGACCTACTTCGGGCCGATAAAAGATTACCAGATAAAGCGCTGGATACGATCGATCGCCGTCAATCTGCACGGACCATTCATGCTGAGCCATCTCGTGCTGCAGGACATGGTCCCGCGGCACAGCGGCGCGATCGTCAACATCTCGTCCGGCGCCGCGATCGGGCCTGGACGGGCACCCTACTCGCCCGGCGGTTTTTTCCGCGGGAGCTGTTGCTATGGAGCCGCCAAGGCGGCGCTCGAGCGCTTCACCCAGGGGCTGGCCGAAGAGGTGTTCGAGTACGGCATCTCGGTGACCTGCGTCTCGCCCTCGCAGGTGGTGGCCACTCCGGGCACTATTCATCATCATCTGGTGACCGGCGCCGACGATCCGCATGGCGAGCCGCAGGCGTATATGGCGAAGGCGGCCCTGATTCTGGCCAGCGAGCCTGTGGCCAAGGTCAGCGGCCGGGTCACATACAGCCAGCCGCTGCTCAAGGAATTCGGGATGCTCGACAAGGCAATCGGAATCGGCGTCGATCTCCAGGGGAGCGGTTACAGTAAGATATGATCTGACTACGTAATGTAGTCATAATAGGCGCTGGCGGAGCGAGGAGTACCCTCACCCGGCGAGCGTTGCTCGCCGACCTCTCCCTGGTCAGGGAGAGGTGTAAGACACTCGCGCCGTGGGGTACAAGATGCTGGCGCTTGCCGCTCTTGATCCCTCTCCCTGACCAGGGAGAGGGCAAGCGGCGCGGCGTTTGCTCTTTGTGTTGCAAACGCCGTGACGCGCGGGTGAGGGTACTCCCCGCTGCGCCGATGCCTATCCGCCGGGCGGTACCGCTGACTGATAGCCGAAAGTCTCGGCTGGGAACGCCATTTCGTTGACTCGCCCGCCGTCGGGATAACGACCCTGCACCCAGACGCTCTTCAGCCGATTGTCCGGCCCGAAGGCGTTGCCCGACTGATCGACGAAGCTCTTGAGCGGGAACTGGCGCACCTGGCCGGGCTCCATATCGCCCGCGGCCTGGCGGAAATAGCCGTGATCGGTGTCGAGCGTAATGTTCACGCCTTGCCAGGGATTGGTGTCGTCGCTGCGCACGAAGATGTCGCCGCCGCTGATGCTGAAGGCGGCCTTCTCGAATTGCTTGATGAACTTTTTCTTATAGTCATCTGGCGACCGGCCGCTGCCAAACGGCACCGACACGCCGAAGCATCCGGAGACCCCGGCTGCGATCGCGACCGCGATCGCGAGCAGTCTCGTGCCGCTTGCCGCGATCATCGAGCTTCGATTCGCCGTACCGCTTCGCGCAGGCGTGCGACGGTGCGCTCGGCGCCGAGCACCGCGATGACCTCGTAGATCCCGGGGCTCACAGTGCCGCCGGTCAATGCGACGCGCACCGGCTGCGCGAGTTGTCCGAGCTTCAGTTGATGGCGGGTCAGCACAGTCTCGAAGGCGGCCTGAATCGACGCCTCGGAAAAGCCGCGGTCGAGCGCTTCGAGCTCCGACGCCAACTCCTTCAACGGCCCGGCGATCTCGGGCTTGAGAAATTTGTCGGCGGCCTTCTGATCGATCGCGATCTCGTCACTCAAGTAGAACTGCGCAAAGTCGACGAGCTCGACCAGGGTCTTGGCGCGCTCCTGCAGCGTCGTGACCATCTTTTCCAGCCATCCCGGTTGCGCGGGAACGCGCCAGCCGCGTCGCTCGATAAACGGCCGCACCAGAGTGGCCAGCTCCGCCGGAGTCTTTTGCTTCAAATAGTTGAAGTTGAGCCACAGCAGCTTCTCGGCGTTGAAGATCCCGGCCGACTGGCCGCATCCGGAAAAATCGAAAAACTCGATCAGCTCCTGCTTCGAGAAAACTTCCTGGTCGCCGTGAGACCATCCCAGCCGCGCGAGGTAGTTGAGCAGCGCCTCGGGCAGATAGCCGCCGTCGCGGTAAGCGGATACCGACGTCGCGCCGTGACGCTTGGAGAGCTTCGAGCCGTCGGGACCCATCACCTGCGGCATGTGGGCGTATTGCGGCGGCTTCAGCCCCAGCGCCTGGAACATCCGCATCTGGCGCGGCGTGCTGGGCAGCAGATCGTCGCCACGCACCACGTGCGTGATCGCGAGGTCGGCGTCGTCGATCACGGTCGCGAAGTTGTAGGTGGCGCCGCCGTCGGAGCGCAGGATAACCAGGTCGTCGAGATCGCTGTTCTCGAAGACCGTGTTCCCCTTCACCAGGTCCTCGACCACGGTCTGCCCGTCCTGCGGGATACGGAAACGAATCGCGTAGTTGCGCCCGGCCGACTTGTCGGGCATCGGGATGTCGCGCGCAAACGGCTTGTCGCGGCAAGTCCCGTCGTAGCCGGGCTTGCGATGCTCCTTGCCGGCCAGCTTGCGCTTCGCCTCAAGCTCCTCGGCGGTGCAGTAGCATGGATACGCATCACCGCCGGCGAGCAGCTTGCGCGCCGCTTCGTGATACATCGGGACGCGATTGCTCTGGAAATATTTCGGGTCGGGCGGGCCGGCGTCGTACTCGAGACCGAGCCATTTCAGATCGGCGAGAATCTCCTCCAGCGACTCGCGGGTCGAGCGCTCGCGATCGGTGTCGTCGATTCTGAGGATAAACGTGCCGCGATTGTGCCGCGCGAAAAGATACGCGAACAGTCCCGAGCGGACGTTGCCTATATGCAGCGAGCCGGTCGGACTCGGGGCAAAGCGGGTGCGTACGGTCACGCGGTCACTCCCATTGGCTCATTCCCACTCCCTATTCCCATTCAATTGTACCGGGCGGCTTCGAGGTGATGTCGTACACCACACGGTTGACTCCCTTCACCTCGTTGGTGATTCGAGTTGACATCTTCGCCAGGATCGCGGGATCGATTCGCGCCCAATCCGCGGTCATTCCGTCCGACGACTCGACCGCCCGGATCGCGATCACGCTCTCGTAGCTGCGCCCGTCACCCATCACGCCGACGGTCTTGACCGGCAGCAGCACCGCGAAGGCCTGCCACAGGGCAGGCCCGAGCGCCGCCGACGCGACCTCATCCATCACGATCTGATCGGCACGCCTCACCAGATCGAGCCGCTCGCGCGTGACCTCGCCCACGATTCGCACCGCCAATCCCGGACCGGGGAACGGCTCGCGATCGACGATCTCGGCGGGCAGCCCAAGCTCGCGCCCCAGCGCGCGGGCCTCGTCCTTGAACAGCTCGCGCAGCGGCTCGATCAGCTCCAGGCGCATCCGGTCGGGTAGTCCGCCGACATTATGATGGCTCTTGATCGTCACCGACGGACCCTTGAACGAGACCGATTCGATCACGTCGGGATAGAGCGTGCCCTGGCCGAGGAACCGCGCGCCGCGAACGATTTCCTCGGACTCGAACACGTCGATAAAGGCATGGCCGATGATGCGGCGCTTCTGTTCCGGATCGAGCACTCCGGCCAGGCGTTCGAGGAACAGGCCCGAAGCGTCCGTCACCTTGAGATCGATCCCGAGCCGGTGCGCGAACCCGGTCTCGATCCGATCGCGCTCGCCCGCGCGCAGCAGCCCTGTATCGACGAAGACGCAACTTAGCCGCTCGCCGACGGCGCGATGGATCAGCGCGGCAGCCACCGCGGAGTCTACACCGCCGGAGAGTCCCATCAGGACCCGATCGTGCGGGCCGACGCGCGCGCGAATCTCGGCGGTCTTGGTCTCGATCACGTTCGCCATCGTCCAGTCGCCGGGCTCGCCGCAAATCCCGAGCACGAAGTTGCGCAGGACCTGCGGGCCGCACGGCGTGTGGACTACTTCAGGATGGAACTGGATTCCGCGCAGCAGGCCGTCACGGCTGCGGAACGCCGCGAATGGTGAATTGCCACTGTGAGCGATCGCGCAGAGCTCCTTCGGAATGCTCTCGACCCGATCGCCGTGGCTCATCCAGACTCGATGCTCGCGGCCTTCGAGTCCCGCGAAGAGCGGATCGTCGCCGTCGATCACGAGCGTCGCGGGGCCGTACTCGCGCTCCCGGGAGCCGGCGCTGGGCGCGCCCAGATGATGCGCGATCACGTATAGCCCGTAACAGATTCCGAGCACGGGGCATCCGAGCCGCAGCACCTCGGGTGAGATATCCGGCGCACCGGCTTCGTAGAGGCTCGCGTGGCTGCCGGAAAGAATCACACCGCGCGGTTTCAGAGCGCGGATCTTCTCAATCGGCAGATTGTACGGATGGATTTCGCAATAGACCCGCGCCTCGCGCACCCGGCGCGCGATCAACTGGGTGTACTGGCTGCCAAAATCGAGAATCAGGATCACGCGAATCAGACCTTGGCGAAATAATAGCTGAGGCTCGCGCGCGGGCGAAGCCCGCTCGCTCCGCCGCTTTCCACAGATACGCTCGGCAAGCCGCTCGAAGTCAGCGGGAGTTCGTTCGCGAGATCGGCCGCTTGCCACCGAAGCCCGCGCGGCTGGCGGTCTTTCTGAACTCGAAGCGCAGCGGCGTGCCGCGAAGCTCCAGGGCTTCGCGAAAGCGCGATTCGAGAAAGCGCACGTAGTGCACCGGAATATCGCGCTCGAGATTCGAGAAGAATCTGAACTTGGGCGGCGAACTTCCGACCTGCGTCACGTACATCAGATTGAGCCGATGGCGGTCGACCAGCGGCGGGTCCAGCGCAGCAGTCGCCTCGGTCAAAATTCGATTGAGCAGCGCCGTCTGGAAGACCGCGCGAAAAGCCTGGCCGGCCTCCAGCGCGGCGGGAAGAATCTCACTTACGCCGTCGCCGGTCAGTGCCGAGGTGAAGACCACCGCGGCGAAATCGAGAAACGGGTAACGCTGGTGAAGGTCGCGCGCGAAGGCGGGCACGCGGCGCTTGAGCTTCGCCGCCGCATCCCACTTGTTGACCACGACCACCAGCGCGCGATCGTGATTCTCGACCAGCCGCGCCAGCCGCGCATCCTGATCGGTCACCCCCTCGACGCCGTCGACCACCAGCAGCAGCACTTCTGCGCGCCGAATCGTCTCGATCGCGCGGGCGACCGAATGCTGCTCCAACTCGCCGCTGACGCGAGTCGGGCGCCGTATCCCGGCGGTATCGATCAGGAGTATGTCGCGATCGCCGACCTTGACCCGGACGTCAACGGTGTCGCGGGTCGTTCCGGGCGAGTCGTCCACCATCGCGCGCGTGAAGCCGGCGAGCCGATTGAGGATCGAGGACTTGCCCACGTTCGGCCGTCCGATCAGTGCGGCGCGCAACTCGGGCTGCGATTCGGCAGTCGGCTGCGACGGCGGCAGAAGCGCGATCACTGCGTCGAGCAACTCGCCGATTCCGCGCTCATGTGCCGAGGAGATCGGAAACAACTGATCTGAGCCCAGCGCATAGAACTCCGAGGCGCCGGCTTCTTGCGCGGGACGATCGAGCTTGTTGACCGCGATCAGGATCGGGCGCCCGGTTTCGCGGATCACCGCGACCGCCTCCTCGTCGGCGGCGCTCAGTCCCGCACGCCCGTCGAGCACGAAGACCACCACGTCGGCCGACGCGACGCCTCGCAATGCCTCTTCGACAATCCGCACGCTCATCGTCGAACTTGCGGCTGTCGCGGGCGCGCGCCCGCCCAATTCCAGGCCGCCGCTGTCCACGATCGTGAACTCGCGGCCCTCATGCACCGCCCGCGCGATATTGAGATCGCGAGTGGTTCCGGCGATCGCACTGGTGATCGCGCGATTGCGTCCGACGATCCGGTTGAAGAGCGTCGACTTTCCCGCGTTCGCCCGGCCCACCAGCACCACCACCGGCAAGCCCTCCGCGAGCGCAGCCGGCAGTCGCGGCGCGACCTGCGTCTCACGACGGCCGCGCGCCTTCGATAGCCGTTCCACCTCAGAACCCCATCTCGGTGAGCTTGCGCGGATCGCGCGTCCAGTTGCGTTCGACCCTGACGCGCAGCTCGAGAAAGACGTGCGAGCCAATCAACTCCTCGATTTCGAGCCGTGCCGCGGTACCGATCCGCTTGAGCATCAGGCCGCCGGCGCCGATCACCATGCCCTTATGCGCCTCGCGCTCGACCAGAATCTCCGCCGCGATTTTGACCAGCTTGCGCTCTTCCTCGTCGCTCCAGCTTTCCACTTTGACTTCGGTCGAGAACGGCACTTCTTCGCGCATCGCGAGGAAAAGTTTCTCGCGGATTATTTCAGCGGCCAGCGCGCGTTCGGTCTGGTCGGTGTATTGATCGGCGGGCATCAGGGGCGGCCCGAGCGGCATCATCTGCTTGATTACGCGCACCAGCTCGTCGATATTTTCGCCGGTGAGCGCGCTGACCGGAACGATTTCGGCCGCGAACGCCTCGCGATTGAATCGATCCAGAAGCGGCAGCAGTTTCGGGCGCGCGAGCAGATCGATCTTGTTGATCGCGATCACGGTCGGACGTTTGAGCGCGCACAGCTCCGTGACCGCGGCCAGGTCAGCCGCGCCGAGCGACTCGCGCGCGACGACTACGGCGACGATCACTTGTCCCTCGGCGATCGAGCGCCGGGCCGTGTCCAACATCCGGCGGTTCAGCGGCCGTGACGACTCGTGGAGCCCCGGCGTATCGATCAGGATCATCTGCGCGTCGGGGTCGCTGCGGATTCCCACGATGCGGCGGCGGGTGGTCTGCGGACGCGGAGTGACGATCGCGACCTTCTGGCCGACCAGCCGGTTGAGCAGCGTCGACTTGCCGACATTGGAATGTCCGCCGATCGCGACCACGCCCGCACGATGGCCTTCATGGTTGGGGTTGGAATTCATCTGGCAATTGATCCGGCCAAGGGGCCGGCGGAAACGCTAGCGGCGGTCTTCGAGCCGCGACAATGCCGCGCGTGCGGCTGCCTGTTCGCTCTGCTTCTTGCTCGCACCTTCGCCGGTGCCCATCTCGCGTCCGCCGAGCCGGATCCTGGTGGTGAAGCGCTTGGCGTGCTCGGGGCCGCTCTCGTTCATCAGCTCGTAAATCGGCTGGGCATGGAAGCGGCGATGCGACAATTCCTGGAGCTCGGTTTTATAGTCGCGCTCGACCGCCGGCCCGCCGATATCGTCGGCGAACAGTTGCTCGACGACGCGCTGCGCGGGCTCCAGTCCGCCATCCACATAAATCGCTCCGATCACCGCTTCGAAAGCGGCGGCGAGTATCGAAATCTTGTCGCGTCCACCGCTTTTTTCCTCGCCCTTGCCGAGCCGCAACATCGTGCCGAGCGCAACCGTTTGCGCCTTGGCCGCCAGCGTGCGGCCGTTGACGATCGAGGCGCGATGCTTGGAGAGCGTGCCTTCGCGCGCGGCGGGCAGCCGGCGCATCAGCAGATCCGCGATCGCGAGATCCAGCACCGCGTCGCCCAGGAATTCCAGACGCTCGTAGTCGGCGCCGCCGCCTGCTCCAACGGCGCTCGGATGAGTCAGCGCGGTCGCGAGATACTCGAAATTTCCGAACGAGTAGTCGAGCACACGCTCAAGGGTTGCCCGGTCTCCCTCAAAGCGTGCGCTCGGCTGCGGTCGCAATTGCGACTGCGGTTGTGAATGCTGACCCCTGAGGCGCCGAGATAATCTCGCCAGCCAATCCCAAGCCATCGATTGCCGATACCGCTACCTCCACTTCGTGATTTTTCAACTCATCGGGTCCGCCGGCCGCGACCCTTATATAATTCCGGCTGTAACCGCTCAGTTTTCCCCGTGGCTCGCGCTCCTCGAGCAGCACTTGAAGCCGCGCGCCGACGAACCGCCGCGCGAAAGCCACGCGCTTGCTCTCGCCGAGATCGCGCAAGGCCTGGGCTTGCCGCTTGATTTCGCCCTGCCCCACCCTGCCGCCAAACTTGGCCGCAGTAGTTCCCGTCCTGACCGAATACGGGAAGACGTGGAAATAGGCAAGCGGCAGGCTTTCCACAAACTTAAAGTAACGCTCGAAGTGCGCGGCGGTCTCGCCCGGAAAGCCGACGATCAGGTCGGTCCCGATTGCCGCGTCCGGCATCGCCTCCATCACGCGCTCGATCCGTTCGCGGTAGTACGCCGTATCGTAGCGCCGGCGCATCGCGACGAGGATCTGGTCGTCGCCGGACTGCAGCGGCAGATGGAGATGCGGGCAGAACGTGCCGCTTCCCGCGATGATCGAAATGATCCGGTCGCTGAGTTCTTCGGGATCGAGCGAGCTTACCCGCACGCGCCCGATCGGGGATCGCTCGGCGATCATTTCGAGCAGCGTCTCCAAATCGATCGCGGGTGACAGATCGCGGCCGTAGCCGCCGAGATGGACCCCCGAGAGCGTCACCTCCCTGAATCCGCGCGCGTGCAGATCGTCCAGCGCGGCGAAGATTCGGCGCGGCTCGACGCTGCGGGAAGTGCCGCGCGAAAACGGCACGATACAGAACGTGCAAAACTGATCGCATCCTTCCTGCAGCTTCAGGAACGCGCGGGTCTGGCCGCTGATCGCGACCGCGCCGAGCTCGATCGCGGCGCGCTGCTTGCGCAAGTTCGATACCATCACGCGCTCGCCGGCTCCCGTCGCGCCGGTGGCGGAGGTGGCGGCGCGGGTCAGATCGTCGAGCCGCCCGAGCCCGATCACGTGGTCGATTTCCGGCACGCGCGCCAAAACATCAGGGCTGGCCTGCGCCAAGCATCCGGTCGCGACGATTCGCGCGCCGGGATTCAGGCGGCGCGCGCGGCGCGCGAGCTTGCGGCTCTCCGCGTCGGCGCGATCGGTAACGGTGCAGGTGTTGACGATGTAAACGTCGGCCGGCTCGTTGAATTCGGCGCGTTGCATGCCCTGCGCGCGCAATCGATCTTCGATGATCGCGGAATCGTACTGATTCACCTTGCAGCCGAGCGTCGCAATTGCAAAGCGCATCATGATTCAGCTTTCGAGCGCGCGCTCGATAAAGCCGCCGCCCAGCACCTCGTCGCGCTGGTAGAAGACGCAGGCCTGTCCGGGCGTGACGCTGGGACCGCCGCCGGCGGAGGTGAAGCGGACTTCGGCGCGTGCCCCCGCGAGCATCGTGAGCGTCGCGGGGAGCGCCGGATGGCGGTAGCGGATCTTCACTTCAACCGGCGTCGCGCCGCGCTCGGAGAGCTGCGGATCGACCATACTGACGCGAGTCGCAGTAAGGCCGCGCGCCATAAGCTCTTCGCGCCGGCCCACCGTGACGTCGCCGGTCGCCGCGCTGATCGCGCGTACGTAGAGCGGCTCGCCGGTGGCGATCCCAAGGCCGCGGCGCTGCCCCACGGTGAAGCGATGGATCCCCGGATGCTCGCCGAGCACGCGCCCCGCGCCGTCGATTACGCGGCCGGGGACTATGCGGCCGAGATCGGCCATCGATTCGACCGTCCGCGCATAGTCGCGATCGGGAACGAAACAGATCTCCTGGCTCTCGGGCTTGTCGGCGTTCTTAAGACCGAGCGCGCGGGCCCGCTCGCGGACCTCGGTCTTGGTCATGTTTCCGAGCGGGAAAAGCGTGCGCGCCAGCTCGGCCTGGCCAAGCGTAAACAAAAAGTAGGACTGATCCTTGTTGGCGTCGGCGGCGCGCAGCAGGCAGAAGCGGCCGTCGGGGGCGCGTTCGATACGCGCGTAATGGCCGGTCGCGACCAGCCCGGCCTCGAGCGCGCGGGCGCGATCCCACAACCGGTCGAACTTGATCTCGCGATTGCACATCACGCACGGATTGGGCGTCCGGCCGGCCAGATATTCGCCGACGAAATTGTCGATCACGCGCGCGGCGAAGTCGGCGCGGAGATCGATCACGTAAAACGGAAAGCGCATCCGCTCGGCCACCCGGCGCGCGTCCTCGAAATCGTCGTGCGAGCAGCAGGTCCCGCGCCGGCGCGGCCCGCTGTCCGCTGCGTCCGGAGCAAGCCGCATTGCGACGCCGACCACGTCGTAACCGCGCTCGTGCAAAATCGCCGCAGCGACCGAGCTGTCGACGCCGCCCGACATCGCGACCAACACGCGCTCGCGCTTCACGATGGCGCCTCCGCCGCGGTCTGGTTGGGAGCGCCGACCGGCTC
>Ga0209517_10007899_pt1 | contig 12590 bp, 11 predicted proteins | sample PeaSoiMetSII2010_FD_187695 | JGI IMG/M metagenome (GOLD analysis project Ga0209517, IMG submission 187695) | Peat soil microbial communities from Weissenstadt, Germany - SII-2010 (SPAdes) (version 2) | ecosystem: Environmental > Terrestrial > Soil > Wetlands > Peat | place: Germany...
CTCCCGCTTGCGGGGGAGGTCGACGCGCGAAGCACGGCGGGTGGGGGAAAACCTATCCCCTCGAACAGTGCGTTTTGCGGAAGCACCCCCACCCCAACCCTCCCCCGCAAGCGGTCGCAAGCGGGAGAGGGAGCGCGGTTTCATCGTCGCCCGATCTGGTCGATCCACTCGAGTTCCCTTCATTCCCGCGTGATGAAAAGCTTCAGCGACATCGCGGCGGCAGTTGCGGCGAGCATGATGGCGGCGACCGCCAATAGGCCCACGACGTAGGAGCCGGAAAACTCCTTCAGCCAGCCCATCATCGAGGGGCCGACAAAGCCGCCGACGGTGGCGATCGAGTTGATGAAGGCGAGCCCGCCGGCAGCGGCAACCCCGGTGAGGAAGCGCGTCGGAATGGTCCAGAAGATCGCCCGCGCCGCGGTCACGCCGACCAGTGCAAGGCTGAACCCGATGACGGCCACGGTAACCGAACCGGAAATGATCGGCGCGAGCAACCCCAGGCCGCCGAGGAAGCATGCGAGCGCGAGATTGACGATGCGCCGGCCCTTCTCGTCGACCAAGCGCGCCCACAGGATCATGCCGACGGAAGCAAAGAGATAGGGGATCGCCGCGATCCAGCCGATCGCGAGATTCGACAAATGATACTCTTTCAGCATCAGCGGCAGCCAGATGCCGATGCCGTAGGACCCAAGCGTGAAGCCGAACTGGATCGCAGTGCAGATCAGCACGCGCGAATCCTTCAACGCCGCCCACAGCGAGGAATGCGGCCGCTCCCTCACCTCCGAAGCCAGCACCCCGTCCAGCGCGTCGCGCTCCTCAGGCGTGAGCCAGTGCGCCGCTTGCGGGCGATCGGAAAGAAGTTTGAGCGTCAGAAAGCCCAGGGGGAGGCAGGGCAGGCTCACCAAGAGAAACAGCCATTGCCATCCGGCGAGACCCCAGACCCCGTCCATTTGCAGAAGCATGCCGCACACCGGCCCGCCAACCAGCGAGGACAGGGGAATGCCGACCAGGAACCAGGCCAGCATCCGCGTGCGGTATTGGGCGGGAAACCAGGCGGCGAGAAAGAACGTCACGCCCGGAAAGAAGCCGGCCTCCGTGATGCCGAGCAGCAGGCGAAGCGCGTAGAAACTGTGCGGCCCGACCACGAAAGCGGTCGCCGCCGAGACGATGCCCCAACTGATCATGATGCGGGCGAGCCAGCGCCGCGCGCCAAAACGATAGAGCATCAAATTGCTGGGTATCTCGAACAGCGAATAGCCGACAAAGAACACGCCCGCGGCAAACCCGAACTGGGAAGCCGTCAGCCCAAGCTGCTGGTTCATGGTCAGCGCGGCAAAGCCGAGGCTGGTGCGGTCGAGATAATTGAAGAGATAGGCGATGGTCAGAAGCGGGACGAACCTGAGCGCGGCTTTTTGAACGGCGCTTTGCAGCAGCGTATCCGCCCCGGCCGGCCCTGAAACATCGAGATCGCCCGGGACGCCCGGCTGCACGAGTGTCATCCTAAACTCCTCCCCGCGATGGCTTTTTTTGTTCCGGACCCGCTTCGGCCTATAGCACGATACCGGCGGTGCCTGCGAAATGTTACAGGAATGCCACATGCAGCGACATTGTGCGGCCGTTCCTCAAACGTTCGTCAGAGTTTATGAAGGGCCTTTGATTCGAAGGCGTAGGCTTGGTGCGGGGTTGAAGTTCACTTCGGCTTACGAAGGAGAGCGACATGCCAGCCTACGTCCAGCATCGCGAAATCGTCGAGACGCCGCCGGTCGTCTGCCCGGGCTGCATTGGATTGCTTCCGATGTATGTGCGAGACGTCGAGCCGCATTGGAGCATGGCAAGCATCGACTTCATCTATGAATGCGCCGACTGCGGCGCCGAAGTCAGGCAGACCTTGACCAAGGCGGAACGGCCGCATTAGCGACAAACCCGCTCGCGTCACCCACGCGCGCGCAGCCACACCGACGTCGTGTCGTTGCGCGCGGCGGATAACGGTTCGACGCAAGGTCTGGAACACGCCAGGACTTTGCACTTGACTAGCTGGAGACTTGACTAGCTGGAGACTTGACTCAGTTGGCGGTCAGAGAATGCTTGGGCGCATCGAGATTGCATTCCCTGAAGTGAAACGCAATTTCGTCAAGCGCACGCTGCTCCCACTCTTCGGCTTCCGCGAGCCAGAAGATCTTACGCTCGGAATCACGTAACGCACGCTCTCGGCAAAAATATTCCTGGCGGCGAATTTCAACGAGCTTGTTCATGAACTCCACTCCTTTGTGAAGCCAATTAACCTCTACACAATAGCAGAAACCGGGCGGCAAGTCCGTTGCATTTTGTCGCGCCAGAAGAGGCAATCTGCCTGCCCTTGTGGACATCGCAACGCAACATATCGAAACGCGGCGCGGCGGCTATCTGGCATACAAAATGCCGACGCCCGGCCTGCTCGACCCAAGGCTTGATTGATTCCGATTGAATCAGAACGCGAAACGACATCCCCCGGATCAAATCCGGGGGGATGGTTCGCGCAGAAGGCTTCAGCGCACCGTGATCGTGATCGGTTCCGACATCACCGGCGGCTCGTGCGGGATGTGCGTCCAGTCGGCGAGCACGAGTTGCAGCGTGTGCTGACCTTTCGGCAGCGTCACCATGGCTTCGGTCTGGCCGCCGCCGAAATGCTTGTGGGTGTCGTCGGCGGGAATCGGTTGCTTCATCTGTTCCGCGGTCAACTTGGTGTCGATCAGGAGATGGTGGTGACCGGTGTTGGGCTTTTCCACGCCAGCCGGAGCAACGCCCATGCCGGACAGGCCGAACTGCACCAGGAACGGGCTCGTCACCTCGGCGCCGTCCTTCAAATTGATGATGTAAACCTTCGCCCCCGCGGGCGAGGGTGTTTGTGCCGCTGCGGGCGCCACGCTCGCGACAGTAAACGCCGCAAGCAGAGCCAGTACAGTTCTGATCGATATGGTCATCTCTTAATCGCCCTTAAGTTTGAGCCCGGAAAATGACTACTCGCCCGGGCCGCCGCTCCCTTGAGAACCTCCCAAGGGGCCATTTATTCCCGATTTTTCAATGACGTGAGATCGGGGTCTATTGTCTGTGACGGTATCTGCGGTACATAGCTGGACTGTGACATTTTACGGACCGATCACAACAAGAAGTCCGAAGGGAGTAAAGCGAATGAACCAACATGAAGCCAGAGCGCGCTGGTCGTATCGCGGCTGCGCGTGCGGTTGCGAAAACACCCTTTCGCTTAACCATGCTTCGCTGAGCCGGCGGCAATTCATGGCTGGCGTCGCAGGCGCCGCGACTGTGACGGCGGCAGGCCTGGGCCGTCCTGAACGCGCCGCAGCCGAGAGCGCCGAAACAAAACCCTATCGGATCGACGTACACCATCATCTGTCGCCGCCGACCTATATCGCGGCCGCGATCGCCAATAATTTCGGCGACGGCGCGCAGCGGAACTGGACGGTTGAAAAATCGCTTGCCGACATGGACCAGGCAGGCATCGCGGTCGCGATGCTGTCGGTGACGCAACCCGGCGTCAATTTCACCTCGGGCGAAGTCGCGCGCAAGCTCGTGCGCGAATGCAACGAATACGCAGCCAAGCTGATCGCCGATCATCCCGGCCGCTTCGGCAGTTTCGCGATGCTGCCGCTCACCGACACCGAAGGCAGCCTGAAGGAGATCGCTTACGCGCTCGATACCCTCAAGCTCGACGGCATCGGCCTCTTGACGAATTATCACGACAAGTGGCTCGGCGATCCCTCCTTCGTGCCGGTCATGGAGGAACTCAACCGGCGCAAGGTCGTCGTCTACACCCATCCCGCCACGGCCGATTGCTGCGTCAACCTGGTGCGCACCGAGCCGCCGGGAATGGTCGAATGGGGCACCGATACCACCCGCACCATCGGCGACATCATCTTTTCCGGCAACGCGCAGAAATTCCGCGACATCCGCTGGATCTTCTCGCATGCCGGCGGCACCATGCCGTTCCTGATCGAACGCTTCGTCCGTCAGCCGCTGCTCGATCCGAAATCGAAACCCATGGTGCCGGAGGGCACGCTCGCCGAACTCACGCGCTTCTACTACGACACCGCGCAAACCTCGAACAAGGCGGCGATGTCGGCGCTGTCGGCGATCATCCCGACGTCGCAGATCGTGTTCGGCACCGACTTTCCCTATCGCACCGGCATCGACCATGTGAAAGGCTTGCGGAGCGCCGGCGTCTTCACCGACGCGCAGATCATGGATATCGAGCGCGACAACGCGCTGAAACTGTTGCCGCGGCTTGGGGCTTGACTGCCGGCGCACGGCCGGGAAGGCCGCGCGTTTCAATCGCGGCCCGCGTTAAAAAGGACGGTTGTCACGCCATGTCGGCTACCCGGTCCATCGCCGATGATCCCGAGGCCATTCGCGCCCGCGCGATGGAGACGCTGTTCGAGCGGCTGGAAAGCCTGTGCGAAGGCGCCATTGCGATCGATCGCTCCGGCCGCATCGTCTATGTCAACGAAAAATACCTTCCCTCCCTTGGCCTCAAGCACACATCGCAGGCGCTCGGCCGCCCGATCGAGGAGATCATCCCCAACAGCCTGATGCGTCGCGTCGCCGAAACCGGCGAGCCGATCCTGCTCGACATCATGGAGCTCGGCCGCGAGCAGCTTGTCGTCACGCGCATGCCGATCGAGGATGAGAACGGCAACGTGATCGGGGCGATCGGATTTGTGCTCTATGACCGCCTCGAAAACCTCAAACCCCTGATCGCGCGGGTGGAGCATCTCGAAAACGAGCTGCGCATCGCGCGCCGGCAATTGTCGCAGGCTCGCACGGCGCGCTTCACCTTCGACGATTATGTGGGCAACAGCGAGGGCATCCTCCGCGCCAAGGAACTCGCCGCTCGCGCGGCGCGGCAAAACGTGACAGTGCTTCTGACCGGCGAAACCGGGACCGGCAAGGAATTGCTGGCCCAGGCGATCCACAATGCATCTTCGCGCGCCGGCAAGCCCTTCGTCAGCGTCAATGTCGCCGCAATCCCGGAAACGTTGGTCGAGGCCGAATTCTTCGGCACCGCGCCCGGCGCCTACACCGGCGCCGACCGCAAGGGCCGCGACGGTAAGTTCAAGAGCGCCGATGGCGGCACACTGTTTCTCGACGAGATCGGCGACATGCCGCTGCAATTGCAGGTCAAGCTGTTGCGCGTGTTGCAAGAACGCGAGATCGAGCCGCTTGGATCGGACAAGCCGGTGAAGGTCGATGTCCGCATCATCGCCGCGACCAATGTCGATCTCGAGAAACGAGTGAATGAAGGCGCGTTCCGCGCCGATCTCTACTATCGGCTCAACGTGCTCTCGATCGCGCTTCCTCCCTTGCGCCAATGCATCGCGGATCTGGAGGAGATCAGCGCGCGGCTGCTCAACGACGTCGTCATCTCCGGCGCCTACCCGAACGCCCGCATCACGCCCTCCGGGCTTTCGGCCCTTTCGCGTTATGATTGGCCGGGCAATGGCCGCGAATTGCGCAATATCCTGGAACGCGCGCTGATCCTCTCCGATTCAGGCCGGCTGACCGGCGACGATTTTGCCCACATCCTGCCCGTTGGCTCCGCCGGCAAGATGCAAGCTCCGGCCAAACCGCCGGGCGCGGTCGTGCCCTATGCGGAAGCGGAACTGGCGTTCGAAAGACAGACCCTCGAACACGCGCTTGAAGCCGCCAATGGACAGATTTCGGAAGCCGCCAGAATGCTCCGCATCTCGCGCGCGACCTTCTACAAGAAGCTCGCGAAATTCGGCTTGAGCCCATCGACGCCGCCTGTCTGACTTTCGAGACAAAAACCGTCTCAAGTCTCGGATTCCAGGCAACGCCGCCCCGGCGCTTCTTCTGCCACCAGCCGGCCAAACCAAAGATTTTTGAGGCGCTTTGCGATACCGCAAGGCATTGGCGCGGACTTTGCCTCTGTGCTTCGATAACGCATCAAAAGTGCGCGAGAAGCCACGGGAGGGACCAGACGAGCTTTCTCATTGAGCTCGCCTCGTCGCCCCTTCGACAGGAAAAACGGGGGGAGCGTAAAATGACCAGCCAGACAATGACCAGCGTGACCGGCACCGAGCCGACGTCGCATGTCAAGGTGGCCACCGCGAGCCTGATCGGCACCGCAATCGAGTGGTATGATTTCTTTCTGTACGGCACGGCCGCCGCACTGATCTTCAACAAGCTGTTCTTTCCGACTTTCGATCCCATGGTCGGCACCCTGCTCGCGTTCGGCACCTACGCGCTGGGCTTCATTGCGCGGCCCCTCGGCGGGCTTGTCTTCGGTCATTACGGCGACAAGATCGGCCGCAAGACCATGCTCTATCTGACCCTGCTGATCATGGGCGTCGCGACCGCGGCGATCGGCCTGATACCGACCTACGATACGCTCGGCACGTGGGCGCCAATTCTTCTGATCACCTGTCGCCTGGTCCAGGGTTTTGGCCTTGGCGGTGAATGGGGCGGCGCCGTGCTGATGGCGGTCGAACACGCGCCCGAAAACAGGAAGGGCTTTTACGGCAGTTGGCCGCAACTCGGCGCGCCGCTCGGGCTTGTGCTCGGCACGCTGGTGTTCTCTCTGGTGTCCTCGTTCCTGACTGATGCGCAGCTCTATGCATGGGGCTGGCGCCTTCCGTTCCTGTTCAGCATCTTCCTGGTGCTGGTGGGTTTGTGGATCCGCTTCACGATCGCGGAATCGCCGGAGTTCCAGAAGGTCAAGGACAAGAAGGAAGAGGTGAAAATGCCGATCCTCGACGCGATCCGGCTTTATCCGAAGAACATCCTGCTGGCGATGGGCGCGCGTTTCGCGGAGAACGGCTTCTTCTACATCTATGCGACCTTCGTCCTCGCCTACGCGACGCAAGCGCTCGGCATGAACCGGCAGGACATCTTGAACGGCGTATTGATCGCCGCTGCCATCGAAACCTTCACGATCCCGGCCTTCGGTGCGCTGTCCGATTACACCGGACGCCGGCCGGTCTATATTTTCGGCGCCATCTTCTCGGCTGTGATGTCGTTCCCGATGTTCATGCTGTTAGCTACGAGAGACCCGCACCTTGGATGGATTGCCATTGTTCTCGGTCTGGCCGTCGGCCACGCCGCGATGTACGGCCCGCAGGCAAGCTTCCTCTCCGAACTGTTCGGCACCAAAGTGCGCTACAGCGGCGTTTCGCTCGGCTACAACCTCGCCTCGATCTTCGCGGGCGCGTTGTCGCCCCTGATCGCCACCGGACTAATGACCGCCTACAAGCCGGAGACGTGGCCGATCTCGGTCTATATGATCGGGCTCGCGATCATCACCATCGTTTCGGTCTATTTCGCCACGGAGACGCGCAACCAGGCCGCGGCGTAAGACCGCAAATCAAGGAGCAAGGCAGTGAGTCAGCACCCGGCACTGCCCTATCTGCGCCTGTCGGAGAAGGGCAAGGTGGTCACCGCCGCCGAGGCCGTGCGCCTGATCCGCGACGGCGACACGGTCGCCACCGGATCAGGCGCACGGCCTCGGCTTGCCGAGGAAATCGCGCTCGCGCTGGAGGCGCTTTACCTCGAGAACGAGGGCGATGCGCCCTACACGCAAGGCAAGCCGAAAAACCTCACGCTGGTCTATGCGGCGGGCCAGGGCGACGGCAAGCATCGCGGCCTCAATCATTTCGCGCATGATGGGCTCGTCAAGCGCGTGATCGGTGGCCATTGGGGCCTGGCGCCGAAACTGCAACAACTCGCGATCGCCAACCAGATCGAGGCCTATAATCTGCCGCAAGGCGTGATCACGCATCTGTTTCGCGACATCGCCGCACGCCGCCCGGCGCACATCACCCGCGTCGGCATCGGCACCTTTGTCGATCCGCGCCATGGCGGCGGCAAGCTCAACGCCCGAACCACGGAGGACATGGTCGAGCTGATCACGGTCGCGGGCCAGGAATGCCTGCTCTACAAGACGTTCCCCATCAATATCGGCATCATCCGCGCCACGACGGGAGATCCCGACGGCAACCTGACCATGGAGAAGGAAGCGCTGACGCTGGAAGCGCTGGCGATTGCGATGGCCGCGCATAATTCCGGCGGCCTCGTCATCGCACAGGTTGAACGCGTCGCCGAGAGCGGATCGCTCAACTCACGACAAGTCAAGATACCCGGCATACTCGTCGATTGCGTCGTGGTGGCGAAGCCTGAAAACCACTGGCAGACCTTCGGCACGCAATATAACCCGGCCTTCTCCAGCGAAATCCGGGTGCGCGCCGGCTCGCTGCCGCCGCTGCCGATGAGCGAGCGCAAGATCATCGCGCGCCGCGCGGCGTTCGAGCTGAAGGCCAACAGCGTCGTCAATCTCGGCATCGGCATGCCCGAAGGCATCGCCGCGATCGCCAATGAAGAGAAGATCATCGACCTGATCACGCTGACCGCGGAGCCCGGCGTCATCGGCGGCATCCCGGCGAGCGGGATCGATTTCGGGGCGGCGATCAACACGCAGGCGGTGATCGACCAACCCTATCAGTTCGATTTCTACGACGGCGGCGGCCTTGATGCGGCGTTTCTCGGCCTTGCCCAGGTCGACCGTGCCGGCAATCTCAACGTCAGCAAATTCGGCCCCAAGCTTGCCGGCGCCGGCGGCTTCATCAACATCAGCCAGAACGCCAAGAAAGTGATCTTTGTCGGCACCTTCGGCGCCGGACGGCTACGCATCGCCCTCTCCGACGGCAAGCTCTCGATCCTGGAGGAAGCCAAAGCGCGGAAATTCGTCGAAGCCGTGGAGCATGTGACGTTCAGCGGCGCCTATGCGACCGCACGCGGACAGCACGTGCTCTATGTCACCGAGCGCTGCGTGTTTACCTTAAGGCCGGATGGGCTTGAGCTCGTCGAGGTCGCGCCCGGCATCGATATCGAGCGCGACATTCTCCGGCTTATGGATTTCAAGCCGCTGATCCCGCGCGACCCGCTGCTCATGGATGCGCGCATTTTCCGCGAGGGCGTGATGGACCTGCGCGAGGATATGGTCGCCATTCCGCTTCCTCAGCGCTTCGCCTATGAAGAACAGCAGGACCTGTTCTTCGTCAATCTCGAGCGCTTCGTGGTGCGCTCCAGCGCCGACATCAAGGCGATCGGAAGGGCCGCGGAAGCCAAGCTCGCCCCGCTCGGCCGGCGCGTCTATGCGATCGTCAACTACGACAATTTCTCGATACCGCCTGATTTGCTCGACGAATATTCGGCAATGGTGCGATCCCTTACCGACCGCTTCTATTCGGGCGTCTCGCGCTACACCACCTCAGGCTTCCTGCGCATCAAGCTCGGCGAAGCGCTCCAGAGCCGTGGCGTGGCGCCGCATATCTTCGAAAGCGCCGACGAGGCTAAGTCGGACGCGCACAAGGAAAGCAGTCCGCACTAGGCGGGGCCAGAGCGCGCGACGGGGTGGCCTCGTGGTTCTCAAGGCGATGCCAGCGGGTCGTGCGTCACGCGCCCGATGACAGGCTCCGCATCGTCCGGAGAAGCGCGGCATCGCCGCGCTCCTCACCACGAGGGTCAAGAACCTCATTCCCGGGATGAGGGCCCTATAGTCGCGTCAGGCTACTTCGCCGCCCCGTCGGCCGCCCAGCGTCCGGGTCCCGCCACGAAATAGAGCAGGAAGACGAAGCAATAGAGAATTGCGCCGTCGCCGCCGTTGAGAAGCGGGAAGAAGTTCTTCGGCGCGTGGGCCATGAAGTAGGCGACCGCCATGTCGCCGGCCAGGATGAAGGCGACCGGCCGCGTGAGAAAGCCGACCGCGAACAGGGCGCCGCCGACCAGCTCGATCACGCCCTGCACCCACAACAACGTGCCCATTTCAGGTTGGACCATCGTCGTGTGCGGAAATCCGAATAGTTTCGCGCTGCCATGCTCAAGAAACAACAGACCGATCACCAGGCGAACGATGCTCAGCGTTTCAGGCCAATACTTACTGACGCGATCAAGGGACATCGATAACTCCATTAATGAGAACAAGGGCCAGCCGCCCACACCTGCCTACCATAGCCTGCACTTCGGCCGCTGTGCAGTCATGCCTGCCCCGTTAGCGCGAAAATCAAGTGCTTGATTCACAACGTCTTGCCCCGGTGTCACGCCGTTGTGACAGAAAATCGGGAGAATGCGCCGCAGCATTTTCCATCAACGACGAGAACAACGATGAAGCGCGGAATATCCATTCTGCTTTCGATGTGCGTGCTGGCAACGACGGCCTATTTCACGGCGAGCAAATGGGCCATTCACCACAAGACGCTGACGCTCTATGATCCCCTGCGCACCGACCGTCCGGTCGACGTCGAGATCGCGGTTCGCCGCGACCGGGAGATGGAGGCGATTGCCGAGATGATCACGCTGCCCGTGGCGATCCTCAACCACGGCAACACGGTCAAGTTCACCGAATATTCGTTCCTGGCGAACCTGATGGCGATGCGCGGCTACATGGTCGTGAGCATCCAGCACGATCTCGAAACCGACGGGCCGATGGTCACGCAGGTCGGGGAAGAATACGTCGGCCGCCGGCCGCATTATAACCGCGGCATCGCCAATATCATGTTCGCCATCGACGAGTTGAAGCGGCTCCAACCGAACGCGGACTACCGCCGTCTGACCATGGTGGGGCATTCCAACGGCGGCGATATCTCGATGTATTTCGCCAAGCGCCATCCCGATCTGATCAAGAAGGTCGTGACGCTCGACAATTTGCGGGTGCCCTTCATCACCGACGGCAAGTTCAAGATCCTATCGTTCCGCTCCAAGGATCCCGTCTTCAAACCCGATCCCGGCGTCGTTCCCGACGACGAGATGTGCCAGAAGGCCGGTATTACCGTGGTCAAGACCACCTACCAACATAATGAGTTGAGCGATCGCGGCCCGGATCACGTCAAGACCATGGTGAGGGACATTCTCGGCAAATTCCTGGATGACGACACCCCGCCGGGAACGGTGGACACCGACAAGCTGGCGGCAGCCGGCTCGGGGCAAATCGCGCTTTCGGTGCCGCCGTAGACGCAACGCGCGGCAGGCCTCCAAAATCGCAAAGCCAATATGATCTGCCGCAAGATTCCGTCATTGGAATCTGATGTTCTGGTGTGGTGACGATCCCTCCCCCTGGATCGTCGCGTTCGCGGGTGACTACCCCCCTAGTTCATCCGGCCGACCTTTGGATGTTCCTGGCCCCTACGCCTGGAGCATCCACCCTTCCCGAGCCGATTTCCGGTTCGTCCAAATCCCGAACCAGCCAGCGTGCAATGTGGGGCCATGCGTGGCCAAGCACCTCGGTGCCGAGGAACAGGCTCAGATGACCGCAAGGTTCGGTCATCTTCACCAGATGCTCAGGCACCGTTCCGACCAATCGCGCCACCGCGAACAATTGATCGACCGAGACGACTTCGTCGCGGCTGCCCGCCAAAAGACAGATTGGCGCGGAGAGCTTCGAAAGGTCGATGCTTTGCCCAAGCGCAACGAAGCGCCCTTCGGCGATCAGGTTCTGCTTGAACAGCCAGTTGACGACCTGAAGGAAGAAACTGCCGGGCAGGTCGACCGTCTCCGCATGCCATTGCCGAAACCGCTCGCCGAGTTCAGCCCGCCGCGCCGGGTCGATACTATCGGAAAATTGCAGCGTGACGTCCGCTTCATCGGGCCCGTGCGAGACACCCCACAGACCGAGCATTTGCTGGCCGTGCACGATGCCCTCTCCAAGCCGCACCAGCTCATGGAACATCCGCAAGGGAACATCGGCGGCGAAGTGCGACAATGGCGAGGCGGCGGCCGAAATGTCGACGGGTGCACCGACCAGGACCAGCCGTCGCACTTTTTGCGGGAATCGTGCGGCATAGACCAGCGCCAGCCAGCCGCCCTGGCAAAGCCCGATCAGGTCGACCGGCGGAGAAAGCTCGTCCACCGCGACGTTGAGATCGGCAAGATAATTGTCGATCGTGAGGTAGCGCGTCTCCGGCGTCGCGGATCGCCAATCCGTGACATACACGCGCGACAAGCCGTTTTGGTGGAGCGTTTCAACCACGCTATGGCCGGGCGCGAAATCGGCGATGGTCGCCCCATGCAGCGCGTACGGTGCACAGATGAGAGTGGCAGGCCCGTCGGCTCGGCTCGAAAAATTCCGCAGCCGCATCGAGCCGAGTTCAAGCGCGATCGTATTCGCCGACGTCCAGGGGAAAGAGGACGCGCGCGACGGGCCCGGCTTGGCCGGCGGCATCAGGCTTTCGAACACCCGAAAATTGGCCTGCGCGATCTGTGTCGCCGCCGCCAATGGCCACGCAAGGAAAGTTTCAAGCGGAGATGTCGGCCGCTCGGGAGCACGTCCTTGCTCGTCTTTGTCACGCATGGCACTTCAATAGCTGTTCGGCTCACACCCCAAAAGGATATGTGTCCGGTAGCCCCTTCACTTCCGCGGTATCGAGCGGGGTCACCGCCCTTGTGGTATCGAACCACACATATTCGTCGAATTGCTGCGGCAGATTGGCGCGGAAATAGTGGCTCGCCATCTCCGTTTCGGGCCGGTAGATCACCCCGATCGCCCGCTCCAGGCGCTCTTTGCCAAGACCGGCCGGGCCGCATAAATC
>Ga0209517_10007900_pt1 | contig 12589 bp, 15 predicted proteins | sample PeaSoiMetSII2010_FD_187695 | JGI IMG/M metagenome (GOLD analysis project Ga0209517, IMG submission 187695) | Peat soil microbial communities from Weissenstadt, Germany - SII-2010 (SPAdes) (version 2) | ecosystem: Environmental > Terrestrial > Soil > Wetlands > Peat | place: Germany...
TCGGTAAGTGTGCCGCGGAGTTGCGCAATCATGTTTGTGTGCGACCCAGCCGGCTCGGCCGGTGCGACCGTTAGAGCTTGCCCGCCCGCCGAAAGCCTGCGCGGGCCAAGCAGGGCGATTATTCATTGGCACCGCATAGGTGTCAACGGCGCTTGCGTTCGACCACGCAGGCAGATGTGCTACCGTTGCAGTAGAGGGCCGTCTAAATGCCAAGACTGAAGGTCCGCCCGCTGGCGGAGGAGGACATCTACAAGGATATCGTTCGGATTCCGAAGGATCACAGAAAAGACACGAAAGACAGCACAATAGAAGAGTCTACTGTGTGTTGGATTGAAGGAACACCTCACCGCTCCGTTGCCGTGATGCGGGGATATCAGATTTCCGCGGCCGCGGAAATCCGCATGGACGAAAGAATGCGCGATCGGTTGGGTGTACAACTCGATGAAATACACGACTTTAAATTTAGGCCTGCCGGATGGTGTGGAGAATTGGCTTGGGCCTGGAAAGCCTCTGAAACTGGGTATCGCGTGGCCTCGCGTCTAGCGGTCGTAGGATTGATCCTCGGAATCCTAGCCTTCGTTCCCTTTCTCGCGGCCTACACGAAGTGGTTATGGTGTTGGTTCGCAAGATTCCATTAATTTCTGTGGTTCGCCTCGGGATTAACATTCCCGACACACATTGGGTGGAGCTTATGTACGCTGTTCCGGCGTGGGGGCACCAGCCCCTTCAATCGTCGTGGTCGACGAGCCGTACGTAAAGCAATGCGGTGAATTGGCCGATGCCTAGCTGTGGCTCGCCGTCATCAAAATGACCAACATGAATAAGTAGATTGCTGTCGCTAGGCCAAAGGCCATGACGAGGGTTGTTTTCCAGGGCGACCATCTCTTGGGGAATATCCAGCCTAGAACAGAAAGACCGATCGCCACGCTGATGGAAGCCTCTGCGAGGCCCTCTACTGCCTTGCTGTTCAGAGAGAATAGTCGTGCGATGATTTGATCCATCGCCACCGCGGTAAGGACAAATATTATCAAGCGCTGTCCGACACGCAATCTAGCTTCAGCGGCCTCCGATTTCCGACTGTCTGTTTGCCGCTTTTCGTATTCGGCTTCCTTGCGTTCGTTGGATTCAAAGCTCGCGACGGTCCTATCGTCCAATCCCCTCTGTCTCATTTCAGCTTCTAGCTCTTGCCTGCCGATGTCGAGCAAGGTGTCCCTTTGTGCTGCGAGTCGCAGAAGTTCATCGTCGCTCATTCGGGAGTATGTTTCCCGGAACTTACTCGCGGGGTCGGGGGAAGTAGTCACGCTTGGTGCGCTCCTGTCGGAGGATGCGGAATGCCGGAGTATAGCATCCTGCAAATCGGGGCGGTTGAATAGGAATCCACAGTTTGCGTTCGGGGCCGAAGATGGAGAGGCGGTGGCCGTCGGGATCGGCGAAGTTTGCGGCCCACATGGGGCCCGAGACGTTGCGCGGCTCCTGCGTGAAGGCTACGCCGCGCGTGCGCAGGGCTTCGTAGGCGGCGCGGACATCTTCGACTGGAAAAATTACCTCGGCGTCGCCGGGGCCTGCACCCAGGGCTTTCGCGAGCGGCTCGCTCACCACCAGCGTTACGCCGCCCGCTTCGAAGAATGCGAAGCCGGGGAATTCCGTTTGCAGTTTTAGGCCGAGCAGGTCGCGGTAGAAGGCGACTGCGCGCGCGACGCTGGCCACGCCTAGCATGACGATTCCGATTCTGGTGAGGGGCGATGGGGGAAGGGTCATGGCGCTGTACCTCCCTATGCTAACGCGGCCATCCGCGAAGCACCGCGGATCGGCGGGCGGAGCGGGTGGAAATCAAAGCGGCGTCGAGCCGCCGCACTCCACATGGGCGGAGACAAGCTCCGCCCCTACAAAAACGTCCAGGAGCGCATCACTTCGCGCCGTCAATAATCTCCACGGCGTCGATGATGCCGATGACCGCGGAATCGATTGGGGTGTTCGGGCGGCCGACCGAGGACGCGGCGGAAAAACCTTCGGTGACGGTCAGGACGCGCTCGCCGATGCCGGCGTCCACCGCATCGAGAGCGAGAAACGGGTCCCCGCGATCGCTGCCATCGAGATTGAGCGGCTGCACAACGAGAATCTTACGCGCTTCGTGCGAGGGCGCTTTTTGCGTAGCGACCACATCGCCGATGACGCGTGCGATCAGCATGGCTTAACTCCGCGGCCCGGCCGGCGCGGGCGCGGGGATATTCACCCGGTCCACGCTGGCGACGATGGTGGCTTCGGTGGGAACGAGATCTGGCAGAAACGGGAAGCTGGCTTCGCGGCCGCGGCAAAAATAAATTTTTTCGCCGACGCCTGCGCCGACCGTATCGATCGCCACCACCGGCTTGCCTTTATCGCGTCCCTGGCGATCGAGCGGCTGCACGACGAGCAGCGTCTTGCCCTCGAGGGAAGCGTTCTTCACCGTGGCGACGACCGTGCCGATGACGCGCGCGAGAATCACCGGCTCACTTCCTGCGCGCGGCGGCGAGTTCGCCTTCGTGCTTCGCGTCGAGGTGCACGGTGTCCACGATGCCGACGATCACGGCGTCCACGGGGCGATCCTTGCATTCGGCGGCGTTGCGCGCGGAGCCGCCGGTCACGATCAGCACCGTTTCGCGAAAGCCGGCGTCCACAGTATCCACCGCGACCAGGTAGCCGGGTTCATCGGCGCCTTCGGGGCTGACCGGTTTTACGACGAGGAGCTTCTTGCCTTCGAGGCGCGGGTCTTTTCGCGTCGAGACCACGGTACCGACAATGCGCGCCAAGATCATTTCAAGTCTTCAAGTGGACCGAAGAAAATTCCGGCACCCGACACTTCGGGGAAGTGTGCGGCGCCAGCCAGAGCGGCGTCGCGGGTCAGCGACCGGCGGCGACCAGGGCCGACTTCCCGATGGGCAGCACGTCTTCGAGCGACTGGTGCGGCCGCGGGATGACGTGCACCGAAATCAGCTCACCCACGCGGCGCGCGGCGGCTGCGCCGGCGTCGGTGGCGGCTTTGACGGCCGCGACGTCGCCGCGGACCATCGCCGTCACGTAACCGGAGCCGATTTTTTCCCAGCCGACCAGCGTCACTTGGGCCGCTTTCACCATCGCGTCAGAGGCTTCGATCATCGCCACCAGGCCGCGGGTCTCTACCATGCCGAGTGCTTCACCCATTCGCTTTCCTCCAGGCCGGCGAGGCTTTCGCTAAGCGGCGGAAGTTGCCGGCGCTGCCTGAGTACCCATTTCTGAGCGGGCTGCAAGTACAGCCCCTACCCGTTCTCCCCGGAAACTTCAGCGTCGCGCGCGATCGTTGCGTAGCGCTTCTTCGATGAGCGCTTCCAGCTCCGCGCGCGTCATCGTGACGCGCTCCTGCGCTTCCTCATCGGAATCGTCGCTCGACGTTTGAATCGGAACATTTCCCGTCAGCCCGGGCTGCCCCGGCTGCGAGAGGCCGTACCGCCCGCGCGCTGCGAGCAATTTTTCCACATCGCTGCCAGAAAGCAAGGATTGTTTCCCGAGAATCTGGGTGACCAGCGCCACGCGCGCGTATTGTTCCACTAGTTCCATCCGGTAAAAGGCGGTGAGGAGGTCCCGCCCGCAAGTGACGGCGCCGTGATTGGCGAGCAGGATGGCGTCGTGATGCGGCACGAACGGCGCGAGGGCATCGGCGAGTTCGGGCGTACCCGGCGTGCCGTACGGCGCCACCGGAACCGCGCCCAACGAGACCACCATTTCCGCGAGCAACGCTTTATCGAGAGGCGCGTGCGCCGCCGCGAATCCGCAGGCCACCGGTGGATGCGCGTGGACGACCGCGTTGACGTCCGGCCGATTGCGATACATCAGCAGGTGGATGCCGATTTCGGTGGAGGCTTCGTCTTCGCGCGCAAATTCGCGCCCTTCGAGCTCGGCGACGACCATGCCCTGGGGCAGGAGCGCGCCCTTCGAGCGAGCTCGCGGAGAAATCAAGATGCGGCCGGGATCGAGGCGCACCGAAACATTGCCCTCGGTGGCCACCACGAAGCCGCGATCCTGGAGCCAACGTCCGGCGATGCAGATCTCGCGGCGGTGATCCGCTTCAGCCTTGGCGTGACCGGGTGAAATTCCGTTTAGTTCCATAGAGGCGGAAAGCGCAGAGCACGGTCGCTTCTGGCCGCCGCCTGCGGGGCCGATTCGGAGGGAACCGCGTGCGCTGCGAACATCCTGTTTAGCCGAGGCGCGGAGAAAAATCCAGCATTAACTTGGCCCGGGTTCCCCGATTACGCGTAAATGCCGCGTAGCTTCAGCACGGAAGCGACGCGATCGATCGCCAAGATATAGGCGGCGATGCGATTACTCACGCTGTGGACTTCGGCGTAGCGGACGACTTCGTCGAAGCTGTGGTCCATCACGTCTTTGAGGCGCTCGTTCACTTCGCGCTCGCGCCAGAAGTAGCCCTGGCGATCCTGCACCCACTCGAAGTAACTGACCGTGACGCCGCCCGCGTTGGCCAGGATGTCCGGAATGACGAAGATTCCTTTTCCGTCCACGATTTCGTCGGCCATGGCCGTGCAAGGACCGTTGGCGCCTTCGCACAAGATGCGCGCCTGGAGGCGATGCGCGTTTTCGGTAGTGATTTGATTTTCGACGGCGGCCGGTACGACGATGTCGCACGGCTGGAAAAGAACGTCCTGCGGAGCAAGGTGCGCGCCGCCGCCCGGAAATTCCGAGAGCGGCCGGCCCACGCCATGAACCCAGTCCATGAGTTTCGGCACGTCGAAACCATTCTCGTTGTAGAGCGCGCCGGCGACGTCCGCGACGCCCACGATTTTGTAGCCGGACTGATGCATCAGCAGCGTGGCGATGGAGCCGACGTTTCCGAAGCCTTGCACGATCACGCGCGTGCTCTCGCGCTTCAGGCCGAGCTTCTCGAGAGCGCGGTCGCAAACCATGAGAATGCCGCGGCCGGTGGCCTCGCGGCGGCCGCGCGAGCCGCCGATATCGATGGGTTTCCCCGTCACGACGCCCGTGACGGTGTGGTGGTAATGCATCGAGTAGGTGTCCATGACCCAGGCCATGGTCTGCTCGTTGGTGCCGAGGTCGGGGGCGGGAACGTCGCTCTCCGGGCCGAACCAATCGGAGAGTTCGGCGGTGTAACGGCGCGTGATGCGTTCAACCTCGCCGGGCGAAAGTTTGCGCGGATCGCAGACCACGCCGCCCTTTGCGCCGCCGAAGGGAATATTTACCACGGCGCACTTCCACGTCATCCAGCTCGCCAGGGCGCGCACTTCGTCGAGCGTGACGTCCGGCGAGAAGCGAATCCCGCCCTTGCCCGGCCCGCGCACTTTCGAGTGCTGCACGCGATAGCCGATGAAAACTTGCAGCCGCCCGTCGTCCATCATCACCGGGATGTAGACGGTGATCTCCTTGTTCGGGTAGCGCATGAAGCGATACAGCCCGTCTTCAAGACCGATGCGGCGCGCAGCGGCTTCAAAGCGTGCCTCCGCCGATTCGTAAATATTCAATTCATTGTGCGCGATGAGCGTGGTCATCAGGAATCTCCGTGGGCGGCAGGGTCGGAGAAGAATGCCGCACATCATTGACGGCAGGCCGGGCGGGCTCACGTCCCGTGAGGGGGCCTGCAAACAGCGACCTCGAGTATAAACCCGCGGCGCAATGCGGGAGAAACCGCGGCGCGTTCAATTGCGCGAAGGTGTGCGTTTTACAAACTCCTCGATCAGGAGCCGCGTCAGGCGCTCGGAATCGTGGCGGACGACGCCGTGTTCCGCTAGAAGATCATCGAAAACGCAGCGCAAGCCCATGCGTTGCAGCTCGCCGGCCTCGGCGGAAAGAGGTTCGGCGCCGCTCAAGTGATACCGCCGCGCAACCGGCTCGGACACGGGCTGGCGATTGACGATCACCCAATCGATGATTTTGTGGCGCGCGTGGTGAAAGATTGCGCGAATGTGATCGGTGAGCGACAACCCTTGCGTCTCTCCCGGCTGCGTCATCAAGTTGGCGATGTAAATCCGCGCGGCGCCGGATTCCGCGATGGCTTCCGATACGCCTTCCACCAGCAGATTCGGAATGACGCTGGAGTACAGCGAGCCTGGACCCAGAATGATTACGTCCGCCTTGGCGATCGCGTCCAACACTTCGGGCAGCGGGCGGGCGCGGCGCGGCACGAGTTCCAGCCGCCGCACGATCTTCTTGGATTTCGCGATGCGCGTCTCGCCGTAGACGACGGAACCGTCCTGCATCACCGCTTTCAGCGAGACATTTTCAATCGTGCTGGGGAAAATTCTCCCGCGGATGGCGAGGACTTGCGCGCTGAGCCGGACGGCTTCGGCGAAATCGCCGGTGACGTGGCTCAGCGCCGTCAGAAATAGATTTCCGAAACTGTGGCCGCTCAAACCGCGCCCGCTCTTGAAGCGGTATTGAAACAGGCGCCCGAGTAGCGCTTCGTCTTTCGAGAGCGCCACCAGGCAATTGCGGATGTCTCCCGGAGGCAGCACCGCGTAATCGCGGCGCAGGCGGCCGGAGCTGCCGCCGTCGTCCGTGACGGTGACTATGGCCGCGAGATCCGAGACGGGATACTTCGGCAGGTCCGCGCGGCGGCGCGCGACGTAGTGCTTCAAGCCGCGCAGCAGCGTCGAAAGGCCCGTGCCTCCGCCAATCGCCACAATGCGAACGCCGGATTTCCGCGCGGTCCTTCGAGCAAGATGCTTGGTCGTCATTTCGTCCCGGAGAAACGACTGTAGGGAATTCGGGGCGGGCGCGCTAGAGTCCAGAGCCGTCGCGTTCCGGATACAGCAACTCCGTGAAACGCGGATCTTCCTGCAAAAACGCGAAGTCCTCGTCGTTGCGCGCGTGATAGCGATTCTCCGGACGCAACTGAATGGCAACTTTCAGATTTTCCATCGCGGACTCGGATTCGCCCGTCAGACAATCAAGCGCCGCCATGGCGTAGAACACGAAGTCCGCTTTCGGCGCAAGCTTGCGCGCGCGCAAGAGATGTTCGCGCGCCTCATCCCAGCGGCCCAGATTCATCGTGGCGATTCCCGCCTGGTAAAACTCTTCCGGCGTGCGCAGGTTCGCCGGCTGCGGACGATTCATGCGCTGCTCGATGATCCGCAAGTGCATCTGCGCGCGATCATTCAATTCCTTGCTCGGGCCCGCGGAGACCTTCTCCAACACTTGCTTGGCCTTCAGATATTTCTGCTGCTGGAACGCCTGCACGCCCTCTTCGTAGAGTTTGAGCTGCTGCTCGACCTGCGGATCGACAATGGCGCGGTAGGCGTCCGCGTGAGCGGCAATCGGCTGCCCATTCTTTGTTTTCTGTGACTTGGAACGGCTGGTGGCGGAAGCTGAGCGCGCTGCGGAACCGCGGCTCATCTTGGCTTTTTTCGGCATCTCCCGCGAATCTTAGCAGAGCCATAAAACGGAAGCAACCCGGCCCAAAATAGCATTTAGTAACCAATTCTTTCAGGAAGTATCTATTAGATATGTTACTTCAGGTCGCCGGCCAGAGTGGCTCCCCCTGCGTTCAGGACACCTGCGCCGGCCTTGTGCATTGGCCTGCCTTTAGCCGTGTGCTATAAAAGTGTCGCCGGCCCTGCCCGGAAACCTGTGCCGTTTATCAACTTTCCTGCGCGCGAAATCAATTGCAAGCTGGTCTACTACGGCCCGGGCCTGGGCGGTAAGACGGCGAATTTGCAATGGATTTACGACAATACCGGCGCAGCGCAGAAGGGCAAGATGATCTCGCTCGCCACCGAGACCGACCGGACCCTCTTTTTCGACTTTCTCCCGCTCGACTTGGGCACCATCCGCGGGTTCAAGGCCCGGCTGCACCTGTACACGGTCCCCGGCCAAGTGTTTTACGAAGCCAGCCGCAAGCTGATTCTCAAAGGGGCGGATGGCGTGGTGTTCGTCGCGGACTCGCAGGAAGAGCGGCTGGACGCCAATCTCGAAACGCTCGACAACTTGCGCGAACACTTGAAGGAGCACAAGCTCTCGTTCGAGACGATTCCATACGTTTTGCAGTTGAATAAGCGCGACCTGCCCTCCACCCTGCCGGTCGAAGAGCTCGCGAAACAGTTGCAGGTGAAGGGGGAACCGATCGTGGAAGCCGTGGCGATCAAAGGCCAGGGCGTGTTCGAGACGTTGCGTGAAATCGCGAAGCTGGTGCTCGCCTCGCTGCGAAATTCCGCCTGAGTTGACTGAGAGTTTGTTGAAAAATTGTTGTGTGGCGGTCATTCCGAGCGAAGCGAGGAATCTCTCTTCGCATAAAGCCAAGAAAGAGGGATTCCTCGTCGCTGCGCTCCTCGGAATGACATCGCGAAAGAGCCTTTCAACGAACTGATGAGGATTCCACAGGGCTCGCGGGTGGGCCGCTCTTTCGATTAGCGAAATTCCTGAAGCGCTGCGGATTCCTGTTCGTAGTGAGGGATGACTTCGAGAAGGTGAGTTACCGCGAGCACGTCGTGCGCGCGTCCCGTCAGACCGCAAAGCTTTAAGCTGCCGCCCGCGCGCTCCAATCGAACGTAGTGCCGCACCAGCGTGCTGATGCCCGAGCTATCGAGCTGCTGCACGCCGGACAAATTGATCAAGATCTTGCGCGATCCTGCATCCACTTGTTTGCCGAGCGCCTCTAAAAGACGATCGTTGGCTTCGCCGATGGTGACGCGGCCCTTGATGTCGACTACTGCGACGTCACCTTCTTTGCGCACTGCAACGTCGATACTCACAATCCGCTTCCTCCACCATAAGGGCTAAGAAGTTGAGCCGAACGGGACCCCAGTCAAACGACCCCGCATTATACGCCCGACGACGCACATTCGTTTCAAGCGGGGAAATGAAACAATCATTCGTAGCGGAGGGCAATCAGCGGATCGACTCGCGCGGCGCGGCGGGCGGGTAGGAGGCAGGCGGCAAGGCCAACCGCTACGACAATCGTCACAACAGCGGCAAATGTCCATGGATCTGTCGTCGAGACCCCAGAGATTTGGCTGGCGAGGAGACGTGTAAGCGCGAAGCTGGCGGCGAGCCCTATCAGAATGCCTGCCGCGACCAAGCGGAATCCGCTGAGCAGCATTAGACGCAGAACGCTCACCTGCTGCGCTCCGAGCGCCATGCGGATGCCAATTTCGTGAGTCCGCAGCGAGACAGTGTAGGCCATGACGCTGAAGATGCCGATGACCACCAACAGCAGCCCGATGACGGCAAAGGCCGAGACCATAACAAGTTCAAATTGCGGCCCGCGGTAGAGCGCTTGCAACGATGCTTCGAGCGTGCCGGACGCGGAGATCTGCACTCCCGGATCGAGTGCGCTTACCACTTGGGGGATATTTTTCAAGACGGAGTTTGGATTTACAGATGTCCTGGCCATGAACGAGCGCCAGCTGAATCCCTGCACGCTGTAGGGGATGAAGGCTTGCGGGAAGTTCTGCCACATGGAGCTCTCGAAGTCGCGAGTCTTGCGGTCGCGCACGATCCCAACGATTTCAAAGTAGGTATCGTGCGGCGCATCCAGGAAGGCGCGGTCGAGAACCTCTAATTTAACTTTGTGGCCGATAGGATCTTCGTTAGGAAAGTACCGGCGAGAAAAAGCTTCGTTTACGACAGTCACGTCTCGTGCAGCATTCACATCGTCCTGCGAGATTAACCTTCCCCGAATTAGCGATACTCCTAGCAATTGGAAGTAGCCCTCGCTGACCGACTCAATTCCGGTCTCCCAACGGTCGGAGTGGGTCTTGCCAGGGATAATTGTGTCGCTCCAGCTATAGTCAAGGGGAGGCTGCTGCATGGATTCGGATACGGAAGTCACGCCAGGGAGAGCCCGCATCCGCTCCAGAAGTTGGCGCGTCAGCGCATTTTTCCTTTCCCGCGAGCCGGGGACATCGGTGTTGTACGTTGGCGGGAGGTCGAGCGTGAAGTAGAGAACGTTCCTCGGATTGAATCCCAGGTCCACGCGTGTGAGAACCAGGAAGCTGCGCATCAAGAGGCCCGCGCCAATCAGCAGAACGACGGACAGAGCCACTTCGCCAATGACGAGACCGCCGCGAAGTTTCCCGTGCCGAAAACTCCCTCCGACACCTTTGCTGCTTCCGCTGAGACGCGTCCGCAAGTCGCCGCCCACAGCGTGAAGCGCGGGTGCAAGACCACAGAGGAGCGTAGTCAGAATGGTGACGCCCAGAGCCAGAAGAAGCACCGGCTCATTCATCTGAATCACGGTTTCCTTGGGGAGTGTGCCTGCGGGAATCAGTGCCACGACCATTTTCAATCCGAAGAATGCGAGGACGCAGCCGGCTCCCGAGGCCATCACCGCCAGCACAAAACTCTCCGCGAGCAATTGGCGGATGAGGCGGCCGCGTGTTGCGCCCAGCGCGGCACGCAACGCGATTTCCCTTTCACGCATGGTGGCCCGAGCCAGCAAGAGGTTGGCAACGTTGCTGCAGGCGATCAGGAGCAGCATCAAGACAGCAGCGAGCAAGGCGTAGAGCGCCTTCTTGAAGCCTCTGAGAAAGTAGTCAAGAAAGTTCTCGGGCACGATGGCGAACTTCTCTGGATAGGCGCCATCCGGGTTCGCCTTCTGCAATCCCTGGGCAATGGCGTCGAGGTCTGCTCCGGCAGTTGCTACGCTGATTCCTGGTTTGAGACGTGCCACGATCTGAGCGCCACCCCGGAGAGAGTGCCCGCTCAGGTCGGGGCCGGCTGGCAGCCAAATACTCTCGCCAAAAGCGTCAAACCGTGGGGGCATGATTCCAACAAGGGTTGTCGGCTCGCCGTTCAGGACGAATGTGGTGCCAAGAACCTTTGGGTCGCCACCGAATTCTGCCTGCCAGAACCTGTAGTTCATAACAAACACCGGCGGAGCGCCGGGCCTGCCGTCTGCTTGCGCGATCGTGCGGCCCAACAGCGGCGCGACCCCCAGATAATCAAAGGTATTGGTCGTGACAACCTCTGCAGACCAATACCGAGTGGACTTGCCGTCGTCGTACAAGACCCTGGCGCCCGCATGGGCAATCATGTCTTCAAACACGTGATTTTGCTCGCGGAACGCTTTAACTTCCTCAGGAAAGAAGAACCAGCGACTTTTCCATCCGCCTGTACTTGTCAAATTGCGTAATTCAAGAACGACGGATCTGTTGAACTCCTTGTAAGGAAACGCACGGAAGAACACGTCGTAGACGACGCTGAAGACGACTGTCGAAGCGCCGATGCCGAGCGCCAACGCGAAAATAGCGATGAAAGCAAAGCGGCGGTCCTTGCGGAGATTGCGGAGAGCGTAGCGGAAATCGCGGAACAGATTGTCGAGATGAGTTTCCCAGTGCGTGTCGCGGACTTCTTCTTTCACGCGTTCCACGCCGCCGAATTCCATTTGGGCGCGGCGCCGCGCTTCCTCGGGTGAAAGGCCCGCGGCAACGTAGTCGGCAATTTGCCGGTCAAGATGGAAGCGCAACTCTTTGTCGAGTTCTTTTTCCGCGCGAGATTTCTGAAACAGGCGGCGTATCCAGCGCACGACTATGACTCCTTCTGCGGCGCACGAAGGACCAGGCCGACCGCGTCACAGAGGCGTTCCCAGTTGACGACCTCCGCGTCCATTTCTTTGCGGCCCTTCTTGGTGAGAGAGTAGAACTTAGCTTCGCGGCCCGTTTCGGATTCCTTCCACTCGGCCAGCAGCCAGCCTCTATCTTCCAAGCGATGCAGCGCGGGATAGAGGGAACCCTGATGGACCTGGAAAAAATCCTTGGAGATCTGGCGAAGACGCTGCGCAATCGCATAGCCGTGGCTGGGTCCCAAAGCCACGACCTTGAGGATCAGCAGGTCGAGAGTTCCGCGGAGGAGTTCACTTTGGGCTTCACTCATGGTGACACCTAGAAACCCGACATATACGCTCTGTGTGGTCGACTGTCAACTACGGAGGTCCGTTTATCGCCTCCCGCCTTGACACGGTTCCGTCGCGCCGAATAGGTTTCCTCGCATGAAAGCACGGGTGTTGCATCGCTGGAACGTCACCATCGCCGAGGCTCGAGCGATTCAAATTGCGCTTCGCGAACGAATGGAACTGCACGACCGCTTTCAGCGCCTTCGCTACGTCGCCGGCGCGGACTTGGCGTTTGAACAGTCGGAGCCGATCACCTGGAAGCGCGGCTTGAAGGCAAGTTCCGGGCGCGCCATTGCCGGCGTCGTCTTGTACAAGTTTCCGGAGTTGGAGGAGGTGGAACGCGTTTCGGCCGTCCGGCCGCTGCGATTTCCCTACGTGCCCGGACTGCTCAGTTTTCGCGAGGCGCCAACGCTGCTGGCGGCGTTCGCGCGGCTGCGCCACGCGCCCGATTTAATCTTCATTGACGGCCACGGCTATGCACATCCGCGACGCTTTGGGATCGCGTCCCATCTGGGAGTGCTGCTCGACCGTCCGACAATCGGCGTTGCGAAATCATTACTGATCGGGACGAATGACGAACCGGATGCGAAAGCTGGAAGTTGGGCGCCGCTTCTCGGCGTGCATGAAAAGAAGCAGAGCGAAACAATCGGCGCGGTGCTCCGAACGGCGGATTCCGTTCGCCCGGTATTCGTCTCGCAAGGCCACCGAATCTCGCTC
>Ga0209517_10007902_pt1 | contig 12586 bp, 9 predicted proteins | sample PeaSoiMetSII2010_FD_187695 | JGI IMG/M metagenome (GOLD analysis project Ga0209517, IMG submission 187695) | Peat soil microbial communities from Weissenstadt, Germany - SII-2010 (SPAdes) (version 2) | ecosystem: Environmental > Terrestrial > Soil > Wetlands > Peat | place: Germany: Weissenstadt...
CTCCATCCGAGGAGGATGATTTCCCCGGTGAATATGGATGGAAATCAGAACCGCACAGGAGGAAACATGAGAGTAGCTGCAAACAGGATTCCCTTTTTGGTGGTGTCGGCCGTATTCTGTGTCATTTTCTCGGCAGTTCAACCTGTTTTTGCCGCCGAGCCGATCAATATCGGAGTGATTGGCTTTCAATCACCCGCGCCGGGCAAGTCCCTGTTTGACGCCGCGAATCTCGCGGCGGAGGAGATCAATGCAAAGGGGGGCATCGACGGCCGCCCGATCAAACTGTTCGAGTATGATAACCACGGCAAGTCGGCCGATGCCGTTGAAGCCTTTCAACGAGCCGTCTATAGCGATCACGTGGTAGCCGTAGTGGGTATTTGGATCAGCGAAGTGGCCCTGGCCCTCGAACCCTGGGCATCCCGCCTGCACGTGCCTTTTATCGTTACCGGGGCGGCGTCAACCATGATCAGCGGCATGGTTCACGAAAATTACGACGCAAATAAGTACACCTTCCAGTTGCAGCAGAACTCGGATCAACTGGCCGAGTCCGTAGCCGACTTCTTAAAAGATGATATGATCACGAAGCTGGGATACAAAAAGGCCTATATTGCGAGTGAGAATTTCGCATGGACACAATCCCTGGAAGACTCCTACCTGAAATACCTCCCGGCAGCCGGGATAGAGGTCGTCGGCCATATGCGGTTTGCCCCCGATACGAACGATTTTACGCCAATTTACAGCACGATTGAACAGCAGCACCCGGATATTATTGTGACCGGTTGGGCGCATGTTGGGGTTAAACCGACGGTGCAATGGCATGAGCAACAAGTCCCCGCCCTGCTTGTGGGGATAAACGCCCAAGCCAGCACATCGGGTTTTTGGGCCGGAACCAACGGTGCGACAGAGGGGGTTATCGGTCAAAATTCGGCTTCCGAAGCCCCGATAACGCCCAAGACGCTCCCTTTTGTCGAGACCTACAAGAAGCGGTTCGAAGTCAGCCCGGCATACTGCGGCTACAACACTTACGATGCTATGTATATCCTGAAAAATGCGGTCGAGCTTGCGCATTCCACCAAAAGCGATGATCTGGTAAAGGCCCTGGAAAAAACGGATTACATGGGCGTAGTAGGCCGAATAGTATTTCTCGGCAAAGATAGTCCCTATACCCACTCCGTCACGTACGGAAAGGATTATGTATTGGGTACCGAGACTCAATGGCAAAATGGAAAGCTGGTCACCATATGGCCCAAGCAAGCAGCGACCGGCTCCCTGATTGTTCCCGATTTCGTGAAGCAGAAGAAGTCGGCCGAATAGGCCCCGGCGTTAGAGCTGACCAGACCCGGCAACTTGCTGCGGTGGGCCGGCATCCGGCCTAATGCTGACAGCATCGGGTCCGGCCGGCCCGCCGCGAGCGCATTAAAAGTGCCGTGTGCATCATTTAGTTCCGGAAAGTTGACATGCATCTACTGTTGCAAATCTTAGTCAATGGCTTTATCGTCAGCTCGATTTACGCATTGGGCGCAATGGGCTTCTCCCTGATGTTTGGCACGGCAGGGATCCTCAACTTTGCCCATGGAGCCTATCTTGTATTGGCAGGCATTGTGGCCTGGTTTTTCATCAGCCACTTAAAGCTGCCCCTCTTGGCCGGAATGGGCATTGGCGTTCTGGCATCCGTTATTTTTTCATATCTCCTGTTCTTTCTGGTAGTCAACCCTATCGACAAATCCACAAGGATTCCAGAGGGAGAAAAAGAGATTTTCGTGCTCACGGCCACCCTGCTCTGGTCAATGATCATTCAAGGCCTTCTCGACTATATATTTGGCACAACGCCTGTCATCATTCCGCCTTTTGCTCACGGCAACATGCACCTGTTTGCCATCAAGCTGACCTACAACACGCTTATCCTGGCCGCCCTTTCGTTATGCATCATTGGATTGCTATGGTTTGTCATCAACAAGACCAGGGCCGGTAAAATGCTGTTGGCGGCCTCGATGAGCCGTACCGGACTGGCCATTATGGGCATAGAGCTCAAGCGGGTGTATCTGCTGCTTTGGGGTATTTACGGCGTGTTGGCGGGTGTTTCGGGAGTCCTGCTGTGCTCCTTTTTGGGGGCATCGGCGGAAGGGGCGCCGGATCTCACCGGTTTAGCTTTCTCCATAGTGGTCCTGGGCGGTTTGGGCAGCATCACAGGGTCTTTTATTGCCTCCTACATTATAGGGTATCTTGGAACGATTACAGCATACCTGGTCTCCCCTTCCTATACCTCGCTGCCGGCGTTTTTTGTCCTCGTTGTCATCCTTCTCATAAGACCCCAGGGTCTGTTCGGGAGGTTTTAGCAGAATCCTATGAGCTTTAGCCCCTCATCAAAGAATTTACTCAGGTTTGCCGCTTTCTTACTGGTTGTTTTTGCCTGCCTGCCGTGGTTTTTGTCCTTATATATTGCCGGCGTGCTAACTATTGCCTTCTATTTTTCCGTTTTCACCATGTCCTGGGATCTTCTGTTCGGCTATTCCGGCGAGGTCAATTTCGGGCCCACGTTTCTCATAGGCGTTGGCGCCTATGCCGCTGGCCTGTTCAATGTGAACACCCATCTGCCGGTATTGGTCTGCGTGCTGTTGGGGACCTTGATGGCCGTGATTGCGGGACTGCTGCTGGTCGCCCCGGCCCTTCGGCTGCGGGGGCCATATTTTTGTTTGATAACCCTGGTATCCGTGCTTGTGCTGGCCGAGTTCATAACCATATTTGCCCAATACACGGGTGGAGAAATAGGTATGACGCTCCCCGGAATTATTTCCACAAGCACCATGGTCAACTATTACCTGGCATTGGCGCTTGTTTGCGTCAGCGCAGGTGTTTTTCTTACTATAACCTCATCGCCCATCGGTCTTATTTTGCAGGCCGGGGCGCAGGACCCGGTCGCGGCCGAAAGCCTGGGATTCGGCATCGTAAAATATAAAATTCTGGCTTTCAGCTTGAGCGCTTTTTTTTCGGGCTTGTCGGGCGCTTTGCTGGTTTTTTACATGGGGACGGCATCGGTAAGCGTGGTCGTTTCCGTTTCGGTGATCCTGCAGATCATCATTGCCGCCATCATTGGGGGGCGGCACACCATCCTGGGTCCCATCCTGGGTTCTCTGTTCATCATTGTGACCGGTCAGTGGCTTCAATATCTGGGACAACTCGATTACGTGGCTGTTTCCATTTTGGCCTTGATTATCCTGTTGTTTCTTCCTGACGGCATTGCCGGGATCGCGCTGCGCAGACGTTGAGGCCAACACCGGCGCATAAGTGATTTTTGTACCGGAGCCCGGCGGCTGGCTGCGGCTCTGGTTTTTGAGGAAATATCAATGGCGCTGCTTGAAGCTTTGGGACTCAGCAAGAGGTTTGGAGGTATTCGCGCGGTAAGAGATGTTCATTTTGCCGTGCAAGAGGGGGAGATCGTCGGTTTGATCGGACCCAACGGTTCGGGCAAATCCACCCTGCTGAGCCTGCTGATGGGGGTGCACAAACCCAATAGCGGCAGCATCCGCTTTAACGGCCGGGAGATCCAGAACTGGCCCATCAACAAGCGGATAAAACACGGTATGGCCATCGTATTTCAACATTCCCGGCCGTTGAATCGGCAGACCGTGCTGGATAACATTAAACTGGCTCTCCTGCCGGACCGGGTATTCAATATCCATTATCCCGCAGATATCGAAGAAAAGGCCTTGAAGGCAGCCAGACGGCTGGGGCTCGAAGATGTAGTGGACTCATACCCGGGATCACTGCCTTTTGGCCACCTGCGCAGAATGGAGGTTGCCAAAGCGCTTGCCCTGGAACCAAGACTGTTGCTCCTGGATGAACCTTTTGCGGGTTTGACCCCTTCCGAGGTGGGTGAACTTGCGGAGTTGATCCTCTCGGCAAAGACTGAGAGCCAGGCTATAGTCCTTGTCGATCACAATGTTAAAGCGGTTTACAGTTTTGTGAATAGAATCATAGCGCTCTATGTCGGCAACAAGATAGCGGATGGACAGCCCCGTGAGGTCATGGCGGATGCGGAGGTACGCAGGGTTTTTCTGGGAAAGAGTATGGACGAAGAGGCAGGGTCGCTGTCTTGCCCTGTCGGCAGCTCTGCCGACGGCAATTTTCTTATGGATCTTAACATTGAGTCCGTAAAATATGGGAAAGCTGAAATCCTGAGCGATGTGGCAATCCGTATCGGCGAGGGCGATTTTGTTTCCCTGGTCGGGCTCAATGGCGCCGGCAAATCCAGTTTGCTCAAAGCCATCACCCGATTGGTGAACTATGAGGGCGATGTAAAATGGCGAGGCGTATCCACCAAACATATGACTACAGCCCAAATTATCCGGCTGGGCATCGCCTTTGCCCCGGAGACCAAGGAACTGTTTGGCTATATGAGCGTCAAGGAAAACCTGGAGATGGGCGGCCAAAGACTAAACCGGCATGAGCTCCAAGCCAGGCTCGATGATGTCTATGAGCTCTTTCCGATCCTGAAAGAACGCACTGCACAGCCCGCATACACCCTGTCGGGCGGCGAGCAGCAGATGCTGACCATTGCACGGGCCATGATGCAAACGCCCTCCCTGCTCATACTCGATGAGCCGACCCTGGGCCTGGCGCCGGTGGCGCTTGACGCTATTTCGGAAACACTTTCAACCCTGCACGGCAAACTGGGACTGACCATACTGCTGGCTGAACAGAATCTGCATTTTGCGCTCAAACATTCCAACAGCATTTATTTGCTCGATCATGGGAGTATAAGCTGGCAAGGCCCGGTCGAGAGCTTTGTGAAAGAGGCCGGCCACAAGTATCTGATATGAGGGGACATCATTGCAAGAGTGGTCATCGGCAATCGGGAAGGGAGAAAGGATGAAGATTCTAGTAGGCTATGACGGGTCCCTTGCCGCCAAAGCGGCCGTGGATGAAGCGAAAAAACACGCCCTGGTTTTCAAGGGCCGGGTTTACGTGGTCACAGCCCTGGTGGGAGACTCTGAGACCACGACGGAAGCCATTGAAAAGGCCGAAGAGGAACTGGAATCCATAAAGAAATCTCTGGAGCAGGACGGAATCCCTGTCGAGACTCATCTTCTCATCCGCGGCTTGAGCGCGGGCGAGAGCCTGGTCGAATTCGCCCGAGAGCATCAAATCGACGAGGCGGTGGTGGGGGTGAAGAAAACCTCGGCGGTCGGCAAAATGATTTTTGGTTCCAACGCCCGCTTCGTCATCCTGCACGCACCTTGCCCCGTGCTTACCGTCAAGCGGCCGGGAGGCGGTGGGACCGCCGGCCAGGAGGCGCCGCAGGCGCCATAACGAGCCGCGCAGCGGCGAAGGGGGTGTGGGGGGCACAGCTCCCCACGCTTTTAAGTATCCATCTTAGATGTTGTATTTCTTCATCTTCTGATACAAACCCGTTCGGTGAATCCCCAGAAGCTGAGCTGACCTGACCCTGTTGTTCCCGGTCTTTTTCAGGGTTTCAATAATGGCCCGGCGTTCGGTATCTTCCAACAGCTCTTTGAGATTGGACGATGGATTTTCCTGTGGGCACTGCTCCCGGATGAGAGGCGGCACGCGAAGCGTCAAGGGTAAATCGTCGAGTCCGATGCAGGCGTCTTTGCACACTATCAAGGCGCGTTCGGCAATATTTCTGAGTTCTCGCACATTGCCGGGCCAGGCATAGTTTTTCAATAATTCCATCGCTTCCGGTGAAACGGTGGGAACGCGATGTTTCCTGCCCCGGCACAGTTCTCCCAGAAGATGTTGGAAAATGAGAGGAATATCTTCTTTTATTTCTCTAAGCGCGGGCAACCTGATGGTGATTACGTTGATCCTGTAATAGAGGTCCAGGCGAAATCCGCCGCTGCCAACCATTTTTTCCACATCGCGATTGGTTGAGCAAATGAGCCTGAAATCAACACGTCGAGGCCTGCTGCTGCCGATTCGGTCGACTTCTTTTTCCTGGAGAACCCTCATCAGCTTGACCTGCATGTTGAGCGGCATATCCCCTATTTCATCCAGCAGGATGGTGCCGTTGTGGGCCAGTTCGAATTTTCCGGCCCTGCCTGCGTTGCGGGCGCCTGTAAAAGAACCTGCTTCATAACCGAATAATTCGGCTTCGATAAGTTCAGCGGGTATGGAAGCACAATTGACTTTGACAAAATTATTTTTTCTTCTCTGGCTGGCCTGGTGAATGGAATGGGCGATGAGTTCTTTGCCTGTCCCCGATTCTCCCGTAATCACCACCGGCGAATCGGTTTCCGCCGCCTGTCGGGCCAGCGCCTTCGTTTGCGTGATGAGATCGGAGTTGCCGACGATACTATCGAAACTGTAGCGGACGCCATAAGTCTGATCGAGTTCTTCCCTGTAGAAATCAAGATGTTTTTCCAGGATATCTATGCGGTCATACAATTCCTTCAGCCTTGCCGGTGTCTTGAACATCAGTTTTCCGAATGCCCCTACGATCCGGCCATCCCTGGTGAGCGGGATGCGGGCAATCACCCGCTGGTTGTCTTTAAGCATCATGCCGGTGCCTATTTCGGCCTTGCCCGTTTCAAGGACCCTGGTAAGCTTGCTCTGAGGGCTCACCTGGGTAATATGGCGCCCGACAGCATCTTCGGGCAGTATCGGGTAGATGCCTCTTGTGGCCGTGCTCATAAATCGCACTATGCCTTCGGCATCCACCAATATCAAACATTCATAAGGGTTATCCAAAAGAGCAGCCAGGAGCTGTTGCGGTATGTCGTGGAGAATAGTCTCTATGCTGTCAGGTTCTTGCATGTGATCACAATCTCCCTTGATCTCCTAACGAAAGATTTCACGAATCCACTGATTAGGAGATCATTGCCTTTCGTATCCGTTCACCGCACTTTGCTAATAATTTTTGCACCACTTATCCGTGATCATCCGTGATATCCGTGGTTCAAGGATCTCGATCACTAGCGGAAAACCACGGATATCACGGATTAAGCCATAGTCGTCATCAAGGCACACCCGCTTCCAGCACAGACCTTTGTGCTATCCGTGGTGACGCTTACCGCCTTTTTCAAGCGATTCCATAACCATTGAAAAGAGGGTCTCAGTGATTTGAGCGGACCCTCACTACGTTTCGGGTCTCCCGCTACACTTAGGGGCCGCGCGGGCGATGCTTCAAGTCCGCGCCCGATCTTTTGTGAGGGCGGACCCATCAGATTCTAAATGGTTGCGCCCCTGTTTTAAAGTACCAAGATCGAGTTGCATAGAAAAACCGTAATGTTCCCGGTTACAGAGTTTCCGGCAGCCGGCCATGCAAGTCTCCGGCCTGATTCCTGCCACGTGGTTTCACCTGATTTTTAAAACAAACGACCGGCTGCTGCATGCGATCGTGGGCTGGCCTGTGGTAAGGTCTTCAACCGCCAAGGCCTTTTGTTGTCGCTACGATCGCACAAGAGGGGCTGATCCCGTTGAACTCCAGAAATGTTAATGGAAATGCAAATATTTTGGCAGAATCCTGTACTTTGTACAGAGGAGAGGAAGGTTAAACTGTTGAACCATGTCTAGCCACAGATATGTCCCCGTATTATCCTCTCGAATGCCTTTTCGAACCGTTCATCGGCTCGTAGGTCTTTATTTTGTCGGCGACTTCTGCGAAACGTGCGAATTGATCTGGATCGTCGGGTTCGAGTTTTTTCTTTTTTTCACACCGAACATCTCTGCTTATGAGTCGTTCCGTCTTGGATAAATCCAGAAAAGACGACGGTCGATCTCCGTTTGAGCCTGGCGTTTGGGGAGATTGGATACGGATTCAATCACTTCCGAGTATAAGTCTGGCGATATAGAATCGATGTATTCACTGGAGCAATTGTAGAAGAATAGCTCGCATTCCATGCCTCAGTAGCTCCGCAGCGGTTTGAAGAACTCCCTGATCTCCCGTGCCAGGGCCTCCGGCTGCTCAAGCGCGGCGAAGTGGCCGCCTTGAGGCATGACAGTCCATCGTTGGATATTGGTGTAAACCTGTTGTGCCGCCGAGCGAGGCGGGCGCAGGATCTCGCGTGGGAACTCGACATAGCCCGTCGGCACGGTGATTTTGGCGCCCTCCGGAACCGGCCAGACGCCGCGCCTGAGTGCATAGTAAGGCCAGAAGGAAGACCCAATGGCGCCGGTGACCCAATAGAGAGTGATGTTGGTCAGCATCTCGTCCAGGCTCACGGCGCTATCGGGCTCGCCACTGTTCTCCGTCCAGGCTCGAAATTTTTCCACAATCCACGCCGCCAGGCCGACAGGGGAATCGGTCAGCCCAAAAGCAAGCGTCGTTGGTCGCGTGCCCTGGATCCACTGATACCCGGTCTCCTCCCTGAGCCATTCGTGCAGTTGCGCAAGGAATACCTTCTCCTCACGGGTCGAGGTTTCAAGCATCTTCCGATTGTGTCGCAGCGGCAGCATATTGAGGTGAATTCCAGTAACACGCTGCGCGAACTGGTAAGCGAGGCGCGATGTGATAAACGCCCCCCAGTCGCCTCCCTGCGCGCCGAAGCGCTCGTAGCCAAGCACATCGGTCATCAGCGCGGCAAAGACCTCGGCGATCTCCTCGACGCTGAAGCGCTTCTGTCCGGATTGGAATGAGAGTGTGTAGCCCGGCAGCGAGGGCACCACCACAGTGAAGGCGTCGGCCGGGTCGCCCCCGTAGCGCACCGGGTCTGTGAGCATGGGGATAAGCTTGTGGAACTCCACCACCGAGCCCGGCCAGCCGTGGGACAGCAGCAGCGGCATCGGGTCATGCCCTTTACCGTGCTCTTGGATAAAGTGCACCTCGATGCCTGCCAGCGGCACGCTAAACTGGCGAAAACGATTAAGCATCGCCTCTTGCGCACGCCAGTCAAAACCACTGCGCCAGTAGCCGATCAGCCGCTCCATATAGGCGACACTGACGCCGGTAGCCCACGGCTCGATCGGCGGCTCATCAGGCAGGCGCGCGCGGGACAGCCTCTCCTGGAGGTCCTGAAGCACGTTGTCGGGAATGCTCAGTTGGAACGGCGTAGGTTTTGGTCGACTCATACATCCTCTCGTTGGCGAATGCAGCGGTTGGCCCGTTGCAAGCGCGCCGCTACCGTCTCATTCAAATTCTTCGGGAGTCATCCTGAAGACCCGAATGCAATGTTTACATACCCCTATTCTCTCATACTGATAAGGTCTCATTTCAGTGCCTACCGGTCAGTTTGATTACAATCCCTAGGTTTCAGGATCGACACTGGATTTGGTATTGGACCCCTGGACCTTCTCACGCACCTTCTTCGCGCATTCAGGGCAAATTCCGTGGCTGAAATCAACTTCAGAATGTTCGCTAATGTATGCTTCCATTTGCTGCCAATAGCCCCGATCATCGCGTATTTTCCCACACCACGCACAAACAGGAAGCAAGCCTCGCAAGGTCCTGACGTTGGCAAGCGCTTCCTGAAGCTCCATGACCAGTTTCTCGCGCTCCGACTCGGCTTGCATACGCGCCGTGATGTCACGAACGAACATGAGAATTATGTCTTCCTGGTTGATGTGTAGCATCCGGGCAGACATCAGCCCGATGATAACTCTGCCATCCTTCCCGCAGAACCTGGCTTCTTGGTTTTCCGCAAACCCGTTGTCCCTAAGGCGGGCGACCAGGCGTTCCCTATCTTCGGGGTCATACCAGATATTTAGTTCAAGGCAGGTTTTTCCAGTGACATCATCACGCGTATAGCCAGTGATCTTTCTGAAACCGTCATTTATATCAAGATACATCCCGTCGGAAACTCGATTGAGAGTTATCCAGTCAGGACTGAGCCGGAACTTTTCTTCGCTTTCTCTCAGTGCTTTTTGCGCGATCTTGTGTTCGACAATTTTCTGGAAAAGGCTATCATTTACGCTTCGAACTTCTTCAAGAAGATTGAGGTTTTCGAATCTTAAAGCAATGGAGGAGGTTATAAACTCACTGTGTTTGAATGCATGAATCTGAACGGCTAACAGATAAATGATGATCAGGGAACCTACGGTATATCCGAATTGCCCACTCTCCATAGAGCATCTAATCGCGTAGAACAGCATTGCAGGCCCGGCCCATAGAGTAGAAGCAAACCTAATGGACACATGCGACAGGGTCGTCCCCGCCGTAAGACCGCCCATTACAAGAACGAAGAGGGATATAAGCATGGAATTGCCGGAGGGGAAAATCATAAAAGCGGAGAGCCCCCACACTATTCCCGAAATCAGAGCCGAGATCAAATAGGCATTCTTCCATGGATCCCCCTCGAATGAACCGTCCCGAACTTTGCTAAACCTTAGATAAAGCGCGACCCTGCCGAAGGCGATCCCCAGCACCAGGGCACCCCATTGAAAAATGTTTGCGTAAGGTACGATATTGCGCACCGTATAGCATAGCACCAGAGCAACGATCAAGGAGGCCCCCTGCATCGTAGGAAGCTGTTCCATTGCGAGACGGATTTGTTCCCTCAGGATGCGGTGCTTGAAATCCTCGATCATTCTACGCTCCGTGTTCTCGAACAGCTACATCGGCACGCTCCGGAATATTAAATAAACGATAGGTGGTTTGGATCTCATCTGCTAATAACTCTGTCAGCTCTAAAGACTAATTGAAAAACCAGATGCAAAAAGGGCCTGGCGTCGGCATCCCCCCTCACTTTGCTGACAATTTATTTTTTATTTAAAAGAGGCAGATGCATTGCAACTCCTTCGGGTTACGCTCCCGCGAAGCCGCTGATGGTCAGAAAACAGAAAACAACGCACTTGATTAACTTAAGCGAACTTTCTCTACTGGCAATATTTTATACAGAATACGTGCCAAGGGGTGAGCAGCAGACAGTTTTCGCCCGGGAACCCGGGCGATCAAGCTCCACGATAATGTTCAGTCAAGCCGGTGACCCCGGATGGTGGGGGAGCACACCGTTGGCTGTGCTTCAAGTGCTGGATTACGTCTTTGAAATTGGACAGTTCGGGGTGACCATTTGGAAACTTGTAAAAGATTTACATGGTTCTGCGGGCACCATTTTCCTTTTTCAATGCCTGACCCCATTCTTTTCTCGGCTTACTCGGATATTACTGATTTCCATCTGCGCAATCTGCGTCATCTCAAAATCAACCTTATTTTATTTTAGTACTCCTTCTCAGATATTGACATCGAGGGGCTGGTTCCGATGGGTACCTTAGTTCAAACGCGTTGCTGCATAGTAGGAGGGGGACCTGCCGGCATGATGCTCGGGTTGCTTCTGGCACGAGCGGACGTGGAAGTCCTTGTTCTGGAAAAACACGCCGATTTCTTGCGCGACTTTCGCGGAGATACCATTCATCCTTCAACTCTCGAACTGATGTACGAACTGGGCCTGCTCGAAGAGTTCCTCAAGCTCCCGCATCAAAGGTGCAAGAGCTTGGCGGGCAAGTCGGAGGCGAAGCCTTCATCTTAGCCGATCGAAATGGAAACCGAAGCTACCGACCTCATCAAGGAGAATGGACGAGCCGATGGGCGGCATTCTGTGATTCGAGCGCGCGGAGGGCTTGAAGTCGGGTGGTCCCTTCAAGCTTCTCAAACGCTGTCCCTACCTTCGCCGATTTCCCGCGCGCCTGATCGGCATCGGCTTCCGTGCAGAGCACGTGAGGTTAGCCGATACATAGACAGGCCATTTCTTGCACCAAAAGGTGAAATCTGACCGGATGGACCTCGCAGGGAGGAACGGTTAAAGAGTTTCCGGCAGTCGGCCATGCGAGTCGCCGGCCTGATTCCTGCCATGTGGTTTCACCGGATTTTTAGAACGGACGACCGGCTGCATGCGATCGTGGGCTGGCCTGTGGTAAGGTCTTCAACCGCCAAGGCGTGTTGGTGGCTACGGTCGCACTAACAAACAAGAGGGTCCGATCCCAATATTACGGCAATAGAAGCGCCCTTGAACTCCAGAAATGATAATGGAAATGTTTTGGCAGAATCCTGTACTTTGTACAGAGGAGAGATATGTGGAACGAGGAAAGGCCACCCCTTACAATCGGAGCGGGAACAGGTTGCACATGAAGGTTTTGACGGCGACTGGCCCGACATTAAGAGCCCGCCCTCATGATCCATTAAACTGCGCACAGGAGATAGCCCCTCCCGTCCTCATTGGATCAGTTCGACTTCACATAGCCTAAAAGAGCTTCCGGCAAGGACTGGGCAGAGCTTCGGCGACGTGCTTGGGGGTATCCCCTGAGCTTCCCCGATACCATGAAGGGCGGAAAACGAGCTATTAACTGCGGGGATGGTGGTATGTCCTCAAATTGTCCAAATTGGTCTGATCTGCATTGTTGCTTGTGGGTTTTGATCGGAATATCGTATAATATTAGAGATATACGGCATTCCAAGAGCTTTTTCGGATGGAATCCGACCTGCTAATGCGGTTCGGCTCCAGTTGGGGCCAAGTTGACGCATTATTCAGGTCAGCAGGTCAGGGGGGATTTGCAATGAGGCAATCTCTGCACAGGGAGATTACCAACATGAAAAACATCTTAAAATGCACCACATTCCTGTTCCTAAAACGTATAGCCCAGGATTGGCAGACAGCTCAAAGTCAGATATAGTTCACAACACAAATTCAGTATCTGA
>Ga0209517_10007903_pt1 | contig 12586 bp, 14 predicted proteins | sample PeaSoiMetSII2010_FD_187695 | JGI IMG/M metagenome (GOLD analysis project Ga0209517, IMG submission 187695) | Peat soil microbial communities from Weissenstadt, Germany - SII-2010 (SPAdes) (version 2) | ecosystem: Environmental > Terrestrial > Soil > Wetlands > Peat | place: Germany...
TCATCAAATGTCATATAATAAACCTACACCAGTTTTTAAACTACATATGTCCAGTACATGTAAAATATGAAAACTTTACTTTTTACACTCTTGGCAGTAACTCTCTTTCTGAGTACAATGACTTTTGCAAGTGCTCAATCTAATACTACTGGTACTACTCCACATAGTAATATTGCATCCACAAATGGGAATGTTACTGATCCAACCATTGTTTTAGGAGGACCTCAGGATAATCCGAATATATCTAATACTACTACACAAGTACTCACACCAGTAAGACAACCCACTACACCACCAACACCGTCTGATAATCAAGGAGTAATTAACACCGCACTGTCTATTCCAGAATTACAAAATTGGTCACATGATTGGCAATATGTTGGCATGTCATTTCTTGGAAACAACAAGGCTGGAACATCTGCTTTTCAATGGGAGTATGCATTTGTCGATCTAAAAGCGCCTTCTAATAGTGCACCTTTTCCATGTAAGATTGATTGGAGCGCAACTATAGAAGTAGATATGACTACAATGAAAATAATATCTGCGGACTACCTACAATGGAATCACATATCTGTGAGGGTCCTGAAGGTGGAGGAGTACAGGATCAACCACCAGCAGTATATCGACCTACTACCTCACAACAAGTTTCCAATACTACAACTACAGCAATAAAACCCAATGTACAAGTAGCTCCTCAAGTAACGCAACCAGCTATAACTTTGGTACCTACATTGTCAGCAATATCATCAACAATTCCTGTTTGGGTGAAAGGTATTTTCAATTATCATGGACAAGGACAAATATCTGATAATGAATTGATCAATGCAATCAGCTTCCTAGTACAACAAGGAGTCATCAAACTAAAGTGACTAACAAAAAATTAACCCATAATCAACCGAGAATTTACACGTAGAAGATCAACCGCAGACTATACAGCACCTCTAGCATTTAGAAATTCATCCGGTAATCACTATACGGCCCATCTGAATTTGCCGATACGACTTAACCTATATAGTTTGATGACGTATAGTATGAAATGAAGAAGAATGTCTCTGATGCAGAATTTGTAAACGAGTCAGTAGAATTTTTCAACGAGCGAATTGAACAAATAATTGCTCAACTTCATGAATCTGCTCTAACCCCTCAGCAAAAAACTACACTGGAAAATGAAAAACAAATAATCATAGAGCGAAGAAACTATTGGAAGATAGAGCAGACTAAATTGCAATTATGTGACTAAATTCACTCGTTTGTTTTTACTTGTCTAATCACAGTTTTGTCATTTTGTCCAGTTTAGTTTACAAAGTACCTTGGAAAGGAGTTAACGAAGAGTCCACTTTATCCAAGATAAATCTTAGAAATTCTGATAATGGTTTTTTTAGCCAATGTTTTGCATTCCATTCCAAAACTAGATCATGATAAAACTTCCATTCGTCTTCATCTTTTTTTAGATGTAATACCATCATTTTTTCAAATTCTCTTGTATCCCAATCAACTGGGCATAGCTTGCTATCCATCTGGGTTAATTTACCATCTCTAACTTGAAACGGGTAAGATTTACACACACCGGGTTTGAAATCGTTTACGGTACAACGAAAGAACTCCCCAGATTCTACAAGAAACGTGCATGCATTACTTTTTTGTTTTAATGCAAGATCAACTAGTCCTTCTTTTACCTTTATGCCAAGATCAAAGTCCTTTGCGCCATAGATATCAAGAAAAGTCTCAGGTTTTACCCCGAGTCCTTTTACAAGCCTGTAAACATCATGTGCGTTTACAAATATCGTGTATTCTTTGCAGCAATTAGTATGGCAAGAAATACAAGGATAATCTGCAACATCTCCAGAATTAGTCAGGTTTTACTTTATCATCTTGCATGCTTTATGCGTATGTCTTGTTCGATTTTTAATTGGGACACAAATCACTATATGGTAAAATAAAATATGCTTTTTTTTATAATAATTGACAAAAGTTAAGTAACGTAAAACAGACTAGAAAAATCGTGGAAAAGGGATTTGTTTTAATCAACTGCGAACTCGGAGCAGAAGACTACATAATTGAAGAGCTCAAACTCATACCACAGGTAAAAAACGCAAATGTTACGTTTGGAGCCTATGATGTAGTAGCAGAAGTACAGGCAAAGAATTCCCAAGAATTTGACCAGACCGTATCTCAAAAGATACGAACATTATCGCAAGTGGTAAGCACAATGACCCTAAAGGCTACAACCCAAGAATCAAAGTAAAATATTTTTTAGTACAATTACCATATTCTAAACAATAGCAAAAAGTTGCCAAACATAGCTTGTTCAATTTGGCGCTCCACAAATTCAAGTGTGTTTTGTTCCAAAATACAAAGTAATGTCAAATTCATTCATGACCGCAATAGATGTCATAGACCGTAGAATTATAGAACTACTTATGGAAAACGCGAGAACTCCAGCACGTCAGATTGCAAAAAAGCTTAGAAGTGAAGGTCATGACATTCAAGATCGAGCGGTTGCATATAGAATAGAACGACTTGAGAAAAGGAAGATAATAACAGGATACGAGGCCATACTTCATAAACTACTAGTTGAGGATTTTGAGGCGCTGTATTTGAAATTTAAGACAAATAAACCGTCAGATGTCTTGTCTGATGAGATCTGCAATTTTGTCAGGGAACTGCCAAACTGTTTACTGACCGCTTCAGTCACCGGAAACTGGAATCTACTAATATTGACTGCTAAAGATGAATTGGGCAAAAAATGCGAACGCCAAATTATTGAAAAGTTTTGTGAACATATTGAGGATTATAGAGTTGACAATTTGAAATTTCAGTCAATTAACAAGTTTAACATGCAGTCGGTAATGATATGAAAATTCCAGGATCCTATGAAAACACTGACAGTGGAATTACTGCTATAGTAGTTGATGATGACATTGATACTGTCTCTTTTCTTTGTGAACTTTTGGAGATAAAGGGCATCAATGTTATTGGAAAAGGATACGATGGGATGGAGGCAGTCAAGCTGTTCATAAAACTCAGACCAACCATTGTATTTCTGGATGTAACAATGAAAGACCATGACGGGTTTTTTACATTAGAAAAGATAAGAAAGATTGAACCAGATGCCATTGTAATATTGATGACGGGAGACTTGTCAGAAGACACTCAGAAAAGATTGATTGAACTTGACGCATCTTCCATAATTTACAAGCCTTATGACATTAATGAAGTAATGCGCCAGACAAACGAACTAATTATCAAACTAAAACAAGAGTTGGTGCAAGACATTGCAGCTAAAAAGGCCCGTCTAGAAAAGCTAAATATGATACTTGGGAATCGTCTACATGAATCAGACATGGATACAATTCGCAAGGCACAATATTTTGATGAAAAAGAGAAACTAGTCTAAATCAATTTAGATACCAGATTTTGCCTGGAATACCTAAAAACTGATTATAATAAATAAAAAAGAATGGGTGTGTACTCTTACTTGCTGTGAGAGTATACCGTATCTACGCTAAAGAATGGACAGTTGACAACAAAGCCTGCCACCATTGTATCGGTCATGTCACTTTTGCTAGTCAGGTCGTGAGTGTTCTCAAGCACGGTTGCCATCGTTGGGTCTTTCCATGTAACTACCTGTATTCTCCACATTGGGGAATAGTACTGGTCTCCCTCTTTTGCACTTGCTACTCCTGATTGAAATCCAAGAGGTCCGCTGCCAACTATACCGTTAGAAAATTGGTATAGATCAGCCGCTGAACTTGTAGAAATCGTATTTTGAGTCTTGTTTGCAAATACAATTCCAAGTGCGTCTGCTGGACCCTTTTGTGATGCATCAGTTGCGATATAGTAAATCGTTGAACCGTCAGGAGCAAATCCCCTATGAGCAACAAAAGTTACTTGCATCTTGTCAGTGTCTATGTTTAACACTTGGGCACTTCCGTAAGAGCCAGACTCGCTTATACTGTCGCGCAATTTCATGTGACCTGCTGGAATAGTTCCATCCAAGCTTCCACCCCACTGTACAATTGGACAATTGACAACTATTGTTGTTGGCATGATTGTTATTTTTCCTGCATTAAATGCGTTCATGATGTCATTTTCAGAGCCAAGAACTGTTGCGTTTGTTGGGTCATTCCATTGTACCAAATTTACTTTCCATAACGGACTGTAATTTGTCTGTCCTGGAATTGAATCAACAACATTTGGTTGAAATCCTAGCACGCCTCCTCCCCTGATTCCATTTTTGAATGCATAGATATTTGCAAGCGAGGTAGCTGGTGCCTTTTCTAATGCAGGTGCAAATGTTACAGGAAAGTTTGTGAAGTTAGCTAGTGCACTTGCTATTGTCGAATCAGACGCCTCAGTTGTTACATAGAATACATCTTGTCCTTCAAACAATCCCTTGACCAATGGAATAACAATTGGGAGATTTGCGTTTGATAGCTTTAGAGTCATGCCCTGGTCTTGTTGCATTGTCATTGAGTTTGACATTGAATTTGTCATTGTATTTGACATGGATGAGTTTTGTGCCATCATTTGTTCAGGCATTGTCATTGTAGGTGTCTTTCCTTTCTGTGCTTGGCCAAGTTCTATTTGCATCATGGTGTATTCTCCACGATTGCATATGTGATCTCCACATACCGGAGTATTTCCAAATGTTGCAGTAAGAGGTTGGTCGTTCAGCATGCTCAAGTCTCTCTGAGTTAGTGCATTTACAGACGGAACAAAGCCAGTTATTGCAGACATGGAAAGCAACGGCAGAATCAAAAGAACTGCCAAGCTACGAGTTTTGTATGTCATTACAGGCATAGATTCAAATTTTCTAGTTAAGACTTGTTCCAAATCTCTTCCAAATCATATGAACAAAAATCTTCAAACCATCATTATGGACAAAAATATCCAAGTAGAATGTAGTCTACAAAATAAATTCAGTTGAAAACCCACTGAAGATTTGAGTCCTGTAAGACTCTCACTAACGAATTTGAACAGGAAATTCAACACTTTTCTGATGTAATCGCTTTCCCAGATAAAATACACCTGTGATAATCCCCATCTCAATAGGTGCAATACACCATAAGCAAATCAACAAAATCTTTTTCTTTCTAGGGGATAAACCCATAACCTGTCTGTACCACTGTGATACATACTTCATTTCTTAAACCTCAGTTGGCCATACTTTCTCTTAAGGTTATCTTACACAATTTTTCTAGAAAATCCGTAAGACTTGAATTATAATCTGAGATCAAAGGATTGAGCCACGTGCATTTTGCTAGAACAGATTTAGCTAAATCCAAGGTTTATGCCAGATTAGTTCCAGTATATTCGATACGTTTTTTTAATTTTTTATTTATTGGGGCTTCAAGATAGTAGGGGGTTTTTTCCTTCCTTTGGCATATGCATAGGTAAATGCACAAACTAGGACACTAACACACAAGACAGGACCAGAAAGTTCAGGTATCACATCAGAGTGAGTCAGGTTTTCATATAATGATGAAATTGCTATAACAAACGCAACTGCGCTTAGCAGATATGACAGGTATCGAAATCCTCTAGTACCCAATGTTCTTGAAAATGCAGACCTGAACAATACACTGTCTAGTGAATCCATAGCTATCATACCAACTCCAAATATGGCTATCATTACAAGTGCAGATTCTATTCCTAGTACAACTGTACTGGCTGCAGAGATAGCAAGAGCAGAAATTTGCGTTGCAGTATCAAATCCAAGACCGAAGATTATGCCAATGATAAAAGACGAGCCAAAAGTGCCCACACCTTTTGTCCTTGGAAGAATTTTACCTATCAGAATAGCAGGAGCGGATTTTCCAAACTTTTTCATCGCGTAGATATTAATTGCTCCAATGAATCCTAGCGCCGCAGCACCCATTATTCCTGACCACATAGAAAACACGCCGCTTTTATCAATTACACTTGCAGCAACAAATACAATCAGAATCATTTCTCCCAGAACTGACAGCATATGCCCTGCGCTAAATCCAGTGCCTACCCATCTTGATTTTTTATCTGCATTATGGAATCTGACTAAATTATCAATGGCTGTTATATGATCTACATCAAGTGCATGACGTATTCCCAATCCAATCAAAGTAACAATAGTTATTGCAAATGCCCACGAGAGATAATCTGTCAAATTATAACTTTCTCCTCAAAAATATCTTGACAGAGCGTTGATGGCATTCAGCAAACTTGCTTGGCGTAATTATTTAAATACTTGGACGGTTTATCCAACTCAAAATCAATTTAAGATCGATATAAATACAATCCAAACTTTTCTAATCACATAATAAGATGCATCAAGTGATTCGACTATTATCCAGAGTTACAGACAGATATGCCCCAAGCAGGATTCTAAGCTTTGACCTGGCTCATGTCTTTAAAACCATGCAGATGATGGAGATAGGAAAGGCAAGCCGAAGCAAACTTGTTCAAGAGATGGGACTTGGTGAAGGTTCCATCAAGACATTGGTAAAACACCTAAAGATGAACGGTCTGATAGAAAACTCCAATGCCGGAATGTGGTTAACAGGTAAAGGAAGAACTGTATACATGAAACTATGTTCTGTCATACCTGCAGAGACAGATATTCCAAAATGCTCCATCGTATTAGGCAGATTCAATCATGCAGTACTCATCAGGGGTTTTGCGTATACTGTAAGAGCAGGAATTGAACAGAGGGATATTGCAATCAAGAATGGAGCCATAGGTGCAACTACCCTAATATTCAGAGAGGGCAGGTTGACAATGCCAAACAAGAGCCAAGATGCTCTAAGAAAAGAACCAAAAATATACGATCTTATCATGGCACATTTGAGACCAGAAGATGAGGATTGCATCATAATAACCAGTGCAGATGATAGAAAAACTGCAGAAATGTCTGCCAAAAGTACTGCGTTACAAATTATTTCAGAGCATGAGAAACATTTTTGACTCTAGATTAGAATGGGTTAGACGCAATACCATTATGAGATTATTTTAATAATAATTTTTACACAATGCTTTTCACATCACATGTTTAACATAATATCATTGAGTTATTTACAGAATACAATTCCTCTTGTTCTTTTGTTGATGTTGTACAATTCAGCAGTGTTTGCTCAAACATACAGTAACCCAAGTTCTGTTTTTACAAATGATTCAGATGCGGTCTGTGCATATGTACTTAATGGACACCTAATGTATGGCTCAAATTCCTGCAAAACAGATGGAGTACCCACCATTTTATCACAGGCAAAAAGTATTACACCAGACGTCATTTCGTACTTGGCAAATACTGATAAATCACTATACGTTCTGATTCTAAATCATTACCAGTGCAATGAATGTAATTTGGACTTGTCAAAACTTTGCACATATGATAACAACGGAAATCAAATTCCGCAATTTTCAGATGAACAAAAAAAAGTTCTGTCAGACCTGCAAGCAAATTTTTCATTTAACATATGTCCATTTACAAACCACTCTACCAGTATGACTCTGCCCAGTATGGCATCATACAACATACCCGATCCCCTAAAACAATTCAGGTCAGGAGTTTCTGCAAAGAATGTAAAATGTCAGAAGGGTCTTGAGATAGTTATCAAAGCAGAAGATGGTACCCCTGCTTGCGTGACACATAATGGTGCCATCAAACTGACACAAAGAGGCTGGTACAAAATGCCATGAAATAAAAAATTAGACTTTCTGCGTGAGTTTGTTTTGTAGGTTTCAAGTCATGTAAGAATCTCTACAAACTCCTTTCCACACTTTTTTATTTCCAACTTTTTTTAGATATTTTTATTCAGGATCTCTCTTTTGTTTACACTGCCTACATGTATTTCAGGATAAACAGGCATGCCTTTCTCATATGCTAATTTTTCATCATCAATATAATCAAAACTTCCAGCATCTGGAAAATCTGTTAAAATTTCCATTATCAGAATCTTTTCTCGACTAGGTTTTTGTGTCATTTCATATGTAATTGTAAAAACTTCTACAGTCCTCTTATTGCGTGGATCATACCATTGTCCTTTGATGGCTTTTTCGTAAAGCTCTACTGTTGCCATATTGAGATTACCTGAACTTTGATCATTTTTCAGCTCTTAACAAGGAATACATCAATACCCCTCCAGATATTGCAAGAGATATTACAAATGTTATCAATATTTCATGCATGTCACGTTCCTCCCTTTACTAAAACTTCTTGTGCATACACTTCTGGATATTGCTTTACCAGTTCTACGTTTAGATTCAATACATTGATGTAATCTGGTGCAAAGACTAGAGCATTTGTTTCCTTATTTTTTGCAATATCAAGTTCAACTAGTGTTTTCAAAGCATTTACCGGAATTCCAGTTGCATTACTTATAACAGGTATTTGAGAAATAGCCATGTTAGGAGTAATGTCTGGATCTACACCTGATCCTGAATCAGTTGAATTTCTTGGTTGAAAGAATTTTGTAGAGTTGAAATTTTGTGCGATAAGTTCTGAGCCAACTACTTTACCGTTTAGTACAACCTGACTTCCATTTGACTGGTATGGAAGAGTAGTCTGACCTATTGCTGTAATCAACAACGGATAGGCAACCCCCGTAGTGATAATCATAAGCACGACTATTCTAATGGCGGGCGAAAATACTTTGCTCTTTATTGTTCTCATCTTCTATATCATCTCATAAAGACCGACAGTAGAAGGTCAATTGCTTTTATTCCTGCAAATGGAAGTACCACTCCTCCGACTCCATACATCATCATGTTCTTGATGAATGTCCTCTCTGGAAGTTCTGGCTTGTATTTTACACCCTTGAGCGATAACGGTATTAACATTGGAATTACTATTGCATTAAAGATCAACGTTGACAGTACTGCACTTTCAGGACTGTGAAGTTGCATTACATTAAGCACTTCCATTTTTGGATTATCCTTCATAAACATTGCAGGAAGGATTGCAAAGTATTTTGCAACATCGTTTGCAATGGAAAATGTGGTGATTGCACCACGTGTCATAAGCAACTGCTTTCCAAGCTTTATAACTTTGAGAATCTTTGAAGGGTCAGAATCCAGGTCCACCATGTTTGCAGCCTCCCGTGCAGCTGCAGTACCTCTGTTCATTGCAAGTCCGATATCAGCTTTGGCAAGTGCAGGTGCATCGTTGGTTCCATCACCAATCATGCCTACAACGTGTCCCTTTAGCTGTTCTTCCACTACTCTGTTTAGCTTGTCAGTTGGTTTGGCCTCTGCAATAATTTGATCAATATTTGCCTCTCTTGCAATTACCTGTGCAGTAAGTAGATTGTCACCTGTGATCATAACAGTTGTTATGCCAGCGACATGGACTTCATCCAACTTTGTTCGAATGTCCTTTTTGAGAGTATCCTTAAGCGAGATCAATCCAATTATCTCGTCATTTACTGCAACTGCAAGCGGTGTTCCACCACTCTTTGACACCTCTTGAGCCTTCCAACGTAATTCTGGCTCGTTTACATTTGTGGCAATCTTTAGAATTGCCTCAACTGATCCTTTTAGGATCTTCACTGGCGTATTGGATTCTTCTAGTTCTTCCACCTTGGCAGAAACCCTAGTACGTGGTAATGTTGATTTTAGAGTTTGATCCTGTGTAGTGGATAATTTTTTCTTTGGTGAAAATTCTATGCCACTAAAACGTGTTTCTGAACTAAACTCGACAGGCTTTCCTGTCATAATCTCCATCATAAATGGCGGTTCGATTTTCTTCTCATTTGCAAGTTCAATGATTGATGTTCCTTCATGCGTGTGATCACTAAAAGATGCGGCATAAGCAGCTTGTGCAATATCTTCGTCTGTAAATTTTTCCATCGGAACAAATGCAATTGCACGTCTTGCACCTTCAGTGATAGTTCCAGTTTTATCCAAGATGAGTATATCACAATCACCTGCTGCCTCTACTCCCTTTCCAGATTTTACTATGATGTTGTCTCTTGCCAGTCTGTTAATTCCAGCAACTCCTATGGCAGGCAATAATGCTCCAATGGTGGTGGGCATCAAAGCCACTAGTAATGCAACAAGTATCGAAATATCCATGTGATATCCAAGATAGTATCCAAAGAACAGCATAGTTCCAACTACGATTATGAAAATTAGTGATAACCCTGCAAGCAGTATGGTAAGAGCAATTTCATTTTTGGTCTTTGGCCTTTTTGCACTTTCAATTAATCCTACCATCTCATCAAGGAAGCTCTTACCAGCTTCCGAGGTTATCTCAATTATGATACTGTCGTTTGCCACCTTGGTTCCTCCTAGCACTGGATTGTCCTTTTCTTTGAAGGCAGGGTTTGACTCTCCAGTCATCATAGATTCATCTATGAACGCTCTTCCTTGATGTACGATACCGTCCCTTGGAATTATCTCTCCTGCATAAACTCTAACTCTGTCTCCCACCTTGAGATTGGCGGAATTTACCAGAACCTCTTTGCCGTCTACTAGTTTTTTGGCCAAAACTTCCTTCTCCAAATTTCTAAGAGAATCAACCTTTGCTCTTGCTTGGGACTCTGATAAAGATTCAGAGAATGTTGCAAACCAAACTGTAACAATTAGAATTATGGCAGATTCAATATAGAATATACGGTTTTCATTTACAAATTCTAATGACATGTTTGGCAACAAACCTATTGCAAGTAGCAAAAAGAATCCAACTTCAACAGTAAACATTACAGGACTTTTTTTGGCAAGATAAAGTGGACTAAGCTTTGTTACAGAGTCCCCGAGCATCCTTTTGTCAAATATTGCTTGTTTTAATTTTGTCGCCATTATTCCATCACACTACATTGAAAACGGTCCCATTATCAAGAACGGAAAGAAGGTAAGTACTGTTAAAACGAATACCATTATAGATAATACCCCAACAAAGAGAAAGCCTGAAGTTTTTATTGGTTCGACAACTTCTTTTCTATCCCTTAGGGTAAACGATCCTGCAATTGCCAACATCAATACAAATGGGGCATAGCGTCCAAGTAACATGACCGCCATTGTAGACCAATTCCAAAATGGTGTGTTTGCAGATGTGCCAAGATAATCTGATCCATTGTTTGCAGCAGCTGAACTATACTCGTACAAAACTTGTGTAAATGTTGCAGGAGTTGTTTGTTCTCCTAGAATACTTTGTGCACTCTCAGTAGTATACGCCAATACTGATGGAACCAATATCAATGCAGGGTGAATCAGAAATACAAATGCGGCAAGTTTGACATCTCTGGGGCTTATCTTCATGCTCATAAATTCTGGAGTCTTTCCTACCATTAGTCCAACCAAAAAGAGCGTAAGTATTACAAAGATGATCATCATCATCATTCCTGCACCGTCTGCTCCAGGGATAGCTTGTACAAACATGCCAAGAAAGAGTCCAATTACTGCATTTGGCGACATTCCCGTAAGAGATGCATTTGCAGAACCAGTGTTTGTTGCTATTGACGATTCCTGGAAGAGCGCACTTCCAAAACTCCCAAATCGTGTCTCAAGACCTGTCGGGCCGCTCTGTTCTGAGAATCCAAGAGCAAGCATCACACCAAATCCAATCAGCATGGCAGCAAGTATGGAAATTCCCCTTCCTTTTCCCAATAGATGACCATATGCTACGGGAAATGACAATGGTATTACAAGCATAAGGATACACTCAAAGACATTTGAGACACCAGTCGGATTTTCAAACGGATGAGCAGAGTTTGCACCGAAAAACCCGCCTCCATTACTTCCAAGATCCTTTATCGACTCAAGTGATGCAACTGGCCCAATTGTAATTGTTTGATTTCCACCTTGGAGTGTGCCTACGGTGATTGTTGGATCCAACGTCTGGGGAGCCCCAAGGAAAAGTAATAACAAGGCAGAGAAAAATGCAATTGGCAGTAAAAGTGTTAAAATTATTCTAGTAAAATCAACATAAAAGTTTCCTAATCCGAATTCTTTTCTGATAAAACCTCGGATAAATGCAAATGCTGCAGCCATTCCAGATGCAGGTGCTACAAACATTAGAAAGGTTAATCCAACCATCTGTGAAAAAATCGATAGTTGTTGATCGCCAGCATAGTGTTGAAGGTTAGTGTTTGTAACAAACGATGCAGCGGTATTAAATGCAAGATCAAGTGATAACCCAGGCTTTGGCGAGAGTGGTAGATTGTTCTGATATATGAGTACTGCTAACAGAAAACCAGCTGCTATGGCATTAGTCACTATTAGTGCCAGAGTATATTGTTTCCATGTCATCTGTTCATACTTGTCTACACCAATTATCTTGTAGAAACCGTTCTCTACTCTGCCCAATGTTTTTTCTAACGGTCTTTTTTCATAAATAATCATTCTTGCAATGTATCGGCCAAAAACTACAGCCAATCCAAGAGAACCTACCAGTACAACTAGAAGTATTACAATGTCCACATAAGGTCACCTAGGTTCTTTCTTTACAATGTAGATACTGATTCCATATTGGACGTGTTTTTGACAACACTTGCAGTTCTACATTTGTATCCATCTGAAATCAGCTATTCACCAAGATACATGAATATAGAGATTTCCGTAATTCAATAACATTATTAATCCATTATTACGTTATTAAATAACATGTCAC
>Ga0209517_10007904_pt1 | contig 12583 bp, 13 predicted proteins | sample PeaSoiMetSII2010_FD_187695 | JGI IMG/M metagenome (GOLD analysis project Ga0209517, IMG submission 187695) | Peat soil microbial communities from Weissenstadt, Germany - SII-2010 (SPAdes) (version 2) | ecosystem: Environmental > Terrestrial > Soil > Wetlands > Peat | place: Germany...
CCCGCCGCCGGCACTGGCGGCTTTCTCCTTTCCGCCGCCAGCCACATTCTCAAGGACTACAAGCTCGTCGTTTTACAAAAATCCATCTCAGACGACCCTCGCCCCCTCGCTTCGTCCGCCTCTTTTGAGGCGCTATCATACGGGCATGGCTTCCCACCTGACCCGCCGGCAGTTCACCCGCGCCAGCGCTGCCGCCACGCTCGCTGCCCTCCTTCCCCAGGGCGTTTTCGCCAACACCTCCGCGAACAAAAAAGCCGTGGTCCACGCCGACCAGGAAATCGGGACCGTCCGGCCCGAATTCCATTCCCACTTCGCCGAGCACTTGGGATCCTGCACCTATGGCGGTATCTGGGTGGGCAGGAAGTCGCCGATCCCCAACATCGACGGCTTCCGCAAGGCGGCGGTCGACTATCTGAAGGAACTGGGCGTCCCGGTTCTGCGATGGCCCGGCGGCTGCTATGCCGACGATTACCACTGGCGCGATGGCATCGGACCCGTGGAGAAGCGCCCCAAGCACGTCAACGTGAACTGGGGAAAATACATCGAGGACAACAGCTTCGGCACCCACGAGTTCATGGGTTTCTGCAAGCTGATCGGCGCCGAGCCGTACTTCGCCGCCAATGTGGGCACGGGCTCGCCGCGCGAGATGCGCGACTGGATCGAGTACTGCAACTTTCCCGCCGGCAGCACGCTGGCCGACGAGCGCGCCGCCAATGGATCGCCGGAGCCGTTCCGCGTGCGCTATTGGGGAGTCGGCAACGAATTGTGGGGATGCGGAGGCAACTACCGTCCCGAGGCCGCCGCCGCCGAGTTTCGCCGCTATGCCACATTTGCGCGCCTCGCCGGCGGCAACGACGTTTACCTGGTGGGCTGCGGTCCCAGCGGCAATGACACCGCCTGGACCCGTGGATTCATGGATACGCTGGCCGGCCGCACGCGCATGAACGGCTACTCCATGCACTACTACGAGAACGGCGGGCTTCCTCCGGAACAATTCACCCCCGAGGCCATGTACACGCAGTTCAACCTCTTTCCGCGCGTGGAGCAATCCATCATCCAGCAGCGTGCCTTGCTCGACAGCTACGACCCCAACCGCGGCATCGGGCTGTTTTTGGACGAATGGGGCGTCTGGGACCGGTTGCGCGAGGACTCCAAGGGACGCCTGTGGCAGCAGTCCACCATGCGCAGCGCGGTGGGCGCGGCGCTCGGTTTGAACCTGTTCAACCGCCAGGCCGACAAGCTCTACATGTGCAACATCGCGCAGTTGATCAACGTGCTCCAGTCGGTGCTGCTCACCGACGGTCCGGAAGGCAGGAACTGCGTGCGGACCACGACCTACTATGCGTTCATGCTCTTCAAACCGCATCGGTCGAAGACCGCGCTGCGCGTGGAGACCGACGGCCCCAAGCTGGCTGACTTCGGCGGCCGCGGAGCAGGCGGCCGGGGGCCGCAGCAGCCCGAACCGCTGCCCGATCTTTCCGTATCCGCGTCGCGGCTGGGGCCGGAGATGGCGATCACTTTCGTCAATCCGCGCCACGACGTCGACATGCAGGTGGACTGCGCGCTCCGCGGCGTGACCGCCAGGCAGGCGCGCGCTCAGATTCTGCACCACCCGGATATCAACGCATTCAACAGCTTCGAACAGCCGGACCAGGTCGGGGTTAAGCCCCACGAAGCCGGGGTGGAGGGCGCCGGAGTGCGGGTTACGCTGCCTTCCATGTCCGTGGTCACCGTCACCCTGCAAGTAGCCTGAGGCTTCCCTAGGAGAAGTCCGGTACTGGCATTGGGAGCTGGCCGGTACTTTCTGGAACTGCCGCTACCCGTGACGCTACGTACGGGACTGTTCCGGCATTTGGGAATCACTCATAATCCGGACATGGACGCACACCACGGTATGAGACGACAAGCCGGCAGCTTCGCGGCCGATGACATGAGCCAGGATCTCGCCGAGTATTCCCTGCTGATCGTTCTTGCGCTCACGGCAATCGTCGCCCTGGTACTGATTTTTCATCCCAGCGCCTTCGCAGTGGTAAACATATCGAGTCCGCAACTGCTGGCGGCGGAATGTGCCATCTGACAACGCTTACGCCGGGATCGAGGATGCCTACGGTTTTGGATCGAGTATAAACGTGGGTACGATGCCCGCCGCCGACGAAAAGCCGGTCTTGCCCGTGGAGAGCCAACTCGAGCACCCCTGCACCTTGCCCAGGTAGGCGTGCGGGTGCACGTCCACCTGCATCTCGCGAAACTCCAGTTGTCCGAAGCTCAGCAATGGGAACACCGAGCGCACCGGCTCCACGCGCTCTTGCACCACGTAGGGTGAGCGCATGGCCTGTTTGATCGCGCGGTCCCATTGCGAGCTGTCCATGTCCCACCCGAAGTAGGAGTGCTGGTCGCCGTAATCGTCGTTGGGCTTGAGGGTGAGTTTTTCGCGGTTCTGGGTGATGAATTCGAGAAGATCGATGCTGCGCTCTTCGTAGGTCGTCTTGGCCGCGGCCACCAGGCGCGTCCAGGGCACGTGCTCGCGAATCGCTTTGCGTTCCGCCGCCGGGAACTTGGCGGTCAGGCTCTCGTCGGTCAGCAGGCCGAACATGGCCTTCTTATGGGCCAATTCCGAACGGAAGCTGTTGACCACGCATACCGACCGGTCGCGATACGCCTGCACCAGCGGGTGCGTCAAATCGAACCGGATCAGGAATTCCTGCACGCCCAGCCGGCGGTACACCACGTCGATTTCGAAATTGCCCCGGCGCAGCCTGCGGTTCCGATATTCCAACTGCTCGGGCGGGACAATCTCCACCGCGTACCCTTCCTCGCGGAAGAAGTCGCGGAACAACTCGTATTCGCTTTGCGGCGAATGGTACACCGGGCGGAATTCCACGATCGCAATGTTGGGCTTCCGGACGCCGCCGAACTGTTTGTAGGACTTCAACAGGGCCTGCAACAAATGTTTGCGGCTGCCGGCCTTCGCCAGCGCGTACTTTTTGCGGAACTCCCGCACCGGGGGGATGTCGTAAAACAGATCGGCCAGCGCGTCGGCATAGCCCGCGCCGGTGGGCGAGTCGGCATTGTATTGCACGAAGTGCAGATTGCCGTTGTTGAGATGCGAATCCAGCCGGGCGGCGACTTCCAGCGCCTGATAGCCCGGGTCGATGGCCGCCAGCATCTTCTCTGCGGGCAACAGTTCCAGGCGAGCCAGCAGGGCGGGCGTCGAGAGCACCATCTGCTCCATGCGATCGATGGCGCCGATGAGCGCCTCACCCGTCTTGACCAGGGATTCGTATTGCCGGCGCAAAATGAAATTCGGCCGCAGAAACGGACAGATGAGTCGTCCGCCGGAGGAAAGCTTTGCGGCTTCCATCCGTTCATGAAGTGCGTCGGCCCACGCGAGTTCGCTCAATGGGCCGCTCTCCAGAAGCTTGTTATATCTCCCGACTGCGTCTTCCAACTGGGACATTCTGACTTGAAAACCTATTCTATAATCGAGTATGCCACAGAAGTGCGCAAAGCGGTACTCTTAGACCCGTCCCTCCCTATATAAGTTAGTTTTTATCAATCTGATACGGGAATTTTAGCGTTATTTCAACAAAGCCCGGAAACCCGCGAACGGGCCCCAATACCGCCGGGTGGGGCGGTCCCCCCGGACCGCGCGGGGAGTCCTCGTCCCGCTCCGCGAGCTGAAGGGGTGACCGTATGCCGCGGCCCGCTTACTTCTTGCGGGTCTCTTGCGCCAGCCGCACCCGCGCCTCATCCAGCTTCTTGCTGACCTTGGCAACTTCGTCGGGGTCGGAATCGGACTGCGTGGGGCCCTGCGAAGCCTTCAGGGAAGCCTGCCACTGGGCAATGGCTTCCCGCGTCTTGCCGAGCTTGAAGTAGACGTCTCCCAGGTGGTCATGCACCGTCGGATCGTTGGCCATGCGGTCGATGGCCCGCTGTAACTGGTCCTCGGCCTCCTGCAGCTTTCCCTGCCGGAAATAGACCCAGCCGAGGCTGTCCAGATAGGCGCCGTTATTGGGTTCCAGGTCCACCGCCTTCTTGATCATCTGATACGCCTCGTCCAGGCGGACGCCGCGGTCCGCCAGCATGTACCCCAGGTAGTTCAGCGTGCCGGCGTTGTCCGGGTCCAGTGCCAGCACCTTGCGGAACGCCGCCTCGGAGGCGTCGTACCTCTTCATGCGCTCGTACATCGCTCCGCGCATGAAGAACACACCCACTTTCTCCTCGTCGTTGGTGGACAGGCCTTCGGCCTCGTCCAGCGCCTTGCCCATTTCCTCGTACCGCTTGCCCTTTTCGTAGAGCTGGGCCAGCGTCAGTTGCGTCTCGCGGTCGCGTTCGCCCTTCGGCAGGCTGCGGATCTCCGCTACGGCCTCGTCAATCTTGCCCTTGTCCGCCAGCACGGTGGCGTGCTCCGCCTTGATCAGCCGCTCGTCGGGATACTTCTTCGCCGCCGCATCGGCCTCGCGAAGCGCGCTGTCCAGGTCTTTCGATTCCCGATAGGTCTCGATGGTCTGGTAGGCGCCCTCCTTAGCGGCCTCCGGGCTTAGCGTGGCCATTTGCTTGAACGCATCCAGCGCCTGCGGATATTTCTCGGCGCTGCGCGACAGAATCCCATACTCTTCGAGATAGGCCGCCCGGCGGCGAGCCTCGGCTTCCGAGTACGTCTTGCGAACCGTGTCGTCCAGCAGCGCCTTGAGGGCGGTAATCGCCTCGTCGGTCTTGCCCTCGGCCTTGGCCAACTGCACTTCCTGGTAGCGCACATCCTGGCTCTCGTTGTCCAGCGCCTTGGCCTTGCCCAGCGCGGCGTGAGCCTTGGGGAAATCCCGCTTCAGGCGATAGATCTCGGAGATGCTCAAAGGAGCCTGCGGATCGCGGGGCTCGTCGGCGGCGATTTGTTCCCAGATCTTGAGCGCCTCGTCGAGCTGGTCGGAATACATCAGGTCCTGCGCCAGGCCGCGCACGATCTTGCCGTTTTCGGGCGCCTGTTCCATCGCCTTCCTGAGGACGTCGGCGGCGCTCTTGTAGTCGCGCAACTGCTCGTACTGTTCGGCCAGCAGGGTCAGCAGGCGCTCGTTGGGATTCTTGCTGGTGGCCTGCTTCAGCTTCTCGATGGCGCGCTTGCTGTCGCCCAGTTCGGCGTACAGGACGGCCAGTTGGGAGACCGCATCCTCGTTATCGGGGTCGGCCGCGAGGGCCGCGTTGAAAGCCTTCTCGGCCTCGAGCGAGTTGCTCGAAAACATGTACAGCCGCCCCAGCATCACCCAACTGTCGGCATCCTTGGGATCCTTCTCGGTGACCTTCTGGTATTGCTCGATGGCCAGCTTCAGCTTGCCTTCGTCGATCTTCCCCGATTGCGGATCGCCCACCGAGCGCGTGTAGATCCGCCCCAGCATGCGGCGCGCATCCAGGTTGTCTGGATTCGCCTTGAGCATCTCTTCGGCTTGGTTCAAGGCGTCGCGCAGGCGTCCCGTCTGGATGTAAAGATCGGTCAGCTCGTCGAAGATAATACTCGCGGAAGGATCGAGTTTCAGCGCCTCCTGGTAGTACTGAATGGCCTTCGTAACGTATTCCCGGTTACCCTGCGTCTCGGCCATCACCATGTACAGCCGGCCCATGGCAAAGTTGTAGTATGCGCCGGATTTGTCGTCCGGAGCGTTGGTGGTTGCCGCGGGGGTTTGAGCGTTCTGCGCGAGCAGCAGCGAACCCAGGGAACCAATTAGTAGAAGCGCTTTGGCAAAGCGAAGCATGGAGTTTATACTTTCTTTCGACCGCCCCGGTTTCAAACCCGATGAGGCACCCAGTCCGGCCACAGAATCACAATCTTATTGTATAACGGCCTCCCAGGGCAAAGGTCCCGAACCCGAACCGCCCCCTGAGAAAAACAACGCCACCGCCGAACGGTCTCTTCCCGATGACGCACGGGACCGGCCGCTGGTTGCGGTAGTGGGACCCACCGGGTCGGGAAAAAGCGACCTGGCCCTGGAGATCGCTGCGAAATCGAACGGTGAGATCGTGAATTGCGACTCCCTCCAGGTCTACCGTTATTTCGACATCGGAACCGCCAAGTTGCCCCTGGCGGACCGGCGTGGTATTCCGCACCACTTGATCGATATCGTCGACCCCGACGAGCTGTTTACCGCCGGAGAATACGCCCGGTTGGCCCGCGAGACCATTGCCGGGATTTCGGCGCGCGGCCGGCTCCCGGTGCTGGCCGGGGGAACCGGATTCTATCTACGCGCGCTCCTGGACGGCCTGTTCGCAGGACCCTCGCGCGATCAGGCGCTCCGCGACCGCCTGGCCGCCCGCGAATTGCGGCGGCCTGCGTCCCTCCACCGTCTGCTCAGCAGATTCGATTCCGAAGCGGCGCGAAAGATTCACCCCAACGATGTGCCCAAGGTGACCAGGGCGCTCGAAGTCTGCCTCCTCATGCGCAGGCCCGTCAGCCAGTTGTTCCGCCAGGGCCGCGACTCGCTGGTTGGCTACCGCGCGCTCAAGCTCGGCCTCTTGCCCGATCGCGATGTGCTGTATCCGCGGCTCGACCTGCGCTCGGCCGCCATGTTCGACGCCGGGCTGGTGGATGAGGCGCGGCAGATCCTGGCGAGGGGATTCGCGCCCACCGTGAAGCCGTTCGAGTCGCACGGGTACAAGCAGGCGCTCCAGCTCATTCGCGGAGAGCTGAACCTGCGCGAGGCGGTCTTCTACGCGCAGCGCAAAACGCGCAACTACGCCAAGCGGCAGCTCACCTGGTTCCGCCGGGAAGCGGGGTTGGTGTGGCTCAAGGGATTCGGCGATTCGCCCGCAGTGCGGGATGCCGCGCTCAAGCGCGTCGCAGAGTTCCTGGGGTGACGCGGGGGCCGCCCGATCTGTTATCCTGATCGGACATTGGAGGGAAAAACATGAGCAGCGTGAGAGTCCTGGTTGGCACGAAGAAGGGAGCGTTCATTCTGACGTCGGACGCCAAGCGCGACAAGTGGGACGTCGCCGGCCCCCACTTCGGAGGCTGGGAGATGTACCACCTGAAGGGATCGCCCGCCGATCCGAACCGGCTGTACGCCTCGCAGTCGAAGGGCTGGTTCGGTCAGGTGATCGAGCGTTCCAACGATGGCGGCAAGAACTGGGAGCCGGTGGGCAACAAGTTCGTATACGATGGCGTCGCCGGCACTCACCAATGGTACGACGGCACGCCCCATCCCTGGGCGTTCACGCGAGTCTGGCATCTCGAGCCATCGCTGACCGATCCCGACACGGTCTATGCCGGAGTCGAAGACGCCGCCCTGTTCCGCTCGACCGATGCCGGCCAGACTTGGCAAGAACTCTCCGGGCTGCGCAATCACACCACCGGCTCAAGCTGGCAACCCGGCGCCGGCGGGTTGTGCCTCCACACCATCCTGCTCGACCCCAGCGATCCGCGGCGTATCTTCATCGCCATCTCGGCGGCGGGCGCCTTCCGCACCGACGACGGCGGCCAGACGTGGCGGCCCATCAACCGCGGCCTGCGATCCGAGTACATCCCCGATCCGGCGGCCGAAGTCGGCCATTGCGTGCACCACATCGCCATGCACCCCTCGCGCCCCGGCGTGCTGTTCATGCAGAAGCACTGGGACGTGATGCGCAGCGACGACGCCGGCGATTCCTGGCACGAGGTCAGCGGCAACCTGCCCACGGATTTCGGCTTCGCGCTCGATATCCACGCGCACGAGCCGGAGACCATCTACGTGGTGCCCATCAAGAGCGACTCGGAGCATTATCCTCCGGAAGGCAAGCTGCGCGTTTACCGCAGCCGGACCGGCGGCAACGAGTGGGAGGCGCTCACCGACGGGCTGCCGCAGAGCGACTGCTACGTCAACGTCCTGCGCGATGCCATGGCCGTCGATTCGCTCGATTCGTGCGGCATCTACTTCGGCACCACCGGCGGACAGGTCTACGCTTCGTCGGATGCCGGAGACCACTGGGCGCCCATCGTGCACGACCTTCCCGCCGTGCTTTCCGTGGAGGTCCAGACGCTGCCATGATCCGGGTGGTGCTGCCCGCGCATCTGCGCACGCTGGCGCGCACGGCAAGCGAAGTGGAGCTCGAAGTGGAGGGTCCCGTAACGCAGCGCTCCGTGCTCGACGCACTGGAGGCGCGCTATCCCATGCTGCGCGGGACCGTCCGCGACCATGTGACGCAGCAGCGCCGGCCGTTCGTGAGGTTTTTCGCCTGCGGCGAGGACTTTTCGCATGAATCGCCGGACGCCCCGTTGCCCGCCGCCGTGGCCTCCGGGGCCGAGCCGTTTCTCCTCTTGGGAGCCATCGCCGGCGGCTTCTAAGGGATCATGCAAGAATAACGAAGAGCGAAACCCAAGAGCGCCGAGAAGCGTTTTACACAGGCAGGAATGCCTACACAGGCAGGAATGCCTGTGCCACGGCAGGCCCGCGCATGAAGGAAGAAGACCGCCAACGGACGATCCGGCTGAAACTCGCCCGCCAGGAGATCGGGCGGCGTCCGGTGGTCCCCACCGGCTTCCCTTCTCTCGATGCCGCTCTCGGTGTGGGCGGACTGCCTCGCGGCCGGATGGTAGAGTTGTCCGGCCCTCCCTCATCCGGAAAAACCACCCTGGCGCTGCAGATCGCGGCCCGGTTCCAACAAATCGGCGCCACCGCCGCCTGGATCGACGCGGAGCACGTGTTCGATCCCGCCTATGCCGCCTCGCTCGGCATTGCCATTGAACGGCTGCCCGTGGTCGAGCCGGACTCGGCCGAGCAGGCGCTGGAGATGGCACGCACCTTGGTCGTGTCCCATGCGGTCGATCTTCTGGTGATCGATTCGGCTGCCGCGCTGGTCCCCCGGCTGGAACTCGAATCCCGTCTGGGAGAGAGCGGAGCGGGTCTGCAGAGCCGCGTGCTCGCGTCGGGCCTTCGCCGGTTGTCGCGGGCCGTGGCGCAGACCGCCGCCTGCGCCGTGTTTCTGAATCAGCTTCGCACCCGTATGGGACCCGGCGAAGACGCCGAAACCACCGCGGGAGGTCCGCCGCTCAAGTTGTATGCCACCGTGCGAATCGTCTTATATCAGGCAACAGCCGGCCGGGTTCGCTTCCGCGTGTTGAAAAACCAAGCGGCGGGAGCCTTCGCCGACGGCGTGCTGGAGTGGACTCCGGGCTGCGGCTTCGCGGAAACCGCGTAAAACGGCCCTTCCAGCGTGGAGCATGCAAAAAAACCTCGAAAAACCGGCCTTTTTTCGCGCATTTCCCTTTACAACACCGGGCCCTTCCCGTATCATTGAAATCGAATCGAAACGGCATTCGGGAGAGTGCCGCAATCGCTACAAATGGTTCGATGGTGAAAGTGGACGCGGGCCCGCAAGGATGGGCCGGCTTCAGAGATTGAAAACGACGGGAGAATCAAAAGGAGAATTATGGCGAATCAGAGAATGACCCAGACGCAACTGGTGAGATCGCTCGCCGAGGCCTGTGAAAGCAACAACAAGACGTCGCGCGCTTTCCTGGATCACCTGGCAAGCACGGCTATCGCCGAGGTCAAGAAGAATGGAGTCTTCGTGCTGCCGGGCATCGGCCGGCTGGTGCGAGTGGACCGCAAGGCCCGCACGGGGCGCAACCCGGCGACGGGCGAAAGCATCAAAATTCCGGCCAAGAAGGTCGTGAAGTTCCGCGTGGCCAAGGCCGCCAAGGATGCCATCGTTCCGCCCAAGAAAGCGAAGTAGCCGGGACCGGATCTCAAAATGAAAACCCCGCGGAGCCTCAGCGGCCCCGCGGGGTTTGTGTTGTTTGGTATCTGAAGCCGAGATGGAACCAGCTCACCTTGCGAGCGGTTCCTCGAAGCTTACGCCTGCTTCTTCTCTTCGACCTGGGCTGACTTCTCTTCTTCCTTCAACGCGGTCTTGAAATTTCTGATGCCTTCCCCTAAACCCTTCGCCAACTCGGGAATCTTCTTGCTGCCGAAAAGCAAAACGGCTACGGCACAGATGACGAGAATTTCGGGGAAGCCAAGACCACCAAGAGCACCAGCCAATTGAACGCTCGTAGGTTCCATACGGCCTCCTTATAATGTCATTGTACCGGATTCGGACGCGTTCTGCCGCCGGGGAAGCACCGTGGTGGGGCTTTCGCCCGCCAACCCCCTGACGACTAACGGAAAATAGACTGCAGGTTCTGCAGGTCCTGCGTCATGCGCGCCGAATAGGGCGCCGCAAAAACATTGATCGCGAACCACATCGTGCCGACCGAAATCAGCACCCCCGTCAGACGGTTCTTGCCCAGTACGATCCGCAGCAGCAGCGCCGCCACAAACGGCGCGACCGCCGTGGCTACCCGGAGGTGCGGGCTCAGGTCGTCCAGCAGACTTAGCACTAAAGGAGTGTAGCGTCCGCATGGTTGCTCCGGTCAATATATCCTCGGTTAGGGCTATCCTCGGTTAGGGCTCGGACGCTTACCCGACCACGACCGGCCGCCCCATGCCGCGGCGCAATCTCTGGGGGATAATAGCCACAAGGGTCCCCCCATGGAATTCGCCGAGCAGGTAAAATCCTCCGTCGATATCGTCAGCGTGGTGCAGGAGTATGGACCGCGCCTGCGCAAATCGGGGAACAACTACTCGGGACTCTGCCCTTTCCACAACGAAAAGACGCCGTCGTTTTCCGTCAGCGCCACCAAGCAGTTCTACTACTGCTTTGGATGCCACGCCAAGGGCGACGTCATCAGCTTCGTGATGGAAATCGAGAAGGTGAGCTTTTACGAAGCTCTCAAAACGTTGGCCGAGCGCCACGGCATCCCCATCCCCAAGCGCTCGCAATACGCCGACGAAGACTCCAAGCTGCGCGGCGCCATCTTCCAGATGCAGGAGTACGCCCAGGACAATTTTCGCGCCAACCTGAACGGCCCCCTGGGCGAGGCCGCGCGCTCTTACCTGGCCAAGCGAGGCGTGGCGCCGGCCACCATCGAGCAGTTCGGCCTGGGATATTCCGACCGCTCCGGCCGCGCCCTGCTGCGCATCCTCGAGCAGCGCAATTTCCCCCAGGCGCAGTGGGAGCAGTCGGGCCTGCTGCGCAAGCGCGACGATGGCACCTTCTACGACTATTTCCGCAACCGGCTGATGTTCCCCATCCACAACGAGTCGGGCAAGATCATCGGCTTCGGCGGGCGCGCGCTGGCTCCCGACGACAACCCCAAGTACTTGAATTCCCCGGAAACGCCGATATATAGAAAGAGCGCGGTGGTCTACAACCTGCACCGCGCCAAGGAGGCCATTCACAAAGAGGATCGCGTGATTCTGGTGGAAGGGTACATGGATGCGATCGGGGTCACCGCCGCGGGCTTTCGCGCGGTGGTAGCGAGTTGCGGCACGGCGCTGACCGCGCACCAGGTGCAGGTTCTGAAGCGGCACAGCCAGAAGATCTCGGTCAATTTCGATCCCGACGCGCCCGGCGCCAATGCCGCCGAGCGTTCCATCGGCCTGCTGCTTGAAGAAGGCATGCAAATTCGCATTGTCGAGCTGGATGGCGAACTGGATCCCGACGAGTACTGTAAGGAGCGGGGAGCCGGCGCCTACCAGCAACGGCTGGACGCGGCCAAGGGATACTTCTTCTGGCTGGCCGACCGGGCGCGAAAGAACAACGATATGCGCACTCCCGAAGGCAAAGTCGGCGCCCTCAAGGCTTTGCTTCCGGCGGTCGGCCGAATCTCGGACCGCCTGGAGCGCATGGCAATTGCCAACGAGGTGGCCGGATATATCGCGGTCGAACGCGGGCTGGTGCTCGATAGTTTTCTCAAGGCGGCGGCCGATCGGCAGGAGAAGAGCTTCGCCGCTCCCAGGGTGGTCCTGCGCCCCGATGAACGCATCCTGCTCAACGGGCTGTTGGCGCTGCCGGAAATTCGCGGCGAGGTCATCGCCGCGTTGAAGTCCACCGAGGCGGCCGGAACGTTTCCGTCGCGGCGCGTTTTTCAGGCCATCTTCGCTCTCGACGAGGCCGGCGGCCCATTCAGTTTCGAGGGCGTCATCGCCCGCCTCGATGAATCCGACCGCAACCTGCTGGCCCAGGTGGCCTTCACCGCCGATGCCGCGATTTCGCGTGAGGAGGTGATGGCGGCTGTGCGCCGCGTGAGCCTTACCGACGAACAGAATCGCGTCGCGCAAACGCGCGCGCGCATCCGAGAATTGGAACGCGCGGGCAACCTCGAGGAAGCTCTCCGCCTGATGGCCGAACTGCCCAGATTGAGCCCGCCGGCGCGCAACACGGGATCGGGGGATCGATGACCAATCGGCTGCTGATCGCGTTCCGCGCCGTGGTGTACAATGATCTCGATTCTCCTTCGCTTGGAGTACGGGGCTTCAGTGGCAATAGATGACAAATACGACGGCCTGCAGCGCCTCGTCCAGATGGGGAAGGAAAAAGGATACGTCCTCTACGACGAAGTCAGTGAAGTCCTGCCTGGTGAGCTTCCGGGGGGCGCGGAGCTCGAAGATGTGCTGGCCGGTCTGGACGGCGCGGGGATCGAGATCCTCGAAGAGCCCAAGGACTTCGAGAAGAAACTCGAAGAAGGCGAGGATCTGCTCGACCTGGAGCTGCCCTCCGGCTTCGGCGAAAAGGTCAA
>Ga0209517_10007905_pt1 | contig 12582 bp, 14 predicted proteins | sample PeaSoiMetSII2010_FD_187695 | JGI IMG/M metagenome (GOLD analysis project Ga0209517, IMG submission 187695) | Peat soil microbial communities from Weissenstadt, Germany - SII-2010 (SPAdes) (version 2) | ecosystem: Environmental > Terrestrial > Soil > Wetlands > Peat | place: Germany...
GGCCCCTTTCTGAGTCTCGACAACCAGAAAGTATCCGGTTCACGCTGGATTTGCCGGGCATGCGCTGCGGCATAGTGAATCATTCCCGGGACAGCCCTGCCGCAAGCGGGAGAGGGAGCACACTTCCGCCGTCGTCTCGAATGCGATCCTATCTCGAGCCGCTAACTGCGGCGTCTGGAGATCCCGGCATGGCCGGCACGTTCCGGCCACCTACGTCTTTTTAGCTTGGGGGAAGCTGAGACGTGGATGACCGGAACGGCAGATGGGCCGTGCCCATCATCAAGCCGCGGCTACGCTGCCGGCGAGGGGGAAGGCGCCGCGCCCTTGACGATATCGAGGTGAATGCCGCCGCATCGCGTGCAGCGCATGGTCCAGTATTCGGCGCCGGCGCGGCCGTTGATGACGCGCAGGACGCGCAACTGGCCTTCGCAATCCGGGCAATGGGACCGCACCTCGTCCGGTGAATTGGCTTCGTATTCATACATGGCTGGCTTGCCGCTTTTCTTCGATGATCACGGAGCGCTGGTTGAGATAGTCGATGCGGGTCTTGGCGTCCGCGATCGCCGCGCCCGCATTGGGCCAGGCGAAACCGACTTCCAGTTCAGGAAATGAGACGCCGTCGATGACGACCGGCTCAAAATCCGCGCGCCTGATCCTGGCGTGCCAGAGGCCCCTTCCAGCCTCGAATGCCTCGATTTGGAAGCCGTCATATTTCATGTCGTGTCCCCCGCAGTTCCGGATACAGGGGGGAAGAAAAACATGACTCCGCGCGATCGAATGTGAACTGGTTCACATCTTCGGCGATCTTTCGGTCCTGGCGCCGGCTTAGGCCGGGGATCGGCTTGCGGAGGTGGCCTTGCGGCGGGTTTTGCCGGTGATTTTGCCGGGCGCGGCCGGGCCCGCCGCGGCGCGGATGATCCAGCGCCGGAACGCAACGAAATCGCGCTGATCGGTGCGAAAACCGCGATAGACCAGATACCAGCGCATGCCTTTCGGCACGCTCAGGGCAAACGGCGCGACCAGCCGCCCGGCGGCGAGGTCGTCGTCGATATAGGGGCGGATGCCCATCGCCACGCCCAATCCGTCGGCGGCCGCCTGCTGCGCCTGGCCGTAGAACTGGAATTCCGGCCCGCGCGCCGTCACCCGCGTGACGCCGGCGGCCTTCAGCCAAAGCGGCCAGTCGCCTTCCGCATGCGCAACCCGCAGCAGATTGGGTCCCCGGAGATCGCTCGCACGTTTCAGCTGCGAGGCGAGACGCGGCGTGCACACCGGCAACAAATCGGCGGCGAACAAGGGTTCGGCGACGAGGCCGGGCCATTCGCCGTCGCCGAGCTTGATGCCGCAGCTCCAGTCGTCGCCGAACGGCGCCGCCGCGCCGCCGGTGGTGATGCGCACGTCGATGCCGGGCTCCTCTTTACGAAAATCCGCCAGCCGCGGAATCAGCCATTTCATGGCAAACGTCGGCCCGACGCCGATGGTCAGCACCCGCAGGCTGGCCGGAGCCGTCACCTGCGCGGTCAGGCTTGCCAGCGCATCGAAGATCGGCGTCAGGCCGTTCTGGTAGGCGCGGCCGGCGGCCGTCGTCACCAGCCGGTTCGCCTTGCGCTCGAACAAGGCAATGCCAAGCCGCTGCTCGAGCAGATGCACCAGCCGGCTGACCGCGGCCGGCGAGACGTTGAGCTCATGGCCGGCCGCGGCAAAACTGCCGCCGCGGGCTGCGGCCTCGAATGCCTTGATGCCGTTGAGAAACAACAGCCGCCGCATTTTACTCCACCCTCAGGAAAACTGATGCCAGGGCAAGATAACTCAGTTTGCGAAAACGGTCCAAGCAGGGCAGAGATATCACCCGGAGATTCGCATGACGCCGCTGATGATGGCCGGGCTCGGCCTTTTGATGGTCGCGACATCGTTCCTGTCGGGCATCTTCGGCATGGCCGGCGGGCTGATCCTGATCGGGGTGCTGTTGACCCTGATGCCGCTGCCGGCGGCGATGGTGCTGCATGCGATCACGCAGATGGCCTCGAACGGCTGGCGCGCCTTCCTGTGGCGGAAGCATATCAAATGGCGGCCGGTTGCGGTCTATCTGATCGGCTGCATGCTTGCACTAGGGCTCTGGTCGATCACGCGCTACGTGCCGGACAAGCCGATTGCCTTGTTGCTGCTGGGGGTGACGCCATTCATGGCGCGGCTGACGCCGCCCAATTTGAAGCCCGATCCCGACAGCCTCTCACAGGGTACCTTCTACGGCTCGGTCTGCATGGGGCTGATGCTGATGACCGGGGTTTCCGGGCCGTTGCTGGACACCTTCTTTCTCGGCGGCAAGTTCGATCGCCGCGCCATCGTCGCGACCAAGGCCACCTGCCAGGTCGCCAGCCATTTCCTGAAGCTGATCTATTTCGGCGGCATCATCGATTCCGCGGCTTCGCTCGATCCGACGCTCGCGGCCGTTGCGATCGCAGCCTCGATGACGGGCACGACGCTGGCGCGGCGCATTCTCGAGGCCATGACCGACGTGCAATTTCGCATCTGGGCCAACCGGCTGATCACGACCGTTGCCGGCTATTACATCCTCTACGGAAGCTGGCTGTTGGTGGCGCGCAGCAGCGCTTTTGCTTTCTGACGGACGGAGAAGTCCGATGGCCGATCTCGCAGATCCGCTGGTGCTTGATTTCGTCGAATGGATCGCGCGGGAGCCGCGGCTCTATTCGGAGGTGATCGCGACCTGGCGGACGTCCTGCCCGCGCCTGACGATCTGGGAGGATGCGGCCGATTCCGGCTACGTCACGCGCGAGGCGATCGCCGGTGTCGGTATTATCGTGACGGTCACCGAGGACGGCGAGAGATTGCTGCGCGCGCATGGGCGCGTGAATTGATCGCCACGGACCGCGTATTGCCCGCGCCAGTTCCGCCGATCACATTCCTCCGCCGCCGGTCGTAACCTCATTGACTTGCGGGCGCAGTATCCACACATTCATGCATCCGCATCCACCCCCGCGATGCATCCGAAATTCCGCCACGACAGGAACGCGCCATGATCGACCTTTATTACTGGACCACGCCGAACGGCCACAAGATCACGATGTTTCTCGAAGAGACCGGGCTGAAGTATAAGATTTTCCCGGTGAACATCGGCAAAGGAGATCAATTCAAGCCGGAGTTTTTGGCGTTCGCACCGAACAATCGCATTCCGGCGCTGGTCGATCACGAGCCCAAGGGCGGGGCCAAGCCGATCTCGGTGTTCGAATCCGGCGCGATGCTGCTTTATCTCGCCGAGAAGACCGGCAAATTCCTGCCCGCCGACATCTACGGCCGTTACGACGTCATTCAATGGACGTTCTGGCAAATGGCCGGGCTCGGACCGATGGCGGGGCAGAATCACCATTTCCGCAACTACGCGGTGGAAAAGATTCCCTACGCTATCGATCGCTATGTGAACGAAACCAACCGTCTCTACGGCGTGCTCAACAAGCGGCTTTCGGATCGCGAGTTCATCGGCGGCGATTACTCGATCGCCGACATGGCCTGTTATCCCTGGGTGATGCCGTACAAGAATCAAGGCCAGGACATCGAACAGTTCCCGCATTTGAAGCGCTGGCTCGAAACCATCCGCGTGCGGCCGGCCACGGAGCGTGCCTACGCCAAGGCCAAGGAGGTCAATCCGAATTTCGGACAGCCCGGGATCCGCACCGACGAAGAGCGCAAGATCCTGTTCGGGCAGACCGCCGCGGTGGTAAAATAACTTTTTAATAGCCAAATGCGATGGCGCTCCCGCGAGCGCCGTCGTTGCCAGAGCAAGCGCCGTTGGATAATCCTGAATGAGCAAGCCGCCGCGTGACGCTTCAGCTCACGAATAGACCGGCCGCGCGTGCCGCAGCGATCATTCGCGGCCGTAAGCTGCAGCTACAGGAGAAAAATTTTGAATTATCGAAGTTCAGTTCTTGGAATTGGTGTGGCGACGGGACTGCTTTTGACAGCGAGCTCCCTCGCTGTGGCCCAGTCCCGGCCCGACCCCATGCTCAACAATGGGCCGCCAATCTGGGACTCCAATCACGACGGCATCTACACCTGCGACGAATGGAAGAGCTTCATGGATCAGCTGTTCAAGTCGGCCGATCGCAATCACGACGGTTTTCTCAGCCCGTCCGAATTCGAAACCGTCAAGAAGGCCGACCCTTCACTGGCAGAGGCAGACTTCGGCTATTTCGACGAAAACCAGGATGGCAAGATCTCGCGCAAGGAGTTCGTCGAAAAACCGAGCGCGTTCATCCTGCGGTTTGACAGGAATGGCGACTGCCGTGTCACTCCCGATGAATTGAGAGCGGCGGCCGCGCCTCCGAGAGATCCGCGGGCTCCGCAAGAACGGCCGCGGGATCGCTTTCATCCGAACTAGCGTCGCGCCGCGGACGCCATCGCCGGGCGAACTGCCGCCATAGCACGAGACCGATCGCGGCGGCGAGCAGCGGCGTCGATACCGGCATGATCCTGCTTGCCGCCCAGTCGGGCAGGAAGATATCCGCTTGCGTGCGATCGCCGCCGGACAGGCGATAGATGATGCTGGACAACAGGCATTCGCGTCCGTTGAGCCACCAGAGAATGCCGATGACCGAGGGTACGGCGATTGCGATGAGAAGCAGTCTGCGCGATGCGCGGCCGGCGATGCCGCAACCAAGGGCATAGAGGATGCAGCCCGACGCGAACAGGAACACCGCCGTATGAAACAGCTTGACCAGGAAAATGGCGGCGTCGGCGCTCATCGGTAGCGCCCGTATCAGCTCTTCGGAAAGCCCACCGTCTGGGACAACAACACCTGCTGGTCGTGGGCCAGCCCCAGCGCATTGGCAATGGCGTCGCGATCGATCCAGGCACGGATGACGGTGGAAAGCCCGTTACCGGCGGCGAACAGATAGACGTTCTGCGTGATGGCGCCGGCCGCAACCGACGCGTAGCTCTCGCGGCTCGCGGCCGGCACCAGCTTCATGCGGCCATGGTCCGCGACGTAGACGAGATCGAGCGCCGCTTCGTCGACAAAATCCTGATAGCCGGTGACGCGGCGCAGATCGCTGCTTGCAGCGAGCAGCAACGCGTTGGCGGCCGCATCATAGAGATAGGCGCCCGACGGCAGCGCGACATAGACGTCGATCTCCTGCACGTTGATCGCCGATGGCGCGGTTCGTCCGCCGTCGGGGCGGTTGATGCCGAAGGCCGCCCAGAGCAAATTGGCAAGCATCGGCAGCGGCAATTCCTTGCGCGAAAATTCGCGGGCCGAGTGGCGCGCCGCCAAGGCCTCCATCAGCGGCATGCCGCCGGTTTTCTCCGGCTTTGGCAGCGCGATTATCGGGACAGCGCTGCCTTGCGCCGGTTTGGGACGCAGTTTGCCCATCGCACCGAGCGCCATTTTTGTCAGGGTACTCATCTGAATCTCCCATTGGCGGATTCGCGCGCAATGCGCGCGGGCGCCGTTGCGGACTATCCATCCGCAAAACCGGCACGGGCGTCTTGCTTTAGATCAAGAGATGACGAGCGGCGGGCTGCCGCCGATACGCGAAGCGTCGGCGACGAGCGTCTCAGGATGTGGCGTTGTCTGGATGGTTTGCCGCCGCGGCCTTGTGCAGGCAGTCGCGGCACAGGCAATCCTCGCCATCAAGTGGCATCGGCAGCCGCGCGGTTTCTTCCTTGCACCAGCACGGCCCGGCCGGCGCGCAGGTGAATTCCGTTCCGCATCGGGAACAGGCAAGGCGCCGCGAGGGCTGGATTTCCAAACGGTCTGTCATGATTCGAAACCAAACTTCGCCGCGTTTTTCATCTCTGGTTCATGCCATGTGGCGGTGTGGTTCTTGGGTAATATAAGCGCTGCAAGGCGCGAGGGAAGCTGAAGGGAAATTCGGTAAGGCCCTAATTTGAATTATGACCCGTCATTTGTCGGATTTGCGCGCGTCAGAGAGTGCTTGCCAGAGCGCGATCCCGTTATCCACGATGTGCGTTTCTTGGCAATGATCGCAACGATAGGTTCGCATGTCCCGTCCCGATGACGTGTCCTTATCTTCCATACTCATTTCTTTGCCGCATTTTTCGCACTTCATTTTGAATTCTCCCGCTGCTTGCAGACTGAAGCCAAATTAGGACACTACCGGAAATTCGATGGCCTCCTCGACCTCCCCCCGCTCTTTGCGGGGAGAGGTTGAAATTTCGGGTGAGGGGCAAGGCACACTGTAGTCGCGAACACAGTGCTCGCGGATGGAAGAGCCCCTCACTCCAACCCTCTCCCCGCGAAGAACGGAGAGAGGGAAAAGCTACCCCTTCGTGATCCCATCGATCTCCGCGAGTTCCTCCGCGCTTAAGCTCCAGCCGATCGCGTTGACGTTCTGCTCGACTTGCTCGACTCGCGTGGCGCCGGCGATGACGCTGGCTACTTGCGGCCGCGCCGCGAGCCAGGAGAATGCCAGTTCGAGCATGGTGTGGCCGCGCGCCTGCGCGAAGGTCTGCAGCTTCTCCACCATCTCTTCGTTGCGCGGCGTGACATAGCGATCGCGCAACGCGGGCCATTTGCCGAAGCGGGTATCCTCCGGCGCCGGCGCGCCGCGCTGGTATTTGCCGGTGAGCAGTCCGCTGGCGAGCGGAAAGAACGGCAGCAGCCCGAGATCATATTGCCGCGCCGCCGGCAGCAGATCCTTCTCGATTTCACGCACGACCAGGCTGTACTCGTCCTGGCACGAGATGAAATGATTGACGTTCATGGCGCGCGCGACGTGCTCGGCTTCCGCGATGCGCCAGGCCGGAAAGTTCGAATTGCCGATGTAGCGCACCTTGCCCTGACGGATCAGGTCGTCCAGCGCCCGCAGGGTTTCCTCGATCGGCGTCAGGGGATCATAATCGTGCTGCTGGTAAAGATCGACGTAGTCGGTCTTCAGCCGCCGCAGGCTCGCTTCGACGGCGGACATGATGTAGCGGCGCGAGGCGCCCTGTTTGGTGCCGTCCCTGCTCATCGGTTTGGAAAATTTCGTCGCCAGCACGATGTCCTTGCGCCGGTCGCCGAGCACCTCTCCGAGCACGGTCTCGGAGCCGCCCTGGCCGGCATAGATATCGGCGGTATCGAACAGCGTGACGCCGAGGTCGATCGCCTTGTGGATCACCTTGCGCGAAGCTTCGAGATCGATGCGCTGGCCGAAATTGTTGCAGCCGAGCCCAACCGCGGAAACGCGCAGGCCCGAGCCGCCAAGGTTGCGAATTTGCATGAAACTATCCCGTGGCAAGCCGCGTCATGGACAGCCATAGTTTGACCCGCGCGAGATCGCCGCGCAAGGCGACGATCTGTCCGGTCAACCAGGTCGAGGATGCGGCATCAGGGAACACGAACCGTCGCGCCTGACGGCATTTCCAGCGCAATGGCGACCTTACAAAAAGGTGCGGCCCCGGTCAGACGCGGCGACTGATTTTTAACCATTTCCCACGATACTCGATTTGCGGGGAAGTGCGGGAAACGCTTGCTATTGGCCACTTTCTAGGGCATTTCCGATCAATCCCCGGGTGCCCATGGCCTCGGAATAGGCTGTCTCAAACCGGGTATTGCCGACCAAATGTCGAGTAAATCTCCGACCGCCGTCAAACCCCGCCGCTTCTCGGACGCCAACATAGAGGCGCTTCGCGAATTCGAGATGCGCGGCACCTTCCGCGATACTGGCGTAGTCGGCCTCCGGCTTCGCATTGGCGTGCGCCGAATGTCGTGGTTCTTTTTCATGGAGCACCGCAAGCACGGCACGCGCTCGACCACGTGCAAGCTGTTAGGCCATTGGCCTGCGATGAATGTCGCTGATGCTCGAAAAGAGGCACTGAAAATCGCCGGCCGGATCGCGGCGGACCGGATCGAACCGGGCAAGAGATCAGCCGCCAAATTTGCCAATGCGATGGACGAATATCTAGCGCACCTAGTCCGCCAGTCAGAGCGGCGCGGCAAGCCACCGCGTTGGGCCGGGAAGGTGCGGAGTCTGTCGCGGCTGTATCTGATACCGCAATGGGGCAAGTGGCCACTGGCGGAGATGTCGGGCTCGCCAGCCGCCGTCCGCGATTGGCATATACAGGTGACGAAAGACGCGGGAGCGACCACGGCAAACCGTTGCGTACAAACCATGAGGGCTTGCTACAGGCACGCGGCTAAACTCAACCGATCATTGCCAGTCGCGTTTCCCACTTCCGCCGTCGTCATGAACGCTGAGAAGCCATCTCAGAGGGCTCTTGCATTCGAAGACTTTCCAAAGTGGTTTGCCGCATGGCAGAAGATTGAGAGCCCAGTCCGCAAGGCCTACCATCTGTTCTGTTTGCTCACGGGTTGTCGGCCCGGGGAAGCGAGCCGCCTTCGCTGGATCGACGTGCACGATAACGAGCAAAGCTTCACGATCCCGAACGCCAAGGCGGGCCACGATATCAATTTGCCTTTTTCAGAAGAGATTGCGGGTGCTCTTAGGATGGCCCGTGACGCGGCGAAGGAGGGCGCTGAGCTGGTATTCCCCGGACTGTCATACATCGATTACCGAGACGCTGGCTTGCCTGTGAAGGGCCAAGCGCTGCGCCATACCTACCGGACCGTTTGCGCTGATCTGGAAATCGACGAACTGATCACGCACTATCTCATGGGCCACGCGCCACAGGGGATCAGTCAGAAGTACATCGCGACGCTGATCTTGCAGAATGGACCTGCGATGCGCGCCGCTCAACAGAAGATCAGCAAGCGGATGTTCAAGCTTCTCGGGCTCACACTTGGCAGCCATCACGACGCGCCGCTCGTGCCGGACACGCCGACCGCGAAAAAGAGCAAAGCCGCCGCACCGGGTTGAGATCGGCGCGACGGCTTCGCAGGGCGTACGCAACCCGGGGCGGAGTGTCGCCGAGGCCCGTAAAGAAACCATTAGGCGCGGGTTTCGACCGGGGCGCTATTGGGCTATAATCCGGCAACCGCAACCGATTGGAGTGCTAGATGAATACCGCCGGAGCCATTCAACTAGGATATGCGAACACGGCGATTGGAACGGCGCTTCTTGATCGCCTTGTCGCCCGTAAGATCATCACCTTGGATGACGCTAAGGTTATCTTGGATGCCGCTGAGATTGAAATTCAGTCGCTCGGAAGCCTCGCCTGCGTACCCGGTACTCTAGAGGTTATCCGCGACGTGAGGGCGCGATTGGCGAAACAAGGCGTGAGCTGATCAGTACATCTGAATTGGAGCATCGCGACGCTCACAGTAGCCGCGCCAGCCTCCGGTAACGTAGCCCCAATTCATTTAGTTTTCCATAAACCGCTTGATGAGTTGCAAGAACTCTTGCTCCGACGCGCATTGCGCTGGCGTCATCGTGATTTTAGACGATGCATCACGTGATGCGGTCGGCTCGCCCTCGTTGAAGTCGTCAAAATCAGTGCCGACGTATTGTCAAAGAACGCTTGCTTGATGGCCGGAACTTTCGTTGGCCGCCTCGGCAATGCGCTTGTCGTGCTCAACGCGCTGCGCTTCGCGCGCGGAAGTTTCGGGAGGCAAAAACCTAGCTTCCTCGAGAATTTTCGAACTACACTATCGGGTCCGCAACATGCCGGCCTCGAGCTCTGCCGTGAGACCTTCCACGAAGAAACGCCATAACTGGAATGACCTCGAAATCGTGGCCAATTGAAGGACACTCCGATCCGCCGTTGCGGCGGCAATCAACGAGGCAATTGGCGGAACGAACGTCGACCCTGTGTCGCCATGACCGGCCCGACCCGAGCCGGCGACAAATCGACAACACCAAGATACGGGGTCACCCTACTTCGATGGGGAACCGGATTCGCTGGCGAGCATGGATTGGTCGAGAAGGACCTTTGGCTCGCCGACGAGTAGCTCCGCCAAACGAACGATCCCAGCGCCACTCAGCGCCAATCGTAGGGCGACGTCGCCGTTATCGCTGGTCAAGCGCGGAACTATCTCAATCTGTTCGATGCCCTTTGAGGAGCGGAACGGCCAACGCATGGCATCCGATCCAGCAAGGGATATGCAGGCATGGCCGGTAAGGTCTGGAGGCACATGAGGCGTGCCGTGCTGCTCAAGATATTTAGGTGAAGCGCAGATTACCCGCTGAAAATCAGCGATCTGACGCGCGCTCAAAGTCGTCTCGGGTATCCGGCCGGCGCGGATCGTGACATCGGCATGATCCTCCACAAGGTCGACAACACGATCCGTAACCGATAGTTCGACGGCAATGTTTGGATAGCGTGCAATGAACTCTGGCAGCGACGGCGCGAGCTGGTAGGTTGCGAACGCGATGCTGGTGTTGATGCGCAGTCTGCCGCTAGGTTCAGCTTGTGATCTCGCGATCTCGGCCTCTGCGTCCGCGATGTCGGCGAGTATCTTTCGTGCGCGTACAAAATAATGTTCACCCTCAGACGTTAGCGAAAGACGTCGGGTGGTGCGATGGAGCAGCCGGACACGGAGCCGCTCCTCGAGGCGGGTGACGAGTTTGGACACGGCTGATGGGGTCAAACCAAGATCTTGAGCGGCAGCAGAGAAACTCCGTCGTTCGACCACTCGGACAAACGCCCCCATGTCGCCGGGCAGCTCCATCTTTCAGCTCCATTTATTCCTGCGATTCACCAATCTTGTTCCATTTTGCACCATTGTCTCTGTTGGTGGGTACAATAAAGTTGTCGAGCCGAGCCGAGCGACAGTCTCGGTAGCGACTATCGATGGAGGACGGCATGAAAGTCCAAGGCGGTTGCCATTGCGGGGAAGTCCGATACGAGGCGGAGGTAAATCCGTCCAAGGTCGTCATTTGCCACTGCACCGACTGCCAGACACTATCGGGATCTGCGTTTCGTACCGTGGCGCAGACGGAGCGGGGCACCTTCCGACTGATTTCAGGAACGCCGAAGGTTTACGTGAAGATGGCCGAGAGCGGAAATCGGCGAGAGCAAACCTTCTGCCCGAATTGTGGGACGCCTATCTACTCTGCACCGGCCGGGGGCGGCATCAAGGCGGTTGGGTTGCGTGTCGGGACCATTCGTCAGCGGGATGAACTTGTTCCAAGTGATCAATATTGGTTTCGCTCCTCGCGAAATTGGCTCGCTAACCTGCCGAAAATAGGCAAGCGCGACCTACAACCAGTATTTGACGCGAATGGAGCGTTTGCCGAATAGTGGCGACTTCCGCTCATGGCACCAAACGAAACCTACCGGGGCGGTCTGGCGATGTCCGTTCTTCGGGTGTAGATCGGAAGTAGTGTTTCGGCCATGAGGTCTGAGTTTTGACCCATTCTCGGAAGTCGAGCACCCCATTTGCTGTGACCTACGAGGCCGCCACTCTGCCATCAGGCCGTGCTAAATTGCTCTCCTCGGGCTGAAAGGTGGCTCGATGAAGCGACGGCCCGGCATGACACTGCCAGCACGAAATTTCCAGCCGAGCTGCGAGCGCGCTACAGGAGCTTATCATTGCAGATGTGCCCTGGGAAACTTCGGGTGAAATGTGACCAAGGATCTCGATTTCTCACTTGCTGATCGCAAGGCCGAGCTTCTGCGCTGGCTAAGCGAGGACGGACGTTTTGCGCCCGATACCGGAGGGCTTCTTGAGGTGCTTTGCGAGAAGCTCACCGTGCTCGGGGCGCCGATAGCCCGCGCCACAGTGCATGTCCGTACGCTGCATCCAGAATTCCGGGGAATATCGCGTATCTGGCGCCGTGGACAGAGTATCGAGTTCCGAACGTCGCGACACGGTATCGAGTCTACGTCGGATTACCAGAATAGCCCCGTTCAGTACGTTATCGAAACCGGACAGTGGCTTGATACTGTCCTTAGCGAAGCCACCGACCGGCGCTTCCCGATCCTCGCAACGCTGCGGGCGCAAGGCATTACCCATTACGTGATGGCGCCCCTTATCTTTTCGACTCGGATCGTTAACGCGATATCGTGGGGAAGCGACGCTCCCAGCGGGTTTAGGGAAGCGGACGTTGAACTCTTTCGCTATCTAGTGCCGGCCTTTGCCCCAGTTCTCGAAGTGACGGCGGGCCGACGGATCTATGGTGAACTTCTTGCCACCTATGTAGGTCGAGATCCGTGCGCGCGGATTATGGCGGGCGCCGTCCAGCGCGGAAACGTCCACCACATCAAGGCGGCAATGCTGCTCGCCGACTTGCGTGGTTTCAGCCGACTGACAGATGAGCTTCCGGAGCAAAGAATCATTGAACTCCTAAATGCCTTCTTCGATCTGGTCGTCCCTGGCGTCATCGGCAGCGGAGGTGACATCCTGAAGTATATCGGTGATGCGGTCATCGCGATCTTTCCAGTCACCGGCGATGATCCGGCGCTGGCCTGTGAGTCGGCCCTGGTTGCAGCGCAGACAACGCTGGCTGCGCTCCAGGCTTCACCGCCCGAGGTCCAGCAGCATATTTCCATCGATATTGCGCTGCACTATGGTGATGCCGCATACGGCAATATTGGCTCCGGCAATCGCCTCGACTTCACTGCCGTTGGGCGCGACATCAACATCCTCAGCCGGCTGGAACTCCTCTGCAAGGATGTTGGCCGGCCACTGCTCATGAGTGGTGCTTTTGCCGCAGAAGTTGCGGCACCGGT
>Ga0209517_10007907_pt1 | contig 12578 bp, 9 predicted proteins | sample PeaSoiMetSII2010_FD_187695 | JGI IMG/M metagenome (GOLD analysis project Ga0209517, IMG submission 187695) | Peat soil microbial communities from Weissenstadt, Germany - SII-2010 (SPAdes) (version 2) | ecosystem: Environmental > Terrestrial > Soil > Wetlands > Peat | place: Germany: Weissenstadt...
GAGTTGAAAGCGCACGAGGTCGACCCCCCCGCGTCGGAAAGCGCCGGCTATCGCATCGCCGTCTACGGGCTTCCCGTCCCCGATGCCGATGTCCGGAGCGATACAAAACAATTGGCTCAACCTCTGAAGAATCTGGCCGCTTTAAAGCGCCAAGGGAAAAAGGATGTGAAGCCAGTGAAGGTTGAGGTATTCCAGCGGGATCGCGAGATGGTCGTGGTCTATCTGTTCCCTCTGTCCGCGGAAATCACCGAGAAGGACCGGCAGGTCCAATTTGAGGCTCAGATCGGCCGGATCGTCGTCAATCAGTCGTTCGATTTAGGGCAGATGGAGTTTCAGGGCAAGCTGGAACTTTAGAGGCCGTTATGACTCTTCACGAAAGCCTCGTTCTTCCCCTCCGGGATCTGCGCATCGCGCGAACGGGGCCCGGTCATGTTTTGGAGCTGGCTCGCGGATTGGGCAGAACGCTTCGGTCGGCCTTGCCCAGCGCTCTTTGCCTGGCAGGAGTCGTCCTCTGCACCTGGGCAGCATTTCACTTCCATCAAAGTTTCGCGTTCACAGGATTTGTCTACCTGGTTCCGGTCGCGTTCGCAGCGATGTACGGCGGCCTCTGGCAGGCTACGCTGGTTTCCATCGCCGCCGCGATGTGCCTCAATTATTTCTTTATACCGCCGGTTTTCAGTTTTGAAAACAGTCCGGAAAATTGGATTGCGCTGGGCGCGTTTGAATTTACGGCTCTGGTGATCAGCCGCCTTTCGCTGCGGGAGCGTCTTCGCGCGAAGGAGGCCATCGCCGGGCGGCGCGAGATGGAGCGGCTGTATCAAACCTCGCGGCAGATGCTGCTCTTGGATAGTTTTGGCGAGCCGGGGGACCTGATCACTTCGCTGATTCGGGAAGCCTTCGAGCTCAAAGGCGTCGTCTTGTTCGATGCTCTGGCAGGCAAGACGTATCGCAGTGGCGGCGTTGTTCCTGGAGCGGAACAACAAGTCCGCGTGGCGCACACGCTGGGCGCCGACACGTTCGATCCCTTTACAAAGAGCCGGTATTGTGTGCTTCGTTTCGCAACTCAGCCTGTGGGCGGTCTGGCTTTGAGCGGCACCGATTTGCATGGAACAGCGATAAGTGAGCCCGCCGCGAGCGCTCTAGCCTCCCTGGCCGGAGTGGCGCTGGAACACTTCCGAGCGCTGCGGAGAGAAGCGCGCGCAGAGGCGGCGCGCCAGGCCGAACAATTGCGCACGTCGGTCCTGGATGCCCTGGCACATCAGTTCAAAACGCCTTTGACGGTCGCGCGGGCCGCCAGCTCCGGTCTCTTGACCGCGGGCGGACTATCGGAACTGCAAGCCGAGCTGGTCACCGTAATCGACCGGCAAGCCACAAAACTGGACGATCTGGCGTCGCGCTTGCTGCGAGCCGCGAAGCTGGATAGCGCCGATTTCAAGCCCCAGCGCGAGCCACTGCTTTTTTCCCGTCTGGTGGACGTTGCTATCGAGCGCCTCGAGCAAGCGGCGGACCGGGAGCGATTTCGCGTTTGTGCGCCGAACGGGGAGGTCGCCATATTCGCGGATCGTGAGTTGGTTCTGACCTCGGTCGCGCAGCTTCTCGACAACGCTCTCAAGTATTCGGAGCCTGGGTCGCCCATTGATGTCGTCGTGACGGTCATCGACGCTGAAGTGGTCCTGACCGTGCGAAGCAAGGGACTGGTGGTCGCCGCGAAGGACCGCGAACGCGTGTTCGAGCGCTTCTACAGGGCTCCTGAGACTCGAGATCTGCCTGCCGGCAGCGGGTTAGGGCTGTCGATTGTGAAGAGGATCGTAGAAGCGCACCATGGAAACGTCTGGGCTAAAGGTGAGGCAAATTACGGAACTTTGTTCTCTATTTCCCTTCCGGCGGCCCGGCCGTGTTAATGTATGCCTCCCGCGAACGGTTCGAGCAGCGGAAGCGTTCTGGTAACGGATGATGACGCAGACATTCGCCGGGTACTCACCAGGACGCTGCTCACCTTAGGATTTGATGCAGCAGAGGCTTCCAACGGTGAGGAGGCTCTCAGGGAGGTTGAAGCCCGCCCATTCGACGTAGTCCTGCTCGATGTGAACATGCCTGGCATGGGCGGGATCGAAGCGTGCCGCCAGATTCGAAAAAAGGCTCCCCGGCTGCAGATCCTGATGCTGACCGTTCGAGAGAGGGAAGAGGACAAGGTTAAGGCACTGGACGCGGGCGCGGACGACTACGTCACCAAGCCTTTCTCCATGCCGGAACTGGCCGCCCGAATCAGAGCCGCGGTCCGGCGCACCTCCACTCCACCTGTCGATACGAACGCGCCGATTGTGATCGGAGAGATCGAGCTGGATCCCGAGCGCCGTTCCGTCAGTAAAGCCGGAACTGCTCTGCGCCTGACGAATAAAGAGTTCGACCTGCTGCATTACCTGATGTCTCACCCCGGTGTTCCTTTGGCCCACGCGAAGCTGTTGCGGGCTGTCTGGGGAGCTGAGTACGGCCAGGAATTGGAGTACTTGCGTGTGTTCATGCATCAACTCCGGAAGAAGCTGGAGGATGACCCGTCGGCGCCCGAGTATCTCCTTACGGAACTGCACTTTGGGTATCGCTTCCGCGAGCCGGCGGATGATAAGTCCGTATCGACCCCATAAGTATTTTCGATCACAGCCGTTTATGCCTAATTTATCCTCCCAGCCCTATTCTGAACTTGAGTGAACTGCGCGATTTCCGCGCCTCTAGAGGATTGAAGTTTCCAATGAACAACAAGATTGTGAAAGCTAGCCTTCTCGTTCTTACGGTTCCCGCACTGCTCACTCTCCACGGCTGCAATAAGGTGCAGGCGCAACCAGATACCGCGAAGGAGGCGCCACCGCCCTCCAAAGTGGTTCCCGACGTCGACCTTACGCTGTTCGCCGTCGATCATCCGGAGCAGTTCCCATTCACAACGGCGACGGAACACCCCGCAACTTCTGAGTTGGTCGTTACCGGGAACGTCACTCCCGATGTCTCCCGCAACGTCCCGGTTGTCTCGCTGGCTTCGGGCCGCGTGCTCGAGATCAAAACCAGGCTGGGCGACACCGTTCAGAAGGGCCAGTTGCTGATGACGATTCGTAGCGACGATGTCGCCGGCGGCTATTCGACGTACAGAATGGCTGTTGCGGATGAGGTTCTCGCCCGAACTCAATATGAGCGCTCCAAGGACCTCTACGACCACGGCGCTATCGCCCTGAACGATCTGCAGGTGGCGCTGGACACGGAAGACAAGGCCAAGATAGCCGTGGAAACCTCCGAGGAACATCTGCGGCTGCTGGGCAACGATCCCGATAAACCCGCTGGCATCGTGGATGTCGTCGCGACTACTTCCGGCGTAATTACCGATCAGCAAGTGACCGCCGGGTCTCTGGTGCAGGCCTACAGCACGCCATACCCGTTCACGATTTCCGATCTCTCCAAGATCTGGATCGTCTGCGACGTGTACGAAAATGACCTGGCTACGGTACACATCGGTGACACCGCCGAGATTCGACTGAACGCGTATCCCGGGCAGGTCTTCAAAGGCAGGGTCAGCAACATTGGCTCGATCCTCGATCCGAGTCTCCGGACGGGCAAAGTTCGCATCGAAGTACCAAATCCAGGAATCATGCGCCTCGGGATGTTTGTGACAGCGACCTTCCGCGGTCAAACCACGGAAATGCATACTTCTGTCCCGGCGAGCGCCATCTTGCATATCCATGACCGGGACTACGTCTATATTCCCGCGCCGGACAACAAGTTCAAGCGAGTCGAGGTGATCAGCGGTGACGAGCTACCTGGCAACATGCAGGAAGTCAAGTCCGGAATAAAACCGGGCCAGCAACTTGTTTCGAACGCCTTGGTGCTGGAGCGCACCATCGATCAATAAAGACCCATCAGGGCCTGTAGGGAGACTCACAAGTGATTCGCGCTCTTGTAGATTTCGCACTGAACAACAAGGTGGTCGTGATTGCGATCGGGATGCTCCTGCTCGGATGGGGCGCCATTTCCTTCCACAACCTGCCCGTGGAAGCGTATCCGGATATCGCCGACAACTACGCCACCATCATCACGCAGTGGCCGGGGCGAGCTGCCGAGGAGGTTGAACAACAGATCACGATCCCGCTCGAGATTGCGATGAATGGAATCCCCCGTCGGACGCACATCCGCTCCGAATCGCTTTTTGGTCTGTCTTTCATCATCATCATCTTCGACGACGGCTCGGATAACGATTGGAACCGGCAGAAGGTCACCGAAAAGATGGCGCAAGCCGACTTGCCGAACGGTGTCCAGCCCTCCATGGGCACGGACTGGAGCACCACGGGACAGATTTACTGGTACGTGTTGAAGAGCACGAATCCCAAGATCGATCTCATGGATCTGAGATCCATTGAAGACTTCGTCGTAGAGAAGGAAATCAAATCCGTTCCCGACATCGTCGACGTCAGCCCCTTTGGCGGGATCCATCGCGAATATCAGGTGCGTGTCGATCCCAACAAGCTGGTGTCTTACGGTTTGAGCATCGGCCAGCTCGAGCAGCAGCTTTCGAACAACAATATCAATGCCGGCGGCAATTTCATCGAGACCGGCTTGCAGCAAATGAACGTTCGGGCGATCGGCTTGTTCCAGAGCGTCAAAGATATCGAACAGACGGTCTTGACTACGAAAAGCGGGACGCCTCTTCGCGTGAAGGACATCGCCGAGGTGGCTCAGGGTCCGAAGGTCCGGCTGGGTCACGAAGGCAGGGCGATCCGGCGAGAAGACGGCGTTATCGTTGACAACGATGACGTGATCTTCTCGCAGGTGATGATGCGTAAAGGCGCGGACTCGGGGCCGACGCTCGATGGGCCTAATGGGCTACATGCCAAGGTCAATCAACTCAATAATAGTATCCTCCCGCCTGGCGTGAAGCTGGAGAAGATGATCGACCGCAGCGATCTTCTCGGATTCACACTGAATACGGTAATGCACAATCTGGGCGAAGGGATGATTCTGGTGGCGATCATCCTGTTCCTCTTTCTCCTGAACGTCCGCGCGGCGCTCATCGTGTCGCTGACGATTCCGTTCTCGCTCCTGTTCGCGTCCATCTGGCTAGGCGCGACAAAGGTTCCTGTCAACCTCCTCTCGCTGGGCGCGTTGGATTTCGGAATGGTGGTGGACGGAGCGGTCGTCATGGTGGAGAACATTGTGCGGCACATGACACGGCGTCAGAGCGCGGAAGGCGACCAGAAAACCGTCGCGGAGACGATTCGCGAGGCCTCTCACGAAGTCCAGCGGCCGGTGTTTTTCGCCATCCTCATCATCATCACCGCCTATCTTCCCATCTTCACCTTGCAGCGGATTGAAGGCCGGTTGTTCCGGCCCATGGCCTGGACCGTTGCGTTTGCCCTTCTGGGCGCGATGACGTTCTCCATTCTGATTGCCCCGGTTCTAGCGAGCGCGTTTTTCCGAAAAGGTGTCAAGGAAGTTCACAATCCTGTGATGGAGTATCTGACCGAGCGCTACCGCCGCCGGCTGCGCTGGGCCATCCAGCACCGTTGGGTAACGGCGACTGTCGGTCTCATCGTCCTTGGCGTGTCGGGCTTCTTGGCCTTCAGTGGAATCATCGGCGGGGAGTTCCTGCCGCACCTAGACGAAGGCGCTATCTGGGTTCGCGGCACATTGGCGCAAAGCACAAATCTCACGGAAGGCACTCGGTTCATGACCCAGGCGCGCGTGGTGCTGGCGGCCTTCCCGGAGGCGAAACAGGTGATCTCCGAAAACGGAAGACCCGATGACGGCACCGACACCGGCGGATTCGGAAACACGGAATATTTCGTCGACCTCAAGCCGAAGGCTGAATGGCGTCCCATATTTCACGAAGACAAGGACGAACTGATCGCTGCCATGAATCGGGAGCTGGATAAGCTGCCCGGCGCTACCTGGAACTTCTCCCAGCCGATCGAAGACAACGTCGGAGAAACTCTCACCGGCACCAAAGGGCAGCTCGCGCTGAAGATCTATGGGAACGACTTGAGAACCCTCGAGGACACCGGCGACCAGGTGAGCGACGTGATGCGAAAGGTTCCGGGTATCACTGATGTGAAACTGTATCGTGACACAGGGCAGCCGAACCTTAACTTCACAGTGAACCGGCCAGCGGCGGCGCGCTTTGGAATTAATGTGAGCGATATACAAGACGTAATCCAGACTGCGGTAGGCGGGAATGCCGTCAGTCAGGTTCTGCCGATAGGAACTCCGGAGCGCTATGACGTTGTCGTACGTTACCAGGAGCAGTATCGTAACAGCCCGAAAGCCATCAGCAATATTCGCATCCTTTCGCCCACGGGTGAGCGGGTGTCTCTTGCACAGCTCACGAACCAGGAGATTCGCGACGGCGCGTACGACATCTACCGGGAGGAGGGCAGCCGTTACGTCAGCATCACCTTTAACGTGCGCGGGCGGGACCTGAACAGCTCGGTGGAAGACGCCATGGCCCAGATCAATCAGAAGGTCAAAATCCCGCAAGGATACCAGCTAGGGCTGACGGGCGAATATGAGAGCTCCAAACGCGCGCAGGCGCGGCTCGCCCTCATCATCCCCCTGACGCTCCTGGTCATCTTTATCATCCTCTATACAATGTTCCACTCGGCTAAATGGGCCAGCTTGATCCTGGCAGTGGTTGCCATGGCGCCCTTTGGGGGGTTGCTCGCACTATATCTCACTGGCACTAATTTCAGCGTTTCGTCCGGCATCGGCTTCCTGGCGCTTTTTGGCGTCTCGGTGCAAACCGGCGTCATCATGCTGGAGTACATCAATCAGCGTCGCGCGAGGGGCCACGGCATCGTTGATGCGGCCATCGAGGGCGCGGTCCTGAGACTTCGGCCCATCATGATGACTTCGCTGGTTGCCACCTTCGGGCTTGTCCCCGCGGCGTTGTCGCACGAAATCGGGTCCGATTCGCAGCGGCCATTCGCCATCGTCATCGTGGGCGGTCTGATTGCAGCGCTCTTCATGAGCATCATCCTACTGCCCACGCTGTATGCCTGGATCGCAAGAGACGGAGACAAGCTACCGCAACCGGAGGCAGCCGTTGATCACTAAGGGAGCGATTTCGGTGAGTCTGATCAAACGTATAGTGTGGTCCTCTCTGGTCGCGTTGGGTTGCGTTCTGCATCCGGATTCCGTGCGCGGACAGGCGCCGCCGGGACCGGCCAAGATCACGCTGGACGACGCCATCAAGCTGGCGTCCCAGTACAACCACAGTTTGCTGGCCGCCCGAACCACGATCGCGCAGAACCAGGCCAACGAAGTGACCGCGAACTTGCGCCCGAATCCCACGGTGTTCACCGACTGGGAATACCTTCCGCTCCCGGGTGTCCACCCGGACGCCGGCTTGGCCACTTATTTGCACGATTCGACCGAGGGCGACGTAGGAATAAGCTACCTGTTCGAGCGCGGCCAGAAGCGGCAAAACCGGCTTAAGGCAGCCAAGGACGCCACCGCCGTGACGCGTTCGACGGTGTTGGACAACGAACGCACGCTGGCCTTCCAGGTAGGCCAACTCTTCTACAACGTCCTGCTGGCGGAGTCGACGCTGGACTTGGCGAATGCGGACCTGAAGAGCTTTCAGGAAACGCTGAACATCAGCGAATTCCAATACAAAGCCGGCGGCATGAGCCAGAACGACTTCCTGCAGGTCAAGCTTCAATTGGCGCAATTTCAAACGAGTGTGGAGCAGGCCACGCTCTCGCGGGCGCAGGCGCTTTCGGACCTCCGGGTCCAGCTGGGTGAAGAATCCGTTCCGGCGGAGTACGATGTGGCGGGACCGTTCGAGTACCAGCCGTTGACGGTCAGGATCGAGGACCTGCAAGCGAAAGCCCTGGCGAACCGCCCGGACCTGCGGGCAGCGCAACTGGGGATTAACGCGGCGCAGAGCCAATACGGGTTGGCGAAAGCGAACGGAAAACAGGACGTCACCGTTTCAACCAACTACTCGCACGTGAACGCCATCAGCTCCGTTACTTGGTCCGTGAGCGTCCCGCTCCCCATTTTCGACCGCAACCAGGGCAATATTGCGCAGACACGCATCGCCATAACGCAAGCCCGGGAGCAGCAGTTGCAAGTGCAGGGGCAGGTGCTGGCCGACGTCAGGGACGCGTATCTCGGGGTGGAATCAAACGGCCGCGTGGTGCAACTATACCGTTCCGGCGTGCTGGACGACGCGAAGCAAAGCCGCGACATCAGTGAATACGCTTTCCGCCGCGGTGCGACGCCTCTGCTCAATTTCCTGCAAGCCCAGCGCAGCTATGACGCCATCGAACTGTCTTACCGTCAGGCGCTGGCCGCTTATCTGACCGCGATCGAGCAGCTTCGCCAAGCGGTTGGAAACAGGAGTTTGCCTTGACCAAAGAACAGGTTCGCGACCGGATCAAAGAGGTCGGCATCATCCCGGCTGTGCGGGTTGATTCTGCCGAAGATGCACTGTTTGCCACGGAGGCGGTGTGCGCCAGCGGCATCCCCATCGTCGAAGTCACTATGACTGTCCCGGGTGCGATTGATGTCATTCGCGAACTCGTGAAGCAGAATTCGGAACTCATCGTGGGAGCGGGGACGGTATTTTACCTGGAGACAGCACGCCGCTGCGTGGATGCGGGAGCTGCGTTTCTGACCTCACCGGGACTGGAACGTGACATCGTCCACTTTGGTGCAGGCCGCGATGTCGTGGTATTCCCGGGCGCCTTAACGCCGACCGAGATCATCGATGCCTGGAAGGCGGGCTCGGACTTCGTGAAGATCTTTCCTTGTTTTGCAAACGGCGGCCCCGCCTACATCCGGACCCTGAAATTGGCGTTTCCGGACGTTCCTCTGATTGCCTCGGGCGGAGTGGACCAGCAGAATGCGGGTGACTTTATTTTGGCGGGTGCAGTCGCGTTGGGAATCGGCAGACATCTGATCCATCCGGACGCCATCAAACGGCGGGAGCGCGGGTGGATCCAGGAACTGTCACGAAGGTATTTGGCCACGGTGAGCCACGCCCGGAGCGAGCTAAAGTGACATGTTGAAAAAACTCTTGATCGTCTTCTTCCCGAGCCTGCTCGCGGTAATGCTGCCATTGTTCGCAGCGGACGAATTCAAACAGCCTCAAGTAACCAACACGGAACGAGTAGATTTCCCGCCCGGCGGCGCCATTCGCATAGACGGCTCCTACGGATCCCTAACGGTGGAGGGATGGGACCAGCCCGCGGTCGAGATTACCGTGACGAAGTCCCTCCGCTTCGGCGGATCCAAGCGTCAGGACCAGGATCAGCCTCGTCTGGAAAGCGTCAAGGTTGTGACACAACGCAGCTCTGACACGCAGCTAACGATCTCAACGGTCGTCCCTTCCCGAAGTAAGCCATTTGCCGGTGGTCATGACTTTAACCCAGCATCACTGGTTTTGGCGCGCAAGAATAACGGCGGTGTAAGACTTGAGTACCAGATCTATGTGCCGCGCGATACACGGCTGGCGATCCATCACGGCACCGGCCTCGTGTCTGTGAGCGGCGTGACCGCGGACATAGATGCGAGCGCAGGGCGCGGCGACATCATGCTTTGGCTACGGCCGGGTTCGTATTCGATCGACGCGAAGACCAAAGCCGGTATCGTTTCGTCGGACTTGACGGGCACCGCTCTGAACCAGTATTTGACCGGCGAACGCTTCACCCACGTCGATCCGGCCCCTTCGCAAAGGCTTTATCTCCGCATGGGATTCGGAGGTATCACCATCAAGGAAATTTACCCGGAATCTGAAGTGCCGGTTGTGGCGAACGGGAAATAGCAGCGTCGCCCAGGAGGTTGTTACTTGAGATCGAGATTTAGTACTGTTGTGATCCTTTGGGTGGGCGTTGTGATGCCTGTTCAATTGGTCCACGCCCAGGAAGTGGGCGCGTACTTGGGATTTGGTAGCGCCTACGCCACTTCCAACGGCAGCCAGATCGACACCTTTGGTGATGGAACGTTATATCGTTCGCCGCATCTGACCGGGCTCTTTATGCAGCTCGGCGCGAACGTGTTCTTCAACAAGCAAGTGGGCGTTGGCGCGGAGATGTCTTGGAGGCCTTCGGAAGGTAATTACGCCGGTCTCCTATACCGCCCTTCGTTCTACAGCTTCGACGCCATTTTTAGGCCGGCCAGGGCCACCACGAAGCGATTCGAGCCGGAATTTCGAGCGGGGATCGGAGGCGCCCGGGTACGCTTCGACTTCAACGACCAGGGATCCTGCGATCAGGTTCCGGGATGCCCGGATACAACCCATTTCCACGTGCATCTCGGCGGAGCGACACGCATTTATCTTAAGGACCACGTCTTTCTGCGCCCCGCAATCGACGTTCATTATGTGAACAACTTCTTCGAGTTCGGGAGCAATTGGGTGCCGCAGTTTTCGGTGGGCTTCGGGTACAGTTTCGGCAGGGAATGAAACTCCGAGCACCTGAAAAGGCTGATCGGATTTCCTATACTTTACTCATGCACCGGGTTTCGGGCGTGGTCGCGACGGCGCTGCTGGTACTGACGCCAACATCGCGAGCGCAACTTCTCAACAAAGAGGCGCCCGTTGTGGTGGGCCACTTTCACCTGAACGTCACCAGCATCGAGGCGCACAAGAAGTTCTGGGTCGACACGCTCGGCGGAACGGCCATCAAAATCGGGTCCGCTGACGCCATCCGGTTTCCCGGTATAGTCCTAATCCTCCGCCAGCAGCCGCCAACCGGTCCCAGCAGAGGCACGCCGCTCGACCATATCGGCTTGGCCGTGCCCGACGTCCCCAAGCTGACGGCCAAGATCGTCGCGAGCGGCTACGCATTGACGGTTGGGCGCGAGCCTGGGCCGGGCGAGACCGCTAGCCCGCCGACCGCGGGCAACTACGGGAGGTTTTCCTACATCGTCGGGCCGGATGGCGTGAAGGTCGAGCTGGTCACCAACGAGGACAAGAACGCTCCGCCGATCATGTATCACCATATTCACTTCGTCAACAAGCAATTCGTCGAAATGCAGCAGTGGTACATGAAGGCATTCGACGCGACCCTGCGGCCGGGCCAGACCGACTACTTCATCGGCGCCGACCTGCCTGGCGTCGGGTACAGTCTGAACTTTTTCAGCTGGCTGCCGGACCAGGCCCTTGTTCCCACCAAGGGCCGGGCCATCGATCACGCCGGATTCGAAGTTAGAAATCTCCCCGCGTTCTTACAAAAGCTCCAGGCCAAGGGGATCAAGCTCACGGAGCCTTACCGGCGCGTCCCGGAGCTCGGCAATATTGCCGCCGCTTCGATCACCGACCCTTGGGGTGTTTCCATCGAGCTCACCGAGGGCCTGCGCGACTTACCCTGACGGCACGCGGATCCTGTTACTCCGGATAGTAGCCTTCGCGCGCGCGAACTTTGAGGCCGCGGGAACCGCTGACCACCACCTGGATCGGCCGCCACTCTGGTTTCTCGGCAGTGGGCGGCTGGAAGGACAGCAGGTAACCGTGTGTCAGGTCCTCGGACACTTTATCGAACACCCGGCCGATCTCACTGGGCTTTTCGATCGCAAATGCTTCCCCGCCGGTGGCCTTCGAAATTCCCGCCAGTTGGTCCAGGAGGTCGCGATGCCCGATCGCCTCGCCTTGCGCGATGGTATAGATCGGAACACCGTTGGCCTTGGCCCGTTGAATCGCCGCGTCGGGGTTCAGGGTGCTGGCATTGTCCTTGCCGTCGGTGAACAGCACGATCACTTTCTTTCCCGCCCGTCCCGTCATATCCTGACCCACGCGCGCCAGCGCGTCGTATAGCGCGGTATCCCCAAAAGCTTCGGTGCGCAGCACCGCCCGCTTGGCGGCAGCCTTGTCGGTCGTGAACGGTTGCAGCTCGGTGACCTTGTCGCTGAAATTGTAAACCGCGACCGAATCCTCCGGGCGCAGCTCGGCAATCAGCCGGAGCGCGGCGTTCTTTAGCGCCGGGAGCGCGAACTGCATGCTACCGGTGGTATCGAGCAGCAGAACGCAGGAAACCTCGTTGGACTGGGGTTCAAATGCCGTAATCGTCTGCGGACTTTGCTGGTCCAGGATGGTGAAATCCTTGCCGGTAAGATGGTCCATATACCGCCCGCGGCTGTCCGTGACCGTGGCGTAAACTTCCACCAGCCGGCCGGTCACTTTGAAGTCGGCCTCGACCGGCGATTCCGCGAGCGCAGGCGCCGAGCTTCCCCGCGAACCGGAATCCGAGCCGGCCTCCGTGGCGCGAGGCGTGGATCGTGCCACGCTCCTGCCGGCAGGCGCGAATCGCTTGCCGACGTCTCCCAGATTCACGAAGCCGCCCGTCAGATAGGCGCCGGAAGCGGCAGGCACCAATGCCACCTCGGAAAAAATGGAGGGGTGCTTCGGATCCTTCTCCGGTGCGACGAACTGATGTTTGCTCAAGAAGCGCGGGTCTGCATTGACCAGCAACCCGTCCGGATCGAGCGACGCGGCATAGATCAGTCCACTGAGCGCAGTCGCTATGATTTGGGGATCGTCGCTTATCTGAGGAACGTTCTGCAACTTCAGAACGCGCTCGAAGGCGGCGCGGCGTTCCTCACTC
>Ga0209517_10007908_pt1 | contig 12578 bp, 13 predicted proteins | sample PeaSoiMetSII2010_FD_187695 | JGI IMG/M metagenome (GOLD analysis project Ga0209517, IMG submission 187695) | Peat soil microbial communities from Weissenstadt, Germany - SII-2010 (SPAdes) (version 2) | ecosystem: Environmental > Terrestrial > Soil > Wetlands > Peat | place: Germany...
CGCGCTTGTCCGGAAACCATTTGGCCATCACGGGTATGGGAGTGGCGTAACCAAATCCATTGCCCAGCCCGCCGATCACTCCAAAGCACACGTAGAGGTAGGTCAAGCTGTGGGTGAAGGCGCACAGAAAGAAACCCAGGCTGACCAGAACGCCGCCAGTCAGGGAAACCCAAAACGGGCCGAACTTGTCCTGCAACCGTCCCGCCAGGATAAACGTTAGCGCGAACACCACCACGGCGATGGTGAAGACATTCGAAGTTTCCGCGCGCTTCCAGCCAAATTCTTTCTCCAGGGGGGCCACAAACACGCTCCAGGCATACAGCGTGCCCAGCGCCAGGTTCATGGACATCCCGCCGACCACACGCCACCAACGATTAATACCGGGATTCGAGGAAGCATCAGTAGCCACAGTTTTTCTCCTTTACCGAAGATGGAATGAGAACGGGAGCCGATACGCGAATGACTGGGGCTCCCGGACCATTCTGCGTGCTTACTTCGTCAAATTGACTCGAGCGTGTTTCGTAAATGCCTTTCAGACTTGAGCGCAGGTCCCTCAGGGGCTAAAGCCCTCACAGAAAAGAAGGGCCATATCGCAGCGCTAAAAGCGCTGCGCCACCCAAAACCCAGTTTCTCAGCACTCTGTAAAGCCGCACCCTACCCGATCATGTGCCGTACTTCCGACCGCGTTACTGCGCTTTCTCTTTCTCCAGGACGGCGTTGACCGTTAATTCCGATCCCGGCGACACGGTCAGCTCCCGCTTCCATTCGGCAAAGCCCGGCGTGGAAACGACCACGACGTGCTTGCCGGTGCCCAGGTTGAGAACCGAAGGGGTGCTGCCGACGAATCGTCCGTCGAGCGTGATATCGGCCCCGGAGGGCGTCGAACTAAAACTGCATTTGACTTCTACTGCTACTGCCGGCGCGCTGGCAGGCGCGGTTGCGGCAGTCGAAGCTGGCGCAGCGCTGGCTGTTGGGGCCGGACTGGATTGAGTCTGACCTTGTTGAGTCTGAGCCGGTTGAGTCTGAGCTTGGGCCGCAGGCTCCGGCGTGGTCGGCTTGGCCTCGCCTGCGACGTAGGTGTACAGCTGACCTCGCACCTTGCCCTTGTCATCCACGTAGTACACGAGAATGCCGCGCTTCTCTCTTCTGGCGTCGAAACTTTCTCCCTTGGGTAAGGGAAGGCATCTCGACCATTTGGAGTCATTGGTACAAGTGATGTGAAACGGAGGACTGTTGCCTTCCTGCACCAGCAGAATATTCGTCACTTCCGCGGTCTTGCTGTTATGGCAATACGCATCGTAGTTGACCTGGTCGCAGTTCTTGGGAACGTCGCTCGAGTCGAGGGTGACCGAGTGAGTCTCCGAATCCAGAACTGTGATGCGAATCGTGTTATTCTTCGACACCGCATTGGCCAGCATGGCCAGCAACAGGAAGCCCATGGGCAGGACAATTCTTGCGCGCGATTTCATGCACCACCCCCGAACCCCGAGGATTCGGCTATTGTAGTCCCGGTTTTGAGGGATGGTTCTTGGAAGTGAGTTTGCCGAATCGCGCTTTGCCATGTCCCCCTGCTCGTTTGCGGATTGCCGGGTTGAAGATTGCCGGGTTGGAGGACGGATTCGGCCATGGGGCTAACCCCCGAACCGAATTCGTCCTCTTGCCTCGGTATCAAGCTGCCTCCATGCCAACCTGTGCGATCCATCTCGTTACTCTGGCCGGTCCCTAGAACGTGAAAATGGGCCCGAATTCGCTGCGGTGGTCTTGCCATTCGTTGGAGGGCTTTCCGGCAATCGTGTATAGCGTAAGACCATCAGCGAGACGCGTAGCGTAGATTGACTCCTCAAAGCCGAAGGTGACGTTGGGGTTGACTTTGTAGTACAGGGTGGCTGCCGTCAGCTTGCCCATCAAAAGCGGCAATGGAGCCAAACTATTGGCGTTGCCAGTGTAGCCGCCATAGTTGAGGTCCCGGTTGGGCACCTGGTCCTTGCCCATATGCAGATAGAGTTGCCAGCCTGCGTTGTGGCCTTTCGGATTCGCGTTGAACCAGCGCGAGAGAGGTAGCCCGAGATTGACGAATCCGCCAAACGTCCGGATAGCCCGCTGCGGAGCCACCACGACATTGCCCTGCGGGCAGAGCGCAGGAGTCGCCGCATTGACATTGCAACCCAGCACCGCGCCACCGGCAGCGGCGAGCGGGCCGCCATCGAGAGTGGCGAAGCCGCCGGTATAGCCAGTGCCGGTGGAGTTCGCCCCGCCAACGATGTTGCTCAGCCCGTTTGTATCCGTGGCAAAGGAGTTGACCTGGCCGGCGAAGAAGAAACGCAGGTCGCCGCCGCGATAGGCGCTCACCACCAGGGTGAACCATCGTGTCGGCAGTTGCAGCGCGCCTTGCAACCCATAAATGTGGCTGGAAGCGGTGAACCCGTTAGGGAAGGCCGCAACGTAGTTGGCCGGAGTAAGGCCTGCACCGCACGTTAGCACGTTCGTGCAATACGACGTGTTGGGAACGACGGAAGTGCGCTTGCCCTCAACTCCGGAAAGGATGATTTGTGCCGGGGCTACGGCTGGGGCTTTGTCGAGTTGGAACTGCAACGCCACTCTGCCCTCCAACTCAGGACGGCCGGAGTCGGCACCCTCGCGCTCGGCCTGTCCGATCTGGCCCGCCAGACCCAGGCTCCCCAGCTTTTCAATCTGGCTGCTGGTGGGCATCATGATGGCAAACGTGGGAGAGAGTTTGAGATTGCGCGAGCCACCCAGCTTCTGCACCCACCCGAGCTGGAATTGTGGAGAACGCTCGTAGACGTCACCGTACCAGTAGCCCAGAGCCGTGGTTTCCAAGAGGTTGGGCAGCGCGCTGGATCCAAACAGCGTCCAGTCCTGTCCGCCCTCGAAGTAAAAGTCCGTCTTGTCGCTGGGGGCATAGTCCAAACGCACCCAAGCCTGGCGGAATGAGAACATGCTGCTGCGAATGGAGGAAACGTCGCGGTTGTCCACTTCGCTGAAGTTGCCTTCAAAGTCGCCTTCGATGCGGCCCGTCAGGGTGATCTTGGGAGAAAGGTCGGAGAATTCAAAGTTGGCTCCGATGCGACTGGAGCGCGCCTTCAAATGGAATTCGGGGTCTTTCGTGGGGCCTGTACTAAAAACTTGCGGTGTCGCCAGGAACACGCCAGGAAACGGCATGTCATCGCCATTGGGATTACTGGTGTCGTATACCCCCGTCGCCTTCAGGAATCCGTAAGGCGTCATCTTGACGGGACCCATGGTAAAGGCCGCCTTGAGACCGTCTTTGACTGGCGGATCAATCGGCAGCACTCGCAGCGGAGCCACCGCCGGCACAACTGAGGGTCCGGCCGGCTTGGTTTCCTTGGGAGTTGGAGCCTGGGCGGTCTGACCCGAAATCGCGACCGTGACTGGGGTGGCCGTGACCGGAGGAGCGGGGGCCGCAGGCTGCGCAGCCGGGGCCGGAGCGGCGGCGGCAGACAGATCTTCCGCGGTCACCACACCTTTGCGGGCCAGCGCCTCCACTAACAACTGAAACTCCGCATCCGGAGCAGCGTTGCGAATCGCATTGGCCTCGGCGGGCGCAAGCACTCCCTTCATGACCAGCACTCCGAGCAACGCGGTGACGTTGGCATTGCCGGCGGCGGGCGTCAGGTTAGGGTTGGCAGCGGGAGGTGCGGGCTGCGCGGCGGGGTTGGCGGTGGTCTCTGCGGCGTTCTTCGCATCGGCGGCGTCCTTCTCCCTTGCCAGAGCGGGCACGACCGATGCGACTGCGAGTAGCGATACACAAATCCACGGCTTCAACTTCGGCATATGCGATATCTCCTCCTTGACCGGGAGTGACTTCTTTCACGGGTAATGACGGAAATTGCCGTTCTGCAAACGGGGCCCTGGGCTTTGCTTTTCCTAGTCACGCACGACAGTGGTCCCGGTTTGGGACCCGAGGGGCCGCGTCCGAGCTTGGTTGTCTCGGGCGTAATGGGGAGCTACACTAGGACGGAAGTGACGTGCCAAGATGTGCGCTTGCTCACCTAGCGCAGTGATTTATATCACGAACGGGGGCTTGGGAATCAAGGGTGGCCGGTCCGGCCCAGGGTTTTGCCTCCGAGCCAGGGATTTCTCGTACCATTGAATTTAGGATGCTTGAGCGGAATCGTCTGGCGAAAGGCGGCTTTTGGGGGACCCATTCTCCTGCCTTTTCTTTTTCGCTCTCTCTGCGCAAAAACACATAATGTCGTGATCGTACTCACTGTCGGTGGACTAGGGGCAAGCCAGGAACCGGCTCGGGAAAATGCCCTGGGTGTGAGAGGAAGAGGAATCAGATCTGGGCGCCGGCTGCGGCGCCCGCGGCCGCGTCCCCGAGGAAGGACTTCAGATTTGCGTCCAGAGCTTCGCGGTCGGCGTCGGGCAGGTTCACGAAACGGAAGGGTTGCATCCAGCCCTGGGTGGCCCACATGGGAAACAGCATCTGCGCTTTGTTGCGAATCGTGGCCTGGCCCAGGTGGAAGATCAGCTCGACTTCCAGCTTCTCCTCCAACGGCTTCTCGACGTGGATGACGCCGCCCGAGGTGGAGAGCTGATGGAACGCGGCTCGAACCGCCCGGCGATTGGGCAGCCGCACCAGCACCAGCACGGAGCCGCGCAGCTTTACGCGAAAGGGACGGTTCACGCCCTTGTTCTCGTCGACCGGCACCGCCTTCGGCTTCGGGTCGGGTGCCGTCGAATCGGGCTGTTCATCCATACGCCATGAGTATGGCAGCGACGAGGACAAGCCGTGTAGTTACGAAAGCACGAGACCCGAGTTTGACTTTCGAGGAAGGGCCGCTTGGGGGCCCCAGGGAGCGGCTTTCACTTGCGCCCGGGATGGGCGCCGCCGCTTTCCGAAACGAGATTGTACGGCCAGACTTTCTTGTTGACCTTCAGCTTGGGGGCGCTGGTGGAAGCGGTGCTTGCCGGGGGCCCAGCCGGTGCGTTCTGCGGCGCGAATTTCCAGTCCTCCGGAGGATCGGCAATTCCCCACACGTTCCCGTGCGTGTAGAGCGCGGCGCCGATTAAGAACTGCTTGCCATCGTTGCCCAGCGGCAGAGAGTTCGCCACCCGCGCGGTTACGCTGCCACCGCCGGGAAGGCCACTGAGGATGATCGGCGTCTCGAGTTGCAGCGACTGCGAACAGCGAAAGCCGCAGCCCTGTGCGCTGACCACCAGCACCATGCAGTTGTCGGAAAAGGGCCGCATGCGATCGAGGCTGGTCACGGTGACCGGAATCTCCACGCGGATGCGTGTGCTGCGTCGCGTGGCTTTGGCCGTCAGGACTTCCATATCAGATATTGCCCACCGGGCGGAACTTCGGCGACGGGAGGCGTCGCACCCTTTATTGTGGCAGATTGGGGCGGGGCGGGATGGTGACAAAGGTAACCAGTGATCGACACCACGCGGAGTCGTTCAGGCTGGCGGTGAGTGAAATCGTCGATGTTACGCCAACTACTCATCGCTCAGGAGCCGGACTCGGCTTTTCAAGGGCATCAAATTCGTTCATGGCAAACAGCCACTCCCAATGTTTTCCGACTTTAATAGACCCGATCCACATCACGTACGCATTCAGTGGCAAGCCCTTTAGGTACTTCCTTTGGAAGTGCATCTAGCAATGGCTTCTGCACAAGGATCCAATATTCACGCGAACCCTCCGAGAATCGGACTTGGGTCGTAAGCAAATCGTCGGGCACATTCTTTTTGAACGCTTTTCTCCAACCATCCAGCAGTTCCTTCTGCTCGGCTGGAAGCGGTCTTGTATCCCCCAAGTATGTGAGCTTGACCTGGGACGGGAAATTGTCCCCAGTCAAAAGCATTGCTTTCTTGTCGGAGTCGAGCTTCTTCACAGAATCCTGATTTGTGTCGATGATCGATTGGAGAGTTCGGGGTTCGTAACGCGTCCAATCGTTCTGTGTCTCTTGGCTCCAAAAGTTCTCGGTTGTTCCTAAGAGGCAAATCACAGCGATGATACCGACGAGCGATTTCATAGAGTAAGTATATGAAAACCAATCTGACGAAAACAGGCTTTAGCACGCGTTGAGAATCGGCTGACACCGCGCCGATGGTCGCGGATTCAGCCTGTGGCTACACTTACCTTGACGAAAAACGTCTGGCATTGCGGCGGGCCTGCGCGATTCCGGCTTTCAGACCGTTGGCGACAACCCGGGCATAGCCGGATTTGTCCATGCCCGACATAGTTGCGGCGGCGATGCCTCCGGGAGTGGCCGCTTCGTGCAGGAGGCGGGTAAGACTCTGCCCGCTTTCTTTCCAGTAGAGAATGCCGGCACTGAGCGCGTGAGCGGCGGCGGTGAGAGCCGTGGCACGATCAAGTCCGGCGCGCTGCGCAGCCTCAGCTAACGTTTGCAGCGCATGATAGCCATGACTCGACGAGTAGGTGGTGGTAAAGACGTCGAACTGGCGTTCGGGGATTTCGAGGAGTTGTCCAACGCGCTGGAAAAGGCCGCGTACTCGCATGCGTTCTGCGTTTCCCACGCCACGGTCAAAGCACAACGCGGTCAGACCGCGTCCGATGCGGCAGACCGGACTCGGCATGGCGCGCACCCAGCGCGCGGCCAGCCCGAGCTGCGCCCGCAGTTTTTGCAGCGGAACACCCGCGGCCAGACTGACCCAGAGTTTAGGCCGCTGGCAAGCGCCGCATGCGGCGACCTCGCCGAGCAACCCCGACACGGAAGCGGGACGGACCGCGACAATCAGCGTCTCGGCCTGCTCGACCGCCGACTTCAAATCGGGCGCGACGTCAACCTGAAATTCACGCCGGAGCAGCCGGGATTTTTTCGGATTGCGATCATAGACGAGAATCGGCCGCTCATATTCCGCGAGGCGCAGCCCGGCCAGCAACGCGCTGGTGATGCGGCCTGCGCCGAGAAAGACGGTGGATTTCATGTGGGGCTTTTCCCTCAGGGGCTAAAGCCCTCCCAAAAAAGAAGGCTCTATCGCAGCGCTGGAAGCGCTGCGCCACCCAAAATCCGGGCTGGCTGGGCGCCGAGGTAACACGCCAAATCGGACTTCCCCTCCAACTCTCCGGCACTGCCGTGAACCGCCGCTCACCGGCTGGCCAGGCCGCCCGCCGTTTCGCCGCCGTCGAGCGTGAAGACGTGCCCGGTCGCGTAAGCGGCGTCATCCGAGGCGAGATAGGCAAACAGCCCCGCAATCTCCTCCGGCGTCGCGTGCCGTCCGAGCGGAATTTTCCGGTTCACTTCTTCGAGCATCGCGTCGGAATATTCGGCGCGCTGCATCGGCGTGAGCACGTATCCCGGAGCCACCGCGCACACGCGCACCTTGGGCGCGAGTTCCAGCGCCATCGTCCGTGTCAGCTCAATCACGCCGGCCTTGGTCGCGTTGTAGTCAGCATAGTAGGGCTGTCCCACCACCCCGTTAGTCGACGCGGTCTGCAGAATCACGCCGCTGCCCCGCTCCCACATATGCCGCGCCGCGGTCTGCGCCACGTAGAACACGCCGGTCAGGTTTATGGCGATGACCCTTTCCCACTCTTCCGGAGTGATATCCAAGAACTTGTGCCGGATGCTGATGCCGGCGTTGTTGACCAGCACGTCAACACCATCCATGAGCCGGATCGCTTCGGCAAACGCCGCCTCCACCTGCATCAGGTCGGTGACGTCGGCAATGATGGCCTCAGAGACGCCGGCCTCGCCCAGCCCGCGCAGTTCGTGCTTTAGGTGCTCGCAGGCCGTGGCGTCGCGGTCGAGCACGCACACCCGCGATCCCTCTTCGAGAAACCGCGCCGCCGTGGCCGCGCCAATCCCGCTGGCGCCGCCGGTGATCAGAACACGCTTATCTTTCAAGCCTCGCATGCAGTCTCCTTTGAACACGTGGGGACGGACGCATTCGTCCGTCCGCCGAAGCGAAGCGAGGCGCGTCACTTCGCTCCGCTCCACCGCGACTGGCCAAACCGCGGCTCGCCTACGGCTCGCGCGACGGACGAATGCGTCCGTCGCCACATGTTTCGTCTTATCCGCCCGCCGTCCTTACCACAATCGTCTGCGGCACGGCGCGCAGCAAACGCATCAGTTCTTCGTCGCAGGGACGATTGATGTCATAAATCGCATAGCCCAGCGTGCCGCGCGTGTCGAGCACCTGGCGCTCGATGTTGATGCCGCGATCCGCCAGAATGTCGTTAATCGCGCGCAGAATTCCCGGCACGTTGTGATGAATGTGCATCAGCCGGTGCGACCCCGGATCATACTCCAGATGACAATGCGGCAGGTTCACGCTGAGCAGCGAATTGCCGGTGCGCACATAATCCACCAGCCGCGCCGAGACGAACTGGCCAATATTCTGCTGCGCCTCTTCGGTGCTGCCGCCGATGTGCGGCGTCAGAATGACATTGGGCAGCCCCTGCAGCGCGCTCGAAAATCCCGCGCCGCTCTCCGGCTCTTTCGGAAACACGTCGACCGCCGCGCCCGCCACCTGGCCGCTCTTGAGATGTTTGGCCAGCGCCTCGTGATCCACCACAAACCCGCGGCTCAGATTGAGGAAGCACGCGCCAGCTTTCATGGCACCGAATTCTTCTTCGCCAAACAGATTCTGATTCTGCGGCTTGCCGTCCACGTGCAGCGTGACCACGTCGGAAGTAGCGAGCAGCTCGCGGAAGGCGACCGCCCGCGCATTGCCCCGCGCCAGCACATGCGACACATCGTAGAAGACGACCCGCATGCCCAGAGCCTCGGCCAGATCGGAGAGCTGCGATCCGATCTTGCCATAGCCCACAATGCCCAGCGTCAGCCCGCGCACTTCATGCGCGCCCGCCGCCGACTTATTCCACAGGCCGGAGTGCATTTGGGTTGACGCGGCAAAGGTCTGCCGGAGCAGCACAATGATCTCTCCCATTGCCAGCTCCGCCACCGAGCGCGAGTTCGAGTGCGGATCGTTGAACACGGCAATGCCGCGCTCGCTCGCCGCCGCGCGATCAATCTTGTCCACTCCAATGCAGAACGCGCCCACCGCGACCAGCTTGGGCGCGGCTTCGAGCACGGCCGCCGTGATCCGCGTCTTCGAGCGCACGCCCAGAATCGAAGCCCCGCGCACTTTTTCGACGAGCTCGCGCTCCTCGAGCGCTGCCTGGTGCGACTCGACGTCGTATCCCGCATCGCGAAACTGCTCGACCGCCACCGCGCTGATGTTCTCCAGCAACAGAACTTTCAAGGGCCCTCCGTGATGTGTGGAACCAAGGATTATCGCAGATAGGAAGCGGGAAGGGATGGTGTGGGGACGGGTCTTTGACCCGTCCAGGCGGCCCAGCCCTACCGGGCCGCAGCGCAGTGTGAACGGGCCCAGTGTCGAGCCGCCCAATGTGGAGCGGACACTCCTGTCCGCTGCCTTTGATCTTGCTTTTGGCCCTGACTTTGCTGAGGTCTGAGCCCGAGGTCCGAGGCCCGAGTCGTTGCATTCCCCCGCCCCCAGGTGTACAAAGAATTCCGGGAGGGGGTCCCGCGGCCAACGCCGCAGGACCCTTTTTGCGCACTGAGGTAAAGTCATGGAATACCTCACGACTCTCTTGCTCCTAGGACTGCTCCTGGACAAGCAGGCCACAACTCAGACGAAACCACCGGCCCACGTCCCAACAAAGCAGCAGCAGGCCGCGCAGGACGAGGAGACGGCAAGAACAAGAATTTTGAGAGCAGCGAAGACTGCTGCACTGGTAGTTCGTGCCACGACAACCGTGGCGTGCCCCGGCGGAGCGCCCGGGGACTGCATCCGCACCGACACGGATATCATTTCGCAGGTTCGGACCCTCGTAGACGGTACTGACATCTGGGAATATTTCGGGCAAGCAAGCGCCACGGAAGCGGACATCTTCCTCGAGTTCGAGGTACGTAACAGCTCAACTGTAAGCTTCAACGTCAGGGACGCGGACAGCAACAGGATTCTGTACTCAGAGTTCCGCGAGGTCGTTTCCCTCGACAACGATATCAACCGGATGATCGCTCACTTCCTGCTGGGCGCACCAAAGCGAACGGAAGCCGAACACGAGGCATTCAGAAAAAAGAAACGCTGTGCGGCGACTGCCGCTCGGTTCACCATGGTGCAAGCGTACTACCAGGACAGGCTTAAGGACTACAACTGGAAGAACACCCATACCGACGATGCCGTGATGAACGAATGCGAGCAGCACTGGAAGGACTTCGTCTGCCTTAAACACGGACAAGGCGACTATGCCAGCAACTGGAACGAATCGAGAGCGGAGTTCCAGCGCAAGCTCAAGCTCGAATACGAAGAACTCGAAGAGAACGAACAGGAGATGAAAACCATCCAGTCCGCCGCACAAGCAGATGGGTGCACACTCACACAGTGAGCCAGAGGGGGGCCGGCCCGGCCTTTCCATCCGATTCAACTCCAAAAGGGGCGGCCGACCCTAGCCGCCCCGCTTTCCGCTGCTAGGGCGGAGATTTTGACCTAGCCACCAAGAACGGAGGGTGTTCATGCTGAAACGCCACGACCTGGAACGCGAGTTCGACAGGTTCATCGTCGGGCCGGGAGGAGCACAGGCCAACTTCGGCGACGCTCGTGTCACCAGTGCCATAGGTTATCTCGGGAAAGCGGTATTGAAGCTGGATAGGACGAGCAGCCGACTGGCAGTAGTGAACATCGTTCTCACTGCTGTTATCCTCGCGGTCGGCGTAGTCCAAATTTACTTGATGCTTCGAGGGCACTAAGAATGAACTTCTTCATGTGGTCGACGATCATACTTGGGATCTGGGCGGCTCTCGGCCCTCTTGTAGGTGTTCGCTATGGCAACGAACTTGTGACCTGCCCCCTGCTTTCGTTCACGTAAGAATACGACAACTTTCTGCCGGGTGCCCCGTCCTAATCTCGCGGTTCTTGCGAGATTAGGATGGGGATTTTGACTTACCTCAGTCGACGAGAGCCAAACTCTCCACCAGCACGAACGGGAAGGGTACGACTTCGAGTCGTACCGCTTAAGCGCCCACACAGATCGCGGCTTCAGCCGCTGAGGGCCACGCATCTAGCCTGAATCCCGGAAACGCTGAGCAATACCTGTACTCAGCCGCACTTGCAACCAACTTCCCCATCACCGGGTTCTGATGGATATACAACCGATGCCCCGCAAAATCCTGCGCGTCACGAATCCGATGATCCGTAAATCCCTTCTGCCAAATTTCCCGCCGGCTGATTTCCGTGCCGACCGCGTGCGAATAGCCACCCTTTACCAACTGTATGACGCGTTCAAGCGTCACATCCGCAGCGGGCGTGAGGAGGAGATGAACGTGATCGGGCATTAGGACGAAAGCATGTAGTTCGAACTTGCCCTGGCGCTGGTAGCCGTATAGGGTCTTCAGAAAAAGCCGGGCATAATTCTCTACAATGAAAAACCTTCTTCGTTGAAATGTGGAGAACGTCACGAAGAAGGTTCCGGGTGGAGAAATCAGTCGGGTAGGCTTCACGGCGTCGGCCCTCAGCGGCTAAAGCCGAAATCTCTAAGCCAGCTTAATGCGGTGCGACTGGAAGTCGCACCCTTCCCGGTTGTTTATTTTCGAATCGTTTCCTCTTCGGGAAAACTCACTACGTCTTGCGGGCCGTGCCATATTGCCGAAGAGGAAATCCTAATCTCGCGGTTTTGGCGAGATTAGGGTGGGGACTTTGACTTACCTCAGTCGACGAGAGCCAAACTCTCCACCAGCACGAACGGGAAGGGTACGACTTCGAGTCGTACCGCCTAAGCGCCCACACAGAGCGCGGCTTCAGCCGCTGAGGGCCACGCGTCTAGCCTGAACCCCGGAAACGCTGAGCAATACCTGTACTCAGCCGCACTTGCAACCAACTTCCCCATCACCGGATTCTGATGGATATACAACCGATGCCCCACAAAGTCCTGTGCGTCACGAATCCGATGATCCGTAAATCCCTTCTGCCAAATTTCCCGCCGGCCGAATTCCGTGCCGACCGCGTGCGAATAGCCGCCCTTGACCAACTGCATGACCCGCTCGAGCGTCACATCCGCAGCGGGCGTGAGGACGAACGTGATCCGGCATTAGAACGAAAGCATGCAGCTCGAACTTGCCCTGGCGCCGAACCCAAGGTCCCTCGACTGCGCAGATCGGTTCGCTGCGCTCTCCGACCTGCTCCACTCGGGATGACAATCAAAATCCCCACCCAGCATGCCGCACAGGAACCCAAGGTCCCTCGACTACGCAGATCGGTTCGCTGCGCTCTCCGACCTGCTCCGCTCGGGATGACAATGAGTTTTCAATGACTCAATGACTCAATCACCCGATGACTCAATCCCTAAATGGGTTTGCCGCGGAAGAAGTAGACCAGCTCGATCACCAGGATGATGACCACCATCAGTTCGAGGATGAAGGCGCGGCTCTGGTTGAACTGCTCCACCATGAAGCGGTAGAGATCTTCGGCGGTCTGCAGCTTTTCTTTGACCAGGTCTTTGTAGTCGGGCACTCCGACCTTGGCCGCGCACAGCTTGTAGAGGCGCGCCGAGAACATGTCGCTGAGGAACTTGATGGCGTTGTCGGCGCGCTCGGTGAGTTCGTTCA
>Ga0209517_10007911_pt1 | contig 12577 bp, 10 predicted proteins | sample PeaSoiMetSII2010_FD_187695 | JGI IMG/M metagenome (GOLD analysis project Ga0209517, IMG submission 187695) | Peat soil microbial communities from Weissenstadt, Germany - SII-2010 (SPAdes) (version 2) | ecosystem: Environmental > Terrestrial > Soil > Wetlands > Peat | place: Germany...
CCGGCATCGCGCAGCGCATCCTCGGCGTTTTCCGCGATTCTCCTCACGCATCTGCGGTCCCGCGGGTTGCTTTTTTGTCTTGGAATACCACCACCCATATGTGGGTTCTATCGATGAGAAATCCGGGCTAGCGCTCCTTCGGCGCGGCAGACTTCGCCTTCTCGCGCCTGGCGACTTCCTTCGCGCGGAACTTCGCGATGCGTTCAATCAACTTCACGGGGACGGACTGCGACAGCGGGAAACGAATCGTGCCCCTGTTGTTGACCTCGTATGGCGCCAAGTCGTCCTTGAACGCCGCGACGAGGCGATCGGTTGAGGGGTAGAGCGAGTAGTGCTGTTTCCACCCAGCCAAATAGAGAACGGGGCGACCGTGTAGTTTGTACGTGGGGATCTTGTACGAGATTACTTCCTCGGCTTCCGGTACGGCCTTGCGGATCGTACGCCGCACCCGCTCAAGCACGGCCTGAACGGTGTCGGGTTGCGAGGCAATGTACTCGTCCACGGAGTGGAAGTAGTTCTTGGCCATCGTGATTCCCTTTCTGGCTACAGTCTGCTTGACGATCCGCGCGGAACTTCATGACCGGTGCAGCTCCGCAACCAGATCTTCGAGGCGATCGTAGCTGATGCCGGCGCCACGGGCCATGCCGGATGCGAGGACCATATCACGCACTTCCAGGGAAGGATAGCGCACCGTTACGGTGAGGCGCGTCTTGCCGTCCTCGTCGGTGAAATCGCTGGTGACCACCGAGACGCTATCCGGAAACTGTTCGAAGATCTCGGTGAACACGAGGCGGCTCGGGGGTGTGATTTCGCGATACTCGCCGTAGAAGGTAACTTCTCCCTTGGGGTGGCGGTTTACGAAACGCCACCGGCCGCCCACGCGAAGGTCGATCTCGCAGACCGGCACCGAGTAGCCCTCGCCCAGGCGGCCCCACCACTGTTTGACGTGTTCGGATTTCGTCATTGCCTCGAACGCCAGGCGCCTCGGCGCATCGAACAGGCGGGTCATGCGAATTTCCCGGTCCGACAGCATTGTGACTTTGAAGGTGTCGCTATTTCTTGCGTTGCCCACGACCATGACGTTTCGCCTCCTTTGCTTTCATTTGTTGCAGGTACCGATCCAATCGATCGAAGCGCTGCTCCCAGATGTGACGGTAGCGTTCGGTCCAGTCGGCCACATCCTTCAAGGGACCTGCTTCCACCCGGCAGTGCCGCCACTGCGCATCCCGTCTTCGCGCGATCAGGCCCGCGCGCTCGAGCACCCGGAGGTGTTTCGACACGGCGGGCATGCTCATATCGAAAGGCTCGGCGAGCTCGGTTACGGAGCATTCACCCGAAAGCAGACGGGACAGGATTGCCCGGCGAGTCGGGTCCGCTAGGGCGGCAAACGTGGCGCTCAACCGATCAGCCGGCATATTGTATTAAACCGATGAGTTAATTAACTCATCGGTATTGTACACCGCTCGGCTCCGCGCTTGTCAAGAAAAAAATCCACCACCGCCGCCCGCCTTACCACGGCGTCACATCAGCTTGAAGGGGTTGAATTTCGCCGGGGATTTTTTCAGGTCGTTGAAAAAGTCGGGGTTGTCCCTTCTAAACTCCAGCATTCGCGACTTGTTGCTGTCGGCTCCCTTGCCGGGCGCGTCAATGAACTTTGCTGCGTCTTCCTGGGCGGCGGGCAGACTGGTAAAGCCGTGATGGTCCGCCCGAAGTCCTGGCCGATTGACCTCCGACCGGTAGACGTTGGAGACCACAATGGCCATGAACTCCTCGACGGTGTCGTAACGCGGCTGGTCCAGGGGCTTATGGCCATCGACGGTATTGCGCATGCGGCGCAGCGCGTGAACCATTTCGTGCAGCAGGATCTCGTCCTTCAGGACGCCCGGCGCTCCCTTGAAGTCGGCGGGCTTGGGGATGAATCCTACGCCCGCCACCGCATCCGCGTTCCACATCCAGGGGTTGAAGCGCACCAGCGCGTTGTGCTTGGCGTCATCGTATCCGTCTTTGAGTTTGTCCATGTCGACGGGTCCGTCCGTGAGTTTGGGGAGAATCACGTTGTTGGCGGTCGCGTTAAAGCCCTTCCAGTTGCCGTCCGTGGGGTCTATGTAGGGCAATTCGCTCCAGGGAATGATGAGCACAGTCTTATGACTCATGCGGAAGATATCCATCATGAGTGCCCAGCCGGTCCACGTCCAGCGTATCCTCGACAGCAGAAACATGACCTCCGTCTCGTAGCCATCGACCTCCATTTCGGTGTAATCGGGCGGACCGCCCGTGTTGTTCGGCCGGAAAGTGATCAGCGATCCGACGATCACGACATTTGGTACATCATGAAATTTGAGCATAAAGCCTCGGCGTGATTATACGCACAGATGCGGGCCGGAGGCTTCTGGCGGGGTACTACGCGATGTATTGGTTCGCACCGAGTTAGCCGCCGAAGCGGCCACCCATAGCCGGTCCTGCTGGCCGGCCCCCCGGTTCCTGTATGCTGGCCGTGATGGACATCAATCGGCGGGAATTCATCGCATTGCCGGGGGCCGTCATGGCGGAATCGCTGCTGGCGGAAGAGACGGCCGTGCCGTGGCACCAGAAGGTGCGGCGCGTGGGCCAGGTCAACATGACCGAGCGCGATGTGGTGGATATGAAGGTCGAGGAATGGGCGGACTACTGGGCCTCGGCCAAAGTGGACGCTGTGCTGGTTAGCGTCACGGGGATAGTGGCCTTCTATCCGAGCAAGGTGCCGTTCCACAAGCCGGGCCAGTATCTCGGCGACCGCGATTTCTTCGGCGAATGTTTCACCGCGGCCAAGAAGCGCGGAATTCGGGTGGTCGCCCGGATGAGTCCCGATCTGAATTGGGAGGAAGCCGTGCACGCGCACCCAGAATGGTTCCAGAAGGACGCGCAGGGCAATCCGCAGCGGCACACGGAAGACCACCGCCTCTACCGCACCTGTATGTTCACCACGTACTTCACGGAGCACATGCCCGCCATCATGCGCGAGATCAACGCGAGATACGACGTGGACGGGCACTACACCAATGGCTGGCCGCCGCTGGGAAGCCTGCCGGTGTGTTACTGCGACCAGTGCAAGCGGCTGGCTCCTCCCGGCTCGCCCGAATACTGGGAGCAGTTCAACGAGCGGGTGGTTTACCTGTGGAAGCTTTACGACGGCATCGCCAAGGAGAAGCGGGCGGACAGCCTGTTCTACGCCAACCTGGGCGGCGGCGCGCGGTGCACCGCAAATCTGAAGCAGTTGGCCGAGGTGTGCCACTGGTTCAACTGCGACAACCAGGGCCGCGGCGGCGACGATACGCCCATCTGGGGCTGCACGCTGCAAGGGCGCGTGTGCCAGGCGACGATGAAGGGCCGCACCAGCACCAACGTCACCGGGATGTGGTCGACCGGGGCGGTGCGGTGGCGCAACGCCGCAAAATCTCCCGCGGAAGCCACCATGTGGTTCGACGAAACCGTGGCCAGCGGAATGGTGATCTGGTATACGTTCATCGGCGCCGAGACCGGGATGGGCGAAGACCGCCGCTGGCAGGCGCCGGGCCGCGAATATTTCAACTGGCTGGCGCGTCACGACCGGCACTTCGTCAACCAACGCACCATCGCCAACCTGGGGGTGGTGATGGGACAGCGCACGCACCTGTTCTACCGGCCGCCGGGGAACGCCACGGCGCAGCAGTATCTGGACGCGCTCTACTGCGCGCTGCTGGAGGGCCGGTTCCTCTTCGATTTCGTGCATGAAGACGACCTGGGCGCCGAGAACCTGAAGAAGTACTCGGCGTTGCTGCTGCCCAACATCGCGCTGCTGAGCGACGAGCAGTGCCGCCAGTTGCAGGCTTACGTGGACTCGGGCGGCTCGCTGCTGGCCACCTTCGAGACCAGCCTGTACGACGAGCGGAACCGGCGGCGCGCCGATTTCGGACTGGCGGACGTGTTCGGCATTCAGAAGGCGGGCGAAATCCAGGGCACGCTGGGCAATGCATTCTACGCGCGCATCGAGAAGCAGCACGAGATCGTCAGCGGCTTCGCCAACACCAACTGGCTGCCGGGCGCGGAATACCGCGTGCCGGTGAAGCCGGTGGAGGACGCGGTGCTGACGGTGGTGCCGGGATTTGTGGCGTACCCGCCGGAGCTGTCGTATCCGCCCACGCCGCACACCAGCGAGCCGGCCGTGGTGCTGCGTGAAAAAGGCCGGAGCCGGCTGGTGTATTTCCCGGGCGACGTGGAGCGGACCATGTGGCGGTCGGGACATACGGACCTGAGCAGGCTCATCCGGAACTCGGTGCGCTGGGTGCTTCGGGGAGAAACGCCCGTGAGCATCGAGGGCAGGGGCGCGATCGAGGCATTTGCCTGGGAGACCGAACCGGGCTTCGCGGTGCACATCCTGAACTACACGAATCCCAACATGCACCGCGGCTGGATCCGCGAATACTACCCGATCGGACCGCAGAAGGTGAGTCTCAAGCTGCCGCCGGGCAGGAAGGTGACGCGGGTCGAGCTGTTGCGCGCCGAGATGGGGATTCCGTTCCGGCAGCGCGAGGGGGCGATCGAGTTCACGATTCCGAAGGTGGTGGATTATGAAGTTGCCGCGATCTATTGAGAGAGGGCGGGGAATGCGCGTTCAGAGTCACCCCATCCACTGCGGGTTGAGCGCGGTTCCGTCCTGCCGGGTGGTGGTCTTGAACGTTTCGTATTTGCCCGATAAGGCCGCCTCGCGCGTCTTCGCCAGCAGCGCCGAAAGCTGGCTTTGGGTGAGCGGTTTGAATGTGCGGGCGGCTTCGAAGGCCTGGTCGAGGTTCTGCCGGTCGGCGCAGCCCGTGATCACCACCGAGGTGGGGAGATTCAGCGCGTAGTGCAGGCATTCGATCCCGGTGGCGAGCCCCCGCTGCGGAAGCGAGCCGGCCGCCATGGGCTTCATGCCGAGCACGGCGATTCCCTGCTCCACCAGCTTGGGCACCACCTGGTGAGCGAAGCTGCGGAACTGCGCATCCAGGATGTTGAGCGGCATCTGTGCGGTGTCGAAGTGGAAATTGTGCGCCTGCGCCACTTCGAGCATGCGCAGGTGCACCACCGGGTCCTTGTGGCCGGTGAACCCGATGTAGCGCAGCTTTCCGGCCTTCTTGGCTTCCAGCAGCGCGTCCAGCACGCCATCGTTGAAGAAGCGGTCGGGATCTTCCATGCGGATGTTCTCGTGGTACTGCATGAGGTCGACGTGGTCCGTTTGCAGGCGCTGGAGCGATTCGTCGATCTGGCGCGCGATGGCCGCCTTGGTGCGGCCGTCGAACTTGGTCATGAGGAAGACCTTCTGGCGGTAGCCGTCGCGCAGCGCTTTGCCCATCCACACCTCGCACTTGCCGTCCATGTAGTCCCAGCAGTTGTCCATGAAGTTGATGCCGCGGTCGATGGCCGAGCGGACCAGGCGGATGGACTCCTGCTCGTCGTTGGGGACGCCAATGTGGTAGCCGCCCAGACCGATGGCGGAGACGCGTTCGTTGGTGCGGCCGAGTTTGCGGTAGATCATGTCGCCGCTGCGCTCGTCGTCGGCCAAGAGTCCTTGGGAAACCAGGCCGGCGAGCGAGAGGCTGCCGGCGATCTCGATGAATTGACGGCGTTGCGGGTTGGCTGGATCGGGCATTGGGCGATTCCCTCCTTGTGACGCTCCAGTGTTTCTATTATCGTCCAGTTGAAGAATGCCGGGGCGCCGATCGTCACGCTCTTCAATGACGAATCACCCATTCCGCATCTGCGATTATATATAATCCCCCTGTGGTGCGACTTCGCATGCGACATAAACTTCGAACCTTGCGCGTGAAGGCAATTGCCGCCGCCTTTTTCTCTTTGCCGCTGTTGGCCCAGCACGGCAGCACTACCGCAGTGAACCCATACACCAACCCGGAGGATGAGCAGGCCGGGCGGAAGCTCTTCCGCGCTCAATGCGCCGGATGCCACGGACCCGATGGCACGGGCACCGGAGCGGGGCCCAGCCTCGCCTCCGGGACGTTCGTGCACGGAGGTTCCGACGAGGCGCTCTTCCGCGCCATCTCAAAAGGGCTGCCGGGAACCACGATGCCGGCGTTTTCATTCAGCGGCCTTCAGGTCTGGGAGCTCGTCACGCACGTCCGCGCACTCGGAATCGCGCACGGCGCAAGTGAAAACAGGGGCGACCCAACGGCCGGGGCCACCATTTTTCGCGCGAACTGTTCCCGCTGCCATCGAGCCGCGGGCGAAGGAGGGCTGAGCGGTCCCGACCTCACCGCTATCGGCGCCAGGCGTTCCTATGCCGAGCTCCACGAGTCGATCGGCAATCCCGATGCGGAAGTCGCGTCCGAGTACTGGTCCGTCTTGGCGACGACGTCCACGGGACAGACGATTCGCGGGGTGCGGCTGAACGAAGACACCTTCTCAATTCAGATTCGCGACGAGAACGGCCGCCTTCAGTCTTTACGGAAGCGGGACCTGAAAGATGTGGAGCTGATCCGGCGCTCGCCCATGCCTTCATTCGCAGGCAAGCTTTCGGATGCGCAAATGGACGACGTGATTGCCTGGCTGATCAGCGTCGGTCCGATTAACGTCGGGAGGCAGCAGTGATGCGGTTTAAAATGGCCCTGTTGGCGGGCCTCGCCTGGACGGTGCAGGCGCAGGTTTCCTACGAACGTTTGCGCGATGCCGCGCGCGAGCCGCAAAACTGGCTCACCTACAACGGCTCCTACGCCAGCACTCATCACAGTGCCCTGAATCAACTCCGTCCCGACAATGTGGCCTCGCTCGAACTGAAGTGGGTATGGCAGGCGAACTCTCTGGAGAAGATCGAGGCGACCCCTCTGGTTGTGGACGGCGTTATGTACCTGACCGACCCGCCGAACGATGTGGTGGCGATCGACGCCCGAACGGGGCGGGTATTCTGGCGTTACCGTCATGCGCTGCCCGACGGCGTGGCTCCGTGCTGCGGGAGGGTGAACCGGGGCGTCGCGATACTCGGGAACACGCTGTACATGGGCACTCTCGATGCCCGCCTCGTGGCCCTCGATCGAAGCACGGGGCGGAAGCGGTGGGACGTCCAGGTGGCGGATTACGAGCGAGGTTACTCGCTGACGCTTTCCCCGCTGGCGATTAAGGACAAAATTATTGTCGGAGTGGCCGGGGGCGAATTAGGCATCCGCGGCTTCATCGCCGCATACGATGCCGCAACCGGTAAGGAAACCTGGCGGTTCAAGACTATTCCCGAACCCGGTGAGCCGGGACACGAGACATGGGATGGAGATTCCTGGCTTCACGGCGGCGCATCGGTATGGCTCACCGGCTCGTATGACGCCGAATTGAACCTGACCTACTGGGGCATCGGAAATCCCGGGCCCGATTGGAACCCCGCGCTACGGCTGGGCGACAACCTGTATTCCGATTCGGTGGTGGCGCTGGATGCCGACACAGGCAAGTTGAAGTGGTATTTTCAGTTCTCGCCGCATGACGGATTCGATTATGACTCGGTGCAGATTCCGGTACTCGCGGATCTGAACTGGAAAGGGCGACCCCGCAAGACGATGCTCTGGGGAAATCGGAATGGCTTCTTTTATGTGATCGACCGGACCACCGGCGAGTTCCTGTTGGGCCAACCATTCGTGAAACAGACATGGGCGGCAGGTCTGGACGAACGCGGCAGGCCGATCCGCGTGAACGATCGAATGCCGTCGGCCGAAGGCACGCTCACGTATCCCGGAGTGCAGGGTGGAACGAACTGGTATGCGCCTTCTTACAGCCCGGTGACCGGACTTTTTTATCTGACGGCCTGGGAGGATTACCCTGGAGTCTATTATTCCTGGGAGCAGGAGTATGAACCCGGCAAGTGGTTCGCCGGAGGGAGCGTTCGCGCGGAATTGCCGGCGATCACGCGGCAGGAGATCCGAACGCTGGGACCGGAATCGGGATACGGAGCGATTCGGGCGCTGGACCCCGCGACGGGCCGGCGCGTGTGGGAATATCGCATGAACGACGTGAGCGACAGCGGCTTACTCACTACGGCGAGCGGCCTCCTTTTTTCCGGCAATCGCGAGGGTCACTTCGTCGCCCTGAGCGCGCGGGACGGCAAACTGCTGTGGAACCGGTATCTGGGCGGGCAGGTGGCTTCATCGCCGGTTACCTGGACAGTGGACGGGAAGCAGTATGTTTCGATCGCGAGCGGACATGCCGTTTTCACGTTCGGGCTGCCCGACCGTTAGAATAAGGCTCTGACCTTGAAGATTGGTGCCGCTTTACTGTGTGCCGCGACGTTCGGCACGGCATCGGCTCAGGTGATCCGCACGGAGTTTCATCTGACCGCCCGGCCCTGGCATCCGCTCAATATCGAACGGGAGAAGTATCTCGATGTCATCGAGGGAATCTGTCGGTTCAGCGTCCAGCACCAGGACGCCAGCGGAGCGATTATCGACCCCTTCCTGAAGCGCGAGCATCAGTACGCGACGCCGTACTTCGCATACGCGGTCGGCACGCTGACTGCCGCGGGCCGGGCACCCGACCTTCTGCCAAGCGGCGTGAGGGCGATGGACCATTCGACGGCAAACTTCGCGGGTGGGCGGGATGCCATTCCCGATCAACATGGAGAGTTCTTCATTCCGGCACTCACAGAGGCCGTCGAGTCATACGCGAAGCAGGTTCCAGCCGGGGCCATCGAGCGCTGGCGCGAGCGGCTGAAGAGGCCCTGGCGCGAGATCGTCCGAGGGCCGACCAACAACTGGGAGACCTACAAGATGAAGGGCGAATGGCTGCGGTACAACGCTGGGCTGGTGTCGCGCGACGATGCCGTCGCGGCCATCGAAGACGCGTGGAAGGAGCGCCAACGCGACCACTTCGCGGGCGACCCATGGTGGCTCTATCACGATCGAACGAGTGATCCCGATACCCTGAGCGTCGAGGCGGTGGGACGGGGCAACCTGCTGGCGCTGGTTCATTTCGGTTACGACGGGCCGAGCGCGGGGGAGATTCGCAAAGCCGTCGAGGCAGGCACGCGCTTCACCCTGCTCCTTCAGGATCCGAGCGGCCAGGTGCCGGCGAACGGCCGGACCGACGATCATGTCTGGGTGGATGTGGGATATCAACTGGCCTTCGAAATCATGGCGGAGCGAGCTTTTGAGCGCGGCGACCTCGAATCAGCGGGGCAGTTCCGGCATGCGGCCCTGCTGGCGTTTCAGAGCATCCAGCGATGGCGGCGAACCGACGGACCCTGGGCCGGCTCGTACTTCATTACGAAGAATCGTTTCGATCCCGCGCTGCGGGTCGGATATCAGACGGCCAGCCAGTACAGCAATTACAGCGGCTCGCTGATGTTCCACCTGGCGGAGGCGTTTCACATTCGATCGAGCTCGATCCAGGAGGCGCCCTCCCCTTCCGAGATCGGAGGCTACACGATCGCGACAGATGCCAGTTACGACAGCGTTTTTGCGAACGCGGGCGGCATGTATATGCAAGCCAATCTGCGAGGCCAGGAGGCGGAGACAGACGGGAACCTCTGGACGCCGCTGGGGGTGGTGCGGTTCGCTCGTCCGGGTTGGGACACGCGCCTGGGGCCATCCGACGGAGCCCTGGTTAGCGCCGGTGGGGTGACGTTCGCTCCGGAGTTCTTCGAGAATGGGCGCTGGCTTCGCCTGGCTGATTTGTCCTCTCGATATCACGGGGTCTGGAGTGTGCAGTTGGTCCACCCGCTGATCGTGCGCTGCGCGATCGATTACAGTCCTCGTGCGGGTTTCACCGGACCGTCGTTCCGCGACGAATTCACGCTCACACCGGACGGAGTTTTGTCGGTTGTGACCAAGACCTCCAGCGATGACTTACGCTGGGCGGTGACGTGGCCGGTGCTCGAGAATGACGGAACCCCTATCAAGCGATCGAGTCGCGACGGGATTCAGAGCGTCCGCTATCCGAACGGGAGCGACGAGCAGAACTTTATCGCAGTTGACGCCTCGCCAACGTTCTCGGAGGCGTCAATGCTGCGGAGCACGTTCGGAGATCTTCGGCCCATTCGCGTGAGTGTTTCATCGGCAGCCAGCACAACCTTCGTCTATCCGCGAGGCGCCGGCGACCCGCGGGCGGAGGCCGTAAGGAAGGGCTTTGCCGTCCACGGCCACGATTTCTCATCGATGCTCGGCAAAGTGGCCGGCACCATTTATGCGGGCCGGACCGCGGCTGGCGGAGTCGGCCGCGCCGTGGACCTTGACGGTGACGGCAAGCCTGACGCCACCTTCAGCAAGGAATGCGGGTTCGTGCTCCAGTTGCGCAACGGACAGGTCATTGCGGCCGAAGCGGATCGGGATGTTTCGGCGACCATCCGGGGAAAGAAGCTCGCGCTGAAGCGATATCGGCCGGTTCGGCTGGCGGATTGACTCGCCTGGCAATTTTGAGCTTCCGGCAAGCATGCGTGATTCGATGCAGCGGTGAGTAGTACCGTGAGGCATGTCCCGCGAGAAGATAGCGATACCCTCGCCGCCCTGCGCGACACCCTCCTCCCCAAACTCATGTCCGGCGAATTGCGGGTCCCCGACGCGGAGAAACTGGCGGCGTCGCGTGCCTGACCGGAATCTCTGCCACGAACCCGCTGGCCCTCGCCGCGGTCGCGCCGTCAATGCCCGGGCGATTACGGTCTTCGCTCCAATCCTTATGGAGTTTCCCATCGCGGAGCGCAGGGAGCTTGCCATCAAGCAGGTTGGCCAACTGATGTGCCGGGACCTTTGCGGAATGACGAAGCTCTGAAAACAGAAAAGCCGTCGCTGCGACTCTCGGGTGTTTCCGAGGTATTGCATTTTGCTTTGCAAGCGTTGAACGGTGCGGCGCACGGGGCCGAAAACCTTTACACTCGAAGTATGCTGCCCAACCACACAACACACTGGAGGGCGGCGTGACATCCACAAACCAGGCATTCATAACACCAGAAGTGGTCCGCTGGGCGAGAGAGCGCGCGCGGGCAACACGAGACAAGTTGGCGCAGAGGTTGCACACAAGGGCCGAGCGTGTGGCGTCTTGGGAAGATGGCACCCACTCCCCCACGCTGGCACAGGCCCAAGAGTTGGCTGAAGCGCTCAGAATTCCTTTCGGCTACCTTTTTCTGCCGTCCCCGCCAAAAGAGCAAGTCCCCCTGCCGGACTTCCGTCGGGTGGGGCGCGCTGCCAGTGAGCCGCTAAGCGCCGACTTCATGGCGGTTCTCAATGATGTGATCGTCAAACAAAACCGCTATCGCGACTTGTTGCTCGATAGCGGCGGCGAACCCGTCGCGTGTTTTGCAAAGTATTCCATAGGCGACCCCGACAAACTGGTGGCCGAAGATATCGCTGCGACGCTGGGGATCGACGACAAATTGAGGAGCGAGTGCGCGAACTTTGAGGAGTTTATCCGTCAGATTACCCGGCAAGCGGAGGCGGTTGGGATCTTGGTCATGCGAAGTGGCGTCGCCTGCGGAAACTCCAGGCGCCCGCTATCCGTCGCCGAGTTCCGCGGCTTTGCAATCGGCGATCCACTCGCGCCCCTGGTTTTTGTCAACGGCAAAGATGCGCCACCCGCGCAGATATTCACGCTGGTTCATGAGCTTGCTCACATATGGATTGGAGCATCCGGGATATCGAACGTCAGCCTCAAGGATGCGGATGTGGCCGCAGGGACGAGCGATATTGAGCGCTTCTGCAACCGGGTAGCCGCAGAAGTACTGATCCCGGAGGAAGTAATGGTTCGGGACTGGCAGACGCATCGCGGGATCGAAGATAATGTGCAGGCGATTTCTCGTCATTGCAAAGTGAGCAGGCTCGTCACGCTGAGGCGCGCCTACGACCTTTCTAAGATCAGCCGGGAGAAATATGCGGAGCTCTATGTACGGGAGGAGCAGAGGTTCAAGGCCAGAGAACCGGGGGGTGGCAGCTACTTCTTGAACGTCCTGGCACGAAACGGACCTACATTTACGGAAACTATTGTGACAGCCGCGATGGGCGGGAGATTGCTCTATCGCGATGCCGCAAGCCTGTTGAACATCAGCGTTCCATCGATCCATAAACTCGCTGACTACCTGAACAAGCGACGGGAAGCAGCGTGAGCCCGCATGGCCTTTTACTGGTTGGATTCGAATGTTTTCATCGAGGCGAAGAATGGCCCCTATGGTTTCGACATCGCACCCAGTTTCTGGAAGTGGCTCAAACAGTCCGCCGAAGATGGACTGGTGCGCAGTCCGATACATGTCGGCGAGGAATTGAAGGGGCATCGCAACCAGTTGGCCCGGTGGGTTAGAGTGAACGCTGTCCCCTTGTTTGTCTCTCCAGATGCTCGGGTGCAGAAGCTTGTTGGGAAGATCGGCGTATACGTCCAGCGGAGATACGACCTGGCTTACTCTTCGAGGTTTCTGTCCGGAGCCAATCCGTGGGTGATTGCGCACGCTTTGGAGAACAAGGGGACAGTCGTGACCCATGAAGTCTTGGCTCTCCGCGAGAATCTGACAAGACGCCCATTTTTCAGGCAACTTTCACCACCCGCTGAACCGCGAGAAACTCGACGTTGGTCACTGCCACCCGCTTGGCCTTCAGCAGCAGGTAGCGCAGATTCT
>Ga0209517_10007912_pt1 | contig 12577 bp, 13 predicted proteins | sample PeaSoiMetSII2010_FD_187695 | JGI IMG/M metagenome (GOLD analysis project Ga0209517, IMG submission 187695) | Peat soil microbial communities from Weissenstadt, Germany - SII-2010 (SPAdes) (version 2) | ecosystem: Environmental > Terrestrial > Soil > Wetlands > Peat | place: Germany...
AGCCTCGTTCAGCACTATTCCGAGCCACTTCGGATTATCCAAACCTCTCACGCCCATCTTCAGAGCTTTGATTGGTGCGACGCCTTCACGGACTACCAGAAGTGTGCCGTCTACGAGTCTTGACCACAAGTTCGCGTCGACGATTGGCGTCATGGGAGTTGAATCGACTACGACCCAGTCAAAACCGCCAACTAATTGCACGAACGTTTCGGCAAATCGGGCCGATTGCAAAATTTGCGATGGTTGATCGCACGAGGAACCTGCACTTAAAAACCACAGTGGCATATCATCCAATTTGCGAATATACGGAGCAATCTCTGCGTCTTCTTCTCGGCTATGCCACCACTGATTGATCCCTTCAAGGTCGGTCAACCCAAGCACGGTCGTGAGGCTGGGTCTGTGCAAGTCCCCTTCGACCAGAAGCACTTTATAGCCGAAGTGTTTTACAAGCGTGATCGCCAGATTTGCGGCGACTAAGCTCTTGCCTTCGTTGACCACGGAGCTAGTGATTTGTAACGAGCTCAGCTCGCCCTTCTCACGTAAATTCTCCAGTCGAGCCGCCAAGGCGCGAAATTTCTCGGCCCCCAAACCCTTGGGGTCCGTGAGGGCTACCAAACGCGACGTATTGCCAGCTCTGATTCTTACGCTGGGGCCATATGTCATCTCGACGGGCGCTGCCACAATGTTATTCAGTAGTTCGACAGGTTGGGCCGGGTCGGGCGCAGGGGTGCCTGGCCGCCGTTTCTCCCTTTCCATTTTCCGCAACGTGTCGTAGAGCCGGCTCACTCTGATTTCACTCCCGACTGCGATTTACTTTCGTCGAACGATCCAAATGAATCTTCCACAGTCCTATCCAAACAAAGATCCTGAGCTACCTCCTGGACGATATCGGGCGTAATCTGGCCCTGATTATGCCCGAAGCCCAGTAGCAGGGAATTCTCACAAAGTGTGTTGACCAAGCGTGGGAGGCCTCCTGAAATCTTTTGAATCAAAGCGACGGTTTCGTCGGGGAAGATAGCGGCTGCGTGCGAATTAGCTCCAGCCAGTTCTAGTCTTCGATGAATGTAATCTTGCAGCTCTTTGGTTTCCAAGGGCTTCAGATTGCAGCGCAATCCAATCCTTTGCTTCAACTGTCGAAGTTGTTTTGAATCGAGCTTTTGCTCAAGCTCCGGCTGCCCTACAAGGACAATCTGGAGGAGTTTGTGCTTGGTGGTCTCCAGATTCGTAAGCAGGCGGATTTCTTCCAGGAGTTCCCAGCTCAGCAATTGGGCTTCATCGACGACGAGTGCAGTGGTGAGATCATGACGCGAACGCTCCAACAAATAATTGTTGAGGCGCGCAAGGGCATCGCTCTTGGTGCGAACTTGGGAGGGAAGGAGGCCGAACTCATTAATTACATGGGTGAAGAATTCCGCCACGGAAATCATCGGATTGTACATATACGCGAATGCCACTTTATGCCTAGTTAGAGCCTCCAAAAGACATCGCACGAGCAGAGTCTTGCCCGTACCCACTTCGCCCGTGAGCACCACAAATCCCTTTCGGCGAAGCACGCCGTAAGCCAGATTTGCCAGTGCCTCTGTGTGCCGTGGCGTCGGGCAAAAGAAATAGGGATCCGGACTGACTTCGAACGGATTGCGCGTCAACCCATAGAATGTTTTATACATCGTTCTTAACTTTTGTAAAACGCGTAAAGATTTCCAATCAACACCAAAATCGCCATGACCACCACTGCGCCAAATTCCATTCGCCGAAATAGAGCGCGAGTACGATCTTCTCCGGGAGCATCTAAACGAGGAATCCCGATCAACACCTTGATCGGAACTATATCTGCCAGATCTTTTTCCTGGCGAACCCGAACATCGGTCATTTCAAGGAAGGCGGCTAGACCGATTCCAGCCGCGAAACCCACCATCAAGCCTGCGAGGCTGATGAGCAAATGATTGGGAGCCGACGGTCGACTCGGTAGACTCGGCGGATCGAGGATGCGAAATTGCTCACCTTGCTGGCGCTGTTCCAGATTCGTAGCCAGCTGCGAGTCATTTTGCTTCTGAAGCAGCGAATTGTAATTTGTCTTCGACTCTTCATATCCGCGAGAGACGTCCGCCAGCTCCTGTTCCGTTTCTGGCGTCAAATTCAGACGGGCTTGATAGGTCGTAATATCCGACTCGATCTGCTTCTGGCGCTGCTGATAATTTTGAATCTCCAGACTATTGGCCTTGAGCTGGCTTTGAATCTGCATCATGGGAGAAGTTGACCCATGCTCTACCGATACCGCCGCGGCGGGGTCAACGTCATTTGTCGTCTTCGCGGGCTTTGCGCTGGCCGTTATTTCAGCGTTAATGTCTCGTTTCAATGTCTCCATTTTAGCGAGTTTGTCCTTCAACTGAACGACGTCGGGATAGTCCTCGGTATATCGCAACCGAGCTGCCTGAAGCTGGCGGCGCAAATCGCTTAGGTCCTTATCCAACGTATCCGGAGAGGTCGCCGTTGAGTTTCCGTTGCCTAAACTAACCTGGATCGATTGATACTGTTGTTGCAGGGACTCCAGATACAGCTTCTGCTGGTTCGCTCCATCTAAAGCATGCTGGGCACTTTGCAGCTGAGCCTGCAAGCCACTTAGAATTTGAACGTTCGATTCCATTTGGCTAGGCAAATTTCCGAAATGAGTCGCTTTGAATGCTCGGACCTTAGCCTCTTGCTCCTCAAGCTTCGCCCGTGCGTCCTCCAACTGGCTTTGGAGAAAAGCTGTCGTGCTCTCGGAAAGCTGCTGTTGGGACTGGAGATTCTCTTCGATGAATAGAGACGTGAGTTCGCTGTTCACCTGCTGTGCAAGTTGAGGCGTGCCAGCCGAATATCGAATCTTGAATGCCGTCAGTTGTCCTGGCCGGTCGGGTGCCTCCACCAGATCGATCTTAATGTCCTTCCGCATCTGCTCAACCGGATCCCCGGTTGGGAGAAATGCCGTGCCCTGGCGTGTTTGATAAAGATGGAAACGGTTGATCGTGGACTCAAGCCGAGTGCGGCTGAGAATCTGTTGCGTCATGCTCTGTAAGCGGTCCTGAAGGCTCACGGTGACATTTGAAACGACGTACTTCTCGGGAACTTTTTGCTGTTCTACGAGGATCAGCGCGTCGGACTGGAAAGTGGAAGGCACGAGCCAGCTTCCCGCACAGGCGATTGCCCAGCAAGCAAACACAGGCAGCAATATGTACCAGCGCCGCCGGCGGGCCATGGCCCAGTATTCGTCCAGGCTGCGAGTTACTAATCCATCTTCGTCATCATCGAGCATCGCGACTCCCGGTCAACATCAGAAAACAGCTGCGCAGACGCAAAAAGCCCACAATCCCCACAGACGGTATTATCCTTGCACGGAGGATTCCATAAATCAAAGCGATTCGGGAATCTAAGTAGACCACATATCTTACTTTAAATCAATGAGTTAGGCGAGAGCCACCCAGCGATATCCATTGAGTCTACCTGGTATTTCTGAGTTTCGTAAGAACGTGCCCCGGTTTCCGTGGATTTTGCGGAAAAGATTGCTCATATTGGCGGTAATTTTGCCCATGCTCATTTGCCACTTAGTTCTTATTTGTCAGTAAGTTGAAGGGAATAGATATTGCGAACATTTTGCCATGGGATAACCGAAACTGGCTACGAGTAACAGCTTTGATGTTTTTGTAGCCGTTAACAGATATTCCGGACAGGTGCCCTTCGCGACCAAACGCATCGAAACCGACAAAGACTCCTCATTCAGTCCACATTCTACCGGGCATCTCGCGCACCTGGGCATTGCTTGCAGTCATCGCCCACCACAGTGCCCCGAAGTCAACTGCTCCGGGAGCAAACCAACCTATTTGAAACAGTCATCGAACTCGACGGCGAACCCTTTCTCATCGGCACAGGAGTGGCCGAGGATCCGCAATATCTGACCGCACGGTTCAAGCTCGAGCCCGATGGCTCGAAGTGGAACCCCCACGCCGTGCCAAAATTACTCCGCCCGGCGCGTTGATTCCTTTTTGCGGGCGCCCATCCTCGACGTCATGGTCTGCACTAGTCACCAATCATCGATCACTTCTCTCGGTACGCGGCTTTGTACCAGTTCCAGGTGCGCTTCAGTCCCTCTTCAAACTGTATGCGCGGCTCGTAGCCCAAAACCCTCCGCGCCTGCGAAATATCCGCCTGCGAATGGCGGATGTCGCCGCTGCGCGGCGGGTCGTATTTTGCATGGATTTTCTTGCCCGAAATCTTTTCGAGCAGCCTTAACACGGCATTCAGCGTGATCCGCACACCGGTTCCGCCGTTGAACACTTTCCCGGACGCCCCGCTCGCCTCGCACGCGCGCAGTGTCTCGTCCACGATATTGTCCACGTAGGTGAAATCGCGCGACTGCTCGCCGTCGCCGAAGATTACCGGGGGCTTCCCTTCGATCACCGCGAGCATGCATCGCGAAAGCACGCCCGAGTATTGCGAGGTAGGATCCTGCCGCGGGCCGAACACATTGAAATATCGCAGCGACACATTCTCCAGCCCGTAGACCCGCCCGAACACTTGCGCGTAGAGTTCTCCCACGTATTTCGTCACGCCGTAGGGTGAGATCGGGTTGGGCTGCATCGTCTCAACCTTTGGCAATGTCGGCGTTTCGCCGTATGCCGAAGACGACGCCGCGAACACAATTCTTCGCACCTTCGCGTCGCGCGCCGCCACCAGCACGTTCAGCGTCCCGTCGATGTTATTGCGATTCGAGTCCAGTGGATCCTCGACCGAACGCGGCACCGACGTCCGCGCCGCGAGGTGAATCACGTAGTCGGCTCCCCCGCACGCCGCCTGCACTGCGGCCAAGTCCGTGACGCTCCCCGTGCTCAATTCAATTTTGTCGCGGACGCCCGCAAGGTTCGACTCCTTGCCCGTCGAGAGATTGTCGAGCACGACCACGTCCTGGCCGCGGCGCACGAGTTCGTCCACGATGTTGGAGCCGATGAAGCCGGCACCACCTGTCACCAGGTAACGCATTCCGGAATTCCTCCCCGCGCAATAGAAACATGCGAGCTAGCGGCGGTTGCCAGATCGCAGCGGCATCATAGCACCCCGCTCTAACGATGGAGTGCGCAAGCCGGGAACCTGTGCTCCTATCAGGGACACGGAAAAGGTTCAGTCAGTGCGCACAAGGTGAGCAGGTGTTCTCCCGTATGGGAGATGAAGGACTCAACCAAATTTCGGCTGGTGTCTTTGAGGGTGTCCGTATGAGCCACTTACAGGTGCTGGGTTTCAAGATTATTCGGAACCGTTCTTTGAGTTCATCCTTCGCTTGCCGTAGTTTGTGGCCAGTTTCACTTCCCCGGTGGGCCCAAATCGAAATTCAAGGAGAGGAGAACGCTGATGGAAAAACACATCCTTCACTGGACCTACTGGCTGGGAATCGCGAGTTTGGTTACACGATCCTGGAAGATCCTAAATGCTCGAAACCTGAGATGTGTCTCCTGCTTTAGAAGCGGCTCAGGCTGCACAGGCCCCAGCTATCACTGAACCCGCTGGGGCCTGCCGCTTCTGCGCTAGACATGTCATGGACGGGGAGTCGCAAGTGGGCTTTGGGGTACGGTCACGATCGTGGTTCCGATGACTTCGCCTGAGACCACTAGCTCCACACGGCGATTCTGTTGGCGTCCTTCCGCGGTGTCATTCGACGCCACGGGTTGCGTTTTGCCGAATCCCCGCGACGTCATGGACGCCGCCGGAATGTTTTGTCGTGCGAGGTAATCGCGGACGGAACCGGCTCGTTGTTCCGAAAGCAGCTGGTTCATGGCATCGCTGCCCACGCTATCGGTGTGGCCTTCAATAGCGAGTCTAAGGTCCGGGTAGGCAAGAACGATTCCGGATATTTTAGCGAGCTTCTCGCGCGCTACCGGACGAAGCGTGGACTTGCCGGTGTCAAACAATACGTCCGACAGGCTTACGATGAGACCACGAGCGGTGTCGCGAGTAGCAAAAATGAGGTTGAATTGTTGCAGCAATTTGGCGCGCAGTTCTTCGCGATCCTGCACTGCTTGCTTGAGTTGCTGATCTGAGGCTGCAGCAGCGAGCCGGTTTCGCTCCGATTCCGCCTCCGCGTTTCTTTGGCCCTGTTGAGCTTCCGCAGTGGCTTGGTTTGCGCCAACGGCGACGGCGCGGTTTCGCTCCGACTCCGCCTGGGCGTTCTGTTGTTGTTGCTGCGCCTCCGCTGCGGCTTTATCAGCCTCTGCACGGCGACGGTTTGCATCGGCGGTTGCTGCTTCCGCGTCCATGCGAGCCTGCATTTCGCTCTTGGATTTGGCTTGGGCATTTGCCAGTTTTGCCGCCTCTCGCTCCTTGTCGGCATTCAGGCGATCTGCATCGATGCGCTTCACGGCTATTTCCCGGGAGTCATCCGCCGTCTGCACAACTTCGCGCGATAAGGAAATGAGCGCTTTCCTGTCGACGTGCTTCACCGTTGCCAGATCATCGGCCTGCTTCATCTGGCCAACGGCTTTGTCATAGCTGGAGGCCGCGTAGCTGTCGGCTCCGGCCGACTTGGCGATACGCACGGCATTGCGTGCTTCGAAGAATTCCAGCGGCAGTTTGGCATTCAATACAACCGGGTCAAAGTGATAGCCGGTGGGGATGTAGCCGCCCCGATCGATCAGTTCATACTTCGCATCCACGGCTTCGCTAGTTCCGACCGTGTCGGGCCGAATCACATTTTCTGCGATCACAACGTTGCTGGGACGGCGCACCGCATAGTAAGGTTCCGCGGTCACGATAAGCGCAAAGGCCTGCAGGTCTGTCGTGACGTCCAGCTTGCTGCGATGGTTATCGCCCACCAGTACTTCGCCCAGGTTTACGGACCGGCCTTCGGGGGAAATTGCCCACATGACGTAGGTGAGATACTCGGTGCCAAACGAGGTAGGTTTATCGAGGCCTTTGAATTCAACATCGATTTCCATGGCACCACGCTTGCTCTCTACCTTCGCTTCACCGGACGCACTCGGCATCAGGTTGGTACCTTGGAAATCTATCTTTGTGGAGCCACTGCGGTGCTCATATTTCACGGCGCGCGTCGTGCGGCTGACTATGTTCACGCTGTAAGTAGACGTCTGATTGTGTTCGTCAGAAGCTGTGGTTTGGGCCTGAGTTAAAGTAGATGCGCCCAAAATTGCGAGGATTGCCAAAAGCACTGAGGAGTTTTTCATGTTGAGTCTCCTTGAGAAACGGTAAGCGCCCAAGTATCAGGCTTTGCGAATACGGATACTGTGCGTTATTGCACGTTTGCGAAGATCATGGAAACAAAGGCGAGTCTTCGGCTACAGCCACGATTCATTCAGTTTGAGGGATTCCCCTCAATTTAGCGGGGCGACACACAAGGCCAAAGACTACCGGCTGGCACGTCCGTATCCGAGTAGAGATGCTTAAACGATAGCTTTGCCGGGAACCTCAGACATCGCTTGGTCCTCAAGGAACCGCAATGAGTTCTACGAACACCGCATTTCGGGGGGAGGTAGGCCGCATCACCGGCTTTGACGGCGGGACGTGTTTCCGCTCCGGCATTCATAGTAACTGTTATCCAACGGGTGGTGCTGATAGTCCAAGACGTCAACCTCAGAGCTTGTGTCAATCAAACGGATCAGCGACTTCGCTTATGGTCGAGAGGCTGCCTGCCGTGTTTCGCTCCATTTATCAGTCATGGCAGTTTGCCTGCCCTGCATCAGGTGACTTCCAGTGAATTCTTTCACTCTTCCTAATAATACGAACAGTTTTCACTTTACTCGTGGACTACTTTGCGGATCCCTTGGATCCGAATTTGAGTTGCCGGCAAACCCATCACCCGGCTCACAAGTTGAGAATGTTTTGACTACCTACCTCATTATGTCGGCTGGTTCTCACCCCAAACGGGTCAAGAACGCCTATGGCAGGTATTCCGAGAGTCCAGCCGAAAATAACGGGCACCTCCTTCGTTTTGCGCCAACAGATGCACGCAGGCTTAGGACCCCATACCGAGGTAAACACCATGCAGGAAGAATCGAAAGACAGCACAAACGTGGCAAGTAACGGTTGCAGCGGTGGGCCGCCGCCCATCACCCCGGGGGCGACCTCTACTCAGCCTCCGCCGGATGATGATATGAATGGACATACGGGTTCGCCATCGTCAGGCAACCTCCCTTCGTCCGGCGAGGTCTGCGACCTTCCGGTCCCGTCGAAGAGAGTTGAGGCAAACAGAAAGAATGCCCAAAAGTCCACCGGCCCACGAAGCGAGGCGGGCAAGGCGAAGGCCGCCAAAAACAGCTATAAACATGGCATTTTCTCTAAGTATTTGTTTTCCTCCGCCGGAGAAACGGCGAAGGACCGACAGGACTATCTTGATTTTGCCAACGATGTTTGCAATTACTACGAGCCCGTGGGCTTCATGGAGAGCTTTTGGGCTGAGAAAATCGCAAGCGAAGCATTCCGATTCGCCCGGCTCGTTGGGTACGAGCAAAGTACGATGATGGCATGGAGATACCCCTTCGAGTCACGTGCGGCGGGCGCAATCCTGCGGTACCAAACCAGAGCCAACTCCGGAATGACTGACGCAATGAAGGAACTAGAACGGGTCCAAGCTAAGCGCAAGGCCGAGGAGGTTTCAACCGGCCCGGATGAGTCGGAGGAGAACAATGCTACGGAGGAGGTCGAGGGGCCGACTCCGTGCCCGGACGAGCCGGACGGCGGAGCATCAACGGCTGATGACGCCGTCGCTGAATCCGGCTCGGCCGTCACGGCCGCAGAGGCCCAGAGTGAGGGAACTGAAGCATCCGGCTCCAACGCATCGGCTGAAATGTGCGGAACGAACCCACCGGTGGAGTGGGGAAGAAGCTCGAAGTGATCCGTGCGGCGGCACGACACGACTATCCCTCCGGTGATATCGACGGTATGCTTGCGGAGATCGAGAGCGGATATGGCGCTGGTACACATCCTTGATTCTGGTCGACTCCAATATCCCCATGTATCTCGTTGGCGCACCTCATCCGCATAAGGCCGACGCGCAGCGACTGCTCGAAAACCTGATCACCGACCGGCAGCGCCTGGTTAGGGGACAGACGTTATAGCGGTGCTGCGCCCATGCATAGTGCTATTCAAACATTCGTCATTGGAGCGCTCGCCGCAGGTGCTCCGTACCTCATAGCAAAGTGGATTGCCTAAACTTGAAAAAACTTGGTTCTCGGAATCAGACGCGGATCCCGGCGATACTCCAAAACGTTACCGCCGCGTCAAAAGTCGATCTATTCAATCCTTGCAGTTAGCTCACGAGCTGTACATCCCACGTGACGTTCATCACTCGACGTGATGACGTGGATCACCGCCCTTCAGGCGCGTCTAATCCTAAAAGGTTTATGTAAGCACACCTAGAAGCGGTTTCCTGAAGGAGACAGTTATGGGGACGTCGAATGCCGTTGATCCGAGGTCAGCGGGTGTGAAAACCATGCAGGCACGGGCATCCCGACCGTGGCCAAGCACTCCCAGATTCAAAACAGAACTCAAAGAAAAGCATACTTTCGATGCCCGAGCTCTTCTCGACTCGGAAGGCACGGGGAGGGAGGCTGCCAACTTTCGCAGAAAGGAAATCCTCTTCGCGCAGGGCGACCGCGCAAAAAGTGTCATGTACATTCAGAAAGGCTGTGTGGAGCTTACTGTGGTCAATGACAACGGCAAAGAAGCCATTGTTGGAATTCTAGGACCGGGTGATTTTGTGGGCGTACGGTGCATTGCGGGTCGGTTCATTCGCAGGTCGACGGCGACCGCGATTGCGCCTACCACTGTACACGTCATCGAGAAAGACGAAATGATTCGGTTGCTCCACGAGGAACGCGAGTTCTCCGAGCGCTTCGTCGCTTCTATGCTGGCACGAAGCATCCGAGAAGAGGACACCCTGATAGATCAGCTCCTCGACAGTACCGAGAAACGACTATTGCACACTCTGCTGCTGCTCGCGAGCTTTGGCACGCCGGGCAATCCTCAAAACGTGCTTCCTGCTATATCGCAAGAGACGCTGGCGGAGATGATCGGCACGTCGCGGCCCAGGGTCAATATGTTCATGAATAGATTCAGGAAACTGGGCTTCATCGAGTATGGACGCAGGCTGCGAGGGCTGCGAATCAACAAGTCCCGTCTAAGCGTCGTCCTGCACGACTGATGAACCGAAACGCTGCGCATCTGAGCCGTAAAGAATCTGGTTCAGGGAGGCCAATTTATTTCAGGAGATAAGTATGAATACCGGAGTTGGCAACGGAAGTGGTGAACGGGAAGCCATCCAAGTGGCACTGGCGAGTTTCCGGTACTTGAAAGACCAAAAGAATTCAGGCACTCCCCTGAATGAGGAATCCAGCGGCTCAGACTAGAATGAACGATACCGGCAAGCGTCGAGGACAGCACACCCCTCACCTAACTTCGGACCCGCAAGTTCCTACAACTCCCGATAAGCGCATTGGGGAAGATTTGATTCAAAGTGTCCACAACGTGACAGAACTCCCGCGCCGCTCTGACTAATATGCAAGTCGGAAGCACCCGATCGCGGATCGGCTCATGCTCAGCAACACGGAGGTGGACGTGCTTGGGATAATCGCCGCAATTTTGATCATTCTCTGGCTGCTTGGGTTTTTTGCATTTCACGTAACCACCGGTTTCATTCACATCGCCCTGGTTGTGGGTCTGATCTTGCTCGTGCTGCATTTCATCAGGCGCGACTGAGCAGACGCGTAAGTCACGGAGACAACAAAATGAAGTCAAGCATTGAAAATCGAATCGCAGGCGAAGTTCACGAAGTGAAGGGCACGCTTAAGGAAAAGGTCGGACAACTGACGAACGACCGGAAGACGCAAGCCGAGGGTCTCGTCGAAAAGGTTGCCGGCAAGATCCAAAAGAAGATCGGCCGAGTTCAAAAAGCCGTCGCGAAGCGGTAAGCCGGGCCTAACTTCTTGCAACCTCGGCGCGAATATCAAATGTCAGCAAAGGATCCGGGCCAAACATATCGAAGAAGAACTGGAGGCACGTTATGAATTTTTCAGAATTCAGCACGACGCAAATCGTTGTAGCCATTGCTGTTGTCGCAGTGATCGTAGCCGCAGGCATCGCTATTTTGTTTTCGATTCGCAAGCGCCGGACGGGCAAACTGCGCGCGCAATTTGGAGGCACTGAATATGCCCGCGCCGTGAAAGAAGGCGGAAGCCAGCGGAAAGCAGAAGCGGCGCTCAACAAGCGCGCAGAACGAGTGGAGGGCCTGCATATCCGGCCGCTAGGTCCGGGCGATCGTGCTCGCTTCGTAGAGTCCTGGCGCAAGGTGCAGGCGCGGTTCGTAGATGGTCCCGGAGGTGCGGTGACGGAAGCCGATCAGCTGCTGGGCGATGTGATGTCAACACGCGGCTATCCGGTAAGTGACTTTGGACAGCGTGCCGCGGATATCTCCGTGAACTATCCTTTGGTTTTGGAAAATTACCGTGCAGCCCACGGAATCGCGGTTCGTCAAACGAGTGGCCAAGCCAGTACGGAAGAATTGCGCCAGGCAATGATTCATTACCGGACGCTTTTTGAGGAGTTGGTCGAGGAGCCAGAGGTGGCTCGCGCGAAGGCAGCATCATAAATCTCGATTCAGAAGCGAAAAGGCGTGTTAGGTCATCGGGACTGCAAGACATACAAAAGAGGAGGCAATATAGTGGACAAAGCAAGTGAGACAAGGGAAGAAGAGACGGTGTAGCGCTGACGACTGCGACTTTGGCCGGTGTCGACGCGCGACCGCAGGTGCGAGGTGTCACTGCTTCAAGCTCCGGCGTAGGGGTCGTTTCATCTGCCGGAACGGCAGCCGCTCCGGCTATTGACGAGCAGGCAGCGCCGCTGTTTTCGCTTGAAGAAGCAAAGGATTTCCGTGCGCGGTGGGATGCGATCCAAGTGAGTTTTGTTGACGAGCCTCGAAGAACAGTGGAGCAGGCAGATAATCTTGTCGCAGTAGCGATGAAGCGCCTGGCTGAAATGTTCGCGGCTGAAAGGGCGAAACTCGAGGGCCAATGGGATCGCGGCGATAATGTCTCGACCGAGGATCTCCGTCTTGCACTGCGGCGCTACAGGTCGTTTTTCGGCCGCCTTCTCTCGGTGTAACAAGTCGAGGACTAACAAAGCGGGCCGGTCACTACGCTTCAGCAGGCTATCTAAAGTGGCAAGCAACCGGCTTACGAACACGGGACGGCCTACAACGCGCGTCGTTTGTATCGTCTTTTTGGGTATTTGGTGGGCCGACAGCAGATACGTGCGCGCACGGTTTCACAGACACATGCGATCCAGCCGACTCTTCAAATAGTTCCAACGCTTATCGCCAACTCCTGATTAGTTCTATAAAAGGGGAAGTCAAGAAAAAACACTTCTCCGCTGGCTGAAAGTTTTCTTGCTTCTCAGCCCACCTCGATGAGCAGGATCTGTTCTGACCGCCCGCACCAGGTGCTCGGTTGCTGGACACTGTGGCCCAGCGATTGGGGGTTCTTCTCCCAGCGGTTTTCATCGCCTGTTCGCAACGAAGCCTGTCCGTTCCGAAACCAGCAAAGCA
>Ga0209517_10007913_pt1 | contig 12576 bp, 13 predicted proteins | sample PeaSoiMetSII2010_FD_187695 | JGI IMG/M metagenome (GOLD analysis project Ga0209517, IMG submission 187695) | Peat soil microbial communities from Weissenstadt, Germany - SII-2010 (SPAdes) (version 2) | ecosystem: Environmental > Terrestrial > Soil > Wetlands > Peat | place: Germany...
CGGGCTGGCTGACGCAGGGCCCGAAAGTCGCCGCCTTCGAACGCGCATTCGCCAAACGGCATGAGGTCGAGCATGCGCTGGCGACGACGAGCTGCACGACCGCCCTGCATCTTGCGCTGGCCGCGATCGGCATCGCGCCCGGCGATGAGGTGATCGTGCCGTCGTTCACCTGGGTCGCGACCGCCAATGCCGTACTTTACTGCGGCGCCACGCCGGTGCTGTGCGATATCGATCCGCGCACGAATAATATCGATCCGGACGCGATGCGGAGAAAGCTGACGCCGCGCACAAAAGCGGTCATCCCCGTGCATCTATTCGGCCTCTGCGCCGACATGGACGCGTTGCGGGCGGCCCTGCCCGAACACGTCAAGATCGTCGAGGACGCCGCCTGCGCCGCCGGCGGCGCCTACAAGGGACGCCCGGCAGGCACGCTCGGCGACGTCGCGTGCTTCTCGTTCCATCCCCGGAAATCGGTCACGACCGGCGAAGGCGGCATGCTGGTGACCGACGACGCGGAGATCGCGCGCCGCGCCGATGTCATGCGCAATCACGGTGCGTCGATCTCCGAAGAGCAGCGGCATTACGGTCCGCAGCCTTATCTCTTGGCCTCGTTTGATGAGCTGGGCTTCAATTACCGCATGACCGATCTGCAGGCCGCAATCGGTCTCGTGCAGCTGGCAAAACTCGATGCGTTCATCACCGAGCGTGATCGCTGGGCGCGCTTCTACCGCGAACAGCTGGCCGATATCGAATGGCTGCGCCAGCCGGTCGCGCCGAACGATGGACGCCATGCCTGGCAGGCTTACGTGACCTATGTCGAGCCGCAGCGCGCGCCGCTGCCGCGCAACGATCTCATGGCGCGGCTGCATGCAATGGGGGTAGCGACGCGGCCCGGGACGCACGCCGTCCACATGCTCGGCTACTACCGCGACCACTTCGGTTACGCCGCCGACGATCTGCCGGGCGCCCGCGACTGCGAGCGCAACACCATGGCGATCCCGTTGCACAATCGCATGACGGCAGACGATTACAGCTATGTCGTTGATTGCATCAAAGACATCGCGCGCCGCGCCTGAGGCCGCCTCCGCACGCTGGTTCGCTGATTTGCTCGGCGCGCCGCTGCCGGTCGAGGGCGGCTCGGTCGAGGTCCGCGGCCATAGCTTGACCATGAAGAACGGCATCCTGCGGGCGCGCGAACTCCTTTCGGCGCAGCAAGATCAGACCAAGGAAACCTTCGCGTTTAAATGGGCGAAGCGGGATACGTTCGAAGGCGAGCTCACCCGGCATGCGCGCGAGTGGCTGATCCGGAAATATGGCGATATCGCCAAGGCGCCGTGGCTCGCCGAGCATGGGCCGAATCCGATTATCCTCGACGCCGGATGCGGCGCATCGGTGTCGGCGCTGGCGATTTTAGAACCGGTGCTGCCGCTCATGCGCTATTTGGGCGTCGATGTCTCGGAAGCGATCGATGTCGCCCAGACGCGGTTTGCCGAACGCGGCCTGAACGCGGAGTTCATCCAGGCTGACCTGCAACAGCTGCCGCTTCCGGACAATTGCGTCGATCTGATCTTTTCCGAGGGCGTGCTGCATCACACCGACAATACCCGCGCCGCGCTGACGGCGGTGGTGCGGCACCTGAAACCGGGCGGCCGCATCATCTTCTACGTCTATCGGAGAAAGGGGCCGATCCGCGAATTCACCGACGACTATGTGCGCAAGAGGTTGCAGACGATGAGCGTGCAGGAAGCCTGGGACGCACTGCTTCCGCTCAGCCGGTTCGGCAAGGTGCTCGGCGATCTCGATATCACCATCGACGTGCCCGGGAGCATAGATCTTCTCGAAATTCCGGCGGGGCCGATCAACCTCCAGCGTCTATTCTACTGGCACGTTTTCAAGATTTTCTACCAACCGCAATTGACGCTCGACGAGATGAATCACGTGAACTTCGACTGGTACGCGCCGCTTAATGCGCATCGCCAAACGCCGGAAGAGCTTCGGGAATGGTGCAATGCGCTGTCGTTGCACATCGAACACGAATTCCTCGAAGAAGCCGGCATCAGCATAATAGCCAGGAAGGCCGGTCATGCGCAGCCGGCGGGATATTGACGGCAATGCGAGCTGAATAGCGCACTGCGGCCATGTGTGGGATTTCCGGATTTCTAAATACCGACGGCAAGCCGGCAACGCGGCCGCTCGTCGAGCGCATGAACCAGGCCCTCGCGCACCGCGGCCCGGACGGCGACGGCCACTGGATCGAGGGGCCGCTGGCACTCGGCCATCGTCGGCTCGCCATCATCGACCTGAGCGACGCCGCGGCTCAGCCGATGGTCAGTCATAATGGCCGCTATGTGGTCACCTATAACGGCGAGATTTACAATTTTCGCGAGCTCAAAGCGCAATTGGCGGCGCATGGCTGCCGTTTCCACTCCAGCTCGGATACCGAGGTGCTGCTCGAAGCCATCGCGCAATGGGGCGAAGATGCGATCACGACCTTCAACGGCATGTTCGCGATCGCGATCTGGGACCGGCAGGAGAAGCGATTGCTGCTGGCGCGCGATCGCTACGGGACGAAGCCGCTCTATTGGGCCTGCCGCGATAATACGTTTTTGTTCGCCTCGGAGATCAAGGGCATCATCGCGCACGGCGCGATCGTGCCCGAAATCGATCGGGAAGGTCTGGCGGAATATCTAACCTTCCAGAATTTCTTCTCGACGCGAACGTTGTTTGAGAGAGTCTTCCTGCTGCCGCCCGGCACAATGATGAAGGTTGATAGCGGCGGGCAAATCTCAAAAACTCAATTCTGGGATTTCCACTTCGCCGAGGCGGAGGCCGCTTCTTCCGACACCCTTGTCGAGGCGCTCGATCAGGCGTTCGTCCGCGCTGTCAATCGCCAGCTGGTCAGCGATGTGCCGGTCGGCAGTTACCTTTCGGGCGGGATGGATACCGGCGCGATCACCGCAATCGCGGCGCGGCACTTCCCCCATTTGTGCTCATTCACCATCGGCTTCGATCTCACCTCCGCCTCTGGCCTTGAAGTCGCCTTCGACGAGCGCAAATCGGCTGAGCGAATGAGTTACCTGTTCCGCACCGAGCACTATGAAATGGTGCTCAAAGCCGGCGACATGGAACGCGCCATGGCCGATCTCGTCTGGCACATGGAAGAGCCGCGCGTCGGCCAGTCATATCCGAATTTCTACGCCGCGAAACTTGCCTCGCGCTTCGGTAAGGTCGTGCTGTCAGGCGCCGGCGGCGACGAATTGTTTGCCGGCTATCCGTGGCGCTATTGGCGCTCGATGCCCGGCGACACGTTCGACAATTATGTCGACGATTATTACAGCTTTTGGCAGCGGCTTTTGCCCGACGATGAAACTTACCGGCGCCTGCTGGCGCCGATCTGGCGAGACGTTCGGCACGTCGACCGTCGCGAGATTTTCCGCTCGGTGTTCAAGGATCCGCCGAAGCGGCTCAGCGGCCCGCAGGATTATGTCAACAAGTCGCTCTACTTCGAGGCGAAGACTTTCCTGCACGGCGTGCTGACGATCGAGGACAAGCTGTCGATGGCGCATGGCCTCGAAACGCGGGTGCCGTTCCTCGACAACGACCTGGTCGATCTCGCCTGCAATATCCCGGTGCATCATAAGCTCGGGAATCTCAATCAGGTCGTCCGCATCGACGAAAATGATCCCGGCTTCAAACAGGCGCGCTATTTCAGCAAGACGCAGGACGGCAAGCTGATCATGCGCAAGCTGATGAAGCGTTATGTTCCGGCCGACATCGCCGACGGCGTCAAGCAGGGTTTCTCGGGACCGGATGCGAGTTGGTTCCGCGGTGAATCGATCGATTACGTGCGCCGGCGTCTGCTGTCCGGCAACGCGCGCATTTACGACCTGCTCGACCGGCAAACGGTGGACGTGCTGCTGACCGAGCATCTCGAAGGTCGGGCCAATCGGCGCCTGCTGATCTGGTCGCTGCTTTATCTCGAGGAATTCATGAGTTGCTTCCTGCCGGCGGAATCGCGTGCGCAACGACTAGTGACAGCATAATGAGAATCACCGACTGGCACAAAAATTCGGCCGCGGCCGTGGATGCGTTTGTGGATCGGCATCCCGCCGGGCTGATTTATTACAAGTCGACTTACCGGGCTTGCTGTTGCAAATGCTCGGCCGCCGCTGCTCCTCGTTGGTCGCCTGGGACAATGACGAGATCGCCGGCGTATTGCCGATCACGACAATCGAGGCTCGGTTTGGCACGGTGCTCAACAGCTTGCCATTTTTCGGTAGCAATGGTGGCGTTTTGGTAAAGACAGAAGCGGCGGAGGCGGCATTGCTGGACGCGTTCAACCGCCGTGCCAGCGCCGCATCGGTTACGACGGCGACCTGGATCTCGAATCCATTCACGCAGGTGGCAATGCCACAGCATGACGTCGTCGACGAACGCATCTCGCAATGGACGGATTTGACCGATCCCGATCCGGCAACGGGTCTGGCTCGCGGCATGGAAAGCTCCGCCCACCGAACGTCAATAAGGCCAAATCCGAAGGGATTATCGTTCGCGAAACGCCGGATGGGCTCGAATCTCTCGAACAAATGCTCCGCACCAACATGACCAAGATCGGCGGCCGTGAAAAACCGCCAGAATTCTTCGCCGCAATTCGGGACGTGCTTGAGTTCGGGCGTGACTGGTCGCTGTATGTCGCCGAGCTCGCCGGCGAGAAAATCGGCGCCTTGCTGTTGTTCCATTCAGCAACAACCGTCGAATACATCATGCCGGGGATTGCCGACGAGGCCCGTAACATGCAGCCTACGGCATTGCTGATCGCGCAGGGCATGCGGGATGCAGTGAGCCGCGGTTGCCGGCGATGGAATTGGGGAGGGACTTGGCTGTCGCAAGAGGGCGATTATCCATTCAAGCGCAAGTGGGGGTGCCAAAGAAACGCGATACAGATATTTCATCAAGATCAACAACGAACAAATGCTGCAAACGACCCCGGCCGAATTGGCCGCGATGTACCCGTATTTCTATTCCGTGCCATACAGCCGTTTTGGCTCTCGGGAATGCGTGATCGTCTCCTCATGATACGCGGGCTTACTTCGAAAAGCTGACCGGGCATGCAAGCGTATCGGGCGCTAATCGCCGACATCTATCGCACCTTCGGCTGGCGGATTTATGCCGTCATCGGGTGGATGGCCCTTGTCGGCATCACGGAAGGATTTGCGGTCGCCTTGTTGCTGCCGTTGCTGTCGCGATTGGGAATCGCGGGGCCTATCGCTCCGACGAAAATTGCGCAGTTCTTCGAAGTAATTTTTTCTCTGATCCACCCGAATGCCGGTGTCTGGGTCGTGCTCACGGTCCTAATACTGATTGCAATCGTTCAATTTGCACTATCAGTAGCGTTGAATTGGTACATGGCCTACATCACCCGTCGTTACGCTGCGCTCTGGCAGGGCCGGCTATTTGCGGCAATCCTGAATGCCGACTGGCCGTTCATTACGGAGCACAAAATCGGCGAGTTCAGCAACGCGATCATCGTGGAGACGGCTCGAGTTACCGGCGCGCTGCAAACCCTGCTGCTATTCGCAAGCTCCGGCATTGTCGCTACTATATATCTTTTGTTTGCGTTCATGGTGTCGTGGCAGGCGGCGGCCTTGTTGATCATCGCGGCTCTCGTGATGGGGTTGGTTGTCGTTCGGCTCTATAAAACGACTCGCGTGGTTGGGCGCCGGATCGGACCGATCAATGCCGCGTTGCAGGTACATGTACACGAATATCTGACGGGCGCGAAGATTGTAAAAGCAACATCAAGCGAAGGCCGCGCTATCGAACGCGTGACGGCGGTTCTGAAAAACCTCGAGAATACCGTGCGCAAAGAGCTTTTTGTGCCGGTGTTCGTGCGGTTGGCGCTCGAATTCATGGCTTTCGTGGCGCTTGCGGGTTTCCTGGTGTTCGGCGTTGAAATCCTTCACGCGCCGGGCGCGAATTTGTTGGTCGTTCTGGCGCTCTTCATGCGATTGCTTCCGCGTTTTGCGACAGTTCAGGTCCTAATTCATAATCTCAATACGCGCGCGCCGGCCATATTGGACGTCAACAAGCTGTTGGCGGCGGCGGAGGCGCGGCGGGAACAGCCGACGCTAGGCGCGGGCGCGCTTGCCATTCAGGCGCCGACGAACGTCACTGTGTGCGGTTTAAACGTCGCCTTCAAAGAGAACCTCGTATTGAGAGACCTTAATGCAACATTCCCGATTCCGGGGATGATCGGCATTGTCGGGGGCTCGGGTGCGGGCAAGTCGACACTGATCCATGCGTTGCTTGGGCTGGTGCGACCCAGTTCGGGCACAATCCATTTCGGCTCTTATGACATCAAAGACGTGGCACCGGCGACATGGCGACTTAGGATCGGCTACGTACCGCAGGAGACGCTGCTGTTTCATGCAAGCGTGCGCGAAAATATCTCGCTTTCTAACCCCGAAGCCGCGCCGGAAGATGTGACTGCTGCCGCCAAACGCGCGCATGCGCACGATTTCATAATGGCTCTGCCAAAAGGCTATGACACCGAGATCGGCGACCAAGGTGTGCTGCTCTCCGGGGGACAACGACAGCGGCTTGGTATTGCGCGCGCGCTGCTTTCAAATCCTCTGCTGCTGCTCATGGATGAGCCGACCAGCGCGCTGGATTCTGAAACAGAGCAAGAGATCCTGGCAACGCTCGAGGAATTACGGACGACCGTCGGCATCATCATCGTCGCGCATCGTCTCAGTACGATCAGGAATGCAGATCGAATCTGCGTCATGGATATGGGCCGGATCTTGCCCAAATCCTCAGGCGCATTCTGATTGCCCGTGAATACGAGCGGAATTCAGCGCGTCATGGAATGATCGATCGGTTTTTCCTGGCCTATTTGGTCACGCGATTGCCGGTGCCCGCAATAAGGAATCGGCCGATACAATTGCAGCGGCGGTATGCGCTGAGCATGGCGGGCGCGAACGCTTGCGGCCGCATAACGCCGGATGTGCTGAAGGTTCTTCTGCAGCAGCGTCAGGAGGGTCCAGCGGCCGGATTCCGACTGCTCTGTAATCGTTTGTCGTTCGTTCAAAACCGCGAAGCTCGAAAGGTCCTAACGTGACGGGAAATGATGCGGTCGGCCTGAGTGAGGTCTGCTCGCATTGGGCCGCGGTGCGTCGATGGATTACGTGCGCCGCAGGCTGTTCACGCCAAATGCCATGATTTACAGCTTCCTCGACCGGCACGTTATCGAGGGCCCGCTGACCGAGCACCTGCAGGGGCAGGCGAACCGCCGCCTTGTGGTCTGGTTATTACTCTATCTCGAAGAATTTATGCATAGGTTCATGTCGGGCGAAGGCCGCGCGCAGGAGCTCTTGGCGGCATGACGCCGGATGCGCTGAAAGCGCTTCTGCTTGAGCTTCGCCTGACGCGCGAAGCCGAGCTCGCCACGAAGTTTGATCGGAGCCTGCCGTTTGCCGACGGTTTGTTTGACCGCTGGGAGCGCGCCAAGCGGCTCGGCTTCGAGGCGGAAGTTTCGATCTACGACTCGGCTTGCGTATTCGGCGACGTACGCGTCGGCACGAAGACTTGGATCGGACCGTATGTCATGCTCGACGGCTCGGGCGGCGGGATCTCTATCGGCGCAACCTGCTCGATCTCGGCGGGCGTGCACATTTATACCCACGATACCGTCCTGTGGGCTCTGTCGGGCGGCAAACTACCGCCGCGCGTCGGCGCCGTCGCGGTGGGAAATCGCGTTCATCTCGGCAGCCAGAGCGTAATCGCTCGCGGTGTCACTATCGGCGACATGACTGTGGTCGCCGCCAACAGTTTCGTCCGCGATGACGTGCCGCCGCGCACGATTGTCGGCGGCGTGCCGGCAATGCCGATTGGTCACGTCGAAGGCGAGGACGCCGCCGTGCGACTCGTGTTCGGTCAAAAGCCGCAGCCGCTATCATAGGCAAGGCGATAAAGCTTGTTGGTGCGCGCGGATGTGGATGACGTCGCGTCTTTATTGGTCGACAACATGACGACCTGGCTATTCATCAGCCAAACGACCTGCCGTAGCTGGGCTACTTTTCGAAGATTAGTCAGGCCGATGTTTTCATATTTCATGACGATGCCCAATACACGAAGAACAGCTATATCAATTGCGTCGGCGTGCTGTACGACTGTGCGTCAAAGTGGCTGACGGTCCTGGTGCAGGTGCCGCTCGGAACGCCGATCCGCGCGGCGCGACGGGCCGGAATTTGGCATTGACCAGTATGGTCGCCGAAACGTCGACCTCGGTCGAGAAGTATCGTTTCGAGGATTTCACCGAAGCGGCCTATTGCGAGCTCTTGGCGATCGCTCGTTCGAATTGGTCGTTCGCCCGCGAGCTTTGCAAATGACGACAGAATTCCACCTTCACGATTTCTTTGTCGCAAAGGAACTGGTCCGTAACGGGTCATTCCTACGCCTTGGTAATCCTGAAGCAACAGACCCGGGTACGTTGGCATTCTGCGAAAACATCGGCTATCTGCAACGCGCGCTCCAAAATCCGAATGTGTCGGCGATTGTGGCGCTGCAACGCGACCTGGATCGGCTCGGCGGGGAAACACATGCCGGGATTGCGGTTGTTGAACGTCCCCGCGGCGCCTACTGGCGAATCTTTATCGCTCTTGCCGAGCGAGGGCTGCTAAGGCCGGAGATGGAGTTTGGCCGCGGGTCTGGGTGCAAAATCCATCCGACGGCTAGCATTTCGGAGAAGTCGTGGATCGGCGATCATGTTACGGTCGAAGCCCATGTCTCTATCGGCGATTATTGCATTGCCGGCAACGGTAGTCTGATCGGGCCAGGCGCCCGGATTGGTGCCGACAGTCTTGAAAGCGTGCGTGGCGATGATCGGACGCTTTTCGTGCGCCATACTGGAGGGGTGAGCCTGGGAGAGCGAGTTGTCGTTCTGGCAAACGCCGTCGTTTCGCGCAGCGTGCATCCCGTCTTCACCTCTGTTGGCGACGATACCCATATCAGTCTTCTGACCAGCGTCGGTCACGCAGCAAAAATCGGCCGGCGTTGCTCGATTGCGGGCAACTGCCTGATCGGTGGTAGCGTGAAGATGGGAAATGACGTGGTGCTTGGTCCATCCGTTGCGATCAAGGATGGCATCACGATCGGCAACCGAGCCCGCATCCGGCTCGGCAGCGTCGTCATCGAGGACGTCAAGGACGGCACTGACCTATCCGGAAATTTTGCGGTCAGGCATCTAAGCAATCTGCGTAACTATGCGCGCATTCGCAATGACTCCCGTTAAGCTCGTTCTCGCGTTCAAGGGTTTGCGGGATTACGTACAAGGTCCCGACATATATGATTGATGCGACGAATCGAGCCTCTCTCTGAATTCTTGTTTGTGGGTTCGGCGTTAGCTTGTCGTGGGCAAGCACCGTTCTAAAGCAAATCCGGGCGTAACCATTATGAGCGTGAACGCCGAAACTGTGCGCGATCTCATTGGCAAGCTGGATTTGTTTGCCGGGCCCAGTCGGCTGATCGCGGACGTTCCGCTGGTCGAGCAGGGGCTGGATTCGCTCGACTTCGTAAATTTGATGTTCGGCCTCGAAGAAGTGTACGGCATCAATCTGCCGGATTCCGACCTCGAAGGTATTGCAACCATCGATGACATCGTATCGTTCGTTAACCGAAAGCTGGCCGCGCAACCGTAATGCAACAAGATGTGCTGATAACCTTCGATGTCGATTGGTGCCCCGATTGGATGATCGATCAAGTATCGGAATTGCTGATCCGGGGCGGCGTAAAATCCGCCTGGTTCGTGACGCACGCCTCGCCGAGCATCGACAAGCTCCGCAAGCGCAACGATTTGTTTGAGCTGGGCATACACCCGAACTGCCAACCGGGTTCCTCGCATGGCTCGAATGAAAAGGAGGCGCTGCAATGCGTAAAGGCGATTGTGCCCGAAGCAGTATCGATGCGCAGCCACGGGCTCTATCAAACCACCGCATTTTTGATGCTGGTGGCCGGCGCTTTTGGGAGACGGCTAGAGTCCAACGTCCTGTTGCCGGGCGCCCCTGGAATCGTAACTAGTGAATTGCGAATAGACGACGTCGTCTTGCGGCGCGTGCCGTTTTTCTGGGAGGACGATCTGGCCATACGCGATCCGCAAAACACCCGGCGTGAGGCAAAAGGACTCCCAAGCGAGCCGGGGCTGAAGGTGTTCGCTTTTCATCCGTTACTTGTAGTGCTGAATGGGAACAATTGTCGGCGGTACAAGCAACCGAGGCAGGCACGGCGGCTTCCTGAATGGACGAAGGAATTTGTTGAACCGTATCGGTCGCATGGCGTTGGCGCCGGCACGGTTCTGAAGAATCTTATTGCGGCGTTATCCGATCAGCGAACATTGTTTTTGAAGGACCTGCTCAGCGTCGAAGCTACTGCGGCTGAATTTGTGGTGGACGAAAGCTCTAGAACTTTGGCCTCCTCGTAGATCCGCCATGATCCTGACCGATTTTGTTAGAGCCGTTGGAATGACCCCCAGCGTTCTCTTTCATGCAAAGGAAAACCCCCGCGCCCGGATCTGGGTGAAGCTCGAAGGGCAAAATCCTTCGGGAAGCGTTAAGGACCGCGCTGCGATTTACAACATTAAGGGCGCAATCAAGCGCGGCACTCTCGTAGACGGCAAGACAATCTTAGACGCATCCAGTGGAAACATGGCTTGTTCGCTCGCCTATTTCGGCGCGGTCATGGGTTACCCCGTGACCGTGGTATGTTCATCGAAGCTTACCGAAGACAAAGCTCGCTTCATTCAATACTTCGGCGCCAAGCTCCTAAAGATCGGCGATTACACAATCGACGGGAATCGTTACTGTCGCAACACGCTTATGGCCAGCGAGCCAGAGCGGTACGTGTTCCTCGACCAGCTACATAACTGGGACAATTCACTTGCTCACTATGAAACGACTGGACGCGAGATAATGGCCGATCTACCGGATGTTCAGGTCGTCGTAGGATCGCTCGGGTCGGGCGGCACGATGAATGGCGTTGCTAGATTTATCAAAGAGCGTAAATCGTCGATCAAGATTGTGACGGTTGAAGCGGCAGCTGGTACAAAAATTCCAGGAACTGGAGCGTTTGCTGACGGCGATTTTATCACGCCATTTATCGAGCAGTTGTGGCGAGATGGCCTTGTTGATCATCGCTGCGAGGTTACCATCGAGCAAGCTCAAATCAAAACAAAAGAACTCGCAGCCCAAGGCTTCTTTTGCGGCATCCAGGCCGGAGGGGTCGTGGAGATAGCCGTACGAATTGCCACTGAGCAAAATATCACTGGTGATGTTTTAGCCATCGCGGGCGATACCGGATGGAAAAACATGGATAAGTTGATCACGCTGTGAACAAGCAATCCCCGAAAATCCAGCAAGATCGCATCCGGTTTCCATTGGCTGGCTTGCGCGAAGAACAACGGTCGAAGGTGGTCGTTGGCTACGGCAAGTCTTTCGCAAGTTTCGGCGAAATTGTGCAGGGCCGAAAAAGCGACAATGAGGATTTCCTGGTAACTCTGCCGATTGACCTGTGGAGTACGTGCGAACTTGTCTGCTCGCCGCTTAACGGACCATTGGTCGTCGAGTGCGAGCTTGAGAAGTCAAGGTCGGTTCTCTACCACGTGCTTGCCGAGTTAGGGGTCGATCGCGGCTATCATATACGATGCAATTTCACTCGAAACATTCCGATTGGAAAAGGGCTGAGCTCAAGCACAGCCGATATGCTTGCGACCTTGCGCGCCGTGCAGGAAGTCTTCGGTTTTCTTTTCACAGAGTCGTTCATTTCAAGGATCTTCGCTGAGATCGAACCCCACGACGGCCTTCATTTCAATTCCTGTGTTATTTACAATCACAGATCAGGCCGCTTGATTGAGAATTTCGAATACATACCGCGCTTTACGATCATAGTGGTGGATGATGGTGGTATAGTCGATACTCAAATCTATAACAAAAATCTGAACTTTGATGAAAGCACCGTTCGGCGATACGACGAGCTTCTCTCCGATCTACGTGTGGCCTTTCGAATCCGAGATGATCACCGTATTGCAAGATGCGCAACGGAATCTGCTCGAATTCATATCAAACGGACAGGCAACCGATTTCTGAGGGAGATCCTAGCGCAAATAGGTCCGTTTTCTCCCTTGGGTATAATTGCGACTCACAGTGGCACGTGCGCGGGATTGCTTTATGCTTACCCATCCGATCCGGAAAAAATGCAGCGCATAGCGTCTAATCTGCGTGTACGATTTGCGCGGGAGGTCTTCATTACGTATACTTTACGTTTGTTGATGAGCTAGGAACGTCCGACAGCCTCTGAACACTCCTGATGAAATTCTATCAATTCTTGCGCGCGAGTTGGGGCTGCCCCCCGGCCACGAACTCACACGTAACATTCCGATCTGAAAGGTTCCAGGCTGGGTTTCGTTGAGTTGTGTCAGCGTTATCACAGCAATTGAAGCGGCTTGCAGAAGCAAATTTCCAATTGAAAGAATTGACGACCTCCGTGCGCTTGGTAACTTGGAAAAGTCATCTCCGAATTGAATCA
>Ga0209517_10007915_pt1 | contig 12575 bp, 10 predicted proteins | sample PeaSoiMetSII2010_FD_187695 | JGI IMG/M metagenome (GOLD analysis project Ga0209517, IMG submission 187695) | Peat soil microbial communities from Weissenstadt, Germany - SII-2010 (SPAdes) (version 2) | ecosystem: Environmental > Terrestrial > Soil > Wetlands > Peat | place: Germany...
TAGCAGGGTGGGGCACAGCATTTGCGCGGACTGACACGCGGCGATGATGCGGCGCCGATCGGAGCGGTCGGCCAATATTCCGCCCATGAGTGTCAGGATCCAGACGGGCACCGCCATCGCGAAGGAGTCGAGCCCGATCAGGAACGAGGACGCGCCGAGGCTGAGCAGGAGCCACGGCTCGGCCACCTGTTGCGCCCAGGTACCGAGATTAGAGAGCAGGCTCGCGAAACAGAACGTGCCGAAGCGACGAGTGCGAAGAAGGCTGAGCGATGCCGCAAAGGAATTCGTCTTCGCGGATGGATCGCTGGTAACCTCTTTATGCTTCATGGGCTGCACGGCTGTGGGCCAGATTTAATCGGAAATCGCGATGCGCGCCACCGCAGGAGCGCGGCGGGCGGACAGTTGATATGCATCAACAACGCGCCCGGCCAAAACTCTAGACTGCCGCTCATCGGGTGTGGTGGAGGCAGTCATGGACGATGCAATCAGAGCGAAAATTCTGACGCTGTTGGATGAGCACCGCATCATGAGCATCGCAACCTTGCGGCCGGATGGTTGGCCTCAAGCGACCACCGTCGGCTACGTGAGCAAGGGCCTCACTCTCTATTTCCTCTGTGGGCCGGAGAGCCAGAAGGCGCACAACCTGGCCCGGGACGACCGGGTCTCGCTGACGATCGACCACGACACCGCCGATCTCATGGGCATCACGGGATTGTCCATGGCGGCACACGCTCAGGCGGTGACCGATCCGGCGGAAGCGACAGAGGTCTTGCGCCTGCTGCCCAAGAAGTACCCGGAATACGCCTCGCCGCCGGTGCCGATGCCCAAGGTCGAGGAGATCCGCGTGTTCCGTGTGACGCCGATGGTGATCTCGGTGCTCGACTACTCCAAGGGCTTCGGGCACACGGATCTCGTCAGCTGTTGAGGATGGCCGCCGCCGCTTGGCGCCTAAACGCGAGGATAGCCGACGGTCTGCGCGAAGGTGACGAACTGCTGATCCGGCAGCTTCAATGCCCGAGTGAGCTTGGGATAATCGACGGCGCCGCGGAATACACTGCCAAGACCCTCGGATGCGCAGAAGAGATAGACGTTCTGGCCGATGAATCCGGCATCGACGGAAGCGTACAGGCGCCGGTCCTCCGGCGAGATATCGGTCATGCGCTCGCCATGGGCGACATAGACGAGGTTGAGCGGCGCCACCCCTACGAAGTCCTGGAGGCCGGTTTGCGCGCGGATATCGTCTTTCAGATAGGGCAACAGCGTGTGGACCTTCGGCTCATAGAGCCAGACGCCGTCTGCCATCGCGGCGTAAATGTCCATCACCATGACGTGTCGCCAATAGGGCGCGGTCCGGTCGCCGCTCGGGCGATTGATCCCGAAGGCGGCCCACAAAAGATCCGAAAGGACCTGTAACGGTAGCGGGCGGTTGGAGTAATCGCGCGTGGAGTGCCTGAGCCTCAATGCGGCGATCAAGGGTTGCCCGCCCTCGCTGCGCGGCGGCGGCAAATCGAGCGGCTTCATTTCCTGCGCAGTTGCGATCGACGGTGCAGCGGCAAGCGCCGCGCTGGCAAGGAGTCCGGCACTGGCTTGGCGGCGGGTCATCATTGTTGCTCCTCGATCTGAGATCGTGCTCGGCAATTGGATCGGCTGCTGCCTCAATCCACCTTGACCCAGATCAAGGCTTCCTCGGCGGAGCCTCATTGACCTGCATCAAAACGTCGCGATGCCTCCGCTGGTACCGTGCTGGACCTAGAGGCGTCCAAATGAAGGCCGCACCCGCCCATAACCCCGAGATCGCGCAGTCGCTCGACGACATCGCCGATCTGCTCGAGCTCGAGGAGGCCAATCCCTTCCGCGTGCGCGCCTATCGCAATGCGGCCCGCGTCGTCCGAAGCCTTGGCAAAGAGGTCTCGGAGACGTTGGAGAAGGGCGAGGAGTTACCCAAGCTGCCGGGGATCGGCGCCGATCTCGGCGAAAAGATCCGAACCCTGGCCACGACCGGCCACCTGGCACTCCTCGATCAGCTTCGCAAGAAGACGCCTCATATCGCCCAGGACCTGCTGAAGCTTCCAGGGCTTGGGCCCAAACGCGTTCGCACGCTCTGCGAGCAGCTCGAGGTCCGCACCATCGAGCAGCTTCACCGCGCCCTGCTCGACGGCCGCGTGCGTGAGCTTCCGGGCTTCGGCGCGGGCATCGAGGCGAAGCTTCGCGAGGCCTTGGCCCAGCACGCCAAAGCGCCGGCGCGCTTGGAGATCGCCGTCGCGGAAAGCTACGTCGAGCCGCTCCTCGCTCATCTCCGCAGCGCACCCGGCATCGATAAAGTCGTCGTCGCCGGCAGCTACCGCCGCTGCCAGGAAACCATCGGCGACATCGACGTCGTCGCCACCACGGAGAAGAGCGGCCCCGTCATCGAGCGCTTCACGTCCTATCGGGAGGTGGCAAAGGTCGCCGCCGCCGGCGACACGCGCGCGACCGTCGTGTTGAGGTCCGGTCTGCAAGTTGACCTGCGCGTCGTGCCGTCGAAGAGCTACGGCTCCGCGCTGCATTATTTCACCGGCAGCAAGGCCCATAACATCGCCGTCCGCCGGCTCGGCCAGGAGCGCGGGCTCAAGATCAACGAGTACGGCGTGTTCCGCGGCAAGAAGCGGATTGGAGGCGAGACCGAGCAGCAGGTCTTCGGCGCGGTGGATCTGCCCTTCATCCCGCCGGAGTTGCGCGAGAATCGCGGCGAGATCGAAGCGGCAGCGGCAGGGCGGCTACCCAAGCTCGTCGTGCTCGCCGATATCCGCGGCGACTTGCACGTCCACAGCGAGGCGACGGACGGCCACAACACGCTCGAGGAGCTCGCGCGGGCCGCCCATGAGCGCGGCTACGAGTACATCGCCGTTACCGATCACTCCCGGCGACTCGCGATGGCGCATGGTCTCGATCCGCGGCGGCTTCGCCAGGAGATGCGGCGGATCGAGCGCATCAACGCGGGAAGCCACGGCGTCACACTGTTGAAGGGCATCGAGGTCGATATCCTCGAGGACGGAGCGCTTGACCTCCCCGATGACGTCTTGGGCGAGCTCGATCTGGTCGTTGCCGCTGTGCACAGCCAGTTCAATCTTTCGCGGCAGAAGCAGACGGAGCGGATCCTGCGCGCGTTGGAGCGGCCGCATTTCACGATCCTCGCCCATCCCACCGGGCGATTGATCGGCGAGCGCGAGCCCTATGACGTCGACATGTCCCGGCTGATCACGGCGGCCAAGGATCGTGGCTGCTTCATCGAGCTGAACGCGCACCCCGAGCGTCTCGACCTCACGGACCTGCACTGCCGGATGGCCAAGGAAGCCGGCGTGCTCGTGAGCATTGCGACGGACGCGCACAGGGCCGAGGAGCTCTCCTATCTGCGCTTCGGCGTAGGGCAGGGCAGGCGGGGGTGGCTCGAGCGAGATGACGTGCTGAATACCCGCACGCTCGCCAAGCTTCGTCCCCTGCTGGCGAGGACCATGCGGCGATGACCCAACCGGCGCAATCCGCGCTCATATCGGATCCCGCGGAGATCCGACGCCAGTTCCCGCTGCTTGCGCGAGAGGGACTCCACTACCTCGACAGCGCCACGACCGCACAGATGCCGGCCCCCGTCATCGCGGCGCTTCAGCGCTTCGGCCGCACTCCGCGCGCCAACGTCTATGGCGGGGTCTACCAACTCGCCCGAGAGGCGCTCGCCGAATATGAGGGCGCGCGCGCCGCCGTGGCGTCAGACGGCGCCCAGCGGGCGCCGCATGGGCCCCTCGACGTGCAAAAGCTCGGCGTCGATTTCTATGCGTTCTCCGGCCACAAGACCTACGGTCCCACGGGGATCGGCGTGCTCTGGGGCCGGGGCGACCTGCTGGCGGACATGCCGCCTTTCATGGTCGGTGGTCAGATGATTCGGCGCGTGACCCTCGATGACGCCGAGTTCGCGGATCCGCCGCGCCGGTTCGAGGCCGGCACCCCGCCGATCGGCCCGGCTATCGGTCTCGGCGCCGCGATCTGCTGGATGGAGGGGCTCGACTGGAGCGCCGTCGCCGCGAACGAGGCACGCCTCACGGCGCAGCTTCTCGATGCACTGGCGGGCCTCAAGCGTATTCGTGTGGTGGGACCTACGACCACCCAGCAAAGACGTGGCGTGGTGTCCTTCACCGTCGCCGGCATGAGGTCGGAAGATGTCTGCCGCGCGCTCGATGGCTATGGCTTGGCGCTGCGCCACGGCCATCACTGCGCGCAGCCGTTGATGATGACTCTGGGCATCGAAGGCACGGCGCGAGCGAGCCTCGCGCCCTATACGACCGAGGAAGACATCGATTGCCTCGTGGCGGCTCTTGCCGATATCGCTCGGTGAGCGCGACGCCGGACGGCCTATTGCCCGATTGACCGCACCGCCTCAACCATCTCAGCGGGCTCCGCCCTCCAATGTCCAGTAGTCACCTCTCTCACGTGTAAATTCAGTGCGTGAACGTCTGCTCATTGCGGAAATGCGGACGTGCGCGTTTCTCGGAAATGCTCCTGGCCGGTGGACACCATGTGGACACCAACGCAAATCGACAACCACGCTGCGAAAAATCGCGCCTCGTAAGCGCTCTTCATCTTTGGAGATTTTGGAGCGGGCGAAGGGATTCGAACCCTCGACCCCAACCTTGGCAAGGTTGTGTCGGCGATCTTCCTTACTGCCCCCGAATATCTTCATGCACCCATAAGCTATTCCTATCATATATTTAGGCACGCCGTCGTTCTCCCTTTTACGCCATAATTTTCGACCTCGGTGGACACCATTCTTATGTCGTTTCCATAATGATCGCTCGCGCCTAACGGAGCGACCATGACGAAAATTACTAGCTCGCGCCTGACCAAACGGATAGTTGACGCCTCCGCGCCGCAGGCGGACCGGTATCACCTATGGGACAGCGAGCTCGCGCTCTGCGTGTTGAGAAAAGCGGAAGGAAGACCTTCATCGTTCGATATCGGGCCGACGATGGCGGTAGGACCGCCCCCCGCCGCTTCATGACGGTTGGCCGCTACGGAACGCTCACCGTGAATGAGGCGCGACACGGCGTCAAGAATCATCGGATTTCACAGTGACACAGTGCTCGAATTTCAAACTGAGCACTCCCCAATTCGCTCCAGCCCCGCGCGCAGGTATCTGGCCAGCGGTCCCTTGCCGGCGAGATAGCGTGTCGTCATGCGCCCGTGGCTCGTCTACTTGGAAATTCGGTGATCTGCGCTGGTGCACGCTCCCTGCTCGAGCAACCCGTCTCTCGAGCGCTCGCTCTGTTTGCCCCACGCCAGCGGTCGCCGTATCTGCTAAGGCACTCGTTGCCGAGTAGCGAACACACCCGTGTTTCAGGAAATCTCCTCATGCCCGATAAAAATTCAGGTTCCGTAGGCCTTTCACAGCAGCGCCAAAGGGCGCTTTCGAGGTGGGACAACGAGGGTGGCGCGGGACCTTGCGGGCCACAAGTTCCAGACGAAGCGCAACCCAAGGTTCCTCAGTCGACGAATGCCGAGTTAGTGCAACTTCGCGTTCGCGTGATCGCGCTAGAGAACTTGGTGATTGCGTTGCTTGCAGGAGCGTCTGATCGGCAGCTTGTCCTTGCCCGCGAGATGGCAGCTTACATCTCTCCGAGACCGGGCTTCACCCCTCATCCTCTGACGACCCACGCAGCGGGCCAGATGCTCGATATGGTCGAGCGGAGCGCTCATTTCCGCTCATGACGCCCCATGAGCGTGCGTGCAATCCACCCTCGGGCATGCGAGCCTGAGCACTACGCGCCGGTACCTGCACGCGCGGCCGGAGGATAGCTCAGCACGAAATTTACCGGTCTAGCTTGTGCGCTTAGGACCGCGATATTTCTGCGCCTGTGTGACTCTCAAGCCGGCAACGCCATGCATATCCACCAACCGTTGCCAGTTGAGGAATTCTTCAGTGGAAATGTTATAGCGGCGACAGGCCTCGTCGAGGCTGATGACGCCTTTGCGCACTGCCTCTACCACCGCCGCCTTGCGCTGGATGACCCAGCGCTCGGTATCAGGCGACGGCAGATCGGCGATGGTCGAACCAGAGGAGACTCTCCGCAGGTGGATAGGCAATTCCTCTGCGTTGGTTCCCAGCACGCTCATGCCGCACGTCTCGATCAGCGATCCGGCGGAGCAAACCTATGTCATCGCTTTCCTCAGCACCTTGAAGGAGCGTCGAACGCCTCAGTAGAGCGCCGACCCAGTGCGGGCCGCTTCAAATTTCTTGGATTCCTAAATCCCGGGAGCAAAGCCTTGCGCTCAAAGCTCGGCAATGTGTGCGTAGAGGAATGCGCACAGTGTAGATTGCCGCCCCTTAAAGAGCTGATCTGGATCAATCAACTTGGAATCAATGGGGCGATAGTATTCGCACCGAAGATGAAATCGAGGAGAGCTGATGCAGTGCTTATTGGTGGCGACGGATGGCTCCGAGGGCGCGGGCCGCGCCGTGGATGCCGCTGCGGACCTCGCAGCCGCCCTCAATATCGAGTTGTGGATCGTGACCGTGATGGACGGCACGCCCAACGAACTACTGAGGACGCTCGCCCGCGAGGAGAGAATTACGATAGGAGATGCACTGAGCGCCCTCGCCGATCACGTTCTAGGCCAGGCCAAGGAGCGGTCCGTAGTACGAGGAGCCAAGACGGTTCATCTGAAATCCCGCTCGGACGACAGCGCGGAAGAAATCCTGGAGACGGTGCGCGAAATGGGGGCCGACGCGATCTTCGTCGGCAGGCGCGGCCTCGGGCGCCTGCAAGGCCTGCTACTGGGCAGCGTGTCCCAGAAGCTCGCCAGCTTGGCCCCATGCATGGTGGTGATCGTACCTTGAACTCCAATTTTGCGGGCTTCCGGGGCTTCCTCAGCTTGAGCGGCGATTGCCCGGCGGGAACGACTGGCCGCAAGCCGAGTTCACGTAACTCGGCGCGACCGGCGGAGAGAGGAGGATCGGGACAGCTGCCGTCCTGGGCTTTTTGACGCAGATCAAAGCCTCCTTTCGGCCCAAATGCCATCAAGTTAAGCGTCCGAGATATGAAATGGGACTGGTCTGTAGTAGTGGACGAGCGGCACCTCACGAGTTCCGTGTCCTGCGAAAATGAAGACTGACGACAAAACCTTCGGTGAATCTCAAGCCAAGCTAGAGGAGCATTCTGGCTTGGGAGGGCCGCTGGTTCCGGTCCATTTGCCTGCAACCGTTCCGCCGCCCAAGAAAAGGCCGCAACGTGGCCGCTGGACGAAGCGGGTGATTGTTCTCCTGTTGCTGATCGTTGCCGGGATCGGCGGGGATTATCTCTGGAGACAATCCCAAACGCATCTCCCGCCGAGCATCTTCTCGGGCAACGGTCGCATCGAGGCGGACGAGATCGACATCGACACGAAATATGCCGGCCGAATAGCGAAGCTCCTCGTCGATGAAGGCGATATGGTCACGGCCGACCAGGTCCTGGCGGTGATGGACACGCGCGACCTCGAGGCCTCGCTGAAAAAAGCCGAGGCCGTCGTCCAGCAGTCTCAGCAGGCGCTCGATGGGGCGAAAGCCACGCTCGAACAGCAAAAGAGTCAGGTCATTCTGGCGCAGCAAGAGATCGATCGCGCGCGATCTCTGGTGCCTAAAGGGTTTATGCCGAAGGAAACACTGGACCAGCGTCAACAGCAATTGGACGGCGCCGTCGCCGGGCTCAACGCTGCGAAAGCCAAAGTCGGCGAATCCGAGCACGCACTTGACGCCGCAACGCATGACGTGGAGCTCTACAAAGTCCAAATCGCGGACAACACTCTCGTGGCTCCGCGAGACGGGCGGATCCAATATCGGGTCGCCAATGTCGGCGAGGTCCTCCCTGCCGGCGGCCGAGTATTCACAATGCTCGACACCTCTTATGTCTACATGGACATCTATTTGCCCACAGTGGAAGCCGGTCAGATCAAGGTGGGGGCCGACGCGCGTATCATCCTCGATGCCTACTCGACCCACCCAATCCCGGCCAAGGTGGTCTTCCTTGCTAGCCAAGCACAGTTCACGCCGAAGACGGTGGAAACCAAGGATGAGCGGGACAAGCTCATGTTCAGGGTCCGCGTACGGATCGACCCTGAGCGCCTGCGCACGCGCAGCGACATGGTCCGGAGCGGCCTTCCCGGAGTTACGTATGTGCGCACCGATCCCACGGTGCCATGGCCACTCCAGTTGCAAGGTGAGCCGTCTGGATGATCGAACGCGCTGAATTCGCCGCGCGTCTCGAAGCTGTAACGCACCGGTATGGCTCCAGGATCGCGCTGGACTCAGTCACGCTGGACCTTCCGGCCGGCATCATGGTTGGCCTTATCGGGCCCGACGGCGTCGGCAAGTCATCGCTGCTGAGCATCGTTGCGGGGGCTCGTCAGATTCAAACGGGGACGGTTCGCGTCTTCAGTGGCGATATGGCCGATGCGGCCCACCGCGCAGAAATATGTTCGCGCATCGCCTATATGCCGCAAGGACTGGGCAGGAACCTCTACCCTGATCTCAGCGTCCGCGAGAATATCGAGTTTTTCAGCCGTCTGTTCGGGCAATCCCATTCCGAACGCGAATGGCGTATCGCCGAGCTTCTAGAGGCAACCGGGCTCGCGCCATTTTCCGACCGCGCGGTGAAAAAACTGTCGGGCGGCATGCGGCAAAAGCTCGGGCTCTGCTGCTCCCTTATTCACGATCCCGATCTCTTGATCCTCGACGAGCCCACCACCGGCGTCGATCCGCTGTCGCGCCGCCAATTCTGGGAGCTGATCGACCGGATGCGGTCGCGGCGCGAGGGTATGAGCGTCATCGTGGCGACGGCCTACATGGAAGAGGCCGAGCGGTTCGACTGGCTCGTAGCCATGAATACGGGCAAAATCCTGGCGGCCGGATCACCCTCGGACCTCAAGGCGAGCACCGGCGCAGGGACGGTCGAGGACGCCTTCATTGCCTTGCTCCCGGAATCACTCCGAGCCGGCCGCAAGGCGCTGCGCATACCGCCGCGCAGCACCGTTGACGCTGACCCCGTCATCACAGCGCGCGAACTCACCTGCCGTTTCGGCGATTTCACTGCGGTCGACAGGGTCAGCTTCACCATAGACCGCGGCGAGATATTTGGGTTTGTCGGCTCGAACGGCTGCGGTAAGACCACGACCATGAAGATGCTGACGGGCTTACTGCCCGCCAGCGACGGCGAAGCGCTTCTGTTCGGCCAGCTGGTCGACGCTCGCGACATGCGATCGCGCAATCGCGTCGGGTACATGTCGCAATCCTTCTCGCTCTATACCGAGCTCACGGTACGGCAGAACCTCGAGCTGCACGCCCGCCTTTTCCACCTGCCGCCGCGCAACGCCAAAGCGCGCATAGCGGAACTGACGGAGCGGTTCGGCCTCGGGAATTATCTCGATCAGCGCAGCCTCGATCTGCCGCTGGGCATCCGCCAGCGGCTATCGCTGGCGGTCGCCGTCGTGCACGAGCCCGAGATGCTCATTCTCGACGAGCCGACCTCCGGGGTGGATCCGCTGGCGCGTGATGGATTTTGGGAGTTGCTTGTCGATCTCTCGCGCAATCAAGGCGTGACCATATTCGTCTCGACCCATTTCATGAACGAAGCCGAGCGCTGCGATCAGGTCTCGCTGATGGATTCCGGGCGCGTGCTGGCGACGGATACACCGACCGGCCTTGCCAGAGCGCGCGGCGTTGCCAGCCTGGAGGATGCATTCATCAGCTATCTCGAGGAGGCAACCGGATTGCGCAAAGCGGCGACGGGTCAGTCGGTTCCCGCCAAGATGCGACAGCTCCCGCGGCAGGATCTCGCCATCCGCTCTTGGGCCACGCCAGCCCGGCGCCGCTTCAGCCTGCAGCGGCTCCTCGCTTATACGATCCACGAGACCTTAGAGCTGCTGCGCGATCCCGTCCGGATGGGCTTCGCGCTCTTCGGCACGGCCCTGCTCATGCTCGTATTCGGCTTCGGAGTCTCCACCGACGTCAACAACCTGTCTTTCGCGGTCCTCGACCGCGACCAATCACCGGATAGCCGTGCCTATCTCGAGGAGCTGAGAGGTTCGACTTACTTCGTCGAGAAGAGGCCCCTCGCCGATTACGCCGATCTCGAGAAGCAGCTCAAGAACAGCACCATCAAAGCCGCCATCGAAATCCCGCCCGGGTTCGGCCGGGATATCAAGCGGGGCCGCCCGACCTGGGTCAGCGCGTGGGTGGACGGCGCCATGCCTTACCGCGCGCAGACGATCCGAGGATATCTCGAAGGCATGCATCAACTGTACCTGCAAGATCCCGCGGTAAAGACGACGCTCCCGCGGATGCCGCCTCCGGCCGATATCGAGATCAGGTTCATGTACAACCAGGATTTTGACAGCATCTACGCCATGGTTCCCGCGACCATTTCAATGATGCTGGCGCTGTTTCCCGCAATTTTGATGTCGCTGGCCATCGTGCGCGAGAAGGAACTTGGCTCGATCACCAACCTTTACGTGACACCTGTGACACGTTTTGAATTTCTGCTCGGTAAGCAGCTGCCCTACATAGGCGTCGCGATGCTCAACTTTGCCCTACTGTTCTCAATGGCGCTGTTTGTCTTCAAGGTGCCGCTCAAGGGAAGCTTCCTGGCGTTATTGCTCGGAGTCCTCATCTACGTCACCACGACCACCGCCTACGGGATGGTGATCTCGGCCTTCACCCGGACACAAATCGCCGCCCTGTTCGGCACGGCCATTCTGACGGTTCTGCCAGCAACGCAGTTCTCCGGCATGATGGTACCGGTTTCTTCTCTTGCGGGGGCGGCCCGCATCATGGGCCGCGCTTTCCCGATGACTTATTTCGTCCCGATCAGCGTCGGGACGTTCACGAAGGGACTGGGCTTCCACGACCTGACTACAAACCTCGTGGCCTTGGCCGTCTTCATTCCGATCCTCATTTCGATAAACCTCCTGCTCTTGCGGAAGCAGGAGCGCTGACCGCCCCGAAGCCTGGAAAAATGCGCAAGCTCGGCAACATCTTTTGGCTCGGCACGAAGGAGCTGCGCAGCTTCTTACGCGATTTTGTGCTCCTTGGGTTGGTCATTTACTCGTTTTCCCTCGCCATCATCACCCAGGCCCAGAGCAATGCTCAGGAGCTGCACAACGCCTCGATCGCGATCGTCGATGAAGATCGTTCGGAACTCTCCCGTCGCATCGTCCATGCGTTTCTTCCGCCTTACTTCCAGTCACCGCAGCTGATTGATGAGGGCGACATCATTCCTTTGATGAATGCCGGCAAGTACACCTTCGCCGTCGATATTCCGCCGAATTTTCAGCGCGACGTGCTCGGTGGGCGCCAGCCGGAGGTTCAGGTAGACGTCGACGCGACCGCTATGGTTCAGGCGGGGCTCGGCTCCGGCGACATACAGCAGATCATCACTACGGAAATCCGTGACTTCCTGTCCCAGGCGGAAGGCTCTCGGCTTCAGCCAGTCAATCTGGTCGTGCGCATCGCTTTCAATCCGAATGTGACGACAGCATGGTTCACCAGCGTGATGGGGATCATCAACAGCGTCAGCATGCTTGCCATCATCTTGGCGGGAGCGGCCGTGGTTCGAGAGCGGGAGCATGGGACCATGGACCATCTGCTGGTGATGCCGCTCACGCCCTTCGAGATCGCAATGTCCAAAATCTGGGCCAACGGCTTGGTGATCACCGTGGCGGTCGGCTTATCCCTTTATCTCGTGGTGCGAACGATCCTCGGCATTCCGATTGCGGGCTCGATACCACTCTTCATGATCGGCGTGATGATCTACCTATTCTTTGCGACCTCGATCGGTATATTCCTCGGTACCATCGCGCGCTCGATGCCACAGCTCGGCCTGCTCTACATGCTGGTCTTCATGCCCATGAACATGCTTTCCGGCAGCAACACGCCGCTTGAGAGCATGCCACCATGGCTCGCGACCATAATGCAGGCATCTCCCTCGACCCATTTCGTCTCATTCGCGCAGGCGATCCTTTATCGCGGCGCCGGCTTCGAGGTCGTTTGGCCACAGTTCGTAGCTGTCGCGCTCATCGGCGGCCTGTTCTTCGGCCTCGCGCTTCTACGTTTCCGCTCTGTTGCCGCGCAGACGACCTAGTCCACGATCTGAGCGGCCTCCTACCCGGATAAATGATTATGGTTCGCGCGACCCATGATTGTCGCCGCATGACACCCTTTTCGCCAGAACTCAAGGAGCTGGGCAAGAATGTAAAAGAACGGCGTCGATCAGGCCCCAGGCGACATAGCAGGCGACCGCGATGCAGCCGACTTTCCTCCAGATCGTCGAGCGACGGTGGCGGACAGCCAAGTGGACCAAGTACGACGGCGGAAAGGGGAGTATGGCCCTGCGGCGATGCTACGGCTCGGGGGTGCTCATCTACATTGCGCGCGGCTGATGCAGATCAATTCGGATCGATTTTCGGCGTGCTAATTTGTCGCCTGTGAAGAATGCGGATCGCGTTGAGAGACGGGCGCAAGCGGATCGGATCGAGTAATCGATTTTGCAGGAAAGCGGGGCGTGAGCTCCGCTTTC
>Ga0209517_10007917_pt1 | contig 12574 bp, 9 predicted proteins | sample PeaSoiMetSII2010_FD_187695 | JGI IMG/M metagenome (GOLD analysis project Ga0209517, IMG submission 187695) | Peat soil microbial communities from Weissenstadt, Germany - SII-2010 (SPAdes) (version 2) | ecosystem: Environmental > Terrestrial > Soil > Wetlands > Peat | place: Germany: Weissenstadt...
GAGCTCGCATCAATCGGCGGCAGGCCGGCGAAATAAGCGGCCACGTTGCGGGCATCCGTGTCGCTTAATTGTTCCATGACCGAACGAAGCGCCGCATGAGTTCGTCGCCCGTCCCTGTACTCCGCAAGGGAATTGAGAAGATAAGCTTCCGGCTGGCCGGCGAGCGTCGGGATCGCCGGGCCCGTCCCTCTGCCGTCGAGACCGTGACACGTCTTGCACTGCCGTTCGGCTATGATCTTCCCCGCCGCGACGTCTGCAACCGGCTGCTTCTTTTGCTGGTCCGATCCGGAATCGTTCTGCGAGCAGCCAATTAGACCGATCGCAAGCACGAATATCGTCAATCCTGCACGATACATCGACGCCTCGATGATTGGTCAGTCACCCCAGGATAGTGCGTACGAATCCGGACATTATCAAGAACAACAGGATCAAGCCCGCGGCTATCAGAGTAAAGCCGAGAATTTGGGAGCCCAGCTTCATCGGCTGGGACGGCGCCTCCACCAGGTATTGGTCGATCTGGCCGGCTTTGACGAGCCGATTGTATTCTATCGAATGCTCGCGTTTGAATTTTTCCAGCGGCATCACCCCGGTAAACATCATGATGTCGAGCGGGAAGTTTTCAGGCCGCCAGTGATTGTTGAAGAAGTGCACCGTGAACAGGAAACCGGCGGCGAGGAAGGCCTCTTCGCCGTGGAAGATCATGGCGACGTTGAACACCCAACCCGGCAGGAACGATGCCGCGAGATACTTGAACCACAGCGTGGCGCCGCTCGCGCCGATAATGGTGACGCCCCAGAACGGCGCCCAGTAATCGAACTTCTCCCAGTAGCTCCATTTGTCGAACTCGGGCTTCGGGCCGAGGCCGAAGAACCACTTGAACATCATGTAGATGTCGGACAAGTCTTTCAGGTTGGGAATCATGGAGGTCGGACCGAACCACCTGAAGGTGCGCCAGTTCCTGGCGATCCGCGCCGTTACATAGACGAGGTGGGTGAGGAAGATTGTCACGAACGCGACCGCAAAGATGCGATGCACGGTGCCGGTGATCCGCGGCCCGCCGAATACGCTCTGCACCAGCGGCGCCCAAGTGCTGTCGGCATAGAACAGTGTCATTCCGGTAAAGACCAGCATGAGAACGGAGATCGCGAAAGCCAGGTGAGCGAGCCGCCACATCGCGGGCCAGCGTCGGTAATATTGGATCTTGTCGTCGACCAATCCGTCGGTGCGGACGACCGTTGTCGTCTTCTTCGTCCTCTGATCGCGGTATTCGCGCAGCCACCACAGCGCGGAATGCAGCCAGAAGAACGACAGCGTGCCGCCGAGCAGCAGGATCATGAATTTCGACGCGATCCAGGTGTAAGGATAGCGCCGGAAATCGTGGGTCGTGGCATGAGGTTCGAACGTCACGAAGCCGGGCGTGGCTTCGGCATGACATTGCTTGCAGGTCTGCAGGCGATTCTCCGGACTCACCTTCGAAGCCGGATCGTTGACCCGCTGGATGCCGTGGTAGCCGTGACAGTCGAAGCACTTGGCGGTGTAGGCGTAACCGAGCTTGTTGACCTGGCCGTGATAGGTTGCCCGGTAGCTTTTCAAATTTGCTTCGTGGCAATTGCCGCAGTTCTGCGTGATGACGAGCTGAGTCGACGGCAGTTCCGTGGAAGCGATGTCATGACTCGTGTGACAGTCCGCGCAGATCGCCGCCTTCGGATTATAATCGAGCAAGGCCTCCCTGCCGTGAATCGACGTGGCATATTCGGCCAGCTCCTGGGTGTGGCAGGCACCGCACCGGTACGGCAGCCGAAAGCGCCACTCCTGCCAGGGCGCGGTGCCCGGCGGATAAATGTAATGAGCTTCGTGACAGTTATAGCAGGTGGCATTGGTCGAGGATTGGTCCACCCGGCTCGGCCGCGCGTGAATAGACTTCAGGAAGCTGTCGATGCGTTGAACCACCATCCCCAATACGGCAATCTGGTCGGATTTGCCCTCGAACTCGGCGTTCTCGTAGAGCTCCTGGTGGCAATTGATGCAGCTGACCTTGATAGTCTCCAATTTCGGATGGGGGACCTCGGTGATCTGTTGGTGACAATCGACGCAGGCCCACTTGCCATGCACGCTGTTTAGAAATCTACGCGCGTCGACGAACAACGAACGCTGCTTGCCGTCGGCACCCGTCACCCCGAAACCTTCGACGCCGTGACAGCCGAGGCAGACTTGCGCAGGGATTTTGGGGGGAGTCTGCTCCGCTGCATCAGCCGCCGGCTGATCTGCCGATTGCGCTGCCGGTTGCTCCGATGGTTGCGCCGCCGGTTGCTGCGCGTTGGCGCCCGCCATGCCGAGCGCCGCTGCACAAACAACGATCGCCACGGTCCGCGCTATGCCGTGAGTGGCCAATGCGCTGATGCGTAACAGAGCCGAGCGATGGGTCACGCCATAGCCGGCCGCCCCGCGTTGCGGCGAAAACCAGCCCGTGTTCTCCATCTCAGGCACTTCGTGATGAACGGGGTCTTGAACGACACGCTATCGACCAAGGCTTCCTCGCGTCAATGCCCGCACCACGCATTCATTGCTTCCTGCTACCAGCTGGCTATGAGCGACGCGGCGATCATCTGCACGTTGTAGTTCGGGTTGTCAGCCGCCATGAATAACGCGTTGGTATTTTGGCCCGCGGCCGTTGTGGCAAACGGCACGACCGGATTGTTTTGCCAGTTCGCCACCGAATTGCTCTCCCAGGTGTAGCGAAGCTTGGCTTTGATGTCGCCCTTCCAGCCCAGTTTGGCGACAGTGTCGGGATCGAACTTATAGGTCGCCGTAGCATCCAAATGCGTGAACCATGTCTCGCTGTTGGGGAATTGCGCCCCGGTCGAGAAGGCACCGCCACCAAGGTACAGCCGCATATCATCGACACCTTTTGACAGCGCACCGCGCACATCGAGGGTGAGCTTATCGGGAATGGCAGCCCAGGTCATCCCGGCCGAGAGGGTGTCGACTGTCGTTTTGTCGGAGGTCATGGCCTCGGTAGCAGGCGTGGGACCAGCAGGCGTCGAGTTGGTCGCGCCATACAACAACATGTCGTAATATTCCTTGTAGTAACTGATTACAAACAAGAAGTCGGGACCGGCCGTATAACTAACGTCAAGGCCCCAGCTTAATGACTTGTTATCGGTCAAGCCCATCTGGTTGAAGGGATTGAGGCCATAATAGTCATCCTGGTATTTGATCGTTGGGCTGACGGTGATCCCACGGAACGCCACGACATCGAGGGCAAATTGCGCCTTGGTCTGCTGGCGGTTGGCGAACATGAATTGCTGATAAGCCGGCGAATAAAACCAGGAGGCGGTCGAAGGCGCGAAGCCGGGCACGGTCGGGAACTGAATTGGACTCACGAATATGTTGTAGCCATAATTCTCATAGCGCCGATCGCTATAATAGCCGCTGGTGCGCGCGGTGAGCCACGTCGCCGGTTTCCAATCCGCAGACAGCTTCGCGGAACTTTCGTTCGTCGCATTGACATCGGTTTGCTGATACTGATAGCGCTCGAAGCCGTATTCGGCATTGAAGTTCCATTGCTGCGACGGCCGCCAGTTTAATGCCTCGCCGGCATTCTGTTTAATGTAGCTCATCGTCAGGGTTTGGATTGTATGCTCAGCGCAAGTCACAGGAGTTGGACAAGTAGGCTGATCGCGCGATATCCATTGATTGAACAGGATATTAGGCGTTTGGTTGTCGAAGTCGTAGTAACGGTAGGTCAATTTGTTCGTCAGTTCGGGCGTGATCTTCGTCGTCAGGACGTTGTTGCTCAAAATAGTGTCGATCCTGCCATCCAGGCTGTTGGCCGGAAGCGGATTGACCGAGGGGGTGGGGCCGCCGCTGAAATTGACCGACATCGGAATGAACGGTGAATTCTGCGTCATCATCGTGTAGTTGAAGGTGCTGACATAGCGGCTCTTCATCGGCAGATCCGCCGCCAGCGTGCCGCTAAAGCCGTTGGCCTGATTGCTGGGCCACAGCGACTCTTGGGCGATCGGAATGGTGGCGCTGATGAGGGGATTTTGAATGGTGTAGGCTAAAGAATCGTCGTGGTAATCCGAGCCTTTGTAACCCAACTTCAACGTGTAATTTTGGCCCCACGGCGAGGTGCCGGAATATTCGCCATTGGCCCCATAATTTTGCGTGGTGTCATTCACCGGCGTTGGCACCATGACGTAACCAGTCGTGCTAGTGCTTAACCCGATGACGCCGCCAAGCGCTTGTGTCCCGGTCCGGCTGAGATGGGAGTAATCGACGTTGATGTCCCAGGCTTCCGTCGGCGTCCAGCGATAATTGACCGTTGCCGTGTCGCGGTCGATGCCAATGTCGGTCTGGTGAAGGAATGGGAGTACGCCAGTAAATGTTGCCATCGGCGCAAATGGTATCGTCAGATGGTCGGTGCCGACACCGTTAAAGGGCGTCTGCGCGCTGGTGCTGTAGAGGTGCGGCGACTGATCCCACCCTACCGACAGATATTGCTCGCCGGCCTTCGAAGCGTTCAGCAAATAGCTCTGATCGTCATAGCCGATATTGTTGGCCCATAAATCGACCTGGTACAGCCCGTCCTTGCTGCCAGTGGCGACATGGCCGCCGCCAAACACCCCCTGCATGATCGAGCTGTACTCGTAATATTTCGCCAAACTCTGTTGGTTGAGAAAGGCCGAGCCATCTCGTGAGGGATTATTGGTAAAGGCGCGGCCGCCGATCTCGATCTCGCCGTGCGACCACCAGCCCGGCACGGGCTCAATGTCGGTGGCCGGCCATTGATCGGAAGTGTAGTTTCCCGTGGTCCAGGCATTAGCCGCGGTCGCCATGCCTCCCTCACAGCACCCGGCCTGCGTAGGTACGGCGCCTACCGTGCCTACCTGCTGGGCCAGCGCGTTCGCCGAGACCAAAACTGCCCCGCTCAGCACCGCGCTGGCAAGACCGGCTCGAACCCATCCGCATCGATATGACATTGCCCCAAGCTCCGCCCCGAAACCAAAACCTTAGCTCTTCCGAACGAGTGCTCCCCTTATTCGTCCCCACTCATCGCTGGAACGCTCCGCCCGCCGGGCTGTTGCTGCCGTGAATTGCGATGTGACAGTTCTGGCAGGACTGAGCCATCGATGCGCCGAACGAAAACCCGCCCGTCCCTACGGAGTTACCATGACCAAAGCCGTGACACTCGAAGCACAGCCTCGGGCGTGCGATTTTCAACGAGTATTCATTGACGGTGCCGTGCGGATCGTGGCAGTTCAGGCAATTCTCGCGCACCGGCTCATGCTCGAATAGGAACGGTCCGCGCTTTTCGGCGTGGCACGTGTAGCAAGTGTCGTTGATCGAATCCGTCTTCAGCAGCGCCGAGCCTGATCCCAAGTAGGGGCTGCCGTGCGGGTTATGGCAATCCGAGCACACCACTTTGCCCTCGCGCAACGGCATGTGTGATGAGCGGAACATCTGCGCGCGCCGGTCCTTATGGCACTGGAAGCAGGTGTCGGGCTGGAAGGCCGTTTTCAACTGGTACTGGGCCGACACGCCCTTCATGATCGTGTGGCAATTGGTGCAGGCGAGGCCGCGCTCTTGGTGTATGCTGCCTTCCCAGTAGGTTCGCTCGCCGCGCTTATGGCAGCCGAGGCAGATGCCGTTGTTATCTTCCACAGTCCGGCTGGTATCGTCTGGGCGAAATGAAATGATGCCGCCGACGCCGACCCCACCGCCGGCTTTCACATGTTCCGAGCCTGCGCCGTGGCAGGATTCGCATTGCATTTTGCCCTGCTTCTGCAGCCGGCCCATGAGCGTGTAGCCGAATGACTGGGCTTGGCTGGTGTGGCAGCCGAGACAGACATTTGATCCGACATAAGTCGCTTCCACCGGTAGCGCTGGCGCTTTCGGCTTGGCGGACTTGGATGCCTTGGAACCCTTGGAACCCTTGGGGGTCTTGGGAGCCGGCGTCGTCGTCTGTTCGGGCGGCGCTGTGCCGTTTTGCTTTTGAAGAAACTCCTGCAACGCGTCGTATGCGTTATCGGCCTCGGCGACTTGCAGCCGGTCTGGGGCCGCCTGCGGTGGATTGACGGCAGTGCGTTGGACGAAAGCGCGCAGAGCCGCATAGCCATCGCCATCGGATTCGCCCTGTGCGAGGTTGGCGGGTGCTTGATTGGTGCCGGCCGCAGCGGCCGTATCGGGCTGCGCGGTGGCGACGAGCTGAACGTAATTGCGCAGCTCGGCGATGGGATCGCCGCGGACTTCCAAGTCGTTCGCTCTCGTCGACGTGGTGAAGCCCGACAGCGCCGCGCACACGACGCCGACCGCCGCAAGTAGAGCGAACGGGCGACCTGGTTTATCGGGCAAAAGCCGGGGTTGCCCCCCAGTTGACAGCGAAACGACCACACTCACCCCCCAATGGTACGCCATATAATGCACGCACACTCCGCGCCAGCGCGCGAGCACCATTCTTACGGGGGCGAGTCACACCATAAAAAGCTAAATTGCGCGCTGCTAGTGGAAAACCGCAGGCCTATCAAAATTCCAACCAGGTGATGCACTTCGGCAACATTCGACTAATGACTACCCCGAATTTATTGTTGCGCGGCAATCTTTGATCTGGCTCAATACTACGCACGGAATCGAGTATGATATGATATAATGACTCTTATGCTCGTAGTGGTTTTGAAACAGGTCATTGCGAGCGGGCGTTGCGGCTACGGGGGTACCGCGCCGCCGCTTTGGGCAACTTGAACAGCAAAGGAACACCTCATGGTTGGCACGCGAATTCCAAAGATTTTCGGCTTGTTCGGAACCACCGCCCTTTGCATGGCCGCCGGTGCGGCGACCGCGGTGTTGATCGCCGGGGCGGCGGTCACGCTTTCGCCCCGTCAGGCGGAGGCCACGCCCGCTTACGCGTCGCAGACAGGGCTACCGTGCGGCAAGTGTCACGTTAATCCGGCGGGCGGCGGACCAAATACCGCCTTCGGCAAAGCCTTCGCGGCCAACGGCCACAAAGTAAAGTAACGTCGCGCCATCGACGCGGGCGGGGTGCGTGATTTTGCCCGACAACGGCACGCCCCGCATCCCGAGCAGGAGGGCCCGCGTGCCGGTCCGCGTCGTGTATCGGCTCTCCTCGCATAGCGGGGCTTTCATGCGCGCGAGCGTGTGCATGAAAGCCATTAAGAGTTCGACAGGAGAGAACCAACCTCCGGCAGCTTGACTGAGGTGGTCTCCCTGCGGCTCGCGTGAAGTGGCCGCTCGGATCGTTTGGTTTGGTAAAGCGTTCAATGACCCTATGGCTGATCCTGGCGGTGATGACGGCGGCAGCGGTATTTGCCGTGGTCTGGCCGTTGTCGCGCAACGCCGGGTCGGTGCGCGCGGCCGGCAGCGACATGGCGGTCTATCGCGATCAGCTTGACGAGATCGAACGCGATCTGGCAGCCGGCCTCATCGGCAAGACCGACGCGCAGGCAGCGCGCGTAGAAATCTCCCGGCGCTTGCTTGCAGCGGCCGACGCGGTTCAAGCCACGCCGCCGCCTTCCAGTGCGACGTCGGCTGCGTGGCGGCGACGCGCTGCTGCCGTTGCCTCGCTGTTGGTGGTGCCCATTGTCGCTGGAGGCCTTTATCTTTGGCTTGGGTCGCCGGAGCTCGCATCCGAGCTTGCGCCGGCACAGCGCGAGAGCGCGGCCGCTCGGCAGTCGGTTGAAAACCTGGTCGCGCAGGTTGAGGCACGTCTCGAGCACAATCCCGAGGATGGCCGGGGCTGGGAGATTCTGGCTCCGGTCTATATGCGTCTTGGCCGTTACTCGGACTCGGTGACTGCCTGGCGCAACACCGCGCGGCTTCTTGGCGAGAGCGCCGAGCGTGACGCCGATCTTGGCGAGGCCCTGACGGCGGAGGCGGACGGCGTCGTGATCGCCGAGGCCAGGGATGTCTTCGTTCGGGCGGTGGCGCTCGACGACACACTGGTCAGCCCGCACTATTACCTTGGCGTGGCCGCCGCGCAGGATGGCCGCCGCGAGGAAGCTGCAAAGATTTGGCGCGACCTCATCGCGGAGGCACCCCCAGACGCAACCTGGGTCAGCGAAGTGCGCAAAGCGCTTGCTCAGATCGAGAGCAATTCAACCCCGCCGCCCGGACCCAAGGCCGCGCCGGCGACGGCCGCTGCGACTGAGCCGCCCGAGCAACAAGCGGCGATGATTCAAAGCATGGTCGACCGCTTGGCGGCGCGGCTCAAGCAGGACGGGTCGGATGTCGACGGCTGGGTACGGCTGGTGCGCTCCTACAATGTTCTCGGCCAACCCGACAAGGCACGCGCCGCAGCCGCCGACGCCCGGCAGGCGCTCGCAAGCGACTCCGGCAAGCTCGAAAAGCTCAACGCCGCGCTCAAAACCCTCGACGCGGAAAACCCCGCTGTTGCGGCTCCGGCAGCCGGACCCAGTGCCGCGCCGGCGGTCGCCGCCGCGCAGGAGCCGCCCGAGCAACAAACGGCGATGATTCAAGGCATGGTCGATCGCTTGGCGGCGCGGCTCAAACAGGACGGCTCGGATGTCGCCGGCTGGGTGCAGCTCATTCGCTCTTACAACGTGCTCGGCCAACCTGATAAGGCGCGCGCCGCAACCGCCGACGCACAGCAGGTGCTCGCAGGCAGTCCCGACAAGCTCGCTCAGTTCAACGCGACGCTCACGGACGCCGAGGCGGATCACGCCGCGGCACCCGCGCCGGACGGCGGAAATTTTACGCCGCGCCCGCAGGCTGGGCCGCCACCGCCTCACCAGGATAGCGCGGCGATGCAGAGCATGGTCGAGCGGCTTGCCCAGCGCCTGAAGGCGTCGGGATCGGATCCTGAAGGCTGGCTAATGCTGGTGCGGTCCTACACGACCCTTGGCGACAAGGACAAAGCGACGGCAGCTATCGGCGACGCGCGCCGCGCCCTCAGCGACGATCACGATAAGCTGGAACAGTTCAACAAAGCGCTTGCGAACTACAATATCGGCGGATAATCGATCGTTGCAACGGCGCCAAGCCGCGACGCCGCAAAGATGCAGCCCGGCTCAGACTTCGTGATGATTTGCGAAAGATTCCGCGGCGCGCAAATTGTTAAGATGGGGGCGGTTGCCTGCTACGGTCAGTTGTTCTTGGCCCCTTGGAAAATCCAGCTGTAAATGTTGTCACGAAGACAGCTCGGCAGCGCCTTATGTCCAAACGGCATCCGCAATTTTGCCTTGCCATCGATCAGTACAATGAGATTGCTGCTGTCAGGCTGGCCTGGAATTACCATTGGCCCCAACTTGGTGCCCTTCATCAGTCCGTCATAACTTGTCAAATCCAGCCCGCTCTCGGTGTAACCTTGGCCGCCCGGCTGATGGCACGACACGCAATATCCCTTGAGAATGGGCACGACGTCTTCCGCGAAACTCGCCGGGGCGCGTTGCGCGCATGCGTTGTGAATTGGCGCCAACAGCGTTGCGCCTGCCAATGACAGACCGCCGACGGCGACGCTAACCAGCATGAGTCTTGGCTTCTTCATAGTTTTCTCTTTGCGATTGACCGGCAATTGCGCTGAACGATTTTGCCGATACAACATTCGCCTTTTCACCCTCGCCTAGCAAGCAAAATTTGACGCCTGGCACATCGAAATATTCCCGCAGCTCTGTTGCTTCCGCGCCGGCTTCTCGGACGCCCGGCGCCATGGACCCTATGCCGCGAAAGGCCGCCAAATTGTCCGCGAACGACATTGCGGCGCCGGCGTACTGCAATTTGGTCACGTGAACGGCGAGCCATAGCAACAGCGCCGCGTGCAATTACATAATCGTTTGCGGCAAATAATTGGGCGGGGCTTGCCCTCGTATCCTCAGTAAATTCACGTCCTGTGCGCATCGATAAGGCAAAGTTAATCTTTGCGGCTCGAAATGTTGCGCAGTCAAAATTATGAGCGTGTAAGCGCATGTTCGAAGTCACGGGAAGGCCGATGCGCAAACTCCTCGCGCTGATAGAAGTTATCATGCTTTCCTCGGTCGCGCTGGACGGCGCGATCGCGCAGTACACAATTCAAGCGCCCGGAGAAGCGCCCACGAGCATCACGCGAATGCCGGATGGCGGCTACATGCGGCAAACTCCCGGCCAAACGCCGAGCTTCGCAACTCCGAGTGCCGGTGGGGGCTACGTCATCCATGAACCCGGGCAAGTGCCGATGACTGTTAGTCGGATGCCCGGCGGGGGATACAGAATTCAAACGCCCGGGCAAACGCCGAGCTTCGCAATTCCGAGGCCCGGCGGCGGTTACATCATTCAAGCGCCCGGGCAGGCGCCAAGCTTCGTCAATCGGTTGCCGTTTTAGGTGGCCAGCAAGGCGGCAATTCGCTCACGATCGGAGCCAATTGATATAGATCAATGCACTACAGCTCCCAGTAGCGGATTTTTTATCAAAATAACCGAATGCGAGAGAGGAGGAGCAGATGTCCGATTTGCATCCCCGCGCGAGCCTCCGGCAAATGATCGATGGGATGAAGCAATGGTGGCGGAATTGGAGCGGGGCAAACTCCCGCTTCTCGGAATTGGTCTGCTGCGGAGAATACGAAGTTGAAAGAATGGCCCGCGATTTGGGCCTGCCCGTGTCTGAACTGCGCAAGATCGCGAATCGTGGTCCTGAATCCGCTGATCTCCTGGTGCGTCGCATGGCTGCGCTTAACCTCGACAGGAATGAGGTCGCCGCGACTTTGCCAGGTACGTTCCAGGATCTGCAGCGGCTTTGCACATTGTGTGAAAGTCACCGCAAGTGCGCGCGAGACCTTGGCCGTGATCCGGCCGACAAAGCATGGGAAGAGTATTGCCCAAATGTTGCAATGTTGAAGTTGTTGGACTCGTTGCCATGGGCGGCGCGGAGCGAGTGGTAATATCGGCGGTCGTTAACGATGATCCTTGTGCGGCCCAGAAAAAAGCGCGTGTGAGCAATCATTTTCGTGAACCTTAGACGTCATAGCGCTACCTCTTACTTCCTACTTCGCTACCACGGCATCGTAGATATCCTCTTCCTGCGCCGTATGGATGCGCACCAGGGCTTCGATCGCCTCAATCACGCGCTGGGCATCGCGAATAAGATAACGGTCGATCCTCTCCGACGGCAGGTCCTCGGTCATGCGGGCGAGTAGGCGCGCCAGGTGCAGGATTTCTCGATGCGCCCGGCTCATGGCGGAGAGACCATGGCCATCCATCAGAACCCTCGCGAGGCGCGGATAAACGCTCCCCTCGTCGTCACGCTCGTGTTCGACCACCTGCTCCTGGGTAATTTTGTTAGCCTCCACGATCAACGCCGCGGCGCCCTCTGGCGCAGCATCGTCGAGCGCGTCGGCAATGGATTGCAACCGGTCGAGGCTGCGAATGAGGGCAACATGGTTGTGATGCATTTCGCGTCCGACAGCCGCCGGGATCGTGCGTCGGACGCGGCCATGGCCCGGGTTCAAAGCGCGCAGGGCATTGAGAATCACCGCCACGTCGATCACTTCCTGGACGATCGCCGCCGGTACGGGCAGCAGCCAACCTGCAGTCGCCGCCAGCATTGCCAGAGCCGACAGACTCATGCCGACAACGATGCTCTCTACGGCGATCCGGCGCGCGCGTTGCGCAATCGCAATCGCATCGCCGACCCGATCGAGGCGATCCGCGAGGATCACCACGTCCGCCGCCTCGGACGAAGCAGTGGCGCCGCGCGCGCCCAGCGCAATCCCCACGTCGGCCGAGGCGAGAGCCGGAGCGTCATTGATGCCGTCACCTACCATGACGGTTGGATTAAGCCGCTGCTCGACACGCACGGCGTCGACCTTGTCGGAGGGAACGCGATCCGCCAACACGGCATCGAGATCGAGCGCCGCGCCGATCGTCTGCGCGGCGGCGGCACGGTCGCCGGTGACCATCACGATGCGGGCGACGCCCGCCTCGCGCAGCATACGGATGGCATGCGGCGTGTCAGAGCGCAGCTCGTCGGCGAGTAATAGCGCGCCTATCGGTCGCCCCTCGACCGCGACGAACACGATAAGGGCTGATCGCCACGAGGCACGCCGTATCGCCCGCTTGGCCCATTCGGTGGTGAGCTGGCGCGCAAAGATCATGTCGGGAGAGCCGGCGCTCACGGGCCTTCCCTCGATGATGCCTTGCAGCCCCGAGCCCATTGATTCGTGTACTTCCTCCGGTACCTTTAGAGCGATGCCGCGCTCGGCCGCCGCCTGCACGATGGCAGCAGCGAGCACGTGGTGCGAAGCCTGCTCGAGCGAGGCGCCGAGCATAAGCACCTCATCGGCGTTCTGGCCCGGAGCAACCTCGATGGAGAGAAGACGCGCCCCGCCGACAGTGAGCGTCCCGGTCTTGTCAAACAGCACCGTGTGAACGCGCGCCAGCGCTTCGAGCGGGCCGCCACCCTTAACCAGGATGCCGCGCCGGGCCGACTGGGCGACGCCGGCGATGAAGGCAACCGGCGCAGCCAGAATGAGCGGGCACGGCGTGGCCGCAACGAGCACGGCAAGGCTGCGAATCAGGTCGCCCGAGATCAGCCAAGCGACGAAGGCGACCGCAAGCGTAAAGGGCA
>Ga0209517_10007919_pt1 | contig 12573 bp, 10 predicted proteins | sample PeaSoiMetSII2010_FD_187695 | JGI IMG/M metagenome (GOLD analysis project Ga0209517, IMG submission 187695) | Peat soil microbial communities from Weissenstadt, Germany - SII-2010 (SPAdes) (version 2) | ecosystem: Environmental > Terrestrial > Soil > Wetlands > Peat | place: Germany...
ATCGACGACCCTCCGGAGTTCGGGAGAGGTATTTGCCTTGAGAGGAGAAATAAAAACTCAAAAGAGGCGTCACCGTCACGCCGTTCTCGGCGTACCAGATGGCGGGTCTGAAAAGCTCTTCAAACGGCAGCTTGCCGAAGCGGCTGTGCATTGCCTCGATGCCTGCCATGAAACCGGGAACCAGAGTCTTGCGGCCCTCGGCGTTCGTATCGTTCTTGGTCGAAAGCCCAGGCAGGCCGAGCGCCGAGCTTGGAATGGTGCCGGGATCGTTCTCGTGCCGGTAGGAGTTCCATCCGGCTCCGAGCGAGTAGAGCTTCCCTGACTTTGCCTCGAAGTAAACGAGTTGCAAAACGCCTGCGTATGAGATGTAGGAGCCCAGCTCAGTCGCGATCTGGGTTAGAGCGACCGTGGCCGCGGCATCGGCCGCGCTGCCACCTTTCTTCAAAGCTTCCATTCCCGCATACACGGCGATGGGAGAACCGGTGTCGCAAATGATCGCGGTGCTTCCCTGGATCGCTCTGGCGCGGGGCGCGAAGGGATTCATTTGAAGCGCTTCCACATGTTTTTTCTCCGCGGCGTCCCAAGTCTGCGGAGACAGGTCTGCCGCAGGGGCTATCTGTGCACTCAAAAACCCAAGCAAGAGCGTTTTCGCGATGTGTTTTCGTGACTGCATTCCAGTTCTTCTGTTGTTCGCCCGACTCCCGGTTCCTTGGCAGTTCGCCCTTGATAGGAGCGAATGGCAGGCTGGCTCGCCTTGTTGTGGATACTACTACGACTAAGGCGCCCCAACCTTTCGTTCATTGACAGGTGGGGAGCAGGGGCACCAAGGGAATGGGGGGAGAAATGTGACTCCGTGGTCAAAGCGGCCTCCACGGACTCTGTCGGCGGTTAACTTCCGAGTAGTCCGTGACTCGGGCACTGGCGACCACTGGTGGATTGTGCTCGTCTGCTCGCATTGGCACTTTTCCACACAGCAAGGAATCCAGATACAGGGCCTTGGCGATTATCCGCCAGACGGTGGGAAGCACTACCGAGGCAACAGCCCAATGCGACGCTCCAATTCGGTGAAGCGCGCATCCGATCGGAGTGCGTCAAATTGCGGTTCAATGGCCAGCTCGGTTATCTGCGTGTCCCGTTCCGCTAAGGCGTTCTCCAGGTTCTCGAAAGCTTTGGCTTTCTCTCCCAGGTGGGCATAAATGATGGCCAGACCGTAAGGACGGACATAAGCTTCCGGAGGATTTTGCTGGTCTCGTGCGAACTGAAGTTGCTGTTTCCAGTAGCCGGGCTCGCCCTTCGTCGCTAGTTCCCGTTGCAGCGCGTTCATTTTCGCAAGCACATCTTGCGGTTTCTCGCCGGCCAGGAGGCGCGCCTTCGTTTCCTCGGTGATTGCCTCGTCGTACCTTCCGAGAATGGCGCATAGCTGAGCCAAACGCTCATGGTTTAAGGGGAAATTGGGGTCTATCTGGTTCACCTTTTGGAATTGTGCGAGGGAATCGTCGTAGCGGCGCGCCCACTTGAAGGTTACTCCTGCGAAGGATTGGATGTGGGGGGAGAGCGGGTCCAATTCCATGGCTTTTCTCATCTCCGCAATGGCCTCGTCGTGATGGCCGAATGGCGACAGGTAGCTGTTGGAATAAAAGAGGTGCGCATAAGCATCATTCGGTTCGAGTTCGATCGCCCGACGAAACTCACGCTCCGCAGCCGGCCAATCGTATTCGTAGTGCCCTTTGACAAACCCCAGAGCGCAATGAGCATCGGCTAGCGTTTCATCGAGGCCGAGGGCTCGGCTGGCAGCCTCCAGGGCTTTGGGGGCGGCTTCTCCGGCGGGCATGCCTGCGAAAATCGGGGCCAGGGAGTAGACGCGCGCAAGACCGGCAAAGGCGGGCGCATAGCCAGGATCTAATTCTGTGGCTCGGGTGAAATTCGCGATGGCCTGCTGGAATCCATCCCGGGTTCGCAGGTTCCAGCCTTGCAGGCCTCGCAGATATGCGTCGTGGGCCTCCACATTCGTTCGGCCCGCAGCAGCCAGGCGTTGATGGACCTGCTGCGACAGCGTGAGCCGTATTCCGCTCGCCACCGAGCTTGCGATGTCGCTCTCGAGCCTCAGGACATCGCTGAGTTCCCGATCATAGCTGTCGGCCCAGAGGTGCGTCTGGTCGGACGACTGGATCAGCTGAGCGGTTACACGGATTCGGTCGCCGGAGCGGCGGATGCTCCCCTCCAGCAGGTAGTCCGCACCGACCTCGCGGGAGACCTGCGCAGCACTCTTCTGCGTATGTTTGTACTGCATCGCCGAAGTGCGGGCAATAACCCCGAGATGTTGCGGGTCAAGCCTTCCCAACTGGGTAATGATTTCCTCGGTCATTCCGTCTGCCAAGTAGTCCTGTTGGGAGTCGCTGCTGAAGTTTTCCAGAGGAAGAACGACCAGCATGATCTTCCCCAGCCGTGGTTTGCGTTGTCCCGCGGTTCTTAAAAAAACCGTGAGTGCGCAGACTGCGAAAACAACGACGGCGAAACCGATCCAGCGGGTTCGGAGGGAAATGGGTCGTGGCTTGGCAGCACCCGTCGTCGCAGGAGCGGAAGGTGCAGCGATCAGTCCCGGTTCGACCGGAGCTATGAAGCGATACCCGCGACGGGAGACTGTCTCGATGAATCGTGGGTTCTCCGCGGAGTCGCCGAAGGCCACTCGCAGTTTCCGGATAGCCGTGTTCAGACCTTCATCGAATCCCACATATGTGTCGGCCGGCCACAACCGCGCCTGCAACTGCTCGCGGGTGACGACTTCTCCAGCATGCTCCAGCAGGATGGCCAGGACCCGAAAAGGCTGCTCCTGCAGCTGCACTTTTCGTCCTTCTTTGTGGACTTCGTTGGAGGCGAAGTCAATTTCGAAGAGTCCGGTACGAACGCGGCGGCTGGAACTGGCGAGCGTTTCCATTAACCTCCACCCAAGCAACCTGATTTTATCCCCAGACTTCAGTTCAGGGAACTCAATAACTCCTTCGGCAGCTTTCTCTTAGCAAGTCAGGGAGGATTTAGGGCGGGTCAATTGACCGGGTTCGAGCCGCGCGTTAGAAGTACACACACCTCAGCAGTTGCTCCGCAACGAAGCGGGGCGCGCTGAGGAAAACAAGAAATCAATGAATGAGGAGAATCTATGAACAAAAAGCTAGTCGTAAATGCAGTCGGGTTGGTTCTGCTAATGCTCGGCGCTTTGGGGTCGGGATACGCGCAGAGTGCGTCTCCGGCTTGCAATAACAAACTCATCACTGGCAACTATGGATTCACCATCCAGGGCAACAAATTGGGAGGCCAAGGACCAATCGGCCCTCAAGTCGGCGTGGCGATGACCGAGTTCGATGGCAAGGATGGGCTCACCCAGATCGATACGATCACGGTTAATGGGGAGGTTGTCGCCGATTTCACACACACTCCGGCTAAGGGCACTTACACGGTGAACTCCGATTGCACTGGCACCTTCACCATCGATTTTACCGACGGACGGCCGCCCGTGGTCGCAAACTTCGTCGTAGTTGAAGGTGGTGCGGAAATCGACACCGTGGTGACCAGTGCGGGTGGAAACCAGGGGATAATCGCCAGCGGCAGCATCGGAAAAAGGCGGTCTACCAAACACTGCACCTCGGCCCACTGATTGGGAGCAGAGGAACCGCAGGAATCGAGAAATCAACCGAAAACGCCATTCCGACGTCCCGCCGATCTCAGGGCCAGCGGGGCGTCGTGATTGCGTGGGTGCGGCGAAAACTTTCAGCAAACTATGCCGGAAGTCCGGCCAAGACGGCAATGGGTGGGCCGCCACTCCCGCGCCGTCGGCTACTCGGAGACTGACATCTTGCACAACCGAGAGAGCGCTCCCTCCTGAAGTCGCCTGTAGTATGAATCTGTTATGGGGCGCCCGTGGGTGGGTGCTGTATTTTTCCGAGGACGAATTTGTGGGGAACGCCAAAACGGGGGACAACCACACACATGACCTGGATTCGAACCGTTTCACTGGCGGAGGCCGACGAGAAACTGCGCCGCGCGATTGAGGGCGAGAAGCAGCTGTATCCGAAGGAGTATGCCGAACCGGTGCATCCCGATCCGTCGGGAGCGTCGTCGATTGTGGGGTCGCATACGCTGATTCCGGACGCGCTGTATCACGCCTTCGCGACGTTTGGGTCGCTGACGTCGCCGGACTTGCCGCTGAAGCGGCGGCAGCACGAGATGATCGCGACCATGGTCTCGGTGACCAATCGGTGCGTGTATTGAATCGAGTCACACGCAGAGTTTCTGCGCAGGGTGACGCTGGACAAGGCATTGGTCGAGGCGTTGGAGAAGGACTACACCACAGCGCCGATCTCCGCCCAGGACCGCGTGATGCTCGACTACGTGGTCAAGCTGACCCGGGACGCGACGAAGGTTTGGAGAGATGACATCGAGGGGCTGCGCAAGGCCGGGTTCGACGACCGGGGAATTCTGCAGATTACGCTGATCGCGTCGTGGTTCAACTACATCAATCGCGTCGCGGACGCGCTGGGGGTGGGGAGAGAGTAGAAGGGCTTCGCGGCGGGCGCCGCGAGTAGCGCCGCCGTCCCGGCGCTACCTTGAGCCTGTCGATTTCCGTCCTGTTTTCAAGACAGATGACATTCGCTGCAGATCTTCGTCCGTCATCACGTACGAGCTTCCTAACGGCCCCGTGAGAATCCGGTTGACTTCCTCCAGCGGCTGGTCTTTTGTCTTCTCAACAAAGCGCGACCATTCTTCAGCCACGGCGGCGCGCTCGTCGCCGCTGGCGTCGGAGCAGAACTCGCGCACAGCCTCCTCTGCCGAGCCGTATTCGTCTTTCATGTCCTGGTGGAAATATCCGCGAAGGAAGCTGCGGAGGGCGGGAAAGTCGGCGGCCGCAAAAGGCGTCGCGCCGGGCTTTGGTGGATTCGTCACCGCAGGTTTCTTTGGAGGACGGTTGGCGTTCATGGGCGGCACTCCGGATAGGCGGTCAGGACATGGTAGCTGTTCGGGCCATCCCACTTCAAAACGATGAGGGCATGAGAACAGGGCTGGACGCGGTCTTCGCCCCGGCGCAAAGTGCGTCCGAACGGATGGGACGAGTCACCGTCATAATCGAGAACAAGGTTGGGATGGCCGCTCTGGCGTGCGAGCCAGCGGGAAATCTTGCCACTCTGCTCAGCGATCGCGGCACTCACGGCGGATTCGGCGCTGGCACGGTCGTTCCAGGTGGAGGCGGCGGAGATGTCGCGCTCACGCTCCAGGCGTTCGCGAAGCTCGGCGTCGGTGCGTCCGACGTGCTTGCGCAGGGTATGACCGCCGGCGGCTTCGTCCTGGGAGAGGTCGCGACGGGCGCCCGAAGAAAACGGTGCGGCTGGGGCATTCTCAGAGGCTGGGGGCCGTGTGCATGCCGTCAGAGTGAGGGCGAGCACCAGAGCGAACGCGACCTGGAAGGTACGCTCTCGGGATAGGGCTGGGCTCGGGCGCCGCATACGAGGAAGCCAGAGTACACAACTGCGACGCAAAAAGCATCCGAACCAGACGGAGCCGATAGTGCAGTTTGGAAAGTGTACTGGCCCTCCGCCTCACAACGGACGGTTCCTCTATCCTCGGCTGGAAGGAGCGCAGCCGCCAGAATCTCACGACGGCTGCGGAGACTGAGGTTGGATCGTTGTCCCATGACTGGCTGCCCCAGAACTGGTTGCCCCACGGTCGGCTCCTGCAGGACCGACAAAGCGGCACTCATCGTCGCCTGTTCCAGCTTCTGCGATCCAAGCCCACAGCCGTGTTCGGTTCTCATCCACGTAACTGCGCGCTTCGCCGTAAGCCGCCAGGCGGTGAAGCACCGAGGTCACGGACGCGCCCAGATCTTTGTGCCGGTCCGCCAGTTCCGGGAATCTCCGCCGCAGTTCCGCGCAACACTGCCGAGCCTGCAGCGGAGTCTGCGACTGCATCAGGATCAATCGGCAAGCCCGCGTGAACCCCGTGCCACGTTCGGGCGTTTTGCGATCCAGCGGGATCCGCAATCCATCGCCGAGAACGGACTCCCCAAACAGGTTCGCCAGTCCCGACAACATCTTTTTGATGGTGCCGATGCGCTTCATGAGATCAGAACGTTGCCGGAGGAGTCCGGCCAGCTCTTGCTCAGCTGCCCGGAGCACCTCACGCACATGCGGCAACGCGGCATTGGCAGCAGGCGCGTTCTGCTGATCCATGCTCGGGTTCATCAAGGTTTCCCCTTAAGTTACTTGTTTCCGCCTGCCCCGTGGAGTGCTACAGGTTTGTTCGAACGTTGCCTGGCCAGGACCGTAGCGGTCTTAGACGGGGCCAGTTCATAGCCATTGTGCGGATCTCCCGCCCACACCTGTGTGAGCACGCGGCCGCCATCGGTGGTAGCGAACACCAGCTTGGGTGCTGCGGCGTCAGCAGAAGACTGCACCGAATGGTGAATCGCGGAAGCCACGATCTGGCCGCGCGCATTGCGCAGTTCGACCCGGATAGGCGTGCACGCGAACGTGTATTCCCCGGCGGGGAACGATTTGTCGGCAAAGGTGAATTCGAAAGGAACACTCACCTTGACGAAATGGGGCACGTATTGCGCCTGCACCGCGCTGGTGAGCCACAAGACAGCCCCCACAACTGCTGTCATGATGCGAACCATATGCTTGTTCATACATTCTCCTTAGGTCTGGCCCTCTTGTTGTGATCGCGCCGGCGCTGCGTCACATGAGGGCGAGTGTGGCGCAAACTTTTTTGCGACGCTATCCGCTTCTTGCGATCAATGTGATCTGCGGAGCCATATTGCTTTAGACGAGCTTCTTATGCATGAGAACCATTGTTTGTTTTCATCTGGATCATGAGCTATCTTCATATTTGATTCGCGCCGGGAGAAGGCAGGCCGATGTTTCACTGTTTTGTCGGGGCGCCATGAAGATGAGGAAGGTTGCTGCTATGTCGCTGAATCCTGAAACCAGACTGGAAATTCGCCACCTTAGACTGCTGGCCGCCGTAGCCGAGCATGGGAGCGTCACCGAGGCGGGCCACCGCCTGCACGTTACCCAGTCCGCGCTGAGTCACCAGCTGCGCGATGCAGAAGAAAAGCTGGGCACCGCGCTGTTTCTTCGGCTGGGCAAGAAGATGGTTCTGACGTCGGCCGGCGAGAAGCTGCTGAGTTCCGCCCACAAAGTGCTGGACGAACTGCGCGCCGCGGAAAGTCAGATCGAGGGTCTTAACGGCGGAACTCGCGGTGTGATCCGTGTCAGCACAGAGTGTTACACCTGTTATCACTGGCTGCCGCCTGTGCTGAAGAAATTCCATGCCAAGTATCCCGGCGTCGAGGTGAACATTGTGCTGGAGGCCACTTCACGCCCGATCGCGGCCTTGCTCGAGGGCAGGCTCGACGTGGCGATGACCAGTGGCCCGGTACACAACAAGAGTCTGCGCTTCACCCCCGCCTGCGAGGACGAATTGGTCGTTGTCATGGACCCGCGGCACCGTCTGGCGAAGTCCCCCCACATCCAACCCCGCGACCTGGCGGGCGAACCGGTTTTCTGCTATCCGCCAAAGGAAGAAAGCACACTGGTGCGGAGGGTGCTTCGGCCCGCCCGTGTTGAACCTTTGCGGGTCATGGAAGTTCCGCTGACCGAATCGATTGTCGATATGGTTTCTGCCGGTTTAGGGGTTGCGCTTCTGGCGCGCTGGGCGGTCAAGAACTACGTGGCAACGGGAAAGATCGTAGCCCGTTCCCTGAACAAGTCCGGATTCCGCAGGCGATGGTACGCCGTTACCCTGCGCGACCAGGCCATGACGCCCTACATGTCTGAGTTCGTCAACATACTGACACGAACCTGTGCGCTGGATTCAGCACCAAGCTAGAGTTGGGCGAATCTTTGAGCGGAACTATGGAAGAACGTTCTTCGGTCGCCTGTTACCTCAAGGATTTCCGGAAGCACGGCGACGACTGCGCCTACCGGCAGCGCCGCGGATATCGCATGGAGTCGTTCAGTTACGGCCGAGTCCTGGAGATGGCCTTGGGCGTGGCCCGCAAGCTGGAGGCGCGCGGGATCGCGAAAGGCGACCGCGTGATGCTCTGGGGAGAAAACTGCGCCGAGTGGGTCGCGGTTTTCTTCGGGTGTGCGCTGAGCGGCGTGATTGTCGTTCCGATGGATGACGAAGCTGCCCCGGACTTTGCCTTGCGGGTGGCTCAGCAGGCCGGGACAAAGTTGCTGGTGGGTTCGCGACGGCATGTGCACGAGTGCGCGGTTGCGGACTGTTCTCTCCCAACCCTGGCGCTGGAAAATCTGGCGCAGACGCTCGAGTCTTCTGCAGCCGCGCCTCCGAGCGTTCCGCTGGGCCGCGACGACATTCTGCAGATTGTCTTCACTTCGGGAACGACGGCAGAACCCAAAGGAGTGGTGATCACGCACGGGAACGTGCTGGCCAACATCGCGCCGCTGGAGCGCGAGATGCAGGCATATCTGAAGTACGAATGGCTGGTGCATCCGCTGCGATTTTTGAATCTGCTGCCGCTCAGCCACGTATTTGGACAGTTTCTGGGGATGTTCCTGCCTCCGCTGCTGGGCGGAACGGTCATTTTTCAGAATGAACTCAAGCCTTCGGAAGTGGTGACCACGATCCGGCGCGAGCGGGTTTCGGTGCTGGTCAGCGTGCCGCGGGTGCTGCAATCGCTCAAGCAGAAAATCGAGCGCGATTTGGAGGACAGAGGCGAAGCGCAGGCTTTCCAGAGGCGTTTCGCGGCGGCGAAAGACAAGCATTTTCTGCGGCGCTGGTGGCGGTTTCGCGCGATTCGGCGGCAGTTCGGCTGGAAATTCCTGGCATTCATCTCGGGCGGAGCGGCCCTGGATAGCGAGATCGAAGAGTTTTGGGGACGTTTGGGATATGCGGTGATCCAGGGTTACGGGCTGACCGAAACCACGTCGCTGGTCAGCGTGAACCATCCGTTCCGGCTGGGGAAAGGTTCGATTGGCAAGGTGCTGCCGGGGCGTGAGGTAAAGCTGGCGGAAGACGGCGAAATTATGGTCCGGGGCGGAGGCGTGGCCAGCGGATATTGGAATGGTTTGGGCGCGCAGAGTGCTTCGGATGAGCAGGGATGGTATCGCACAGGCGACATCGGCGCGCTTGATAACAGGGGGAACCTGTATTTCAAGGGACGCAAAAAGGAAGTGATTGTGACTCCGGGCGGAACGAATGTTTACCCGGAGGATTTGGACGCGGCGCTGCGGCGGCAGCCGGAGGTGAAAGACTGCGTGGTCGTCGGCATCGAGCAAGGGGGGAACGCGGAGCCTTGCGCGGTGGTGATTCTTCGGGGCGAGGCCGAGTTGGAAGGAGTGGTCGCGCGGGCAAACCAGTCCCTGGCGGAGTATCAGCGAATGCGGATGTGGATCCCGTGGCCGCAGGAGGATTTTCCCCGCACCAATACACAGAAGCCGCGGCGAAATGTGATTCGGGAAGTGGCGCAGGCGAGGATACAGGAGCGCGTAGCGGCGGCAGATGGCGCCGGTAGCGGGCCGCTGAGCGAGTTGATTGCGCGGGTGAGAGGAAGTCCGGTCAGTGGATTGCGCGAGAATGCCAGCCTGGATTCCGATCTGGGGCTGAGCTCACTGGATCGTGTCGAACTGCTGAGCGCATTGGAGGATCGCTACCAGGTTGATCTCAGCGAGGCTCGCTTCAGCGCGGTGCGGACGGTGGGCGATCTGGAGCGCATGCTGCGCGGAGAAGCAGCGCCGGGGGCGGGGTATCACTATCCCAGTTGGACCTTGCGCTGGCCGGTGACCTGGATTCGGTTTCTGGCGTATTACCTGCTCATGCGGCCGGCGATTATTCTTCTGGGTTGGCCGCGAATCGCAGGGCGCGACCATTTACGCGGAGTCCGAGGGCCGTTGCTCGTGGTGTCGAACCACGTAAGCGATGTTGACGCGGGATTCATTCTGACCGCGCTGCCCGGACGATTTCGCCATCGTCTGGCCGTTGCTACCGGGGGCGAGGCACTGGAAGCGCTGCGCACGCCGCCGCCCGGCCGAGGATTTTTCGCGCGGATTTACGACCGCATGCAATGGGTTCTGGGAGTTTCGCTGCTGAATCTGTTTCCGCTGCCGCGCGAGGCGGGGTTCCGGCGGAGTTTTGCTTTCGCCGGAGAAGCGGTGGATCGAGGCTACAGCGTGCTGGTTTTTCCCGAAGGTCAGCACACAAAAGATGGGAAGATGAATCCGTTTCGCGCGGGGATTGGACTGCTAGCGGTGAACCTGGGCATTCCTGTTCTGCCCATGCGGATTGACGGATTGTTCGAACGGAAGCACGCGGGCAAGAAGTTCGCACCTCCGTGGAAAATTCAGGTGCGGATGGGTGAACCGATGAGATTTCTGCCGGGAACGGAACCGGAAGAGATTGCGGCGGAGTTGTGGAGGGCGGTGGATAAGTTATAGCTGGATCTCCCGTTCGCAGCGGGTTGTAGTGTTTCCTCCGGCCTATTCTTCGTCCGTTTGCGGTTCCTCGGGATGCAGATCTGACTCCAGAATGATCTCAGGAGTCTTCGACTCGCGCAGCAGGCGATTGAGCGCGGGGACGTCCGAGCTTTTGAGCTCATTCCAGCGCTTCAGAAGATCTGAGCTCTCGTGTTCCGTGGCCGCCAGCGCCTCCATCTGGGAGGATGTTGGCTCGGCATCCACTGGCCACACCTGCTGGTACAACGTGGCGGCTTCTCCATTGAGCCGGCTGAGAGTGATTTCCGGGGATGGTGGTGAAAAGAATCCACCCGGAGCGCCGAGGAGTGCCGCCAGCTTTTTCTGAAGCGCCTCGGTGGCATCTTTGTTTGGGGCGTTGGCTTGCGCAGTCAGTTTCTCGAGTTGCTCGCGGATCGAGCGGCCTTGTAGAAGCGCCTGAGCGGATTCGCTCATGATGGCGGCGAGGCTGGTTTCGGCCCGGAATTTCTTTTCCAGGGCTGCCGCTGGAGTCTTGATGCGGGGATCCATCTTCACGGTCAGCGGAGCGGACGAGGTTTTTCCATCAACCGTAAGCCGGACGGTGTAGTGCCCGGGCTGGACGGTCGGGCCGAGGGGGAATCGCGGTGTGTCGTGAGGAATGGCCGCGATCGGATAGTCGTGGCGCATCGCAGTTGGGGCCGGATAGTGCAGACCCCAGACCCAGCGGTGCATTCCAGCGGCGGTCGGAACCAGCCCGCGTTTACGGATCCAATAGAGCGGGATGAGCTGCTTCTGAAGGTCTTCCTCGCTGGGTTCAAGTTTGTCAGTGCTGGAGAAACGCCGGACCAGCTTGCCCTGCCCGTCCAAAATTTCCAAGGTGACCGAGCCTGCGGCTGCGGGCAAATAGTAATCGAGCACGGCGCCATCGGGCGGGTTGGCGGCGGCCGGTTCGTCGGGCGGGAGCGGTGTGTCGGTGTTGGTGTCGCGCTGCACGCGGTAGGCGGGCGCCGGAGCGAAAAGATGGACTGCTTTGGAAAGTTCAGCTGAGGTCTCGCGCAGGGGCGAGATGTCGTCGAGGATCCAGAACGAGCGCCCGTGCGTGCCGACCAGCAGATCGTTCTCGTGAATCCAGAGGTCGCGCATCGCAGTATGGGGCAGGTTTAACTGCAGCGACTGCCAGTGATCGCCATCATCGAAGGAAACCCAGACAGCGTTCTCCGTGCCGGCGAACAGCAGGCCTTTGCGAATGGGATCTTCACGAACCGTGTCAGCGGGCCCAAAATCCGGCAGGCCGGTGGTGATCAGCTTCCAGCTCTTGCCGCCGTCGTGCGTGCGATATATGTACGGTCGCATGTCGTTGATGCGGAAGCGGCTTACCGAGGCATAGGCGGTTTGCTCGTCGAAGTGCGAGGCCGAAATCTGCGTGACCTTGCTCCACGGAGTGAGTTCTTTAGGGGTGATATCGGTCCAATTCTTGCCGCCGTCGCGCGTGATCCAGATCAAGCCGTCGTCGGTACCTGCCCATAACGTGGTGACGGTCTTGAAAGACGGCGCCAGAGCGTAGATAACGCCCCGCTGTCTCTCCGCGCCTTTGTTCACGAGAGCGCCCACGCTCGGAGGCGCGCCCGGGTTCTCCCTCGTCAGGTCGGGACTGATGGTTTGCCAGGAATTGCCTCCGTCGGTGGTTTTAAACAGCACGTTGGCCGCGTAGTAGAGCGTGTGGGGATCCACCGGGGAAAACATCAGCGGCTCGGTGCGGTCGGTGCGGTACTTGGCGCTGCGCAGCGGGATGGGAGTAATGTTTTGCACTTGGCCGGTGGACCAGTGATATTTGGAAACCTCGCTTCGGCCTCCGCCGTAAATGATGTCGTCATCGAGCGGGTCGGGCGCGACATAGCCGTACTCGATCGCGCCGACGGGATGCCAGTCGCGAAAGGTGATGGCACCGTCGTTGCCGCGGCTGGAGATGCAGACCGAGCCGCTTTCCTGCTGCCCGGCGCAAACGCGATAAGGGAATGTGTTGCTGGCGATCACGTGATAGAGCTGCGCGGTGGGCTGGTTGTACCACGAACTCCAGGTTGCGCCGCGATTGACCGTGACGATCGCACCCTGATCGCTGACCAGAAGAATGATG